>Ga0209863_10000652_pt1 | contig 15994 bp, 16 predicted proteins | sample OrgsoiDNA2013046_FD_185796 | JGI IMG/M metagenome (GOLD analysis project Ga0209863, IMG submission 185796) | Permafrost soil microbial communities from the Arctic, to analyse light accelerated degradation of dissolved organic matter (DOM) -... | ecosystem: Environmental > Terrestrial > Soil >...
CCGCACCCCCCCACCCATCAACTCCTCACACATTCAGGTTTCCGCACCCGCCCACCCAGCAACTCCTCACACATTCAGGATCCACCGGCCTTCAGAGCGGCTTCACTGAGGAGTGCGTCGGCTTCTGTGAGGAGTGCGTCGGCTTCTGTGAGGAGTGCGTCGGCTTCTGTGAGGAGTGCGTCGGCTTCTGTGAGGAGTGCGTCGGCTTCTGTGAGGAGTCGAGCGGCTTCCACCGGACCGTGGCGTCACACCCCGCGAAGCGGCACGCCACGCGCGCGTCACACCCCGCGAAGCGGCACGCCCCGTGCGCGTCACACCCCGCGCGCCTCACATCACGCGGGGCGGGACGCGCGGTGGAGCGCGACGATGCCACCGGTGAGGTTGCGCCAGGCCACCGCGTCCCACCCTGCGGCGGCGATGCGAGCTGCCAGCTCGGGCTGCGCCGGCCAGGACCTGATCGACTCGGCCAGGTAGATGTAGGAGTCGGGGTTGGAGCTGACCTTCCGCACGACCGACGGCATCAGGCCCAGGTAGCTGTCATAGACCCGCCGAAACGGCGTCCACACCGGCGAACTGAACTCGCAGACGACTAACCGACCCCTCGGTTTGGTCACCCGTCGAAGTTCGCGCAAGGCCGCCCCGACGTCATGCACGTTGCGGAGTCCGAACGAGATCGTCACTGCGTCGAACGATTCGTCGGCGAACGGCAGTGCGAGGGCGTCACCGGCGACGAAGCGCACGCCGCCGACGTCCGCCCCACCGCGCTGGCTGACACCCTGCCTCAGCATGCCGAGGGAGAAGTCGCAGGCCACGCAGTCCGCGCCGGCAGCGGTGAAGGACGCTGACGAAGTGCCGGTGCCTGCCGCGAGGTCAAGCACGAGATCGCCTTTGGTGGCGCCGACCGCACGTGCTACTGCCTTGCGCCACACCCGGTCTTGGCCCAGTGACAGTACGTCGTTGACGAGGTCGTAACGGGCCGCGACGTCGTCGAACATGGCGGCCACCTCGACCGGCTTCTTCAGTAGATCGGCCCGGATGGGGGTCACGCTGGTTGCCGCTCGACCGCGGCCCAGTCGAAGGTGCCGCCGATTGCGGTGAGCCGGGCTCGAGTCGCCTCATCGCACATGGCGCCCTGCAAGCCCGCATCGAAGAGCGCCTTCGGCCGGACGCCGAGGCCCAGGGCAATCTCGTGTTCGCGGCCAAGGTCGGTGCCGAACATCGCTGGATCGTCGGTGTTGACCGAGCAGGCGACCCCGGCCTCGATCAGCCGCGGCAACGGATGATTCGCAAGGTCGGCGACGGTGCGGGTGCGCAGATTGGAGGTGGGGCAGACGTCGAGAACGATCCGTCGGTCTCCCAGCTCGGCCATCAGGTCGGGGTCATCGACGGCTCTTATTCCGTGCCTAATGCGGTCGGCGTGCAGGACGGCCATCGTCTCCCTGATCGACTCGGCGCCGGCCGCTTCACCCGCGTGCGGAACGGACGCGAGACCGCCCGCCTTCGCGATCTCGAACGCTCTGGCGTAGGGCTGCGGCGGGAAGTTCTCTTCGGGGCCGCCGAGGCCTAGGCCAACGATGCCGCGATCCTTGTAAGAAACGGCTCGATGCGCCAGCTCCTCGGTGGCCTCGACGTCGGCTCCTCGGTAGGAGTCAGGCGTGAGCCGGACGACGACGCCGTGCTGCTCCTGCGCCTGCTGAGCTCCGTCGCAGTAGCCCTCAAAAAGGTCGTCCCAGCTGACGCCCCGCATCACTCGCTCGATCGGGGAGAAAATCGCCTCGAGGTAGACCGCCCCGTGGCTCGCCGCTTCGGCTGCGTAGTCGACCACGATCTGCCGGAAGTCGTCGGCCGTGCGCATCACGTTGGTGGTCAGGATCCACACCTCGATGAAGTGGGCGAAGTCGGTGAACTCGTAAAGGTCGGTCAGCTGGTGCACGGAGTCGACCGGAAGGTGTACGGCGTTGCGCTGGGCCAGGTCGAGGAGGGTGTGCGGTCGCACCGTTCCCTCGAGGTGGACGTGCAGCTCGATCTTCGGGTAGCTCGCCACGCGTCCATCCTGCCAGTGCCACCCAGAAACCCGCCGGCCCGTCCCTTCGCCGAGTTGTCAGTCTGTGGACGCCCAAGATCGCGTCCACCGACTGACAACTTTCAAGAGTCTGCCGCACTCGGCCGCCTGAGCATGGGTGCATGCCGAGACACTCACCCCGCCAAGACCCCGCCCGCCTCGCCGCCATTGCTGAGACCCAAGACCTGGTCCTGAGCCGAACGCAACTCGGGAGCGCCGGGTACGACAGCGACGCCACTCGGCGACGAGTCACGTCAGGCCAGTGGCAGCAGATCGGGAACGCGTTCGTGCTCCAGAGCGGAATCCCAAGTAGCGATCAGCTGCAGTGGGCCGCAGTCTTGACCGCCCCTGGCCTGGTCGCCGTGACGGCCCGCATCGCGGCCGAGCGTTACGGCCTCCGCGGGTTCGCGCCGGATGCCATCGACATCCTGGTCGCGCGTGGCGATGGGCTGCCAGTGCGAATCCGCGGCGTTCACTGGCACGAATCGCGGCGATTCGTCGAGCGCGACATCGCGATCGGCTTCAGCCTGCCGACGGTGTCTCGGGGTCGGGCGATCGTTGACGCGGCGGCGTGGACGCGCCTGCCGCGAGTCGCATGTGCGCTTATGGCGGCGTCGGTCCAGCAACGAGTCGTACCGACGTCCGCCCTACGACAGGAACTTGCCGTGGCCGGCGCGATCCGTCACGGCCGGATCCTTCGGTCAATCCTGGCCGACATCGAGGGCGGCGCCGACTCTATGGCGGAAATCGACTTCGTCAAGATCGCCCGCAAGGCGGGCTTGCCACCACCGATCCGCCAGTCCGTCCGGCTTGACTCCTCGGGCCGACGCCGCTATCTCGACGTCGACTTCGGAACGTTCGCGGTCGAAGTCGATGGCGGTCTGCACCTACGCGCGCAGAACTATTGGGCCGACGCCCGGCGCCAGAACGAGCTCGTGCTGGGCGGCAATCGCATCTTGCGGTTTCCGAGCATCGCGATCCGCCTTGAAGGAGACGTCGTGATCGCGCAGCTCCGTCGAGCTCACCAGGTCTTCGGCTGACTTGTCAGTGCGTGGGCGCTTTCTTGAGCGCCGAGGCGCTGACAACTTGTGAACGGGGCGCGGCTGGGACGGCGGCTAGCTGGCGACGACGGGAAGGCTGACCCGCTGCGCGCCCGGCACCTTCTCGCGCTGCGCGCCCGACACCTTTTCGCGCTGCGCGCCCGACACCTTTTCGCGCTGCGCGCCCGACACCTTTTCGCGCTGCGCGCCGGGCGCGGTCGACGCGAAGTGCGAAGCGACCCGCTCGTCGGGCTCGGGATCGTCGGCCGGCGTCCAGTGCACCCGCAGGTGGTTGTACAACGTGTCGCGCTGCGCGGGCACCCGGTCGGCCGACCTGATCAGGTGGATGAGCTCGCCGAGGTTCCAGCGGTGCCGAGCCCCCGCCGACGACACCACGTTCTCCTCAAGCATCACCGATCCGAGGTCGTCGGCGCCGTAGTGCAACCCGAGCTGCCCGACCTCTTTGCCCAAGGTCAGCTGCGACACCTGGAGGTGCGCGACGTTGTCGAAGAAGAGCCGCGCAACGGCGAGCAAGCGCAGGTATTCGAGCGGCGTCGCCAACGTGCGGCCGCGCAGGTGGTTGTTCTCCGGCTGGTACGTCCATGGAATGAACGACCGGAAGCCACCGGTGCGGTCTTGCACGTCGCGGATGAGCCGCAGGTGCTCGATCCGCTCAACGTTCGTCTCGCCGGTGCCCATCATGAACGTCGCCGTCGACTCGACCCCGAGCCCGTGCGCCGTCTCCATCACCTCAAGCCAGGTCGCGCCGGTCTCCTTCAGCGGCGCGATCTCGTGCCGCGGCCGCTCGGTCAGGATCTCGGCACCAGCGCCCGCGAACGAGTCGAGCCCGGCCGCGTGCAGTCGAGCGATCACCTCGGCATACGAAATTCCCGAGACCCGCGCGATGTGCACGACCTCAGAGCCGCCGAGCGAGTGCAGCGCCAGCGCGGGATAAGCCGCGCGCACTGCCGAAAACGTCTGCTCGTACCACTCGATGCCAAGGTCGGGATTGTGCCCGCCCTGCAACATGATCTGGGTGGCACCGAGCTCGACCGCCTCACCGCAGCGGCGCAGGATCTCTTCTAACGGATGGGTCCAGGCCTCGTCGTGCTTCGGGGCGCGGTAGAACGCGCAGAACTTGCAGGCGGTCACGCACGCGTTGGTGTAGTTGATGTTGCGATCGATCAAGTAGGTGGCGATCTGAGCGGTGTCGGCGAAACGGCGCCGGCGAGCGGCATCGGCGGCCCGGCCGAGCGCGTGCAGCGGCGCGTCGGTGTAGAGCTCCAGCGCCTCGGGCGCCGAGATGCGACCGCCATCGGCCGCCCGATCGAGAATCGTGCTCAGGTAAGCCACGTCTGCCAGCCTAGCTGTGCGCCGACGAGACCAGTCGACGGAGCACCTGCTTGGCGCTCAACCAGCCGGGCCCTCCGACACAGTGCCTTGACACAGTGACCGCAAGATGGCAACCACCACGTCGTTCGGCGTGCCCTTTTCGATATGCGTGTCGGCACCGGTCGACAGCGGCCGTGGCTCGCCCGACAACACCGCCACCCGGGTCGCCGGCGCGACCTGCCGGATCCGCTCGATGGCGTGTCGACCGTCCATCATCGGCATCGAGATGTCGATGACGACCAGGTCCGGCCGCAGCTCTGCGACCAAGGCAACGGCTTCGACGCCGTCAGCGGCCTGGCCGACGACGTCGAAATCTGGCTCGAGCGACAACAAGGTGCGCATCAGTTCGCAGATCGTGGCCTCGTCATCGGCCACTACAACGCGGTAGGCATCGCCCTTAGGGCACGGATCAGGAAGCACCATGTCGCCGATGGTGACACCACCTGCGTCCATAGGAGCCTCGAAATCCCCAGCTTGATCACTAAGGACGGTCTTGCGCTTTCCCGGTCTGCCGAATGGGTCAGACGTCGGCAAAAGTGGGCTGCTCAAACCGGGCTAGCCCGATGCGGGGCCCCACCCTCCGGGCGAATTCCGCGAGGCCGGCGAGCTGCCGCTCCCCAAGGGAGAAATCCAGCGTCTGGAAGTACCGCACCAGCGCCGAGGCGTCGAAGTCTTCCCAGCGGGCAGCTGATTCGGCCACCTCGCCGACGCGGTCAAGTGAGATCTCTCGCGACCGGACGAATGCATCGTGCACGTCCTTCACCAGCCCAGGATTGTCGGCCGCGAACGATCGGCGGGCCGCCCAGACGGCGAACACCATCGGCAGCCCAGTCCAATCGCGCCAGGCCGCTCCCATGTCGTGAACGTCGAGACCCAGCCGTGGTCCGTCGTGCAACGTGGCCCGCAGTGCTGCGTCACCGATCAGGACGGCGGCCGGCCCCTCGAGCATCATCGCCGGCAGGTCGGGAGGACAGGTCAAATACCGAGGGCGGACGCCGATCCGTTCTTCGAGCACCATCTTCGCCAGCTCGATGGTCGTGCGGCTGGTCGAACCCAACGTCACGAGTTCGCTGTCGAGTTGCCCAAGAGGCAGCTGGCTCACCAACACGCACGACATGACCGGCCCGTCGGATCCGACCGCAAGATCGGGCAGCAGGGTCAGCTCGTCAGCGTGCCGCAGGTATTCGACCAAGCTGATCGGCGCGATGTCGAGATCGCCCTCGACGAGGCGGTCGCTCAGCCGATCCGGAGTGTCTCGGCGCAGATCGACGTCGAGCAGCGCGCCAGAATGAACGAGCCCCCAGTACAGCGGCAGGCAGTTGAGAAATTGGATGTGGCCTACGCGGGGTCGGGGCACCGTCACAGGTCGTCTTCCTTGGCTGCGCGTGCCGAGCTTCGCACCCGACGGCGCTGCTGTGCGGCGTGGATCTGGGCCGACATCGCGCCACGCTGACGGGCGAGGAGCACATAGCTCGCTAACCCCGACAGGATGAGCGCAACACCGACAAGCAGCACGCCCCTGAAGCGCACCAACCACAACAGCGCGAGGGCGATCACGAACAATGCCACCCGCAAGGTCGTGTAGCGCAGGATCGGGTGCGGTCGCGGTGGCGTCGGCTGATCGGCGTCCGCGCTTGAATCGACGGGCGAGGTCACCTCAAGCCGGCATGGGTTGTGGGACATCGCGCCGGGCCTTGTCGGGCCCGTCGAACACCTCGATCACGTTGTAACGCGTGTCGCGCTCGACCGGCGTAAAGCCGGCGTCGCGGATGAGTTCGAGCAGGTCATCACGGTGCATAGTGTTCGGCGTTCCGTAGTTGTCGGCGTCGTGGGTGATCTTGTACTCGACGACCGAACCATCCAGGTCGTCGGCGCCGTGCGACAAGGCGAGCTGCGACGTCGTCAGGCCATGCATCACCCAGAACGCCTTCACGTGAGGGACGTTGTCGAACAACAGCCGCGAAACCGCGAAGGTCTTCAGCGCTTCTGCTCCGGTCGCCATCGGTTGGGTCATCAATCGATTTCGTGGATCACCGGAGGCGTCGTGCTGGAAGCGCAGCGGAATGAAGACCACAAAGCCGCCCGTCTCATCTTGGAGCTCGCGCAGACGCAGGACGTGGTCGACGCGGTGGCGCGGCTCTTCGATGTGGCCGTACAGCATCGTGCACGGGGTCTTCAGCCCCTTCGAATGTGCAAGACGGTGAATGCGCGACCAGTCTTCCCAATGTGTCTTGTGGTCGACGATCTTCTGCCGCACTTCCCAATCGAAGATCTCGGCGCCGCCGCCGGTGAGCGACTCGAGGCCGGCGTCGATCAGCTCGTCGAGGATCTCATCGGCCGACAAACCCGAGATCTCCTCGAACCAGTGGATCTCGGTAGCGGTGAAGGCCTTGAGCGCGACATTCGGCAGCGCTGCCTTCAATGCCTTCAGCGACCGCGGGTAGTAACGCCAGGGCAGCGTCGGATGCAGGCCGTTGACGATATGCAGCTCAGTGATGCCTTCGGGCTCCATTTGCTTGGCAAGCTCGACCGCCTGCTCGATGCGCATCGTGTAGGCGTCGGTCTCGCCCGGCTTTCGCTGGAAGCTGCAGTACGCGCACGACGCGGCGCACACGTTGGTGAGGTTCAGATGCCGGTTGACGTTGAAGTACGTGCGATCGCCATTCTTCACCGTGCGCACGTGATGGGCGAGTTCGCCGAGCCACGCCAGATCGTCGCTCGCGTACAGCGCGACCCCGTCGTCATAGGTCAGTCGCTCGCCCGCCATGACCTTGTCTTCGAGTTCGATCTTGCGGCCGGTATCCATCTTTCCAGCATGCACGTCGTCCGGACCGGGCGTACATCCGGGGCGGCCTGCACAACCGTTCCGTCGCCACACCACTGCAATTGATTGCAATTGATGCGTGGTTACACAGAGCAACCATCCGACGACTCACAGAGCCAGAAATCCGGCCCGGGATCCAATTTGGTTACGTAAGGTGACCGACTCGTAACGACCACCCCGACTTTTTTCCTTGTTCAACAACTAACGTGCGCCAAAGGCAGACGTGACCACTGTTCCGCGTGTACACATCTGAGTGGGGTCCCGCGAAGGCATGTCGAGTACCGCGTCCCAAGAAAGGCACATCACGTGGAGAACCGTGACCGGCTCCTGACACCCGGAGAGGTTGCCAGCTTGTTTCGGGTCGATCCGAAGACCGTGACACGTTGGGCAGCCTCCGGCCGGATCGGCAGTATCCGCACGCCCGGCGGCCATCGTCGCTTCCGAGAATCTGAGGTTCGCGCACTGCTGCGCGGCGACTCTGATCTCGACTCGATCGGATCACTGGCACTCGAGGCCTCCGACGGCTGAGCTTTCCGCCGTCGTTTACTGACCGGCTGACGTAGTACCAAACCGGCCGTCCCAGCGGGCGAAGAGGTCGTGTTCGACACCGAGTACGTCGAGGATCTTGCCAGCGACGAAGTCGACCAACTGCTGCATGCTCTTGGGCTTGCTATAAAACGCCGGACTCGCCGGCATGACGACGGCACCGGCCGCATCGAGACTGACCAGATGCCGCAGCGTCGCCGCGGTCAAGGGCATCTCACGTGGGACGACGACCAGCGACCGCCGTTCCTTGAGGGTGACATCTGCGGCGCGCTGCAACAGATCCTTCGACAATCCGATGGCGATACCGGCGACTGCAGCCGTGCTGGCCGGCACGACCACCATGCCGCGGGTCAGGTACGACCCGCTCGACGGGCCGGCGGCAAGATCACCTGGCGACCAGAACCGAACGTTGTCGATCGACGGCTGGGCGCCGCTGAACGGCAGACCCGGGTCGAGAGTCGACGCGAGCCACTCTCGCAAACTGTCGGCGTCGTCGTGCCACGCGATTCCGGTCTCGTCGAGCAACGTCAACCGGGCGGCACGTGACACCACAAGATCGACCGGCACGCTCGCAGCAAGTAAACCTCGTAAAACGGCTGCAGCATAAGGGGTTCCGCTGGCGCCGGTGACGCCGACGACCAAGGGGACCCGCGCAGATGTCGTCATCCGCGCAGTCCTCGTGTCACCAGGTCAGCCAGTGCGAAACAGAACAAGCCGATACCAACGAAGCCGTTCACCGTGAAGAAGGCGCGGTTGACCTTCGACAGATCGTCGGGCTTGACCAACCGCTGCTCGTACACGAGCGCTGCGGCGGCGGCCACGACGCCGACGGTCCATGTCCAACCGAGCTGAGCCAACGCGCCGAACCAGAGCAACAACAGCACCGTGGCAAAGTGCGCAAGGCGCGAGAACGCCAACGCGACGTGGGGGCCGAAGCGCGCAGGCAACGACTGCACCCCGATCTCGCGATCGACGCGATAGTCCTGCAACGCGTAGATGACGTCGAACCCGCCGATCCAGCACCCGACCGCGAGCCCGAGGACGACGGCGGTCCATGACCAGCGGCCGGTGACCGCCATCCAGGCTCCGATCGGGCCGATGGTCTGCGCGAGCCCAAGTACCGCGTGTGGTGCCCACGTGAACCGCTTCGCGTACGGATAACCGGCCAGCACCACCGCCGCGACGGGCGCGAGCACAAAGCAGACGAGATTGAGGGCGGCCGCCGCCAGCATCAGGACGCTGAGCGCGACAACAGCGCCCACCCACGCCGTCCGGACGGAGACCACACCGGTCACGAGTTCGCGCGTTTGCGTTCGCGGATTGCGCGCATCGATGTGCCGATCAACGATGCGGTTCACGGCCATCGCGAACGTGCGTGCCCCGACCATCGCCCCCGTGATGAGCGCCAACTGCTTCCAGTGCACGTGACCGTTCACGCCGGCCATCGCGGTCAACGCGGCGATGTAGGCGAACGGCAACGCGAAGATCGAATGCTCGAACTTCACCAGGTCAAGAAAGGCACGCACCCGACCACGGTCACGGTCGGGCGCCGTCAACGAGGCGGTAGCGGCGACACTCACGAGATCCCGAATTCCTTCCACCGAGCGGAAACTCGCTCGATGATTGCCGGATCCTGCGTGATCATCGCCGGCCAACCACGGGAGTAACCCTCGGCCGGCAGCTTCGCCGTTGCGTCGACCCCAACCTTGCCGCCCCAAAACTGCTGGTAGCTCGCGTGATCGAGGTGGTCGACCGGGCCGACCGACTGTGCGAGGTCGTGGCTGTAGTCGACGTTGCCGAACGCGCGCCACGCGACTTGCGAGTAGTCGTGCACGTCGCAATCGGCATCGACGACAACGATGAGTTTGGCGAGCGACAACATGCCGGCGCCCCAGATTGCATTCATGACCTTGTGCGCGTGCTTGGGGAAACGCTTGTCGATACTGACGATCACGCAATTGTGGAAGACACCCTCCACCGGCATGTCCATATCGACGATGTCGGGAATCAACAGCTTCACCAGCGGCAAGAAGATGCGCTCGGTGGCCTTGCCCATGGGTCCGTCTTCAGCCGGCGGCCGCCCGACCACGATGGTCTGGAACACCGGCTTCTTTTGCATGGTCATGCAGTCGATCGTCAGCGCCGGAAACGGCTCGACGGGTGTGTAGAACCCAGTGTGATCACCGAAGGGACCCTCGGGCCGCCGCTCGCCAGGTTCGAGCCAGCCCTCGAGCACTACCTGAGCGTCGGCCGGCACCTGTAGCGGAACCGTGACGCAGTCGACCATGTCGACCCGCTCCTGCCGAAGAAATCCGGCGAACAGGTACTCGTCGATGTCGCTCGGGAGCGGCGCTGACGCGGCGTAGGTGACGACCGGGTCGCAGCCGAACGCAATGGCGACCGGCAACCGCTCGCCACGTCGCTCAGCAACCGCGTGGTGGGCGTTCGAATCCTTGTGGATCTGCCAGTGCATCGCGATCGTATTCTTGTCGTGGCGCTGCAAGCGGTAGAGCCCGAGGTTGCGCTGGCCTGTCTCCGGATGCTTCGTGTGCGTGAGCCCCAGGTTGAAGTACGCGCCGCCGTCGTCGGGCCAGGTATGCAATGCGGGCAAGGACATGAGGTCGACCTTGTCGCCCTTCACCACGACGTCCTGGCAATCGCCCTTACGTACTTTCTTTGGCGGGACGTCGCGAAGCTGGCCGAGCTTGCTGATGGCGTCTTTCAGCCCGGCGAAACCGTGCGGGATCTCGGGCTTCAGCAGATCGGCGATGCGCGCGCCGACCTCGTCGAGGTCATTCACGCCGAGCGCCTTCGCCATCCGCGCCGTGGTGCCGAAGACGTTCATCGCCAGCGGGATCTTGGAACCCTTCACGTCTTCGAAGAGCAGCGCCGGGCCGCCAGCACGCACGACGCGGTCGACGATCTCGGTGATCTCAAGGTGCGGGTCGACCTGGGCCTTGACGCGGACGAGCTCGCCGTCCTTTTCCAGACGGTCGAGGAACTCGGGCAGATCGGCAAACGCCATAGGTCAAGTATCGCGGATTAGCTCGCTGGCCCTTCCGACGGCCGGGGAACCAGAGCGTCGATGGCGTCCTGAAGGTTGCCAAAGGATTCGCTTCCCCCCTGAAAACCCAGCACGAAGCCGTTGTTGATGCCCTGACATCCGGTGTCGCTGTACCAAAGATCGACGTCCGCCCTGGTCGGGTAGCCGAGCACGATCAGGGCAACGTGGCCAAATTCGCCAGAGGGACAGCTGTAGGTGCCAACCACGGGCGCGATGCTGGTGGTGGCGGCCAGGGCAGACAACGATGCGGCCTGGGCTTGGGTCAGCGTGGCGGACGCCCGCAAATTCGGCACTGGCAGCGGCGGAGCGCTGTCGAGCTCCGTGTTGGCGCCCGGCGGGAAGGAGATCTGATCATCAGTTGCGTACCGGCAGATGATGCCCTTGATCGCACCGGTCGGAGCGAGCTCCTTCGTGAGGGCGGCGTCGGCCGGGTTCTCGACGTCGGTGATCGCCCACGGCATGGTCTTCGGGCAGCCCTGCGCCACGGTGACGCGAAGGTGCTGCCCGGGTGGCGCAGAGAAGGCCGGGTTGGGGAGTGGCGACCGGTCGGTCGGCGTCGTGATGGATGACGGGGCCGATGGGCTCGGCGAGACGAGCGAGCCGTTGCTGGTGGCGATCCGCGCGCTCGCACACGCCACCAAGCCGGCGATACCGAGCACGACCATGGCCGCAACCGCGCGCGACCGCGGCACTGGCCTCGCCTCCGTCGAGCGACTACACGCCGGCGTAGGAGTGGATCCCGGTGATGAAGATGTTCACGATGAAGAAGTTGAAGAGGATCGAGGCGAACCCGACCATCGCGACGTAGGCGGCCTCGCGACCTCGCCAACCGGCGGTCGCCCTGGCGTGCAGGTAGGCGGCATAGATGACCCAGGTGATGAACGCCCAGGTCTCTTTCGGATCCCATTGCCAGTAATGGCCCCACGCGTATTCGGCCCAGATCGCGCCGGCGACCACGGCGAACGTCCAGACCGGGAAGGCAAAGGCGTAGGCCCGATAGGCGGTGCGGTCGAGAACCTCCGGCGCCGGCATGATCCGCGCAAGCGCGGAGAGCCGCACCGGCTTGCCGGCGGCGGTCAGGGTCGCGTAGCGATCGGCGATCAGGAACATGACCGTCGCCGCGGTCGCCACCGTGAATACTCCAGACGCGATGATCGCCGCGGTCACATGGATTGCGAGCCAGTACGAGTGCAGCGCGGGCACGAGCGGCGCCGGCGCCACATAGAGCACGAGTACAGCGACACCAAGCGCCAGCACCACTGGCGTCATGACGAACACGCCGAGGAAGCGCGCCGGCTGCCGCGTCATCATCACCAAGAATGCGGTGACCGCCGTGAAGGTCAGCGCGAGCGTGAACTCGTACATGTTGCCCCAAGGCAACCGGTGCACCGAGAACCCTCGGCTGAGGATCGCGCCAAGCTCGAGCAACCAGCCCACGACGGTGATCGCTATCGCGATGCGGCCGATGTAGGTGGCCAGAAACCCACGTCGGCCGGGCTCAACTGGGGTGGCGTCGGCCGGGAGATCACGCTCAAGCAACGCACCGCTCGTGTCGGTGATAGCAAAACCGGCCGTCGCACCGACAAGAGCCCGGGCCCGGACGTCGCTGCCGACCGCTTTCCGGTCAGCTACCACCGGCGCGTGGTTCCCGAAAGCTGCATCGACGGCGTAGCCGAGGAATGCGACCGAGTACGCCGCGATGCCACCGGCGATCAGTTCATTCGACAGTCTGGCGAGGCCGACATCGACGCCCACGATCATTCCTCCCGAAGCCGTTGCGTGCCACCCAGATCAGGCAGGTCAGACGCTGCAGGCAGCTTGAACTGAAGGGCTGCCACCAAACCGGCGAATTCCTCGTCGAAGCCGCCGCTTGCATCTGTTCTCGTCAATCCGCCGACGGCCACCACGGTACGCCCGAGGCCCGGCGCACCCGCGGGCACCGCCCGTACCCAGAACCGACGGCGACGGATCCGTAACGACAGCAGTAGCCCCACCACCATGCAAGCAACCGCAACCAGCACCACACCCTTGCCGGGATCGCGGCTGATCTGGAACGTCGCCCACTGGTCGAAGCCGACGAACGTCACGCTGCCCTGGGCGCCTGGCAACACGATCGTCTGCCCGGGACCGAGTTCGGCCGTACCCAGAACTTTCATCTTCGACGTGTCGAGTGTGTACACCGACCGCGGAACGCCGTTGTCGAGACCCAGATCACCCGCGAACACCCCGATGACGACGGCCGGGTTGTCGGGCGCGGGAAAACTCGACACCGGTCGACCGTTCGCGTCATTGATAGCCGATGGCAGGAAGAAGCCGGTGATGCCCAGCTGCTGCGGCTTTGCATCAGGCAGCTTGACGACGCCCTGCGACTCAAATGTGCCGCCGGTGGGCAGGAAAGGCGTCACCTGGTCGAACACCTGACCTGAGCCGTCGGTCACCCGGAAATGCGGTGCGTACCCGTGGCCAACCAGGTAGACGTTCGCACCTCCCGAACTCAGCGGGTGGTTGACCGTGATGTCGTCGGTGCGCGGCTTAGCGCCCGGGTTGGGCTGCCAGGTGACATGTGCGTCGAAGCTGTTCGCGGCGCCTCGGGTCGCACCGGTGCGCTGGTAGGTCGCATTGAAGGAATTCAACGTAAACGAGAACGGCGGCAGCTTGGTCTTGTCGACCAGGGCGCCGGTCTTCAGGTCGTCGTAGGCGATCGCGGTGTCGGAGAAACCCTCGTGTTCGGTGACCAGAACGGTGCCGGTGAACCCGAAGTTGGCCGACACCCCCACGCCGCCGAGCACGACGAGCAACGACAGATGGAACAGCAGGTTGCCAGTCTCCCGCAGGTGCCCTCGCTCCGCGGCCACACTCGTCGATGTGCGGTCGGTTCGAAAATGCTTGGAGCGAAGAAGGTCGTGCGATGCCCCGACGACCGAGTCGACGCTCGCCTGCGTCGTCCACGTCGTTGAATACGGCAACCGCTCGAGGTTGCGTGGTGCAGCGGGCGGACGTGCCCGCATGGCACGCACATGCCGCCGGCTCCGCGGCAGTACGCAGCCGGCCAATGAGATGAACAGCAGCAGGTAGACCGCGGCGAACCACGGCGAACCAAATACGTCGAACCCGCCGATCGCGTTGATGATCGGTGCGATCGTCGGGTGCTTCGCGTAGTACTGCCGTACCCGCAAGGGGCTACTCGCGTGTTGCGGCAAAACACTGCCCGGCACCGCAGCCAACGCCAGCAAGAAGAGCAGGATCAGCGCGGTGCGCATCGATGTCAGCGAATACCACGCCCACCGCAGCGCACCCAATGCCGACCGTGCGGGATTGTGGCCGCCGCGCTGGCGGGTGCCCAGTTCGTCGAGCTCGGCGGGCTCGTCGATGGTGGTCCGATCGATCGGCGCCGTGTCGAGTTTGGTGGCGGCGTCGTCGACGTCCGTCGGAGTTTCGCTCATCTCATACCGCGGGAACGTAACTGTTGATCGCCGATTGCAGGTCGCCGACCAACGTGCTCCAGGCACCGGTCAGGAGGAGCACGCCAACAGCGATGAGCATGGCGCCCCCGATGCGCGTGACCAGACCGTAGTGCCGTCTCACCACACTGAAGGCGCCGAGCGCGCGACGAAACGCAAGCGCAGCAAGCACAAAAGGAATGCCGAGGCCAACGCAGTAGGCCAACGTAAGCAACGCCCCCTGCGTCGCCGTCGACCCGTCATTCGACAGCAGCAGGACAGCTCCGAGCGTCGGTCCGATGCAGGGCGTCCAGCCCACCGCGAAGAGCACTCCGAGAATCGGCGCACCCGCCAGCCCCACCGCGGGCAGCCGGTGAAACCGCACCTCACGCTGGAGAAAAGGGACGAGCCCCATGAATGCCAAGCCGAGGACGATGGTCACGACGCCGAGCACCCGGTCGAGCGCCACCGTGTGGCTGTTCAACGTCGAACCAAAATGGCGAAGCAACGCCCCCCATGACACGAAGACGATCGAGAATCCGAGCACGAACAGGGAGCTGCCGATCAAGACCCGGCCACGGTGTGCCCGCCCTTCGTCAAGGTCGGCGCCGGAAAGCCCCGTCACGTAAGACAAATAACCAGGCACAAGCGGCAGTACACATGGCGAGAGGAACGACACGACACCCGCGATCAACGCCACGGGTAGCGCGAGCAGAAACGAGCCCGATATCACGGTGTGCTGGAAAGAGCTCGCGACTGACGCGTGCCACATCGGCGCCGCCAGGAGCACGCTCACGCTGCTTCCTTCGCGACGTCCTGCACCACGCGAAGCAGCTGCGTGTAGGTCATCTCGCCGAGACCGCGGGCTGCAATCCGCCCGTGCCGATCGATGATCAGCGTCGTCGGCGGGGTCTCGACTCCGCTGGCACGAAACGCGAGAGCGATCCGCGACGCCTGATCGGCAAAGCTCGGATAGTCGATTTCGTGCGCGGTCACGAAGTGACGGCCGTCGGACGCGCCGTTCTCCCTGATGTCGTCACCCACGAATTGCACGCCCGATGCACGAGTGTCGGTGTAGACCTGCTCGAGTGCGGGCGCCTCGCTGCGACACGGCGGGCACCATGAAGCCCAGAAGTTCAAAACGACGACCTTGCCGGAGTATGTCGACAGCGCGAGCGCGTGACCGTCAAGATCGGTACCCATGACCGTGGGTGCGAGTTTGCGGTGGGTCGGTGCATACACGCTCATCACACCACTGCCGTTGACTGCGACGTAGTTCGTCTGTTGATTGGTGGTGCTGCCGCTCGATGTCGAACACCCGCTCACCGCAAGGCACAGGACCACGCCGACAGCCGCGGCGATCATGCTCAGCGAACGCAAGATCGGCACCGCGGGTTCCCATCGTCGGATTGGCGGACCCCCATTGTGCCTTGGCCCAATCAAGTGTGCGCGCGGTCGGTCAGGCGCCAGAGACCTGCCCATCGGAGGCATGGCCCGACGGTTCGGTGTAGTCGACACTCACCACATCGTCGCCATCGAACGTGACACTCGTGAGGCTGCCAAGAGCGCACTCGCGTCGGCGCGGGTCATGCCACAGATGCCGGTGTTCGATCTTGCGACGCGCGG
>Ga0209863_10000653_pt1 | contig 15983 bp, 16 predicted proteins | sample OrgsoiDNA2013046_FD_185796 | JGI IMG/M metagenome (GOLD analysis project Ga0209863, IMG submission 185796) | Permafrost soil microbial communities from the Arctic, to analyse light accelerated degradation of dissolved organic matter (DOM) -... | ecosystem: Environmental > Terrestrial > Soil >...
AGCGTTGCACTAACCCGCATTTCTCACAGAGTATAAGCGCATCGGGGCTCCGAATCAGCGAAAGTTGTTTTGCGAGAACGACTTCTTGATGATTCGAGGGAGCCCCGATGCAGACAGAGTGTATCCCGGATAATTTTGGATTTGAAGCCGTCGAAGGCCGCCAGGTGATCGCGGCGTTTGACGGTGGCGCGATCACATCGGATGCGGGGGCGCTGCTGCTGGGGGCGACGGATCGGGCGATCCGGATGGTGGATCGGCTGGCATCGTGCTTTGTCGATCAGCGATCCCAGGCCCATGTCGAGCATTCGGTTGCAACGCTGGTCGGGCAGCGGATATTCGCCATCGCGCTCGGCTACGAGGATCTCAACGACCATGAGACGCTGCGCCACGATCCATTGATGGCGGTGCTGGCGGGGAAGCTTGAGGCGCGACGCGCGGACTGCGCCGCAGTGGCCGGCAAGTCGACGTTGAACCGGCTGGAATTGTCGAAGCCGGAACCATCGCGCTACCACAAGATCAGCTACGATGCGGAGGCGGTAGACCGGCTATTCGTCGATCTGTTTCTCGAGGCGCATCGGACGGCGCCCCGCCAGATCACTCTCGACCTCGATGCCACCGATGATCCGTTGCATGGTGAGCAGGAAGGGCGCTTCTTCCATGGCTACTACAAATCCTACTGTTACCTGCCGCTGTATATTTTTTGCGGGCGGCACCTGCTTTGCGCCAAGCTGCGCCGGTCCAATATCGACGCCAGCGCGGGCTCCATTGAAGAGGTGGCGCGGATCGTTGCGCAGATCCGCGAGCGTTGGCCCAAGGTACGCATTCTGTTGCGGGCGGATTCGGGGTTCACACGCGACGATCTGATGACGTGGTGCGAACAGAACGACGTCGACTATCTGTTTGGACTGGCCAAGAACAACAGGCTGATCGCCGAGATCGCGGCCGAGCTTGCCGAGGCGGCCGAGGAGAACCGCATGAGCGGCAAGCCAGCCCGGCGCTTCAAGGACTTCCAATACAGGACGCGCAAGAGCTGGAGCCGGCAACGCCGCGTCGTCGGCAAGGCCGAGTGGATGATCCCGTCGGTCGCCGAAAGTGAGAGCGCGACAAAGCCCCGGCGCAAGAAGAAATCCATCAGGGTCGGCGACATCGACCTGGCCATGCTGGAAGGCCGGGCCAATCCGCGCTTCGTCGTCACCTCGCTGCAGGCCGGCCAGTATCAGGCCCGCGCGCTCTACGAGAAGCTCTATTGTGCCCGCGGCGAGATGGAAAACCGTATCAAGGAATGTCAGCTCGATCTGTTCGCCGACAGAACCTCCACCCGCACCATGCGCGCCAACCAGCTGCGGCTTTGGCTGTCCTCGATGGCCTATGTCCTGATCAGCGCGTTGCGCCGCATCGCCCTGGCCACGACCCGCTTCGCCGACGCCACATGCGGCACCATCCGCCTGAAGCTGTTCAAAATCGGCGCCCAGATTCGCATCAGCGTCCGCAGGATCAAATTCTCGATGGCATCGGCGTTTCCCTACACCGACGTCTTTCGAACAGCCTGGGCCGCCCTCGACAGCGCGGCGTTCTGAACCCTCGGCCCACAGGAGAACATCCAAGTCTCATGATCCCCTCGAACAACCCGCCCCGCCGCAGCGGGCGAGAAGTCATGCCCAATGACCGGCGTCGGTTGTGGTATCGGCGGAGTCAACTCGCCGCAGCACTCGATCAAAAAGCGTGAGAAATGCGGGCTAGCCTTGTTCCCGGGATAAATCATGAGTCGGCAGACAAGCCAACCGGTTTGGCCGCCTGCTTCGTATCTTCCCTCCGCGTTCTCTTCGATCGGCAATGTCCCATTGAGGCCAATCAACCGGATGGCGCGTCGCTCGATGTGGATGTAAAATGACCGGCGTGGCGAATTCGAGAATTCCTGTCGCCTCCACCGGCTTGTTCAATTCGGAGCCGTTATCATGGCAAGCAACGCTCGCCCGATCGCTCTCGTCACCGGCGCGTCCAGCGGCATCGGCGCCAATCTGGCGCGTGAACTGGCCAAGGATGGTCACGATCTGATTCTTTCCGCACGACGTGTCGAGCCGATGCAAGTTCTGGCCAAGGAACTCAAGAGCGTCGACGCCAATTCCACTATCATTACCGCCGACCTCAGCGACAGCGGCGCCGCTGCTGTCCTGGTGCGGGACATTGAAACGCAAGGCTTGGCCGTCGACGTGCTGATCAACGCTGCCGGTCTCGGTGCCAACGGCAGGTTCGACGCCTGCGATCCGGTCAGGGTCACTGAGATGTTGCAGGTCAACGTCGTGGCGCTGACCGAACTGACCCGGATGCTGCTTCCGCCCATGGTGGCGAGGGGTAAGGGCAAGGTCTTGCTGATGGCCTCCACGGCGGGGTTTCAGCCGGGCCCGCAAATGGCCGTGTATTGTGCGAGCAAAGCGTACGTGCTCAGTTTTGGCGAAGCAATTGCCTACGAGCTCAAGGACAGCGGCGTCACCGTCACGACGTTGTGCCCCGGCGCCACCGACACGGAATTCGCTCGCGTCGCCGACGCCGGAAGTTCGGCGCTGTTCAAGGGCCTGCTGCCGGTGATGAGCGCGAGCGATGTCGCGCGGATCGGCTACCAGGGTCTCAAGGCCGGCCGCGGCGTCGTGATCACCGGGTTGGTCAACAAGATCATGGCGACCTCCAGCCGGCTTTCACCGACGCCGCTGTCGCTTCGGATCGCCAATTGGATGATGTCGACCGGCAAATGAAGCGCTGCGACGGCTATGGCGAGGGCCGCATGTTCGGGAGCTTGGGCAGCGCCGGATCCAGATGATCCCAGGAATGCCCGCGCGATGCGAAGATCACGGCCTGCGGCTTGAAGCCGGATGGATCGTCGAGCGTGCCAACATAGATGCCGATCATGTCCGGCTTGGACAGCGGTTTGTTGTAAAGCGGCGAGCCGCAGGACCCGCAGAAGCCTTTCAGCTTTTGCGCACCGGTATCGGCGGTTCGTGAAATTTCGGCGACCGGGCCGCTGATGCGCATGGCCGCGCGCGGGAACACCATGACCGACGCGTGCCCGGAACCCGTATCCCGTTGGCAGTCGCGGCATTGGCACTGGAAGCCTCGAATGGGCTCGGCGGCGAGCACATAATGGACCGCGCCACAGGAACAGCCGCCCGCGTACGGCATCATGCGAAACTCCTGATTTGCATTGCGTTCCCCTCTCCGAAATCAGGCGAACAGTCTTTCGAGCTTGTCGAGTGCTCCGATCCAGCCCCGGCGATAGTCATGCACGGTGTCGCCTGCGATTTGCTCGTGGGTCAAAGTCAACAACGTCCCGTCGCCGTCCGGCTCGAGATCGATCGTCACCAGCGATTCGGGCTCGCGTGGGCTGGCCCAGTTCCAGGTAAAGGTCAGCTTCCGGCCGGGCACCACCTCGCGATAGGCGCCGCTGACGTCGCGTTCTTCGCCGTCGATCATTCGAAAGACGATGCGAAAGCGCCCGCCGGCCCGCAAGTCGGTCTCGGCATGCAACGTTGGCCCCCGATCGGACCCAAACCAGCGCATGATCTTTTCCGGGTCCGTCCATGCGGCGTAGACTTTCGCCGGCGCCGCCCTGATGTGGCGCTTGAGGATGAGGCTGGGCTTGGCGTCGAGCATGGCGGTCAAAGCGCTCTCACAATACTTAACCATGTGGTAAAGTATATAGCTGCGCGCGCGCCAGTCAAGCGTGTTCTAAAAGGCGATGGCGGACGATACCCAACGCCGCCGCGCCGAAGCTATCGTCTGAAACTCACTGCCGCAGCATGATCAGCGGATCGGCGCTGTCGGGCACCCGCCGCCACTGCGCATTGTCGTCGGCCTCGAACTGCCAGGTTTCGCCCTTGGCCGACATCAGCACCATCTGGCCGTGGTCAAGCCGCCATTGTGTCGGCGCGAACGCTGCGATCGCCGGATCGCATTTCGGCTTGAGGAATACCTGAAAATTATCCGGGGTCGCTTCGTTGTTGGTGAGCGTCAGGCCGCAGATCGCCTGGCCGTTGCCGCGCACCATCGCCCAGTCGCCGATCATCTGATCCATCGACTTGGCGAGCGAGCGTGCGGCCGCGAGGTTCTGCAGGATATAGATGCCCTCGTTGGTCCGCATGCCCTCGAGAATCCCGCTCTCGACTTCGGTAAAGTCGATCACCGACTGTCCCGCGGCATCCTGCAGCCGCACGATATCCAGCCCCTTGACGTTCCAGGCGGAGATATCCTTGGTGAAGGGCAGCGCCGCCGCGCAGCCGGGCTCGAGTTCAAGCTTGAGGCCTTGCGGCGTGGCGTCGCTCTTCAGCGTGACGACGCAGGTCTTGCTGCGTTCGGTGGTCGAGAGCTCCCACTGGCCGATCATGTTTTTTTTCAAGGTCGCGGCATCCTGCGACCAGGCCTGCGAACCGCAAGCGATCGACACCAGCAGCGTCGCAAGCGCAATGCCAAAGCGACCCGACATCAGCGGCCCTTCAGCGGGGTTTCGGCAACCGGCGTCAGCGGCGGTTTTCCCGAAAACCATGCCTTCAGATTGTCGACCACCAGCTGATCCATGGCATTGCGGGTCACCACCGAAGCCGAGCCGATGTGCGGCAGCAGCACCACGTTCTGCATGGCGCGCAATTCATCCGGCACGGTCGGCTCGTTGGCGAACACATCGAGCCCGGCGGCGAGGATGGTCCCCGACTTCAGCGCGGCGATCAGGGCCGGCTCATCCACCACCGAGCCGCGCGCCACGTTGATGATCACGCCGCGCGGCCCGAGCGCCTTCATGACATCGGCGTTGATCATCTTCGCCGTCGAAGCGCCGCCGGGGACGATCACGACCAGCGTATCGACCGCCTTCGCCATCTCGATCAGATCGGGGTAATGCTTGTAGGAAACATCCGCCGCGGGCTTGCGCGAATGATAGACCACGGGAACGCGCGAGGCGTCCAGCCTGCGCCCGATCGCCTGGCCGATCCTGCCCATGCCGACGATCCCGACCTTGCGATCCCTGAGCGAGCCGACACTCAAGGGATAATTCTGCGTCAACCAGAGGCCGGAGCGTAGATAGCGATCGGCCTTGACGAATTCGCGCAAGGTCGCGATCAGGAGCCCCATCGCGACGTCGGCGACCTCTTCGGTCAGCACATCCGGGGTGTTGGTGACGACAATATTGTGTTCGCGGGCGTAGGCGGAATCGACGTGATCGTAACCGACGCCGAAGCTCGCGACGATCTCGAGTTTCGGAAACAACGACAGCGACGTCTTGTCGGCGTGCACGGTGTGATAGGTCACCGCAGCGCCGCGGATCTTGGCGGCAACGGCCGGATTCAACCGACCGAGGTCGTGCTTGGTTTCAAAGGCATGCAGGACGAACTGATCGGAAAAACCGTTTTCCAGGATTGGCCTGCTCGGCCCGTAGATCAGCAAATCGATCTTCTCGGACGAAATATTACCGGCAACCATCAGTTGTCCTTTCCAAGGGCGCTCTCGTGCCAGCGCCGCAATGCCAGGTGCGAGGTTAGCGCCAGCAGCACGTAAATGACAATCCCGGCGGCCGACAGCAACAGCAACGCGGCGAACATTCTGGCAATGTTGAGGCGGTAGCCGGATTCCGCGATTCGATAGGCCAATCCGGAGCCTGCGCCGGCCGACCCCGCGGCGATCTCGGCGACCACGGCGCCGATCAGCGAAAGTCCGCCGGCTATCCGCAATCCGCCAAGGATGAATGGCAACGCCGAAGGCAGTTTGAGATAGGCCAGCGTCTGTATCCGCGAGGCGCCGTAAAGCCGAAACAGGCCGGCCAGATTGCGATCCACCGAATTGAGGCCAAGCGTGGTGTTGGACAGCACCGGAAAAAATCCGACGATCCAGGCGCAGACGATGACGGCGCTCTGCTGCGAAAGATAGATCAACAGCAGCGGCGCGATCGCGATCACCGGCGTGACCTGCAGGATCACCGCATAGGGAAACAGCGAATATTCCAGCCACTTCGACTGGTTGAACACCAGCGCCAAGGCGATGCCGCCGAAGGCGGCGGCGGCGAATCCCTCGAGCGTGGTCAATAGCGTGACCAGCAGCGATTGCGACAGCACCGGCCAGTCGCTGACGAGGGTCTGGAAAACCGCCGATGGCCCCGGCAGCACATAGGGTGGAATATCGTTGACGCGCACCACGAGTTCCCAACTCGCGATGCCGGCCGCAAGCACGACGACCGGAAGCAGCATCCGGACAACACGCAACGTGCGGCTCTCCGGCCCGCCTTGCGCAACGGATAATGGCGGTGTTTGCAATGAGCTCATGAACCGGGCTTTTCGGGCGCCAGCGCGCCGGAAACCTTGCGGCAATAGCCGGCATATTCGGCCGAGGTGCGAAAATCCTCGCCCCGCGGCTCAAGCGTGTCGATCCGAAACTGGGCGCCGAGGCGTCCGGGCCGCGGTGTCATCACGATCACGCGCTGCGACAAATACACCGACTCGAACACCGAATGCGTGACGAAGATGATGGTCTTGCGCAGATTGCGCCACAGCGCGAGCAGATCGTTGTTGAGCCGGAAACGGGTGATCTCGTCGAGCGCTGCAAACGGCTCATCCATCAGGAGGATGTCGGGATCGGTCACCAATGCGCGCGCCAGCGAAACCCGCATCTTCATGCCGCCGGATAATTCGCGCGGGTAGGCGTCGGCAAATTCAGTAAGCCCCACCTGCGTCAGTGCCGCATCGATGCACGCGTTCGCCTCGGCGGCCGGCGCATGCGCGAGTTTCAGCGGTAACCGCACGTTTTCGCGCACGCTGGTCCACGGCATCAGCGTCGGCTCCTGAAACACAAAACCGATGGAATGTCCCGGGCGCGCCCGACCGGCGGGTTTGGAAATGCCGACGGTACCGGAGGTCGGTGCGCTGAGGCCCGCGATCAGCCGGAGGGCGGTCGACTTTCCGCAGCCGGACGGTCCGAGCAGGGAAACGAACTCGCCCTTGTTCACGTCGAGGTCAAATGGTCCCAGAGCCGTCACGCCGCTGTCATAGACCTTGGTGACACCGCGCAGGCTTACCGCGAGGCCCTCGGCACGGGAAACGGCTTCGGACAAGGCTGCGGATTCGACCATCACGGCTCTGGTTCTTTCTAGTTCTTGGGCCGCAGATCCAGGCCGACCCCCTTATTGGCAAAGCGCAGCGTGTAGGACTTGCGGAAGTCGATGTCGCGGCGGACCACGCCGGCCCGCACCATCTTGTCGAAGAAGCTTGCGACCCTCGCGTCGCTCATGGCGCCGATGCCGTCGCGCAACGTGTCGCCGGAATCGACAATGCCGTATTCCTTCATCTTGGCGACGGAGTAGGCCAGCAAGTCGTCGGTCATTTCCGGATTGAGCTTCTTGATCATCGCGTTGCCCGGCGCGTTGTCGCCGTAAAGGTAATTGTACCAACCGACGATCGAGGCGTCGACAAAGCGCTGTACCAGGTCCGGCTTCTTGTCGACGAGCTCACGACGGGTTTCGATCAGGGTAGAGTAGGTGTTGAAGCCATAGTCTGCCAGCAAGATGATCCCCGGCTTGAATTTGGCCGCCTTCTCGATCGCGAACGGCTCCGAGGTGACATAGCCCTGCATCGCGCTCAGGCGGTTGGCGAGAAACGGCTGTGAGTTGAATGTATAGGGCTTGACCTTTTCCTCGCTGAATCCGTATTCGGACTTCAGCCATTGAAAATAGCTCGAGATCCCTTCCTTGGACACGAACAGCGTCAGCGGCTTGAGCTCTTCCAGTTTGGCGACCTTCGATTCCGGATGCGTCAGGAAAACCTGCGGATCCTTCTGGAAGATGGCGGCGACGGTCACCACCGGCACGTCGTTGGCGGCCGCATCGAACGACATCAGGGTGTTCGCGGCCATGAAGAAGTCGAGCTTGCCGGCGATCAGCAGCATCCGGTTGTTGTCGTTGGGACCGCCGGGCACGATGGTGACGTCGAGCCCATATTTCTTGTAGGTGCCGTCGGCCAGGGCCTGGAAAAATCCGCCGTGCTCGGCCTCGGCGACCCAGTTGGTTCCGAACGAAACCTTGTCCAGCACGGTTTGCGCACCCGCCGGCGAGATGGCGACAAGGGCGGCCACGAGGCCGGTGGTTAACGCTCGCAGCAAATAGACCGGGTTCATGATTGGACTCCGTCGATCGTTTTGGCCCATGATGGGAAGCTGGACGACGTTGGTACGCGTTCGCCAGCAATGAATGCAGGCTACCCTGCAAATTGACTTAAAGAAATGTTTCGCTCGATGACTTCAACTGTTCCCTCCCGCGACTGGACCGAAATCCACTGGCCTGACATCGCCGGCGACGAACCGGCGCGATGGATCGCCGTCCTGCCGCTCGCTGCCACCGAGCAGCACGGTCCGCATTTGCCTGTCGGTACCGATGTCATGATCACGCAGGCCTACCTTGCCCGGGTGCGCGAGCTTCTCTCCGACAGCATTCCAGCGACGTTCCTTCCGCTCCAGCGGGTCGGGATTTCGACCGAACACATTGGCTATCCGGGCACGCTGACGCTACCGACCGAGGTTGCGCTGAAGACCTGGATGGCGCTTGGCGAATGCGTCGCCCGCGCCGGCATCAAAAAGCTGGTCATGGTGACAAGTCATGGTGGCAATAGCGCGGCCATGAGCCTGGTGGCGCAGGATCTGCGCGCGCGATGCGGGCTTCTCGCCGTCACCACGGGATGGTCCCGCCTCAGTGCGCCGGAGGCACTGTTTTCGGCGGAGGAATTGCGTCACGGCATCCATGGCGGCGCGGTCGAGACCTCGATCATGCTGGCGCGCTATCCGCAGCACGTGCGCCAGGAAAAGATCGCCGATTTCAGGCCCGCCAGCATTGCGATGGAAAAGGATTATCGCTGGCTTTCGGCGCACCGGCCGGCGCCGTTCGCCTGGCAGGCCCAGGATCTTCATCCAAGCGGCGCCGCGGGGGATGCGACCTTGGCATCCGCGGAAAAAGGCCAGCACCTGCTCGATCACGGCGCCCGCGCGTTCTGCGAATTGCTCGCCGATGTCGATAAATTCGATCCGGCAACCCTTTCGGGCGGCCCGACGGGCTGACGTCTCGCCAGATAACTATCTGTAATAATTATAGAATATCGTCATCACGAAATTTCGACCGCCCGCTTCGAACCGGAATCGAAGACGCTTCGTCCAACTGGCACGCGCGGACCACAACGGACCGCTTTTCAGCCGGATGGAGTTTTTCATGTCGATCAAAACCAGAATTGCAGCTCTTGCTCTCGCGGCTCTCGCCGTCACCGGCAGCGTCGCAACCACCGCCACCCCGGCAGAGGCCAGGGGCCTGGGCTGGGGTATCGGCGCCGGTCTCGTCGGCGCCGCCGTGGTCGGCAGCGCGATCGCCGCCAGCAACGACGGCTACTACTATGGCGGCTATCGCCGCTGCGGCTGGGTTCGCCAATTCGATGCCTATGGCAATTACCTCGGCCGCGTCCGCGCCTGCAACGACTGATGATCGACTGACGGAATCCTGGATCCTGCGTCCGACACGGGCGCTTCATCCACCCCGTGTCGTACCCGACCCGCCCGGTTGTCCCCCCGGGCGGGTCATCCTTCTTGCATTCCCGAATGGCTTTATGGCGTGATGGCTTCACGGCGTGGGCCGCAGCAGAGCCGCGCCAGCTAGTGCTCGCGGGCGACCTCCGGGGTCACCGCCCCCAGCGGTCCTGCCATATCTTCTCACCGATCAGACAGGGCACCCGCGGCTCTTTCTCGGCCACCGGGACGATCCGGCGTTCCGGCGTCCGGCCTGCGACTTCGAGCAGCAGCTTGGTGCGGATCGCCTCCTTGAACCTGTCGCGGTCCTTGATCGACACCACGAACGAGCCCGGCCCTCCAATCACGCAATCCTCGTAGTAAAGATCGAGGTGGTCGATGTCCATCGTCGAATAGGACGGCTCCTTCACCATGATCGGCAGGCCGTTGATGGTGATGCCCTTCGCCAGCGCCGCGTCGCGCGCGCCGGTCACCGGTGCACCGTTATTGTTCGGACCATCGCCGGAAATATCGATGACGCGCCGCAGGCCCCGATAGGGGTTTTCTTCGAACAATGGCATTGCGAAATCGATCGCGCCGGAAATCGAAGTGCGCGAGCCCCGGCGAACCGGCGTTTTCATGATCTCGGCGGCGACGGCGTCGGCCGATTCCGGGCCATCAATCAGCCGCCAGGGAATGATGATCTTCTGGTCGCTCGATGCCGACCACTCGAAATACGTCACCGCCACCTTGCGGTTCGGACCGGTTTTCATCGCCTGAAGGAATTCCTTCGAGACAATGGCCTGTGCATAGCCCTCGCGCTGAACGGCAAGTTCGTCCAGGTCCATCGAGTAGGAAACATCGACGGCGATAACGAGTTCGATATCGACGGAGGGCGAATTGTCTTTGCTCTCGGCCTGCTGCGATTGCGGGCTCGGCGCAGCAATGCCTGCGACATCGCCCCCGGCTACCGCTCCTGCGACCAGCGCCGCCCCGATTGAGACACACCAGCGCATAGCGGCCCTCCCATCGTTTCAAGGGGATGGTGACATGCATGACGCGCTGCGCAAAGCAGGAACCCACGCTTTGCTTCACATTCCGGTTAGGGCGTCAGATTGGCAGAATTTACCGGCAGCGCGGAATCGTTGGACGAGCGCTCCGGGGCGTTGAAGAGTTCACTCCTCACCACCTGCATTCCGGCTTGCTGATCGGTTGGGCGGATGAAGAGGTTTTCGCGATCATCGGCACCGACCGCGATTGACCTAGCATAGGGGGGTACCCTATATGAAACTTGATGGCACATACGATCCGAGAGAAGAAGAAGCTGCTCGCCCGGGTCCGTCGCATTCGCGGCCAGGTCGAAGCGATCGAGCGTGCGTTGGCCGAAGAGGCCGAATGCGAGCGCATCATGCACATGATCGCGGGCATTCGCGGCGGCGTCGCAGGCCTGATGGCCGAAGTGGTCGAGGATCATATCCGCACCCATCTGGTCGATCCCGAGAAGAATCCGGGCGCGCTTAACGCCGACGCGGCGGACCAGCTCATCGAAGTGGTCCACACCTATCTCAAGTGAGGGACAGCATGACCAGCGCCGAATCGATCTTTCAGTTTCCGCCGCACGACCACGTGTTTCTGGGCGAGGATCACGACAAGGCGGAGCGCCGGACCTGGGCGGTGATCATCCTTTGCAGCGTCATGATGATCGCTGAAATTGTCGGCGGTGCTTTGTTCGGCTCGTTGGCACTGATTGCCGACGGATTGCACATGTCGACCCATGCCGGGGCGCTGCTGCTGGCCGCGCTGGCTTATACCTATGCCCGGAAATATGCGAACGATCGGACTTTCACGTTCGGCACCGGCAAGTTCGGCGATCTGGCGGGATACTCCAGCGCCATCGTTCTGGCGATGATTGCCCTCCTGATCGGCTATGAGGCCGTGTCGCGGCTGCTCACCCCGGTTCCCATCAGCTTCAACGAGGCGATCCCGATTGCGGTGCTGGGCCTCGTGGTCAATGTTGCGAGCGCGTGGTTATTGTCCGGCGGACATCATCGCGGCCACAGCCATGGTCACTCGCATGGTCGTGACCATGATCATCATGGCGATGAGCACCGGCGCATCGAGTTGCGCAGCGGCGCCGTCGAAATCGAGGTTTTTGAAGACAACGTGCCGCCGCGTTTTCGCGTGAGGGCAGACGCCGGCGTGTTACTGGCGGCCTCCGATGTCACCATCGAGACCATCCGGCCGGATGGCGGCCGCCAGCTTTTCGCGTTCGAAGACCGCGGCGGATATCTGGAATCGCGCGACGAGATTCCGGAGCCGCATGCCTTCCTTGCCAAATTTCGCCTCGTGCAGGGGGGCCAACACCACGACCACGAACTGGAATTCGAAGAGCACGATCACCATCACGAGGCCGCGCATGGCGCGCATCACCGCGACAACAATATGCGGGCCGCCGTCATTCATGTGATGGCTGATGCCGCGATATCGGTTTTGGTGATTGTGGGACTGCTGTTGGCGCGCGCATTCGGCTGGCTCTGGATGGACCCGCTTGCCGGATTCATCGGCGCGCTGGTTATCGCCAACTGGTCCGTTGGGTTGCTGCGCGATACCGGCGGCATCCTGCTCGATCGCACGCCTGATCCGCGCATGGCAGAGAAAGTTCGCATGGTGATCGAAAGCGAGGGGGATCAGGTTACCGACCTGCATCTTTGGCGGCTTGGGCCTGGCCACCTCGGCGCCATCGTCTCGGTCGCGACATCGGGGGCACGCGAGGCGGCGCATTACCGGCAGCGATTGGCCAAATTCGCCGACTTGTCCCATGTCACCGTGGAAGTCCAGCACCGTCATTCGGCAAATGGCTGACCCGGCCCGCCCGGTTGTCCCCGGGGCGGGTCATCTACTTTAATTGAGCATGATTCATTCGGTGTGCGGTGTTGCACCCACGTCACTCAACGACGCCATTCAACAGCATTTTGTGTGTTCGTTCTTTCAATTGCGACTAACTTGCAATAACGCTGAAACATGAGCGCGGGGAGAACGAATCCAGGCGGCGGGCCGCGGAAATCGGCAAATCCGCAGGGCGGGAGCTACAGCGTCATTTTGTGGGTGGCAGTGCACCGGCATGATCGAGTGATGACGAAAGAGACCGCCGGAATGCGCGCGCTGAAAATATCCGCACCATGAACCGCAGCCGCCGGTCCCGGGCATGCCTAATTGCGAGCTTAAGCACGCTCGCGCTTGACGCCCCCGCGATGGCCGCCGGCGTTCCCATTGGTATGCCCGTCAAAGCTCCCTACATTCGGTCGGTATTCGATTGGACCGGGCTTTATGTCGGCGCCCATGCCGGCTTCGGCCGCGGCTCCTCAACCGCCGTGCTCGCGGATCCCGCGACCAGCACAACCAGCAACTCCTTTGGCGGCATGATCGGCGGCGTGCAGGCCGGCTACAATTACCAACTGCCGTCCGGGATGCTGCTCGGGGTGGAAGCCGATTTCTCCTTTCCGAATTATCTCACCTCGAACTCGGTCGTCTCCTCGTTGGCGACGGCCCGCTCCGACGTCACCGAACAGTCGGACTATATGGGAACCGCGCGCGGCCGCGTCGGTTATGTCGCCGGTCCGTGGCTGGTCTACGCCACCGGCGGGCTCGCATGGGCCGGCGAGCGTTTTCTCAACACGCCCGCCATCGGCAGCAATGAAAAGACGCTGCACACCCGGCTCGGCTGGGCCGCCGGGGGTGGCGTAGAATATGCCTTTGCGCCGCACTGGAGTTTGCGGCTGGAATATCTCTATAGCCAGTTCGGTAAAGCCGACATCACCTTTCCATCGGCCACGCAATATACCTCGAACCTGGATTTCCAGTCGCTGCGCGTCGGCCTCAACCGCAAGATCGACTGGCCGGGATCGGGCAATTTGACCCCGAAGACATCGCTGACCGACCCCGAATCCGATCGCTGGGAAATCCACGGCCAATCGACCTATTTGCCGCAAGGCTATCCGGGATTCCGGGCGCTTTATACCGGTCCGAACAGCCTGACGCCGGCGCCGCAAGCCCAGGCAACCTGGAGCAACAGCCTGTTCCTGAACGCGCGGCTCTGGGAAGGCGGCGAGGTCTACTACAATCCCGAACTGCTGCAGGGGTTTGGCTTGAACGACACGGTCGGAGCCGGCGGATTTCCCAGCGGCGAGGCGCAAAAATCAAACTTCCCCTACCCGCACTACAACACGTCGCGGCTGTTCCTGCGCCAGACCTTCGGCTTTGGTGGCGAGCAGGAAGAATGGACCAGCGGACCAAGCCAACTCGCCGGCAAGGTGGACGTCTCTCGGCTGACGATTCAGGTCGGCAAAATGGCCGTCACCGATATTTTCGACGGCAACGCCTACGCCAAGGACACCCGCAAGGACTTCATGAACTGGTCGATGTGGGCGCCGGGGGCATTCGACTATTCGGCCGACAAGCTCGGCCTGACCTATGGCGCCACCGCGGAATTCAATCAGAAGCAATGGGCCTTGCGGTCAGGCTATTTCCTGATGCAGTCGGTCTCCAACTCGAACAACTTCGACACCAAAGTCTTTGAGCGCGGAACCTACGTGGTTGAGCTGGAAAACCGCTATTCGCTGTTCGACCAGCCCGGAAAGCTGCGGACCATCGCGTGGCTCAACAGCGCCTTTTCCGGAAGCTACCGCGAGACATTGGACAATCCGGCCCTCAATCTCGACATCGCGCAAACCCGCACCGGCCGCATCAAATATGGCTATGTGGTCAACCTCGAACAGGCGTTAAGCGATGAGATCGGAGTGTTCGGCCGCTGGAGCTGGAATGACGGCAAGACCGAGATCATGGCGTTCGCCGATATCGACGCGAGCCTCTCGCTTGGGCTTTCGATCAAAGGCGCCAAATGGGGCAGACCCGACGATGTGATCGGGATCGGCGGTGTCGTCAACGCGCTTTCCCGGGATCATCGCGACTTCATCGCGGCAGGCGGGCTCGGCGTTCTGATCGGCGACGGCCAGCTCAACTATCGGCGTGAACGAATCCTCGAAAGCTACTATGCGTACGCGCTCAACAAGCAGCTCACGCTGACCGGCGATTATCAGCTGATCACCAACCCCGCCTACAATGCGGACCGCGGGCCGGTCTCGGTTTTCTCAGGGCGCTTGCACGGCGAATTCTAGATCTTCTTCGTCCTTGCGAGCGGGACTAGGCAAGTACGAGGCAAGTACGAGGCAAGTGCAAGTCGGCGCTTGCTTCCCTTCTCTTGCGGATGCCCGAGCGAAGCAACCGCGGGTGGGGGACGGATCGAAGCGATCCTGCTATCTCGGCTTGCCTGCGAACAATCCGTCAAACCGAAATGAATATCCTATTCCGACAATATAGCTCGGGGCATTATGGTTGAGCCCGAAAGCGACATGAAAATCGACCTGTTGCGTCGGGCTCAGATGATACAATCCACCCGAATTCAGGAGCTGGCTCGGGCCAGCATTCTCCGGGTAATCGCCGACATATTCCACGAACAGGCTGGCCTTCTCGGTTAGCTTTTTTTCGATCGCAAGGGTGGCTTCCGTCATGCGCCTGGTCGTTACGTCCGAGGGACGGAAGAACTCGGTCAGCATACCGCTCACACCCCAACCTTCATTCAGTTCCCACGACCATGGCAATTGCAGGTAAGGCTGCGCGCCGCGGCCGGCTATGTCGACCGCACCGGTCGGAAGCGCCACGCCGACGACCACGGACAAGTCGAGCTTCCCCGGTATCGGACTGACTTGCCACTTTATCGCCGGAGCAACATCCGAAAATCCCGAACTTCCCGGTCTGCGGATGTTTGCAAAATACGTCGGCAGATCCAACAGCAGCTCCAGGCAAGGCGCTACGCCCAGGCGCCATCGGGTGTTTGTGCCGTCGATTGTTCGACCGCCGTCCCGAGCGCTGACATTCACACCGTTCTCACTCTGGAGACCGCCCACGGGCACGACGAGGCTGGAGTTCGTGACATCCGGCCGGTCCGTTGCGATTTCGTCCTTGGCGGTCGGACAACCCTCCGCCTGCGCGTCGACCGCGCCGAGAACCGCAACCGCCGACAGCAAACATATCTGGAGAGTTCGTCTGCGCACGAGAACCTTGATCGAAGGACAACCGGCTGGAGGCGTTGGCGGAAGGCAACCGAACTAGTTGCCGTATCCGCCTCGCGCGACCCAACATGGGCCGCTACCAGCCGTCGACTTGATCTCCCGAGATGCGCGCTTATTCCCGCGGCCGCCGCTAAATTATCATCTCATCACAAATTCCGCCTATCGCTGGCGTCAATTGTCGCCGAAGGCATTTAATACACTGCAGAAGACGTCAGTCGGCGCCGCCGCGATGAGCGCAATTGCGCTCACGCCGGGGTCCCCCGGCGCGTTCGCGGGACGATGGTGCGAACGGCCATCACTTCACCCCGCCGCGGCAAACGTCTCCGCGCGTGCCATGGCCCAGGC
>Ga0209863_10000654_pt1 | contig 15944 bp, 13 predicted proteins | sample OrgsoiDNA2013046_FD_185796 | JGI IMG/M metagenome (GOLD analysis project Ga0209863, IMG submission 185796) | Permafrost soil microbial communities from the Arctic, to analyse light accelerated degradation of dissolved organic matter (DOM) -... | ecosystem: Environmental > Terrestrial > Soil >...
CGATTTTGATTTTGATTTGAAGGGGCACGGCTTCAGCCGTGCCGTAAAGAGGTTCGAAAAAATCGGGCTTTAGCCCCTGAGGAAAGATGAAGCCAGCCCTTCTTTGGTTTTGCTTTGAAAGGGCATGGCTTCAGCCGTGCCGTAAAGAGGTTAGAAGAGATCGGGCTTTAGCCCCTGAGGAAAGATGAAGCCAGCCCCTCTTCGATTTTGATTTTGATTTGAAGGGGCACGGCTTTAGCCGTGCCGAAAAGAGCTTAGAAGAAATCGGGCTTTAGCCCCTGAGGAAAGATGAAGCCAGCCCTTCTTTGATTTTGGTTTTGATTTGAAGGGGCACGGCTTCAGCCGTGCCGTAAAGAGGTTGGAAGAAATCGGGCTTTAGCCCCTGAGGAAAGATGAAGCCAGGCTTCTTTGATTTTGATTTGAAAGGGCTCGGCTTCAGCCGTGCCGTAAAGAGCTTAGAAGGAATCGGGCTTTAGCCCCTGAGGAACGATGAAGCCAGCCAGAGAACACGCGACAAATGGTGGACACACATACTTTGTCACCTCCCAAACCTTTGAGCGTCGATTGTTTTTTGGCAATGAAAGATGGGCGAAGTTAATGTTGGAAGTTCTCAATCATTATCGGGAACGAGCATATCTGCTTCACGAGTTCGTGATCATGAAGGATCATTTCCATTTGCTGATTACTCCGAAGACAAGTCTTGAAAAAGCAGTCCAATTTATTAAAGGTGGGTTCTCATTCCGGGCGAAACGCGATCTCGGATATCCGGGAGAAGTGTGGCAACCAGGATTCCCTGATCACAGGATCAGAGGTGCGCAGGATTATGAAATTCATCGCAGGTATATCTTCGATAACCCCGTGAAGAAGAAATATGTGAGTGAAGCGCACCTTTATCCATATTCGTCGGCTTCGGGGTTATTCGAGTTAGATCCGGCGCCGCAGTGGTTAAAACTGCGTTCTGCCTCAGGGGCTAAAGCCCAGGAGTTCCTGGCCGGTGCCGGCACGGCTAAAGCCGTGCCCCTTCAAAACAAAGAGCGAGAACTGACCGAAGGCGTGCTTTCTCAATCCGAGACCAATAATACTGAACAGGTTAAAGCTCTGGCTGCAGTGGCATTCGAGAAAAGTACAGACTGGGAGCCGAAAAAATGGAGCCGAAAAAATAATGCCACGCCGTAATGACATCTCAAAGATCCTGATCATCGGCTCCGGGCCGATTGTGATTGGCCAGTCCGCCGAGTTTGATTACTCCGGCACGCAGGCCTGCAAGGCCCTCAAAGCCGAAGGTTATGAAGTGGTGCTGGCCAATTCCAATCCGGCCACCATCATGACCGATCCCGATACGGCCGACCGCACTTACATCGAGCCGCTCACGCGAATCTATCTCGAAGAAATCATCCGCCGTGAAGCCGAGATGATGCGGGGCCAGCCCGGGATATTTGCGCTTCTGCCGACCGTCGGAGGACAGACCGCATTGAACCTCGCCGTGGAACTGGCTGATTCCGGCATTCTCGATAAGTACAACGTCGAACTCATCGGCGCTCAGCTCAAGGCCATCAAAAAAGCCGAAGACCGCCTGCTCTTCAAAGACGCCATGAATCGCATTGGCCTCGATGTCCCGCGCTCTGCGTTGATCTCCGGTCGCATACAGACCGGCGCCGATGGCGCAAGCATGCAGGAAGGCAACTCCACCACGCGCGCGCAGGACATTCAGTTCGCTTCCGAATTTGCCGAGAAGGTCGGCTTCCCGCTGATCATCCGTCCATCATTCACTCTGGGTGGCAGCGGCGGCGGCATCGCCTACAACCGCGAAGAGTTCTTCGAACTGCTCAACCGTGGCGTAAGTCTTTCCCCTGTGCATGAAGTGCTGATTGAAGAATCCGTGCTGGGCTGGAAAGAATATGAACTCGAATTGATGCGTGACGTCGCGGACAACGTCATCGTCATCTGTTCCATTGAAAACTTCGATCCCATGGGCGTGCACACCGGTGACTCCATCACGGTGGCGCCGGCGCAGACTCTCACGGACCGCGAATACCAGCGCATGCGCGACGCCGCCATCAAGATCATCCGCGAGATAGGCGTGGAAACCGGCGGATCGAACATTCAATTTGCCGTCGATCCATCCAACGGGCGCATGACGGTCATTGAGATGAACCCCCGCGTATCGCGATCATCGGCGTTGGCTTCAAAGGCCACGGGATTCCCCATCGCCAAGATTGCAGCGCGCCTTGCCGTGGGTTACACGCTGGACGAAATTCCCAACGACATAACCAAGAAGACGCCGGCTTGTTTTGAGCCGACCATTGATTACGTCGTAGCCAAGATTCCCAAGTGGCAGTTTGAAAAGTTTCCCGGGGCCGACGAATCGCTTGGCCCGCAGATGAAATCCGTGGGCGAAGCCATGGCCATCGGCCGCACCTTCAAGGAAGCCATCATGAAGGGCATACGCTCGCTGGAAACGGGCAAAAAAGTCGGTGCCGAAAAGATTGAACCGCGCATTCTCACCCATCGCCTGGTCACGCCACATCCCGAGCGCCTTACGTACCTCCGCTACGCGCTGCATCAGGGAATGACCGTGCGTGAACTGCATGCCATGACCGGAATCGATCCGTGGTTCCTGTACCAGATGCAGGAAATCGCAGCTACAGAAAAGCTTGTGACGGAACATACGGCCGAGACCCTGCCGCGTGAACTCCTGCGTGAAGCCAAGCGCATGGGCGCCAGTGATGAACGGCTTGCGCTCAGTCTCAAGACCAGCACGCAGAACGTCCGCAAGATGCGCGAGGATCGCGGCATCCGCCCAGTGTACAAGCTGGTGGATACCTGCGCTGCCGAGTTTGAAAGCTACACACCCTATCTCTATTCCACTTACGAAGATGAAGACGAAGCACCGCCCACCGCAAAAAAGAAAGTCATGATCCTGGGCAGCGGGCCCAACCGCATCGGACAGGGAATTGAGTTTGATTATTGCTGCTGCCATGCCGCCTTCGCCCTCCGTGACGACGGCTTTGAAACCATCATGGTCAACTGCAATCCGGAAACGGTTTCCACCGACTATGACACCAGTGACCGTCTCTACTTCGAACCTCTCACCTTTGAAGACGTGCTCGCCGTTTACCAGCATGAAGCATCCTCGGGCGCGCCCATCGGTGTCATCGTCCAGTTCGGTGGCCAGACGCCGCTTAACCTCGCCCTGCCGCTGAAGGCCGCGGGCGTGACGGTGATCGGCACCTCGCCGGAATCAATCGATCTGGCGGAAGACCGCAAGCGTTTCGGCAAGTTGCTGGAAGAACTCGACATCCCTCAACCTCCCGGCGCAATGGCCACCAGCGTGGAAGAAGCCGTTGCCGGTGCGCGCAAGGTGACTTACCCGGTTCTGGTTCGACCCTCGTACGTACTTGGCGGGCGCGCCATGGTCATCGCCTATGACGATGACAGCGTGATTCGCTATATGAAAGAAGCGGTCGAGTATTCCCAGGAACGTCCGGTGCTGGTCGATCACTTCCTGGAAGACGCCGTTGAAGTGGATGTGGATTGCCTGTCTGACGGCGAAGACGTAGTCATCGCCGGCATCATGCAGCACATCGAAGAAGCGGGTATCCACTCGGGCGATTCATCCTGCGTGCTGCCCTCCGTCGATCTTTCTGCAAAGGTCCTCAACATCATTCGCGATTACAGCTTCAAACTGGCCCGCGCGCTCAAAGTCATTGGCCTGATGAACATCCAGTTCGCCATCCAGAATGAAAAAGTCTTCGTGATTGAAGTCAACCCGCGCGCTTCGCGCACAGTCCCATACGTTTCCAAGGCTACCGGCGTGCCGCTGGCCCAGATCGCCGCCCGCCTCATGAGCGGCCGCAAGCTGCATGAATTCCTGCCGGAAAATGTCGCCGCCAAAAAAGACCTCGAAACCGGCGCCGGATACTTTGTGAAGTCGCCGGTCTTCCCGTGGTCAAAGTTCCCGGGCGTAGATACCGTGCTTGGTCCGGAAATGAAGTCAACCGGCGAAGTCATGGGCTCCGCAGAAACATTTGGCGAGGCATTTGCCAAAGCGCAAATTGCCGCCGGACAATCCTTGCCTGTGGAAGGTACGGTCTTCATCAGCGTGACCGATCGCGACAAGTTAAAAACCATTGAGATCGCCCGCCGCTTCATTGATCTCGGCTTCAGTCTGGTAGCCACGCATGGCACAGCCGACCGTCTGGAAAAAGCCGGACTACCCGTGGCACGCGTGTACAAAGTAAAAGAAGGCCGTCCTAACGTGGTCGACCTGATCAAAGGTGAGCGAGTTCAGTTGATCATCAATACGCCCCACGGACAGGATCCCTGGTTTGACGAGAAAGCCATTCGCCGCGCTGCGGTAACCAATCGCGTGCCGACCATCACCACCCTTGCGGCTGCGCGCGCCGCTGCTGAAGGCATTGCTGCCTTGCAGCGGAATGAGATCAACGTGAAGTCACTGCAGGCATGGCACGCGGCGAGAGATGAAGAGCCATCCGCCATCGCACGCGAAGGAAAGAAGCTGGATTAAACACACCACCGGCGTGGCGATGAATGACTACAATCAGCCACCTGCTGACGTCGCACGCGCGTCCAGTCGGCTTGAGTGCACGGCGAGATCACGCCAACCTTCGCTATTCATTCGTTTTCCAGCTCTAATCCACCAGACAAAAACACTCAAGTGTGCATGTACTTTCTTATCGTACATGTCCTAAATCGCCATTGCGGATGTACTAAGTAAAAGCTTCTAATCAGCTCTGCCTCAAGAAACAAATTAAGGAAGCGTTTGGCGAGTCCCCTCACTCCCCCGAGTCGCCGCTGCTCTCCTAATCTCCAGGAGCTTTGTAATATGCAGATCGGCGTGTACGGGTGTGGTTATTTAGGCACAGTAGTAGCAGCGTGCCTGGCAGATTTCGGAGTTCCTGTAACGGCCTACGGCAGCGATTCAGTCAATACCACCTTGCTGGCCACGGGCATTTTGCCCTTTCACGAGAAGAACTTAAGTGACATTGTCCGTCGCGGCGTACGCGCCAGCCGGCTCATGTATTCAACCCACCTGCAGTCGATGGTGCAGCGCGCGGAAATTATCTACCTGGCGGAAGACTCACCCAAAAACATTGAAACCATCGCCAATGAGATTGCCGAATATAGCATGCACGGGCAGATTTTGGTGCTAGTCACCCCTGTCCCAGTGGGCACGGCGCGCCGTGTGGAAGAACGCCTGAAGGCGGCCGGCAAGCAGATGACGGTTGTTTCTCATCCGGTGTTCCTCTCAGAGGGCTGCGCCGTAGAAGATTTCAACTGGCCTGACCGTATTGTCCTGGGCACAAATTCCAACGCGGCAGTTACCACGCTCAAGGCGCTGTACCGTCCGCTGGTGATGCGTGGCGTACCGGTGATTGTTACAACGCATGAGACCGCAGAACTCGTGCGCGAAGCGTCAACGGCCTTCCTCGCCACCAAGGTTTCCTTCATCAACGAACTGTCGAGCCTCTGCGAACGCATCAACGCCGACGCGGTTGATCTCTCACTCGCCCTCGGTCTGGACAAGCGCATTGCTCCACGCTGCATGCAGCCCGGATCACTGGGCGGAGCCTTCACTGAATCAGACATGGATTCCCTGGCGAACCTGGCCTCCAGCTCCGGCGTTTCGTTGAAGATTCTTACCGCCGCCCGCGAAGTCAATCGAGAGTTCTGCGGACGCATCATGCGCAAGATCAACGGCGCGCTTGATTCCGTGCAGGGCAAGCAGGTCGGTCTGCTCGGTCTGGCCTTCAAGCCGAACACTAACTCCGTCGCCAGCTCCGGCGCAATCCACCTGGCTCGCGCACTCATGGAAGGCGGAGCCCACGTGAAGGCTTACGATCCCATCGCCATGCCGGACGCGCAGGCGGAACTCACCGGCAACGTGCGTTACTGTGACTCGGCGTACTCAGTGGCTGAAGGCGTTGATGCTCTGGTGCTCGGAACCGGCTGGCCGGAATTCCGCTCACTTGATTTCGACCGCATCAAGCGCATCATCCGCCGTCCAATCGTGGTTGACACCAAGAACCTGCTCGATGGTCCGCGCATGAAAGCGCTGGGCTTTGAGTATTTTGGTGTTGGTCGCGCATAAGCTGCGCTTCTGAAACCCATTTGTCTAAAGAGCCTCTGCTGCGGCAGAGGCTTTTTTCTTGGGACCCTGAAGCTTGGGTAAGTCGCCAGCAAGCTTGTAGACGGCGAGCCCGTTGAGATGGGGCCGCGGACTGCCACTTCGATCTGACGAAGCAGGTTCTGCATTGCGAATTCGAGAAAGGCTATCTCGATCTCAAGCTGGCAGCTGACCGCCTGGAAGGCGCCATGTTTCTTGCTGATAAAACCCGCTGGCGTGACATCAAGCTGCACAGGCAGCCCAGCAAACCGAAGTAAAGCCGTTCCACTCTTGAGCACTAGGAACGCTGGTTTCCCGGACCCTCCCCGCTGCAATCCTTTCGCCCAGCTATAATATTGTTATCCCATGAAGGCATACGTCACAGTCATGCTCAAGACCACCGTCCTGGATCCCCAGGGCAAGACCATTCACGGCGCACTCAAAAAAATGGGTTACAAAGGTGTGGACGCAGTCCGCCAGGGCAAGGTGTTTGAACTCGCACTGGACGGCGGCCTGGACAAGACTGCCGCTAAAGCTGAAGTCGAGCGAATGGCAAAAGAAGTGCTCACTAACCCAGTGATCGAAGAATTTTCATACCGTCTGGAAGAGTAGGTAATGCCGATTTGGCTCAATGGACTCGGGCCGCAGGCGGAACCTTGCTGAATTTTCAGGGTTTATACGGTATTCCCCTTCATTGTGATCTGTCGGCTGATGCATGGCGGGCAGAGGTTTTAGGCGGGTAGAGATTTAGGGTAGAGATTCAGGAAAAGATAAGCAGGATTTTTCATATGTGCGGAATCGTAGGATACGTCGGCAAAAAAGGTGTTGTGCCCGTGATCATTGAAGGGCTGAGGAAGCTTGAGTATCGCGGCTATGACTCAGCTGGAATCGCCGTGGCCGGCAACGGCCATGGCGGCGCGATTCAGATTCGCCGTGCCGAGGGCAAGCTGCGCAACCTGGAGGAAGTGATCCGTCTCAAGCCGCTGGAAGGCAGCTACGGCATCGGACACACGCGCTGGGCCACCCACGGCCGTCCCACGGAAGAGAACGCACATCCTCACCGTGACTGCACCGGCAAGATCGTTGTGGTTCACAACGGCATTGTTGAAAACTACATGCCGCTGAAGAAAAAATTGATTGAAGAAGGTCACAAGTTCGTCACTGAAACGGACACCGAAGTGATTGCGCATCTGGTGGAGAAATATCTTTTCCAGTCGCAGAATGGCCACGCGCCCACGCTGGAATCAGCGGTGCGCAAGACGGTGCAGCAGCTTACCGGAGTGTTTGCCCTCTCGGTGATTTCTGAGGACGAGCCCAACAAAATCATCGCGGCGCGCAACGGACCGCCGGTGGTGATTGGCATTGGCAAGGACGAATACTTTGTCGCCTCTGACGTGCCGGCCATTACTGCTCACACGCGCGACTTGTTTTTCCTGCACGATGGTGATCTGGCCGTGCTGACGCCGGATGGCGTGAAAGTGATGGACTTTGACGGCAATCCCCTTGTACGAGAAACCCAGCATATTGCCTGGGACCCCATCATGGCGGAAAAAGGCGGCTACAAGCACTTCATGCTCAAGGAAATTCATGAGCAGCCGCGCGCCGTGCGTGAGACCGCGCAAGGCCGCGTGTCACAAGACACAGGCAAAGTGATCATGGAAGAAATGGAGATAACTGACGATGAATTCCGCGCCATGCAGAAACTGAACATCGCCGCCTGCGGCACCAGTTGGCATGCTGGACTCGCCGGCAAGTACATGATTGAGCGTCTGGCCCGGGTCCCGGTGGATGTGGATTACGCCAGCGAATTTCGCTATCGCGATCCCATTATCTCCAACAATGATGTCACGCTGCTGATCACGCAATCAGGAGAAACCGCAGATACCATTGCGGCGCAGCGTGAAGCCAAGGCAAAAAGCTCCAAGACTCTGGCCATCTGCAATGTAGTCGGCGCCATGATAGCCCGTGAAGCCTCTGGCACGGTCTACACACATGCCGGTCCGGAAATTGGCGTGGCGTCAACCAAGGCATTCACCGCGCAGCTTACGGCGCTGTTTCTGCTGGCTCTGCATCTGGGCCAGGTACGCGGCACAACTTCACCGGAGTTGAGCAAAAAGTTGATCAGTGAACTGCTTAAAATTCCTGCCAAGCTGGAAGGTCTGCTCGGTCGCGAAGCTGAAGTAGAGGAACTGGCGCGGACATTTTCCAAAGCACAGGATTTTCTGTTCCTCGGTCGCGGCATACACTACCCGATCGCACTGGAAGGAGCACTCAAGCTCAAGGAAATTTCTTACATCCACGCGGAAGGCTATCCTGCCGGTGAGATGAAGCACGGTCCCAACGCGCTGATCGATGAAAACCTGCCTGTGGTGGTCATCGCTACGCAGGACCATGATGATCCGACATCAGTCCTCCGCTATGAGAAGACCATGTCCAACATCAAAGAGGTCACGGCACGGTCGGGCAAGGTGATTGCCATCGCCACGGAAGGCGATGAGGAGATCAAAGAGTCGGTTGATCACGTGATCTACGTGCCCAAGGCGCCGGAGCTGCTCTCGCCGATCCTGGAAATCGTCCCTCTGCAACTGCTGGCGTATCACATAGCGGTGCGTCGCGGGTGTGACGTGGACCAGCCGCGCAATCTGGCCAAATCTGTCACCGTGGAGTAACTGCCATTTCAAGATCGCTGTGGTGGCACCAATACCTGCGGGTGGTAATTTTCCTGCTCACTGTGCTGGCGGTGTATGTGGTCGCTGCGGTGCTGGCGGCGCGCCGCTTTCTTCGCCGAAAACTCCAAGTCCATTCCCGTCTTACCCGGCTGGAATGGACTTTTTATTGCCTCGCGTTCGTTGTTTTTTAACGTTTCGCCTTCTCGGTAAAAGTAAAGACTTTCTTAATGTGCCAGTTTGAGTCAATGGAATCTTCGCGATGCTGGCGGTGCAAAAATGTTTGCGCTTGAGCAAGGAATCCGGGGCTAGAATTGCTTCATGGAGAATAGCGGGCCAAGACCGGAGTCTTTTTGGGCCAAACACTCTGGCCTGCTGGCAATTGCCATTGCCCTTGTGGGATTTACGCTGGGCATGCTGCAGGATGTTTTCCTCGTTACTGAAGATTTCAGCCGCTGGAGCCTGATCATTCTCAGCAATATGATCACGGGTGGAATCGCGGGCCTCTTGTTCTACCAGTATGCCCGCAATGAACGGAGCCGTCGCGAACTTGTCCGCCAGCGCATGCAGACGATTGTGGAAATGAATCACCACATACGGAATGCTTTACAGGTCATCAAGTTCTGGAGTGTTCAGCATCAGAGTTGCAACCCGGATGATACGCTGGTCCAATTGATGAAGGATTCGGTTGACCGTATTGAATGGGCTTTGCGGGAAGTACTGCCGCGTTATCCGGAAGCCGGGTCGTCAGGGACTTCAGTCAGCCCTGCTACTCACGTAGCATCTCCAGCGCCGAAATTGAATTCCGGTGCTACCGCTGTCTACGCCAGCAAACATACTCACCAGGATCCACGGTAAATTTCCGGCCCCGCGTAGGTGGTTGTCACATCTTCCACTGCATCGGCCTGGTTCCCTCCATCATCCAATAGCAAACATGCCTCATTTCGTGAGCGGTGAAAAATCAATTCAGATAGATCACTATTCACCCGGCGGTCCAGGCCCCGCGCCAGCCGTGCTTCTGCTGCATGGCTCGGGAGGGCCCCTGCGCGGGATTGATCCCTTTGCGCGACAGGCGGCGGGATTTGGCGTGCACGTGTTTGCCCTGCACTATTTTCAGCAAACTGGACACACCTGGGTGTATCCCAGCCAGATTGAAGAGAGCTTTCCCGCGTGGCTTCGTACTGCTGAAGATGCGGTTACTTACATTACCCAACAGCCGGGCGTTGACCGTGAAAGGATTGGCCTGCTTGGCTTTTCGCTTGGGAGTTATCTGGCGCTGTCACTGGCCACGCAGGACCGTCGCATAGCCGCCGTGGCTGAGCTCTTTGGCGGGCTCCCTACTCACTTTGTGAAGGACGTCGCCCGGCTTCCGCCTGTTCTCATCCTGCATGGTGGCAGTGATACAACTGTTCCTGTAGCCGAGGCGTACCAGTTGGAGAAGCTCCTGAAAACGCACAACATCCCGTACGACATCAAGATCTATCCAGAGCAGGGACATCACTTCACGGCGCTGGTGCAGCTTGACGCGGTTCGTCGCGTTGCCGGCTTCTTCCGTCAACACTTCCAGAAGGCGGCTTGAGCGCATGCCGAACCTTGTAGCCATGGCGGGTCTTCCCGCAACAGGTAAGAGCACGCTCGCGCAGGCTCTGGCCAAAGAACTTGGCGGAGTCGTGTTGGATAAGGATGTGATTCGCGCCGCGCTGTTTCCGGCGCCTTTCATCGAGTACTCGTCCACCCAGGATGACTTCTGCATGAGCGTGCTGTTCCAGACCGCACGTTATCTTGTGACGGCGAAGAAAACCAGCCGCATCTTTGTCGACGGCCGTCCGTTTGCCAGGAAGCCGCAAATCGACCAGCTCGTGGCTGAAGCCGAAAGTTTTGGCTACAGCTGGAAGATTATTTTCTGCACTTGCTCAGACGCTACAGCCAAGGCACGTCTGGCCGAACAGCAGAAACATGTGGCAGGGAACCGAAATTATCTGCTCTACCAGAAGCTGCAAAAAGAGTTCGAACCCATCGTCCTACCCCATCTCGTGGTCGATACAGACAGGCCTTTGGCCCAGGTTCTGGCGGCAGCCGTAGCCTACCTCAGAGCGCCCATAAGCTCCACAAATCCAATCAATTAGCTGCGGCCGAAAAGGCCTTTGGTTTTTGCAACTTCAGCATCAATCGCTACATCTAACAACTTGACAGTAACACACTCAAGTCTCATAATGGACTTGCTATTATAGATTTCGCTATGATTTTAAAGAACTTATCGGCAGGAGGCAGTAGCAATGGGCAAGATTATCGGTATTGATTTAGGCACCACGAACTCAGTGGTAGCGGTGATGGAAGGTGGCGAGCCCAAGGTGATCGCCAATGAAGAAGGCGGACGCACCACACCCTCCATTGTCGGTTTCACCGCGTCGGGTGAGCGTTTGGTTGGTCAGGTCGCCAAGCGGCAGGCCATTACCAACCCGATGAACACCGTTTATTCGATTAAGCGCTTCATGGGACGGCGTTATGACGAAGTGAATGACGAAATGAAGATGGTCCCGTACAAAGTGGTCCAGCAGGGAGATCACGTGGCGATTGTGGCTCAGGGCAAGGATTACACTCCGCCCCAGGTTTCAGCCATGATTCTGCAGAAGCTGAAGAAAGCCGCGGAAGATTACCTTGGCCAGAGTGTGACGGAAGCCGTGATCACGGTGCCGGCGTACTTTAACGATGCACAGCGTCAGGCCACGAAAGACGCAGGCAAGATCGCGGGTCTCGACGTAAAGCGCATTGTGAACGAGCCCACGGCTGCTGCGTTGGCGTACGGACTGGACAAGAAAAAGGACGAAACCATTGCCGTTTATGACTTTGGCGGCGGCACGTTCGATGTCTCCATCCTCGAAGTAGGCGAAGGCGTGATTGAAGTGAAGTCCACCAACGGTGACACGCACCTTGGCGGTGACAACATTGACCAGCGCATCGTGGACTGGCTCGTCGAAGAGTTCAAGAAAGACGAGACGCTTGATCTGCGCAGCAAGGGAAATGAAATGGCGTTGCAGCGTCTGCGTGACGCGGCGGAAAAGGCCAAGATTGAACTTTCCACAACCATGGAAACTGAGATCAACCTTCCGTTCATCACGGCGGATGCCAGCGGTCCCAAGCACCTGGTGAAGAAGCTGACGCGCTCCAAACTGGAGCAGATGGTGGAAGACATCATTCAGCGTTCGGTTGGCCCGTGCAAACAGGCCATGAAAGACGCCGGCGTAGACGCCAGCAAGATCAATGAAGTGGTGTTGGTTGGCGGACAAACCCGTATGCCTCGCATACAGGCGCTGGTAAAAGACCTGTTCGGCAAGGAACCGCATCGTGGCGTGAATCCGGACGAAGTGGTTGCCATCGGTGCAGCGGTCCAGGCAGGCGTTCTGGCCGGCGACGTGAAAGATCTGTTGCTGTTGGACGTGACCCCGTTGAGCTTGTCCATCGAAACGCTGGGCGGCGTGGCTACGCAGATGATTCCGCGTAACACCACCATTCCCACGCGCAAGACGGAGACTTTCTCCACGGCGGCGGACAGCCAGACATCGGTTGAAGTCCATGTGCTTCAGGGCGAGCGTCCCCTGGCCAAGGACAACCGTACGTTGGGCAAATTCCATTTGACGGGAATTCCGCCGGCGCCGCGCGGAATGCCGCAGATCGAAGTCACCTTTGACATCGATGCCAACGGCATTCTGAACGTAACGGCAAAAGATCGCGCCACCAGCAAGGACCAGAAGATCACCATTACGTCTTCTTCCGGTCTAAGCAAAGAGGAAGTCGATCGCATGGCCAAGGAAGCCGATGCGCATGCAGCGGAAGACAAGGTCAAGCGTGAAGAGATTGAAGCTCGCAACCAGCTTGACGGGTTTGTTTACAACGTCGAGAAAATGCTGAAAGAGAATGGCGACAAGATCTCTGGCGACGAAAAGGCCAACGTTGAGTCAGCTCTGGCGGAAGCCAAGAAGGCCCAGGAAGGCTCAGACCCGGCGGAGATGAATGCGGCCCGTGAAAAGCTGGTGGCAGCATCGCACAAGCTGGCGGAAGTGATGTACAAGGCAGCCGAAGCGCAGCCTGGCGCAGGAACCGCGCAGGGCGAGCCAACGCAGAACGCCCCGGGGCAATCTGAGAAGAAGGATGAAGGTGTCATCGACGCCGAATACGTCGATGTGGAACCCAAACGCTGACCTTTTGACCTGGGCATCCTTTGCGCCGGTCACGGGTTAGAGAAATAGGGAAGGCTCAACAGTCCTGAGGTGAAGGCTGTTGAGAGCAAAGCGGAGTACTTGAAGTTGGCGGCTGTCACAGGCCGCCTTCTTCGCAGGAACTTTAAGTACAGAGGTGACTCACGTGAAGCAATTTTTGATTATGAAGATGGTTGAGGGTCTGAATCATATGGCAGGATTCATGGCTTTACCTGGCTTCTACACGTTGGAAGCCGCACAGCACTTTGTGAGTGATGCGCGCGACAATGAGCCGGGCGCAATGTACATGATTCAGGAAGTGGGAACGGCCTAAGAGACGCGATCCACGAAACAACCAGCAGTCTGCCTAGTTACGCTCAGTGACGTCAGTGTTGCTGAACGGCTGGCTGCGCGCCCGTTCCTTTCATTCTGCTTTGGTCGATGCCCGTCGACATCAGGGATTGTTGACGTCAAATCGACAGGAAGAATTATCGACAATCAAGAACTGTCGACATTAAGAACTGTCGTGATCAAGAACGGTTGGCATCAAGAGGGTGGAGCAGGCCTTCAGGCCTGCGGACTGCAACTTAAAAAACCGGGCTTTAGCCCCTGCGGAGAAATAAAACTCAGATGAGATACATGAAACGAAGCGGTCTCAAGCTGTTTGCCGTGGCGGCGCTTTTACCCATGATGGCGTCCGGCGCGATCACTCCTCACGCTCTGGCGGAAAACACCGCGACCACTATGACGATGTCGGCGGACGACAGCGTTGCAAAAGCCCTGGAGCAGCGGGTACGGGATTTTCTAGCCAACGTGCCGAAAAACGACAAGAAGGTCTTTGAGGACTTCTTTGCCGATGACGTGATCTACACGCGCTCGGCGGGCGTTACGGTGACCAGGGCGGACATCATCACCAACATCGGCGTGCGGGCGGCGAACGAACCGGAAGCAACGTTTGATTCAGACGATTTTACGGTGCATCCGTATGGTGACTTTGCTGTGGTCAACTTCCGCCTTATCATGCACAACACCGTCAATGGCAAACAGGAGACAGCCACCTTCCGCAACACCGGTACGTTCATGAAGCGGAACGGCAAGTGGCAGGCCGTGGCTTGGCAGGCGACGAAGGTGCCCGCAGAGAAGAACACGGACAAGTAAGCAGTAAGCAAAGATAACGAATGGCAACCACGCAGCAAAAAGATTATTACGGAGCACTAGGCGTCAAGAAGAACGCCACTGCGGACGAGATCCGCAAGGCGTTCCGCAAACTTGCGCGCAAGTACCATCCAGACGTAAATCCCAATGACAAGAAGTCCGAGGAGAAGTTCAAGGAAATCTCTGAAGCCAACGATATTTTGAGCGATCCCAAGAAGCGCAAAGTTTACGACCAGCTTGGCTTCTACTCTGACAATATCGATCCCGCGGCAGCGGAAGCATACGCCCGTGGCGGTGGCTTTGGCGCGGGCGGATTCGGCGCGGGTGGAGGTCCGTATTCCGGCGGCAACCCGCAATCAGGCCCCGGCGGCTTCGATTTCGGCGGCTTTGATTTTTCTGACTTCGCTGGTGGCGCCGGCCGGCAAACTGGCAGTTCAACAGGCGCTGGCGGCTTCCGTGACATCTTCTCCAGCATCTTCGGCGGTGGCGCGGCAGGCGGTCATGGAGCCGCCGTGCAGCGTGAGCCTGAGCCGGGAACAGACCTTGAATATCAAGTCAACATCGGCTTCTGGGACGCGATTCGCGGAACCGTCTTAAAGCTGAACATCGCTCATCTGGAGACCTGCTCCAATTGCCACGGCAAGGGAACAGTCGGCACGCCGCAGACCTGCCCTGAATGCCACGGCAGCGGACAGATTTCCCAGACCAGCGGCCGCATGAAATTCAATACCCCATGCCCTCGCTGTGGTGGTTCGGGTAAAGCGCAGAATACCTGTCCAACCTGCCATGGTGATGGAGCAGTGGAAGCAACGTCTCCGCTGGAAGTGCGGGTAAAGGCTGGCACACGAGACGGCCAGCGGATACGTATTGCCGGCAAGGGTAACGCCGGATTACACGGCGGACCGGCGGGTGATCTATTCATCATCATCCGCATTGGCGAGCATCCGGTATTCCGCCGCGATGGTGACGATATCTACGTCACAGTGCCCGTCAGCGCGCCAGAAGCGGCTCTGGGAGCCAAGATCGATGTCCCGACCATCGACGGCCGGTCACAGCTCAAAGTACCGCCAGGAACGCAAAGCGGGCAGAAACTGCGTTTGCGCGAAAAAGGTGTAACGTCGGCGACCAAAGAGGGCGTACGCGGTGACGAGATTGTGGAAGTCAAGATCGTGGTCCCGGAAGCTCGTGATTTGAAAGTCAGGGAATTGTGGCAGGAAATGCAGAAGTTGAATCCGGAAGATCCGCGCGCGGAATTGTGGGGCAAGGTGTGACGCGGCGTAACCATGGCAAAACGTAAATCCAAAGGCGCGTACATGATCTCCTCGGTGGCGGAGATGTACGGCATCCACCCGCAAACGCTCCGTCTTTATGAGCGTGAAGGCCTGCTCAAACCGTCACGCACAGACGGCAACACCCGCCTTTACACCGAAGAGGACCTGCAACGCCTGGAATTTATTCTCAACCTTGCGCGCGACCTGGGTGTGAACATCGCCGGGATCGCCATCATTTTGCAGATGCGTGAGCGTATGGAAGAGATGAATCGCCAGATGCAGGATTTTGTTCACTTCGTGCAGACCGAAGTGGCGTATCGCGCCAGCCACGCGCATGCCGACGCCAGCCAGGGCGCCATCGTCCCTATGCGTAAGCCAACCGTTTCCAGGCCGACCATCACCGTTCCTTCACGCAAGCGATAGGTTAGAGAGATACTCACACATAAGAAAAGCCGACGCTTGATCACGCCGGCTATGGTTTTCACGCGCGCGCTATTTCAATTCTTTTTCATCTACGTCCTGACCATGA
>Ga0209863_10000655_pt1 | contig 15911 bp, 10 predicted proteins | sample OrgsoiDNA2013046_FD_185796 | JGI IMG/M metagenome (GOLD analysis project Ga0209863, IMG submission 185796) | Permafrost soil microbial communities from the Arctic, to analyse light accelerated degradation of dissolved organic matter (DOM) -... | ecosystem: Environmental > Terrestrial > Soil >...
CGCCAACAACTCCGTCGGCGCCACGAAGCCAATCCGCGTGGTCCCCAACCCGCCAGCCGCCGAGGCCGAGTCGGACGCCGCCCCAGGGCTGCCCAAACCCGACGCTGATGCCAAGTCCGCCGATCCCGTCAGCGCTCTCCTCAATATTCCCGCGCCTCTTCCCGTCCGCGCTCCGCCTATCTCCCAGGGCGTGGAAGGTGGCGAGGTAGAGAGCAAAGTTGCCGCAATCTATCCACCCCAGGCCCGAGCCGTAGGTCAGCACGGAACCGTCGTGCTCGAAGTGTTGGTTGCAGCAAATGGGTCGGTCAAGGATTTGAAAGTCGTCAGCGGCCCCCCGCTGTTGCGCCAGGCCGCCATGGATGCCGTCCGCCGCTGGAAATACCTGCCTTTCCGGCTCAATGGCACGGCCATCGCCGCCCAGACCCAGGTCCAGGTCGAATTCAAGCTCCAGTAAGCCGGAATCTTCCCCATCCGGCAAACCTCTCGCGAACTCTTGCGCGCAAGCGAAAGCAAGAGCGGGAATCCTCCTGCCGCACTCTAACAACGATTGTCATTCCGACCAGCGGGAGAGTCTGCCCTGAGTTTGCCGAAGGGAATCCGCAGTTGCTCTACAAGGTTTGTCATTCCGAACGCCTTTCAGGCGTGAGGAATCTGCAATTGTTCTAAAAGGCTTCTCATTCTGACCAGCGGGAGAGCCTGCCCTGAGCTTGCCGAAGGGAATCCGCAAGAGCAGGCCCTTCAGCCCTTGCCCGCCGGGTAATACCTCGCGATAATCCGCCCCGTCATCAAACCGCCTTCATGTTCCGGAATAATAACCTCGTCCGCTCCTGAATTTCGCATCGCCTGCGCATACCTCTGCTGTCCCGCCCGCGTAATGATCTTCGCCAGCGGATTCAACGATTTTGCCGTAACTGTGATGTAAAGATTGTCAGCATCATTGTCGATCACCACGCACACGCCCAGCGCCCGCTTGATGCCGGCACTCTCGAGAATGTCGTGCCGCTTGGCATCCCCCTGAATCACCAGATACCCTTCACCGATCAGTTCGCGATACAGCCCATCGTTCGTCTCAATCAAAACAAACGGAATCTTCAGCAGTTTGAGTTGCTCCACCACCGTCCGCCCGACCTGCCCGTACCCGCAAACGATGAAGTGGTTGCTGACCGTCTTGATGCTGATGTCATTCACCATGGACCTCCACACCTCCATTCCCTGCCGGTTAAAGATCGTAACCAGCACCCGCTCGGCCACCCATACCTGAAAGGCAAACAACCCCACAAAAACAAAAATCGAAAACAGTTTCGTGGCATCTTGTACCTTCAGGTATTCAATGGCGTGCGGATGGAATATCCAAAACAGCGCTTCCTGCCAGCGCAACTTCTCCAGGTGCATGTAAACCCGCACACACAGAAGGCAGAATCCGGCAAAGACTGCCACCGGCACCGACAGCCGCCGTAAAAAGTAGATAAAAACGCGTATCACGGAGTTGGAATACTAACATCTAACCCGGATTGCAGAGACAAGTGCCTCTCGCTTAACAGAGAAATACCGATGGCAACAACACCCGGTACAGCGGAGCGCGACAAGGTTTTCGTTGGGACAGCCGCCCTCGGCCGTCCAGCAAGTGCGGCTATCTTGCGCCGCAAACCACTCGGGTAAAATGCATTCGGAGACCCATTTGCTAGAAGCCGCCAAAAGCCTGCTCCTAATCCTCAGCGCCCTGTTCCCAATCGTGAATCCATTGGGAGGCAGCCCCGTCTTCTTCTCTCTAACCGCCGACTACACCCACGAAACCCGCAAAGCACTGGCCCTGCGCATCGCCAGAAACAGCTTCTTCCTCCTGGTCGGCTCCTACCTGATCGGTACCCACGTCCTCACCTTCTTTGGCATCTCCATCCCGGTCGTACAGGTAGGAGGCGGCCTGGTAGTCACCTCCACAGGCTGGGCAATGTTGAAACGGAAAGACGACGAAGAGCGCAAAGAAGTCCGCAACGCCCAGCCAGAAGACCCATTTCGCCAGGCCTTCTACCCCTTCACCCTGCCCTTGACGGTCGGCCCAGGCTCCATCTCGATCGCAATCACCTTGGGCGCAAACGCCCACCACAACGGATGGGACCCTTGGGCAGCACTGACTGCGCTCGTCGGCTCGGCCATCATGGCCGCCAGCATCTACATCTGCTACGGCTTCGCCGACCGCCTGGCCAAATTCCTCGGCCCCTCGGCCATGACCGTAATCATGCGCCTCTCCTCGTTCCTACTAGTCTGCATCGGGGTCCAGATCCTATGGAACGGAGTTAGCGCATTACTGGCCTCGGTACCAATTCACGTACGCTGAGCAAAAGAATCTGTCATTCCGCCCACAGAAGAGTTTGTCATTCCGACCAGCGGGAGGAATCCGCTCCTGGGGTAAGTTCGTGGAAAATAAAATTCCATCGCTGCGGTGGAAAATCACGAGGTTTTCTTGCCGCGAAGCGGCCTGAGAATAAAGCCCACGGCGCAAGCCGTGGGTAGACGTCGTAGTTCGATCAGCCCCAGAGGGGCGAAAGATTACCGCTGAGGAGAGACTCTAAGCTCTAACCGTTCGCCTTCGCCACCAGCAAAATGGCAAAGCAATAGAAAACAAACATCAACCCCAAATACATCATGGCCTTACTCCCAGCTCCTTTAAATTCCTTCCAGGCAAACACACCCCAAAGCGCCGCTACCATAGGCGCAGACTGCCCAATCGCATAAGAAATCGCCACACCCGTGAAACTAGCCGCCACCAGATTGAACACCATCCCCGTTCCCCAGATCACCCCGCCGAGCAGTCCCAGCAAATGCCCGGAAGCAGGCCCTCGGAAATACCCGGCGAAATCCACCGGCTCCCCCACCAGGGGCTTCTTCATGAAATAGACGTTCCAAATCGAGCAGGAAAGCAGCGCTCCCAACGTAAGAAACACGGCAATACTGTAAGGTCCAAGCGTATTCCCCGTAGTCATGGCATGCGCCACAAAGGGTGCCCACAACCCCATCAACACGCCCGACACAACGCAAGTGATAATGCTCTTCCGCGACACGGACCGCCCAGCGCTGGCCAGACTCCCATAAGCCTTCCCATCCATGATCACCGCGATCACGGCGCACACCACCCCAGCCCCCAGCAACCCAACATTCCCTCTCGATTGCAGCGCATAACTCGAAACCACCCCCACCACCAGCGCAATCCCAATCGACACCGGAAACGCCACCGCCAGGCCAGCCATATCAATCGCCGCCACCAGCAACAGATTCGCCAGATTAAAAATCGCCCCGCCAATCAACGTCGAAACAATATTCGCCGTATCCGCCGAGTGCACATTGTTGAGAAAACTATTCGCATCATTCCCCCTGCTCCCCATCGTCAGCGCCAGAACCACCGAAATCAGAAAAATCCCAATCGCATAATCCCAATAAAAAAGCTCAAACCGATAGTTCTTCACGCCCTTATAAGTATTCGCCCACGAACCCCAGCAAACAGCGCTCGTGATCATCATCAACAACGCAATCTCCAAACTATGGGGCGTGAACATGCTTTCTCCTTAAGTTTTTCGTTGTCATCCTGAGCGCAGCCGTACCTTCACGAAGTGAAGGCACGGCGGAGTCGAAGGACCCCTGCCCCGTAACTACTTCCCCTGAATCCTCGCCACAAACATCTTCAACAATCTCTCCGCATCCACATCCACGCAAACCTTAGCATTCGCCTTAACCGGATCCACGCCCTCAATCACATACCGGTCCCCATGCAAAATATTCCGCTCGACTTCCCCGTGACGATTCCCCACCGTCTCCCCGCGGGTAAACTCCCCACGCGTCTCAACATCCACATGCATCTCCTGCGTCTTCACGAGAGTGGGATCAACCGCAACCGCCACAGCCGACGGATCATACATCGGCGACCCAGAAGCCCCAAATTGCTCCGCCAACCCAATCAAAAACTTGTTCACGCCATAAATAAAATCATTCACCGGACCATGCGTCTTGCCCAGCTCATCCAGATACTTCCGCGTAAACAACGCCTTGTCGCCAACCTCGAGCCCCACCATGGTCAACGGCCACCCAGCCTGAAAAACAATCTGCGCCGCCTCCGGGTCGTTATAAATATTGGCCTCCGCCGCCGCGTTCACGTTCCCGCCAGTAATCGATCCGCCCATCAAAATCACTTCTTTCACCAGCGGAGCAATCGACGGATCTTTCTCCACCGCCAAAGCAATATTCGTCAGCGGCCCCACCGGCACGAGCGTGATCTCATGCGGCGAGGCATGAATCAGCTGAATAATCAGGTCCGGCCCATACCGCCCATCCGCCTTGCACTTGCTAGGCGGCAGCTCAATATTCGCCAGCCCGTTCTTCCCATGCCAAAACTCAGCCGTAATCAGCTTCTGAAAAAGCGGATGCTGCGCCCCACCGGCCACCGGAATATCGCAACGCCCTGCCAGCGAGACCATGCGCAGCGCGTTCTCCAGCCCCATCTCCGCCGTGACGTTCCCCGGCACAACGGTAATCGCGCGCACATCCAACTCCGGCGAATTCAACGCGAGCATCAAAGCCAGAGCATCATCCGTCCCAGGGTCCGTATCAAAAATGATCTTCTTGGAAGCTGCGGCAGGCGCAACGAGAAGCGCAATCAGCAGGAAGGAATAAAACAGAGAGTACGCGCGCAACCACCGAACTCGACACGCCGACGAAAGCATCATGGCTCGCGCATTCAAACAGCGCATCAGCTTAGCTTCGCAATTTGCACCATGTCAAGGTCAATCGCCACGCGGTCAATCGCCACGCCAGCCGACTGTTTGGCATCCCCAAAATCGTTTTGTCATCATTAAGCCATGTCATCATTAAGCCATGTCATCATTAAAGTCTTGTCATCACTAAGTTCTGTCATCCGACCGTAGCAGAGGCTTAGCTTGGCGAAGCGAAGCATCTGCGGAGTGGAGGGACCTGCTTCTAAGCGAAGAGCGAAGCGACAGGCTGGGTCTTTTGACTCGACCGAGCTTTTGGGTGACGCAGCGCTTCAGCGCTGCACTAAAAGCCAGAATAACAAGCGGCTTTAGCCGCTGCGGTAAGGTTCAAATCAGGGGACAGTGTGAGTGCCGTACAATTATCCAGCAACCAGGGGTACTTCAGTAAGAATCCCTCAGCCGCCGGAAAACATCCCATGCTCGTGGAGAAGTTAACAACACCCAACGGCCCAGCCCCAGTAACCCTGGGGGGCCGACCCCTCCGCCCCAACCGCGGCATCCCTCTCAACCTCGAGCGCATCCGGCAAGTGCGCGTCAACACCAGCGCCGTAGAACGCCGCGCCCAAACCCACACCGCCCGCCGCAGCGTGAAAAAAGATTTCCAAGCCGCCTGGCTCCTGCGGGCCATCACGTGCATGGACCTGACCACGCTCTCCGGAGACGACACCGACGAACGCGTCCGCCGCCTCTGCGCCAAAGCCAGGCGACCGCTGCAGCACGACCTGGTCCAAAAGCTGAACATCGAGAGCCTCAACATCCAGGTAGGCGCAGTCTGCGTGTACCACCGCTTCGTAGAAACCGCCCGCCGCGCCCTAGAAGGCACCAGCATCAAGGTGGCAGCCGTCTCCACCGGCTTCCCTGCCGGCCTCTCGCCCATGCAAGACCGCATCGCCGAAATCCACCGGTCAGTCGAAGCAGGCGCCCAAGAAATCGACATCGTCATCACCCGAGCATTAGTCTTCGAAGGAAAATGGCAGGAACTCTATAACGAAATCGCCACCTTCAAACAAGCCTGCGGCCCCGCCCACATGAAGGCGATCCTGGGCACGGGCGATATCCTAACTGTCCGCAACATAGCCCGCGCCAGCTTCACCGCCATGATGGCCGGCGCCGATTTCATCAAAACCTCCACCGGCAAAGAGCCCACCAACGCCACGCTGCCAGTAGGCCTGGTCATGACCCGCGCCATCCGCGAATACGCCCAGGAAACCGGCATGTCCGTAGGCTTCAAACCAGCCGGCGGAATCCGCACCGCTAAGCAATCCACTGAATGGCTAGCCCTGATGAAAGAAGAACTAGGCCTCCCCTGGATGAAGTCTGACCTGTTCCGTTTCGGCGCCAGCAGCCTGTTAAACGACATCGAACGCCAACTCGAACACCACGCCACGGGCCGCTACTCGGCAGACTACCGCCACCCCATCGCGTAGATCGCAGACGAATGAGGTTCTTCGCCACCAAACAGATCTGTCATCCCGACCGGAGCATTGGCTTCCCGAAGCGTAGCCAATTCGGAGTGGAGGGACCTGCTGTTGGCAACCAATTGAGCGAACGACTCACGCACCGCTTTCGGGTGGCCCAGGCCTTCAGGCCTGCATTAAAGCATCAGAGAAATGGGGCTTGAGCCCCCGAGGTAAGGGTTAAAAATGAGCATCACCGAAAACTTCCTAACCATGGACTACGGCACAGCCCCCGAAGATCCAAAAGATACCGAAGTCTGGCTCGACCGCCACCACCGTCAATTCAACCATTTCATCAACGGAACGTGGCACAATTCCGTCCAATCCTTCGACACCCACAACCCGGCCACCGGCGAAAAAATCGCCTCCGTAGCCCAAGGCACACCAGCCGATATCGACGCCGCCGTAAAAGCCGCCCGCGAAGCCTTCCCCAAGTGGCAAGCCGAAACCCCGCACACCCGCGCCCGTTACCTTTACGCCGTCGCCCGCCAAGTCCAAAAACACTCCCGCCGCCTAGCCGTTCTAGAAACCATCGACAACGGCAAACCCATCCGCGAAAGCCGCGACCTCGACATCCCGCTGGTAGCCCGCCACTTCTATCACCATGCCGGATGGGCCCAACTCCTCCATCAAGAATTCCCCGGCTACAACGCCTGCGGAGTCATCGGCCAGATCATCCCCTGGAATTTCCCCCTGCTAATGCTGGCGTGGAAAATCGCCCCAGCCCTGGCCGCTGGCAACACGGTAGTCCTCAAACCAGCCGAATTCACCCCGTTAACCGCCCTGGCCTTCGCCGATATCTGCCAGGAAATCGGCCTCCCCGCAGGCGTAGTCAACATCGTTACCGGAGATGGAACAACCGGTGAAGCCCTGGTCAAGCATCCCGACGTCAACAAAATCGCCTTCACCGGCTCAACAGAGGTAGGCCGCCACATCCGCGCCGCCACGGCAGCCACCCACAAACGCCTCTCGCTCGAGCTAGGAGGCAAATCCCCCTTCATCGTCTTCGAAGACGCCGACCTCGACAGCGCAGTTGAAGGCTTAGTCGACGGCATCTGGCTCAATCAAGGCCAAGTCTGCTGCGCCGGATCGCGCCTGCTGATGCAGGAAAGCATCGCCGAGGTCCTGCTGGGCAAAATCCGCGACCGCATGAGCAGCCTGCGCGTTGGTTCGCCGCTCGACAAATCCATCGACATCGGCGCCATCGTAGCCCGCGTGCAACTCGATCGCATCCAGCGCCTGGTGGACCAAGGCGTGGCCGAAGGCGCCACGTGCTGGCAGCCGAAGCAGGCAATGCCAACCCAAGGCCTCTTCTTCCCGCCAACGCTGCTCAGCAACGTCCACCCAACTTCCATCGTCGCGCAACAAGAAATCTTCGGCCCCGTCCTGGCTTCGATGACCTTCCGCACTCCGAACGAAGCCGTCGAGCTAGCCAACAACACGGTCTACGGCCTAGCCGCCTGTGTCTGGAGCGAAAGCATTAACGTCTCCCTCCACGTCGCCGCGCAGCTCAAGGCTGGCGTTGTGTGGGTCAATTGCACCAACATGCTCGACGCCGCCTGCGGTTTCGGGGGCTACCGCGAAAGCGGATACGGACGCGAAGGTGGCAAAGAAGGCATGCTCGAATATCTGGAGCCGGCTTGGTTCCAGAACGCCCCCGCGCTGCCTGCATCGCCCGCAACTCCAGCCGAGAACGAATCCATCTCCGCGAGCCCCGCAGACCCAAGCGCCGCCCTTAAGTCAATCGACCGCACCGTCAAGCTCTACATCGGAGGCAAGCAGGCCCGTCCTGACTCCGGTTACAGCATGGAAGTCCGCAGCCCCAAGGGCGAGCTTCTAGGAGAGGCCGGACTCGGCAACCGCAAAGACATCCGCAACGCCGTCGAAGCGGCCCGCAAAGCCTCAGGATGGGGCAAAGCGACAGCCCACAACCGCGCCCAGGTCCTCTATTACGTTGCCGAAAACCTCTCCCAACGCCGCGACGAAATCTCACACCGCCTGGCCGCAGCCGTAGGCGAAGCACAAGCCGCCGCCGAAGTCGCCACCAGCATCGAGCGCATCTTCACCTACGCCGCGTGGGCTGACAAATACGATGGCGCGGTCCACCAGCCTCCGTTCCGGAACATCGCCATCGCCATGAACGAACCCATCGGCACGGTGGGCATCGTCTGCCCGCAAGCGCATCCGTTGCTCGGCTTTATGTCGTTGGTGATGCCGGTCTTGGCCGCCGGAAACACCACCATCGTCATTCCCTCAGAAACCTACCCGCTCATCACCGCCGACCTCTACCAGCTCTTCGACACCAGCGACCTCCCCGGAGGCGCGGTCAACATCGTCACCGGCTATGCCTCGCAACTCCTGAAAACCCTCGCCGAGCACGACGACATCGACGCCATCTGGTGCTTCGGCGACGAAGCCGCCGCCGGGGCCGCAAAGTCGTTCTCCACCGGAAACCTAAAGCAAGTCTTCACCAACGAAGGCCGCGCCATCGACTGGTTCAACCCCACTCAAGCCGAAGGCCGCTGGTACCTGCAACACGCCACGCAGGTGAAGAATGTTTGGGTCCCCTACGGCGAGTAGTGCCGGGGAGTACGGCTTGTTGAGTGGGTGGTTTGTATCAGGCCACGCCATCAGAACCTGTCCTTAGCGAAGTGGAAGGGAACGAGAACATATCTGCGCCTTTAGACATTGGCGAGCCTGGGTCGGGACAATTCTTGGAGGATGCGCCGTGCGGTTAGTGTGTGTAGTCGCCGTCTGGAGCTAGCCAAGCTTCAACGCCTCAGTTAGGAAGATAATCGAACGATGCGTGGTAAGCGACTGGAGGCATTGATGATCGTTGCAGCGGCGGTGGTGTGCGCCATTGGCCTGTGGTCCGTGCGACACGTTCGAAGCCGGCATGATGCAGCGAAACGCGAAATCGGCGACCAGGCCATCCGAAATCAATACGCGGGTGAATTGAAGCCCGGAGCTACCCGTGAGAACGTCGAGGGATATCTTCAAACTAACGGCAAAGCATTTAGACGGATGTGCTGTGTTGCAAATTTCAAAGGCCAATATGTGAGCTTTGATCGCGCAGGATATGACGATCTCGTCAAAATCGCCGTGGAAAGCGCTCCCTTTGCCTGTCGTGAAAACAACGTGTACATCGCCTTTGAGTTCATTCCCAAGTCAGAAGGCGAGGTATCACACACGAACAGTTCGGACATTCTGAAGAGGGTTTCGGTTTTCCATCAACTCGAAGGCTGCATGTGATAGTTGAGACGTAGCAACGACATCGCACTCGTTAACTTGTAACGTGCCTCTGAGTGCCAAACTCCTACTTGCGAGAGTAACAGTTACACAGGTGGGAGGTTGAAATGGATTTTCGCGTCCCCAAACCTTACCCTTCCTCATTGACACACCCAAACCCCGCCGCCTAGACTTGCCCTTCTCCGCTCCACCGAGACCAACTCATGCCAAAAACCCGCATCGCAGTCATCGGCAGCGCCAACATCGACCTCACCACCTTCTGCGACCGCTTCCCAAAACCCGGCGAAACCATTTTCGGCCAAAACTTCGATCTCGGCTTCGGAGGCAAAGGAGCCAACCAGGCCGTCGCCTCTTGCCTCTGCGGAGCCGACGTTTTCATGGTCGCCCGCGTCGGCAGCGACCTCTTCGGCCCCGCCACCATTGAAAACTTCAAGAAGCAAGGCATCGACACCACGCACGTCAAGCAAATCGAAGGCGCCAGCAGCGGCGTGGCCCCCATCTTCGTCGAGCCTAACGGCCAGAACCGCATCTTCGTAGTCAAAGGCGCGAACGACCTCCTCAAACCCGCCGACGTCGATGCCGCCGCCGACTTGCTCAAAACTGTTGACTGCATGGTGATGCAATTCGAAATCCCACTCGAGACGGTTTATTACTCCGTGCAATTTGCCCGCAAAAACAAAATCCGCTGTATCGTGAACCCCGCCCCGGCACAACCCGTCGACCTCAAGGCTCTGGAGGGGCTCGACTATTTCGTCCCCAACGAAAGCGAAGCTGAAACCATTACCGGCATGCCGGTGAAAAACGTCGACGACGCCAAGAAGTGCGCGGAGAAATTCCTGGACAGCGGCATTCAGCGCGTCATCATCACGCTAGGCGCGAACGGCTCGCTGCTCGCCAGCCGCGACGGCATGGAACACATCCCAGCGTTTACTGTAAAAAGTGTCGACAGCACAGGAGCCGGCGACGCCTTCATCGGGAGCTTCGCCGTGTTTCTGGGCGAAGGCCACGCTGAACGCGAAGCCGTCCGGCGCGCCAACCTCTACGCCGGTCTCTCCACCACAGGCGTGGGTACGCAAAAATCCTTCTACGACCGCACCCGCTACGACGCAGAGTGGACAGCACGAGGAAAGAGTTAGGCAGTTTGATGAACGGCCCCACGATTCTCACAAGGCACCTTCCTATTTTCTCCCTGTCATCCTGATCGGAGCATTGCCGTAACGAAGTGACGGCAATGCGGAGTCGAAGTGCCTGCCCTGAGCTTGCCGAAGGGACCCCTGCTCACTCTCATCAACCTAACTCTCGCACCCTTTCTCACCGCGCGGCCCGCCCTGTACAAACCTACGCGCATGTAGAAGAATTACGTCCAGCCGCAGGTTCGCGGCCGAGGAACCCTTGTACTTCCGCCCCAACACGCTCAGCGAAGCCGTCAACCTCCTGGCCGCCTCCGGCGGCAAAATCCTAGCCGGCGGCACCGACGTCTTCCCAGCGCTAGGCGACGCCCCGCTAACCGGCACAGTCGTCGACATCTCCGCCCTCCGCGAACTTCGCGGCATCTCCGAGGACGACCAATACTTCCGCATCGGCGGCCTCACCACCTGGACCGACATCACCCTCAAGCGACTACCGCGCTGCTTCGACGCCCTCAAGGCAGCAGCCTACGAAATTGGCGGAGTCCAAATCCAGAACCGCGGCACCGTAGCCGGGAATCTCTGCAACGCCTCCCCCGCCGCCGATGGCGTCCCCCCGCTCCTCGCTCTCGACGCCGAGGTCGAACTGGTCTCGCAAACCGGCACACGCCAACTTCCGCTGGCAGAATTCCTAGTCGGCAACCGCAAAACCCTCCGCCAACCCGGCGAGATCCTTTCCCAGGTTCTGGTCCCCCGCAGCATCGAGAACGCGGCTTCGACCTTCCTGAAACTCGGAGCCCGGGACTACCTGGTCATCTCGATCGCCATGGTAGCGGTGGTCCTCCAAAAAGACCGCCCTGGACTCATCACAGACGCCCGCGTCAGCGTCGGTTCCTGCTCTGCTGTTGCCAAGCGACTTCCTGTGTTGGAACACGCCCTGATCGGCGCTCCCGCGGAGCCGGGCTTGGGCGGGCTGGTGGCCGCAGAGTACATGGAGGATTTATCCCCCATCACCGATGTCCGCGCCCCGGATGACTACCGCAGGTACGCAGCCCAGACGCTCGTCCATCGCGCCATCGACGCTTGCGTGGAGAACCTGTAAGTGGCCACCAAGGCTCCCCCATCCGAAACCAAATGCCAACTCACCCTGCAAGTCAACAACCGTGAAGTCTCAGTCACCACACACCCCGGACAACGCCTCTCCCGCGTGCTGCGCGAAGACCTGGGCCTAACCGGCACCAAAGTCGGCTGCGACGCCGGAGACTGCGGCGCCTGCACCGTCTTGCTTGACGGCGAACCCGCCTGTAGTTGTCTGGTAGCAGTAGGCCAAGTCGAAGGCCAAGCCATCACCACCGTCGAAGGCCTCCCCACCCGCGCCCCCATCTTCGAGCGCCTGCAAAACGCCTTCCTCCGCCACGGAGCCGCCCAATGCGGCGCATGCACCCCCGGCATACTGATCTCCGCCACCGCACTTTTGGAACACAACGCACAACCAACCGAAGCCGAAGTCAAAGACGCCCTAGGCGGCGTCCTCTGCCGCTGCACTGGCTACCGCAAAATCATCAACGCCGTCATCGATCCAGATGTCCTCGATAATCCCATCCCCTATAATCCCGTCCTCCAAAACGACAACATCCACAACGCCATTCCCCAGACGGCCATCCGAGATGTCCCCACGAAACCACCGCAGAGCGTCCCGCCGAACGGCCATCCAGCCGCAGAGCGGCAAAAGAATAAAGCCCAGGGCGCAAGCCTTGGGTATGACGCGCCCCAACCCCAAGCCCCAGAGGGGCGAAAGAGCTCGAACCCGTCCGTAGGCCAACGCCTGATTCGCCTCGACGGCCTCCGCAAAATCAACGGCACAGAAATCTTCGGAGCCGACGAAATCCCCACCCACTGCCTAATCGTCCGAGCCATCCGCTCCCCCTACCACCGCGCGAAATTCCAATTCGGCGACCTCAACGCCTTCTTAACCGCGAACCCCGGCATCGAAGCCATTTTCACTTCGAAAGACGTCCCCGGAGAAGACTGCTACGGCGTAATCCCACCCTTCGCCGAGCAGCCCATCTTTGCGCACGACGAAGCCAGATACCGCGGAGAAGCCATCGCCGCCATCGTCGGAGACACCGAAGCCATCGAAGCCTTCGATCCAAAAACTTTCCCAGTAACCTGGGAAGAACTCCCGCCCCTGAAAACAATCGAAGAAGCCTTAACACCCGACGCCCGCCTGATCCACGCCCACCGCCCGAACAACATCCTGACCGGAGGCCTGGTAGCCCGAGGAAACGTCGACCAGGCCCTAGCCTCCGCCTACGCCGTCGTAGAAGCTGAATTTGAAACAACGTTCGTAGAACACGCCGCTATCGAACCCGAAGCCGGCTTCGCCCGCCGTGTAGGCGACTCCATAGAAGTCCAAGCCTGCACCCAATCGCCCTACATGGACCGCTCCGACATCGCCAAACTCCTCGGCCTCCCGCCAGAGCGGGTCCGCATCATCCCCACAGCCGTAGGCGGAGGCTTCGGCACCAAGCTCGACCTCTCCGTCCAGCCCTTCATCGCGCTAGCCGCGTGGCACCTCATGAAGCCAGTCCGCATGGTCTATTCGCGCATCGAGTCGATCATGTCCACCACAAAACGACACCCGTCGAAAATCCGCGGCCGCGTAGGTGCAACGCAAGAAGGAAAACTAGTAGCCGCTGATTTCACCGCCGACTTCAACACCGGAGCCTATTCTTCCTGGGGACCGACAGTCGCCGCCCGCGTCCCTGTCCACGCCTCCGGCCCATACCTAGTCCCAAACTACCGCGCCGTAACCCGCGCCATCCACACCAACCTCGTCCCCGCCGGCGCCTTCCGCGGCTTCGGCGTGCCCCAAATGGCCATCGCCCAGGAGCAACTCTACGACGCCCTCGCCAATCGCCTCGGCATCGACCCGCTCGAATTCCGCATCCTGAACGCCCTCGGTAACAACGACCCCACAGTCACCGGACAAATCCTGGGAGAAGGCGTAGGCATCCGCGCCTGCCTAGAAGCCCTGCGTCCGAAATGGCAAACCGCCCGCGCCGAAGCCGAGCAGTTCAATGCCGTAGCAAAGGGTCCGTTCCACCGCGGTGTAGGCGTAGCCGGAATGTGGTACGGCTGCGGCAACACATCCCTCTCCAATCCCTCCACCGTCCGCGTCGGCCTTAAGCGCGACGGCCGGATCTCCCTGCATCAAGGCGCCGTCGACATCGGCCAGGGCTCCAACACCATCGTCCCGCAAATCTGCGCCGACGCCCTGGGCGCTCCTCTAGACCGCTTCGACTTCGTCTCCGCCGACACCGCCCTCTCGCCCGACTGCGGTAAAACCTCCGCCTCTCGCCAGACCTTCGTCACCGGCCGAGCTGCCCACATGGCGGGCAGAGCACTTCGCGACGCTATTTTCCGCTTAACGAACGCCGATGCCGGTGCCGCCATCCAATTCAACGACGGCCACCTCGTCATCCAGGAATACAGGTACCAGCGCATCTTCCCGCTGCAAGATTTGCCCCCCGATCCCCACGGCTATGTCCTGACCGCCGAAGAAACCTTCGACCCACCCACCAGCAAGCTCGACGCCAACGGCCAGGGTAACCCCTACGCCGTCTATGGCTTCGGCGCGCACATGGCAGAGATCGAAGTCGATATCGAACTCGGCACGGTACGTGTTCTAAAAGTAGTCGCCGCCCACGACGTAGGCCGCGCCATCAACCCAATGTTAGTCGAAGGCCAAATCGAAGGCGGTGTCGCTCAAGGCCTCGGCATGGCGCTGATGGAAGAATTTTTCCCCGGCAAAAGCGAAAACCTGCACGACTACTTAATCCCCACCATCGGCGATATCCCGCCCATCGAATCCATCCTCATCGAAGACCCCTCCCCCGTCGGCCCGTTCGGCGCTAAGGGTATCGGCGAACAAGCCGTAATTCCCACCGCCCCAGCCATCCTGAACGCCATCCATCACGCCACCGGCATCCGCATCCGCCGCGTCCCAGCCACGCCAGACCGCGTCCGCGAGGCCATCGTCATCGCCACAAGAGAGGCCGCGCCCAGTGCCTAATGTCCAGAAGTATGAAATCCCACTCAGCACTCTAAAATCCCCCTTCTTGTCATTCCGACCGGAGCGGAGCGAAGCGAGCGCAGTGGAGGAACCTGCTTTCTGTAGACTCAAGTCACAGATTAGTATCAAGCGATTCGTATCAGGGCACCGCTTCAGCGGTGCCGTAAAGACGTGGTTCGAAAGCGCCTTCAGGCGCTGCGGCACGAAACTTGAGTTTTACCAAGTCCAGGGAGAATCCATGGAGAATCAAGACCGACCCAACCATGCCTGATCCCGCCACAACTCCCGCCGCCGACGCCATCCGCTGCGACGCCTGTCCCGTCCTCTGCTACATCAAGCCCGGACGCGCCGGAGCCTGCGACCGCTACGCCAACGCGAACGGCCAGCTAGTCCGCGTCGACCCGCACGTCATCCTCGACCACGCCCTGTCGCAAGGCGCGTCGCGGGTTCCATTCCTGGATCAAACAAGAGAATGGGACGGCAACATCGTCGCAGGCTCCGAGACCTTCGTGACCGCCATCGGAGCCGGCACCACCTATCCCGACTACAAGCCCGCCCCGTTCATAATCTCTTCGCAGGTGCAGGGCGTCGATATGGTCACGGTCGTCACCGAAGGCATCTTCAGCTACTGCGGCGTCAAAGTGAAAATCGACACCGACCGCCACCTCGGCCCCGAAACCAACTCCGTCCGCGCGCAAGGCGAAGCCGTAGGCCACGTGACCACCAGCGAATACGGTTCTCAGATGCTGTCGCTGGGCGGCGTCCGCCACCTAACCGGAGGCAGCCGCAAGGAAGGTACCGTCACCTGCGAAACGCTACTCAATCTCTGCGAAAAGAAGCCCGTCGAACTGACCGTCGACGGCGGCGCAACAGTCTTAGTCCAAGCCGGCCAACCACCAGTGGTCGATGGCTTCCGCGAAGAACGCATGCGCGTCGGCTGCGGCTCCGCCACCATCGGCATGTTCGCGAAGCAATGGCACGGAAAGGTCGATGAAGTCGTGGTGGTGGATGACCACATCACCGGCGTTCTTTCGGAGCATCAGGCCGGCAAGTTGCTAGATATTCCCGACACCGGGATCAAGATGAAAGGGCGGCGTTCGACGCCAGGCCGCTATTTCCAGGTGGCCGAGCCCGGCACCGGCTGGGGCGGCACCAGGATCTCCGATCCGCTCTCGGTGCTCGGTCCTTTCGATGCGAAGAAGGCGCGTCCCGGCATGACCATGCTGATGGTCTCCACCACCGG
>Ga0209863_10000656_pt1 | contig 15885 bp, 9 predicted proteins | sample OrgsoiDNA2013046_FD_185796 | JGI IMG/M metagenome (GOLD analysis project Ga0209863, IMG submission 185796) | Permafrost soil microbial communities from the Arctic, to analyse light accelerated degradation of dissolved organic matter (DOM) -... | ecosystem: Environmental > Terrestrial > Soil >...
CATGATCTGGCTGATCATCTAGTTGCCTGTCCCCGTCAGAGTGATGGTTTGGGGGCTGGAGCCGTCGTTGTCATTAATACTAATCGATCCAGTTCTGGTTCCGACCACGCTGGGGGAGAAAGTGATGCTGAAGGTGCAGCTTCCGTTGGGCAGCAGACTCGACGGGCAGTTATTGTTTTGAGAAAAATCTCCAGTCGCGAGTGCGCTTCCAATGATTAACGGGACAGTCCCGGCATTCGTCAGTGTCACCGGTTTCGCGACGCTGGGCGTGCCAACCTTTTGAGCTGGGAAGTTGACCACCGACGGAACCAGGTTCCCTGCAGTAGAAGTTCCGACCAGGGTCAGAACCTGCGGGCTGCCTACATCGTTGGAGTAGATCGCCACATTGCCCGCCTTGATTCCAGATGTTGTGGGCCCGAACACGACAGCAATCTTGCACGAAGTTCCAGCGGCCAGCGAGGCGCCGCATTTGTTGGTCTGGGTAAACTCGCCTCTGGTAACGATTTTTGAAATGGCCAGCGGCGACGTACCGGTGTTCGTAAGGGTCACGTTGATCGGTGTCGACCTGGTGCCCAGGATGGCAAGCTTATTGAAGCTGATGCCCGTCGGCATCACCTGAACCACGCTGCCCATGCCGGTCAGGGTCACAACCTGCGGACTGCTGGGGTCATCGTCGACCACCGTCAGGGTGCCGGTCCGAATTCCGGTTGCGGTTGGCTTGAACGTCACGTTGAGAGCGCAGTTGGTGTTGGGGGTAAGAGTGCGCAGCGCGCAGGCATTCAGTGCGAAGTCACCGGTGACGGTTAGACTGCTGATGTGGAGTGCTTTGGTTCGGAGATTGGTCAGCGTAACCACATGCGCGAGGCTGGTGGAGTTGACAGCGGTGTTGCCCCACTTCACGTTTGTGGTCGACAGAAGCGGGCATTGGCGCGTCTGCAGGATAAGTGCCGGGTTCGGCTTCTGAAAGAAGTTGAAGCTGTCCAACATATCATTGGCGTTGGCGTCCCGGTCGGTCAACGGAGGCATGGCGTAGCGCTCCTCAATGAATTTCGCGACCGATTCGAACGAATACGGGGTGTGTGAGATGTATCCGGACTTGGCGTAGGGCGAGATGATGATCATGGGAACCCGCGGCCCATACCCGTATTGATCGATCCCCGGCGGAGGAACGTGATCGTAGAAGCCGCCGAAGTCATCCCAGGTGAGAAACACGACACTCGAGGCCCAATCCGGCCCCTGCATTAGCGCGTTCAACTGGGTAACGGTTTCATTCTCGCCAACGCATGTGCTGGCGGGTGGGTGTTCGCTGGTGCTTCCATCGGTGATGACCCAGCTCACCGCGGGCAGCGTTCCCGCAGCCGCGTCCGTTACAAACTGCTTCCATGAGACCACATGGTCTTTCCACATGGCGCTATTGCGTACGTGATTGATCGCGTCGAAAGCCGACCACTGATAACCGCTCTCGCCCAACGATGGCGAATACGATTTCCAGGTCCGGTTGAAATTAGCGTTCAGGCTGTCACCTAAAGTGGGGAAATCGAAGCAGGGAAATTCGTTGGAGATGACGCCATCTTCAGCCAGAACGGAAACCGTCGTCCCGGGTTGGCCGTCGCAGCCCCAGGTTCCAGGGCGCTTTGGCACGTTGGGCAATCCGATCGCGCCGCCTGACGTGGCTGCAATCATGAAGAGGTGATTGGAAAAGCTGGCGCCTTTCAGCGAAGAAAATGTGTTGTCGGAGAGAACGAAGTGCTTGGCGTACGCGAAATAATTGGGAATGTCCTGCTCGGTAAATTGTGTGAGGCTCTCATAGTCCCCGTTCACCGTGCCGTCGGGAATCAGGTCAAACTCGTCCATCAGGCCGTTATCCACGGCTGTTAGGGAAGCTGGCCAACTGTGTCCCATGTCATGTTCCGTACGATCGGCGGCGTGTCCTAGGGGAACGACCTGCCCGGTGGAAATCTTCCCGGTGGTCGCGCCGTTCGCACCGGGGAAAGTTCCGAAGTAATTGTCGAACGTGCGATTTTCTTTGATCAAGAAGATGATGTGGTTGATTTTCCCCATGCCCGGCGGCACGGTTGCTGCGGGCGCAAGCCCGGCTGCATCCGCATCGGGCGCCGCTTGCGCTGGCGGTTCCGTCTGGGCAAATACCACCGATCCTGATAACAACAGAAGGAAGAAAATTGAACGCAATCTCACCGGTATCTCTCCATTCCTATGTTCGGCCCATCTGCTGGGCTCTCAAAACTCACGACCTGGACCCTACTACGGTTCAACCGACTACGGATGAACGCTTTCGGTGAAGATCGCTGGGGCGAGCCCGGAGACCGTCGCGCTAATATGCACCGTCTGCGGCGTGGAGGGCGCGGTGTAGGTGGTGTTAGCCGATCCGCCAAGATTCGTCGTCGCGGTTGTGCTGGTGAACGATCCACCCGCTCCGCCGTCGGAGAAATTGACGGTCGCGCCGGAGACCGCATTTCCGAACTGATCTTTTACGACCAGCGAGAGCAATTTGAGCGTTGCGCCAACTTTGACACTCTGGTTGTTGCCAGTATTGATGTTGACAGAGGCGGCAGGGCCAGCCACCGCATGCTCTGCGCTCAGGGCGGTGATGCTTCCGGAGGTCGCCGTCAACACAACGTATTGCGCCTTCTTCGGTAGGGTATATGACACACTCGCCGCGCCGGCTGCGCCCGTGATCACAGTGTTGGCAGAAAAGGTTCCGCCAGCGCCGCCGTCGGTAAATGTAATCTGCTGCCCGACAATGCCGTTCCCGTAGGCGTCGCGAAGGGCGACCACCAGAGGAGCAGCCAGAGTTGAATTCACCGTGCCAAATTGGTTTACGCCGGAAGTCTTGCCAATGGTTGTCGCCGGACCCGCGATCGCGTGCGCCGACAGCAGCACATTGCGATAAACCGGGGACGTTGACGGGGACGTTGCTGTAATGCCAATCGAACCGGCCTTCGTCGGCACCGTGTACATGGTCGTCGCTGTCCCGTTGCTGTCCGTGACTGCAGTGGCGGGATTGAACGTGCCGTACGCGTTATTGTCGCTAAACGTCACGGAGACGCCGGGATCTCCATTACCCTGACTGTCCACCGCCTGCACCGTTATCGGAGCGGTCAGCTTGGTCCCAACGACGGCGCTCTGGGCGTCCCCTCCGAGCAACGCTAGGTGGGGGAACACCGCATAGACTGCAAGACTATTCGTTGTCCCCACGAACACTTTATTATTTGCGACAGTGGGAGTGGCGAAATGAGCGACCATGCCCAGAGTGTCGCGAGTTCCTTTTTGCACGCTGTTATACAGCTCGACGAGCGAGCCCGCGTCGAGCGCGGAAATTACCGGAGCGACGGGATTGTGAATATTCCACAGAATCCCACCTGTGTTTTCGGATGAAGAAATCACCGGAACGCCGATTTGGGCATACTTGAACGACTGCGCCACCGGAGTGGCCGGAGAGAACATCCCATTCACCAGCGCGAAGGCCTTGACTGTATCCCCTTGGGCCGCGAAATAGACTTTGTTGTTCCAGTACACGGGAACGCTGTCGAACAACCCAATCGCCCCAGGAATGGCCTGCACGATCTGGCTATTATCGGTCGGGTTGTACCCTCCCATCGAGTCGCGATTTATGAGGTAGATGGTTCCCGTCTTGCCCGAAGTAACGGCCAGGTGCGGATTCAGCCCCGGCTGGTCAGGAAGAAGAGCTACTCCGCCGGAGCCGAGGTCCAGGTCTTTCTTGGCCATGTTGTCCTGGTCGAAGGGGGTGAAAGAGTCGAGAACGGTGATGGAGTTGTTGTTGAACCCGAGCTTCAGGACCGAATCGCCCCAGTTGGAGGTCGCGTCAAACGGACCGTTCGCAGTAGAGATATAAAGGCTTCCCGCCTCGTCCTCCGCGATTCCACCGCCGCTCATCCAAAGCGAGGCTCCCGTCACTAGATTAGGCGCGGGCGTAGGCGCGGTATTGAACACGGCGAGTTGCTGAAGATTGCTGGTGCTGTACGCCATAACCCAGCCGTAGGAGTGCAGGTCGCATCCGTTGGAGCCGTAGGCGATAAACAGGGTCCCGTTCGAGAGCAGCAAGCCGGGCCGCTGGCATTGGGGCAAATTGTTGGTATGGAAGTAGACGGTGTTGCCCACCCCATTGACCACCGACGCGTCGACCACCATCGGAGTGAGCCTGTCCGCTCCCGTGGCAATGTTCAAGGCGTGCAGCGTGTGCTGGTAGACGGGAGTACTCCCGCTATTCGACGGGCTTCCGGGAGCCAACCTGGTTTTAGCGGAGAGGAAGATGGTGCCCGCCGTCAGATCGATGGCAGGAGTGCCCATAATCCCGACCTCGGTCCAGCCGGTGCCACTGCATAGTTGCTCGGCGATGGGGACGGTAGAAATGCCAGCCGCCGCGTTCAGAAAGCTGACCTTCCACAAGGGCGCGCCGGTCCCGAAATTATCGGCGTCAAAGGCATAAACGCTGTCGTGCTGGGTGACGACATAGACCACATTGCGCGTGCCCATGCCGGGCACGCTTACGTTCGGAACGTATAAGGGCTGGGCGACAACGATTCCGTCTACTGGATAGGAAAAGAGCTTGCCGAACTTGGTCGAATTCACATTCGCCGGAACGAGGATGGTTTGGTCCGTCGTCTGCCCGGTGCGGGCTCCGTCCGAGTGATATGTAGTCACAGCGCTGCCCTGACCCCAGGCGGAAACAGAGCCCAAAAGGAACAGAAGAGCCAAGATTGAGCCCACGCTGCGAACGGCCGAGCTGGAAGCCAGTGAGAATCGGGTTCCGCGCTGGCGGGTGGGAAATGCGACTTTTTTATTCAAGCTCAAATCTCCTAATGGGATCGAATTCAGGGGAGGGAGGCCCTTGTTAAAAACCTGCAATTGAGCAGTTGTGGGCAGTTAAAAATAGCTTACTTCAGCGCAGAAAGCCTGTAAATGAGTCTAAGGGCTCTATGCACGTTATTGCATAGCATCCCATCGCCACCACCCCCCTCGAAGCACCTGCGGCGTTGCGCCTGATTGCGAGCCTCCAAAGTTCTCAAAATATGTCCTAACGAGTGCCCTCACCCGGAGTTTTTCCTTGACTGCTGAAAGGGGATCGACGACTCTGTCCGCACTCAAGAATACTGGTGCTTCCATGCTCCATATCTTATGGATGGACTTGGAGTTCTGACGACGAGCCCGTCCCGAGGTATTGGGTTCGGCCGGTTCTCATGGGTATACCCGTTGAGCAATGGGAAGGGTCTGTCCGGCCTTGGTTACACTCGGCGGGAGTCTGGCCCGGTGAGGAGCGCGATTACGGACCTGTTACCTAGGTGTACTCATGACAGCCGTTAGATGTACTAGTGATCTCTAGCAGAGACCTTAGACCCTAGCTAGAATCCTCCCAGTCCCAAGAAAGAAAGCAAGTCCCAGTTCAGTAAATTGCTTCAGCCACATTGATCCAAGCACTCTGGCGAACGAACCAAGGGGGGTCGATCATGAGACGGAAAGCATTTCTTTGGTTGGTGATAGCAGCCGCAGGCGTGCCACAGTTGGCGCGGGCGCAGGCTGTGGTGAATGAGAATCAGGAGACCGCGTTCCTGTTTGTCGATGCAGCCAAAGGCTCCGATTCCAACCCAGGAACCCAAGCCCAGCCGCTGAAGACGATCAGTGCCGCCTCCGCCATTGCCAATGCCAACAACTATCACTCCCTTGGGACCCACATTAGCATCAACCCCGGGGTTTACCGCGAGACCGTCGGCATTTTTGGCAACAGTTACAACACCCCGGCGCCGATTACTTTTGAAGCTTCCGACAAGGGTGTAATTATCAGCGGTTCGGTTCCCTATACTGGGTGGCAGACGTACTCCGGAAATGCTTCGATTTACACGACGTCGTGGACCAACAACTGGGGCGCCTGCGCCGCCAATACCGATAGCAGCAGTCCTTTTGAACAAGAAATCGTTCTGCGCCGCGAGATGATCTTCGTCAACGGCGTGATGCTGACTCAAGTCCTGTCGGTCGGACAGATGAAGCCCGGAACATTTTTCGTGAGCGAGAGCGCCAACCGCGTCTACGTATGGCCGGCTGCCGGCACTGACATGAACGCGGTCGATGTGGAAGTCGCCACTCTGCCGGAATTGCTCCATGTGGTCGGCCGCTCGAACCTGGTGTTCCGCGGAATGAGTTTTGTTCATGCCAATAGCTGTCGCGACACCAATGCTGTTTACATCGCGGGCAGCTCCAAGAACATTCTGTTCGACGGCGACTCGTTTCGCTGGAACAACGCCGTTGGCATTCACTTCTTCACTCCGGTCACGAACTTTACGGTGCTGAACTCCAATGCCAGCCACAACGGGCAGTCCGGCATGATGTCGGTGCAGACCAAGTTCGGGCTCTGGCAGGGGGTGACCACCTCGTTTAACAACTGGCGGGGAGCGCAGGGCGCCTATTACTACTGGAACTCGGGCGGCATGCACTTCTTCTCCGACCATGAGCACACGATCAACGGCGCCACCATCGCCTATAACCAGACACACGGCATCCACTTCGACACCGACAATGCCAACATCACCGCCAGCAACGTGCTGACGGCGCAGAATCTGGCCATCGGCATCGCGGTGGAAAAAAATGAAGGCCCGGTCGCCATCTCCAGCAGCAACTTCTGCAGCAACAACCTTGGCGTCAAGCTCAACTACCTGTACCAAGCCGGACTGGTGCTGCGGAACTCTGAGCTGGTCACGCTGACCAACAGCAATTTTTACAACAACGAAGTCGCCCAGATCAGCGTGATCGGTCAAAAGGGTGGAATCGAAATCGCCAATTGGGAAACCGGGCTCACCAAGAACCTGCGCACCCAGAACTTCACCCACACCGGCAACACGATTGAAGCCGTCGGCAGCAGCCAGCAGGTCTTCAGCGACAGCTACCTGGGCAGCACGGACTGGACCATGTTCCAAACCACGCTGACCTCCAACAAGAACACATGGTGGAACGGCACAACCAGCACGGCTTTCGAGGTTCCCATCTCGCAGGTCCATCCGTTCTCCGGCTGGCAGTCTGTCACCGGCCAGGATGCTCTTTCGAACTGGAGCAAGCCCGCAGACCAGACTGCGGCTTGCTTGGTTACGAGCCAACCGGATTACTGGTTGCTGGTCGACAACCCGGGCCAGACGCTTTCGGCAGCCGGCGACGCGGTCTTCAGCCTCCAGATGCTTCCTTTCGGTGGACAGACAGGCACCGCGAATCTGAGTGTCGACGGCATCGGCCAGGTTAAGGGTCTGGGCGGAAGCTTGTCGGTCAGTACCTCGCCTCTGACGGGTTCGTTCACTCTGTCAGTGAATGCAGCGACTGGCATCGCGCCTGGTACTTATCCCATCACGGTGTTGGCCAATGCCGGGAATAAAACGCGGACGGTCACGGCATCTCTGGTGGTTCCTTCTACGTCGGTGAGGCTCTCCACGGTCAGCTTGGCCTTTGCGGCCCAGAAGACCAAGACCAGCAGCGTCCCGAAGAGTTTCACTCTGACCAACATTGGGACGAAAGCGCTGGCATTGTCCAGCATAGTGCCCAGTGGGAAAGAGTACACAGAAACCAACACCTGCGGCTCCAGTGTAGCCGCGGGTGCGAGCTGCACGGTAAAAATCACGTTCACACCGATCGCCAAGGGTACGCGTCCGGGCAACATCAAGATCACGGATCAAGACCTGAACGGCCCTCAGGTTGTGAGCTTGACGGGTATCGGACAATAAGTCCCAGCCCTCCCCAGCAAAACATTTGGCCCGGATAAGGTCTAACCTTTCCGGGCCGATTTTTATTTCGCTGCAATTACTGGGCCTTAGCAACTGCTGGCGGCGGCGTCACGGAAACGCTCACCCATGCCGTCAACGTCCGCGTCATGTTGCCGCTGACCGCGGTCAGCGTCACAGGATAGTTTCCAACCGGGGTAGAACTGCTGGTTGTGATTGTGTAGATGGACGTTCCCGAACCGGTCAGAGAGGTCTGCGACCAACTGCCAGTTGCTCCGGGGATCTGGTCGACCCCGTATGCTGCGAACGAGGTAAGACCGTTGAAGCCTCCCAGCGGAATCAGGAACATTGTAAGCTTCACCGGACTTCCGGGCGCGACTGTGACCGCTCCGGTCTCAAAGTTAATGAACCAGAAATCTGAGCCGTCGGCCTTTACCTGGCAGGGAACTGTGGGGTCTGAGGTGGGCGCGAGAAATTTCGAGTGCGTATCCTGCCCACTCATCGTGAGCCAACTCGGCCAATCGGTCTTGGTAAACCAGGCTGGCTCAGGAATGGTGAAGGGCTGCGCGTCGGTGCCGTTCCACCAGGTGTTGTGGTCGGAAGTGAGAGTTGAGAGAAAGTCTGTCCATGCGGTTCCACTCTGGTCGAAGTCGTAAAAAAGTTGCTGTCCAGGCAGACCCACAATCGTGTTGTATTTCATGGTGATGTTGGCATTGACCTGGCTGTAGTTCTGCCCGGTCTCATAGTTCGTGAAATTGACCTTGTCGCCGCCCATGATGCCGATGAATGCCGCCTGGTCGATGAAGTTGTTCGCGAAGGTATTCCCGGTGAGCGAAACAAAGTTGGAGGCGCGCACCATCATGCCTCCGTCAGTGAATCCCAAAAGCGGCGAATTAAAACAGACGTGACTGTTGGTGATGGCCACAGGCCCCTCGGCCTTCTCCATCACCAGTCCACCGCGCAGATTGTAGGAAGCAATCAGCGACCGCGCCGCCACGTTGGCAATGTCGGTATCCCAATGGACGCCGTGGCTCGGGTTGTAGAAGACTCGGATGTTGCTGATATTGTTGTTGTGCTGGTCGTAGAAGTAGAATCCGCCGCCGGCCCAGCCGTAGATGCCGCCCTGGGCTCCTCGCCAGTTGTTGTAGTCGGCTTCGTCGTTCACCCACACGCCGTCCTTGGCCTTGTACGACTTGAAGCCGCGCTCCCCATTGTGATTGGAAATGCTGTTGCGCACCGTGAAGAAATCGACGGCGTTGATGCCGAAGGCGCCGGCATTGTTGCGGTTGAAGCCATCGCTCTCGATCAGAATATTGCCGCCATTGTTGAAAATCACGGCATCGTTGTAACGGCAGGCGTTGCTCTCTTCGAAACGAAGCCCGCGCACCACAATATTCGTCCGGTTATAGACCGCCATCAATGACGCGCGCGTGGAGACTTCAACCGTCGCATTCGCGATATTGATCTTCACCGCCGGATAGATGTAGACGACCGCGTTCGGCTCATCCACAAAGAATGTGCCCGGACTCATCTGGTTCAGCGCCAGCACCTGCGTCAGCATGATGGTGTTGACGAAGATCATCTCGCGCCGCAAGTTGATGTCCTGCTCGATCGGTCCCGACGTAGCCCGCGGACACAGGCCCCACGCGTAGGGCCAGGCATGTGTGTAGATCGCCGCATCGCCGCTGTAGGGCTGCCATCCGGTCCAGACATCCGCGCCCGAAATCCGCACCTTGGATTTCGCTGTGGCCTCGAAAGTGATGGGCAGCGATGTAGCGCTCGGACTGTTGCCGAGTGAGATCGACTCACGGTACGGCCCGGGATTGATGTAGATGTGCGTGCCGATTCCCGCGCGGTTATTCGTGTTGGCTACGCTCGTCGCCTTCCCAACCGTCATGTAGGGAAGAGCCTGCGTGCCGGGATTGGAATCCGAACCCACCGTTCCATCCACATAGACGAAAGCGGTCTCAAGGCTCTCGTTGACGTTAGCCTGGCCGTGCGCGAACTGCGAGAAGATCAGGGCTAAAACAATCAAGCCGAAGGCGAGTGTGCGTCGGTACATAAATCTCCTCCCGTAATTAACTATCTCAGGGATCGTGGGTTCGAGCGGACCTTCCTTCGATGCAAAAACCAAGCCTGCCGGACACCGGGGAGTTGTGCCGCGACTACTTCGATTCACCGCCTGCGGGCAGCTGGGTTTGACCCGCAGGCGCTCATTCTACATCAGATATTACTCGGGCATCCTAGTGAAGACTTCTGCACATCACTGAACATTCAGGAAGACTGTGACGGTTCGCGTCAGGTTGCCGCTTTGCGCGGCCAGCGTAATGGGATAGCTGCCCTTGGGCGTGCTGCTGCCGGTTTTTACCGTAAAGGTAACACTGCCGGACCCGGTCAGCGATTTCGTTGACCAACCGAGCGCCGCTCCTGGAATCGAGCTGACTCCATTCGATGTGAAAAATGTCTGACCGTTGAAGCCGCCGAGCGGCAGAAGCAACAGCGTGTACTTCGCGGCATTGCCCGCGATTACCGGCAGCGCTCCGTTATCGAAATCGACGAACCAGTAGTCGGCCGCATCCGCTGCGATCTGGCAGGGAATCGTAGGATCGACAGCCGGAGCCGCAAACGTAGAGTGGGTGTCCTGCCCGGTCACGGAAAGCCAGTTCGTCCAGTCGAGCGGCGTAAAGTAGTTCGGTACCGGTACCGTGAAAGGCTGTGCGACAGAATTGCTCCACCACGTGTTGCGGTCCGAGACGAGCGTACTCTGGAATCCTGTCCAGGCCGCTCCGCTCTGATCGAAATCATCGAAGAGTTGCTGCCCCGCGAGCCCCTGCACCACGTTTCCTCGAATCGTCAGGTTAGTAGTGAGCAGTTGATACAGCTGGCCGGTCTCATAGTTCGTTACCGGCATAGGCACGCCGCCCTGAATGCCGATCAACGGAATCTGCGCCGCGTAATTATTCGCAATGCTGTTTCCGGTGAGCGTAACGAACGTGGACGCGCGCAGCGCTAGCCCGCCGTCGTAGTAGAGACCAATCGGTGCGTTAAAACACACATGGCTCTTGGTGATGAGGAGTGGCCCTTCGCTTTTTTCCACGACCAGCCCGTCCAGCAGATTGGAAGATGCAATCAGCGAAACCGCGGTGTCGTTGGCGTTGTCGGTATCCCAGTGCACGCCGTGACTCATGTTGTAGAGCATCTTTAAGTTGCTGACCGCATTGTTGTGCTGAGAGAAGAAGTAGAATCCGCCGCCGGCCCACCCGTAGATGCCGCCCTGAGCGCCGCGCCAGTTGTTGTAGTCTGCTTCATCGGCCGCCCACGCGCCCTTCTTGGCCTGATATGACTTAAATCCGCGCTGCCCATTATGCATAGCCAGGCTGTTGCGCACCGTGAACGCCGTGGCACCGTTGATTCCGAACGCTCCCGCATTGTTCCAATTGAACCCGTCGGCGTCGATCAGGATATTGTTACCGCCGTTGAACTGCACGGTGTCATTGTCGCGGCAGTCGCTGCCCTTCTCAAACCTAAGCCCGCGCAGAACGATGTTCGTCATCCCATCGCTGATAAAGAGCCGGTTCCGTGTCCCGACTTCAACATTCGCGGTGCTGATGTTGATCCCTATCGCAGGATAGATGTAGACCACAGCGTTGGTTTCGTCCACGAAAAAAGTTCCCGGAGTCAGCTGCGAGAAGGTAAGCACCTGCGTCAGCAACACCTGGTTCACAAAAATGATTTCCCGCCGCAGGTTGATCGCTTGCTCCGTGGGCCCAGTCGCGGCGCGCGGGCACTGCCCCCAGACATAGGGCCAGGCATGCGTATAGATATTCGGGTTGCCGGTGTAGGTCTGCCATCCCGTCCACACATCGGCGCCAGAAATCTCAACTTGTGCCTTGGTCGAGGCCTCGAACGTGATCGGCAGGGAAGTCGTGCTTGCACTGCTCTTGAGCAGCAGCGACTCACGATAAATTGCTGGATTAATCGTTACGCGAGTCCCGATGCCGTGTTGATTATTGAACGTCGCCACGCTGGCCGCTTTGCCGACGGTCTGAAACGGCAGAGCTTGCGTCCCTGGGTTGGAGTCCGAACCGGTGTTTGCGTCCACATAAACGAATGCGGTCTCCAGGCTTTCATTCACATTGGCCTGCCCGCGCGCGATTCCAGAAAAGACTATTGCGAATGATAGAAGTCCCAGGGTGAGTGCGTTTTTCATTGTCCCTCTCAGCGGATAGTAAAACGGGTTCGGGCGAAGTTCAGGCGGCGCATATACAGCATACGCCGAAACGGGTAACGAGATCGGCTAACTCCACCTCTTCGTCTTCCTGAGCGGAGCGAAGAACCTGTGCACTTGCTGCCGGCGAGTCCACAGCTCCTTCGAGCCGCAAAAAGCGCGGCCCTCAGGATGACAAATACTTGTCATGACAAGCACTTGTTTAGTCGTCGTCCGGATCAACCGCCGGACGCTTGTCATTCAGAAAATGGTTGGCGTCGAATTTCGACTGAATCTTGGTAAATGTCATCGGCGTCTGGCTGAAATCGAAGCAGTCGGAAAGATCGTCGGAACGCGAGTCCGCGTACCCGGCATTCGGACCAACGGTCGATAAGCCGAAAGTAGTTTCGATGAACTTCAAAATGCTGCCGAAATCGTGCTGCACGTGCGAAATGTAGCTGGCCTTTGCATAGGGAGACACCACGATCAGCGGCACGCGAAAACCCATCTCGTAGGAATTCGTCCCGCTTACGGGCGGCGCAACATGGTCGTACCAGCCGCCCCAGTCGTCCCACGTGATGATGATGGCGGTGTTGTTCCAGTACTGGCTCTGGCCGATGGCGTTCACGATCGAAGCTATCCACGATGGACCTTCGCCAGTGTTCGACACTGCGTGGTCCGATTCCTTGCCGTCCGGGATAACCCAACTGACCGCGGGGAGTTTGCCCGCGGCAATGTCAGTGAGCACCTGCGGTCCGGGGACAACGTTATTCACCCACTCCTGACCCGCGCAGTAGGTGGCATTCGGAGGCGCAACGTTGGGCTGGCACATATGCTGAATCGCGTTTGGCGCAATCCAGATACCAGTCGGGCACGGGCCCGGGGCTCCGCACGTCGGCGCGTTCGAGTAGTATTTCCAGCTGAGTTTTTGCGTGTCTAGCAGGTCCGTTAGGGTGGCGTGCTCGAAGCAGGGATACGTCGTCGTGGTTTCGTTGGTGTCGGGATCCGGATTGGTCGCGTCGACCAGGAAAATGGTTTCATTTGGCGGCGACGTGCATCCAGTGTTGGCACCGGCCTGCCTGGCGCCATTAGGGCCAATCTCCGGATTCTCTGCCGCGAAGAAGTTTCCTGCGGTCCCCGGCCCAGTCCACGAGGTTCCCGAAATAATGTATTGATGGGCAGGCATGCTCGGACCCTGATTGGTCTGGAACATCCGGTCGCCAAATGTGTACTGCTCGGCCAATTTAAAATAAGGCTGCACATCGGACGGCATCACATACTTGAACTGCGGGTTGGGATTCGCGTTAGGGGGGCAATCGGCCGCGGGGGTGCATCCGATCAGGTCCGCCCCGTCCATCTTTCCGCCGTCGTACATCTTGACGAAAGCCTCGTGAGCGTGGCTCAGATCGTAATTCTGCGGGCTGGAGCCGACTGTCCCCAAATCCATGGGAGTCAGTTGAATGGTCGCACCTTTGGAATTAAGACCTGACGTAGCGATGTCAGCGCCCTTCGCAATCAACACCGGGTCCTGGAAGAGATTGTCGGTCGTACGGTTTTCCTGGAAGAGAATGACGACGTGCTCGATCTTACCGGTTGGCGGCGTCACATGCGTGCCATTGGAAGCCCCGCAGCCGTTCAGACTAAGGACCAGTCCAGCCCCGCATGCCAGTAAACACATACCTATCAATAGCTTACGCCGAACCATGGGAGAGTCTCCTTCAAGAATGAGGGCCACTAAGCTTCATAACAATCCGAAACTCAGCTGCAACGGAAGTGCCTCGAAATAGGGCCGATGACAGAGCGTGCTCTACTCTATGAACCCGGCCGCGGTGATTTCAACTCGCTCGCCCGGAAGAAAAGTATAGAAAAATCTGGATTTCAACGTAGCCAGCAGTTTTCCCTTTTCAGAGGAGCCGAAAGGTAACTTCGATAAACCAACGTGTTTACTTCGACGATAACTTCAATGTTACACTCTTTTCACTGAGAGGACCGGACTCTTCTTTTAGTTGCTCGTCCTTGTTCCTGAGGGAGTTTATGAAACCAGCCACCGAGACCCCAAGCGGGGTCTCTTCCGATCCCTACCAAAAGACCGTCTGCTGCCTACGCTGCGAGCAGAAACTGGACCGCTATCAACTGATGCGGATAAGCCTGACGTCAGGCAATAGCGGTCTGGCTACACTTTCCTGTCCCCGCTGCGGGCACGTGGAGTTGGTCTCTGACTCCAGCCCCTTGCTGCAGAACCTGGAATTGTTTTCCGTCGACGTTGGCGACGGCGACTAACCTTTATCGCGCTTAGAACGGAATGTCTTCGTCCGTAATCGGACCCGCCCCTGCCGGCTCTGGCTCTGGCATACGTTGATCGAAATTGTTTCCTCCGCCGCTCGCCGATGAAGACGATCCACGCGAACTGCCGCTGTAGTCGCCGCCCCCGCCGCCTTCTCCGCGTCCGCCCAGCAGGATCAAGTCGCTGGCCACGACTTCCGTCATATATTTCTTCTGGCCGGATGTCTTGTCATCCCACGAGCGGGTCTGCAAACGCCCTTCAATGTAGACCTTGCCACCCTTCTTGAGATATTCGCCGGCAATCTCGGCCAGGCGCTGCCAGAGCACCACGTTGTGCCACTCGGTGCGGTCCTGCCACTCGCCGGCCTTGTCCTTGAATCGCTCGTTGGTGGCGATGGTGATCTTCGCCACGGGCGTGCCTTGCGGCGTGAATTTGACCTCGGGATCCTTCCCCAAATTTCCGATCAGTTGAACCCGGTTCAGACTTTTTCCAGCCATATCGGTGCTCCTTTGCCGGGGTTCACTATAGCAGAATAGGGCCGGTGGAAAGGATTCTGCGGGACTGCAAATGCGAATCAAGTATCATTTTGGGCCGGATGCAGTTCAGGTTATAATCCCACGCATATGCCGCCTGCACCCGGAGCGACCAAAGCCGTTGGGATGGTTCCTGACGATGAGAAGTTCGAACCGCGGTCCAAAGGCCTCGCCACGCCTCGTAAAAAGAAGCCCAAAGAGCTGGCCGTAATCACCGAGTGCTGCACCGGATGCGCCGGTTCGCCCGCCTGCGTGGAATATTGCCCGGTGGAAGACTGCATGTTCTGGGTCCCCGACGAGGATCATCCGCCCTTCGGCCGCATTGCCATCGACCCCATCCTCTGCATCGGCTGCAAGAAATGCCTGAGCAAAGGCCCCGACGGCTGCTTCCTCGATGGCTGCCCCTGGGATGCGATCGCGATGGTCGATACCGTAGAAGTAGAAAAAGAAGTCGGCCCGATGGCGATTTGAAAGCAGCTTTTGGCTCTTAGCCATTAGCTCCGAGCTACCCCAAAACCACGTTGTCATCCTGAGCGGAGTTGCAGAATTCACGAAGTGAATTCTGCAACGCAGTCGAAGGATCCCTACCTCGCCTCCGCCGCCAGACTACGGCAGGGAGCTTCTCACCTCGCGATACTCCCCTCATCCCGCAAGAACGATTTCAGAGTGCAGATCTTTAAGATTGCAGATTGAAGACCAAGTCCTTCGCTTTCAAATCTGCAATCTGAAATCTACAATCTGAAATCTCTTCTCACTTCGCCCGCGTCTGGATCGCCTTCTCCGTCTCCACCGCCTGCTTCCGCACATCATTCGAAATACTCTGCAACTCGCGCTCATACGGACGAATCACGTCGAGATCCTCGGGCGTTCCCACAAGGTACAGCGCCCGCAGCGCCTCCCAAACCTGCTCAGTGGCTGGATCGACCACCGCGACCAAATCACCGGGATGAACCTGCCGCCCGCGCTGCGTCTCGATCGTCCGCACGCGCCCGGTGATCGGAGACCGCAATTCGACAACACTCGTCACATTGGCAGCGGTTGTAACCCCCAGCTTGGCGACCACGCCGCCCTCGCGCAGGTTTGTGTCCGGCGCGGCCGTATCGACCACGCTTGCCGTGCGTCCGT
>Ga0209863_10000658_pt1 | contig 15872 bp, 18 predicted proteins | sample OrgsoiDNA2013046_FD_185796 | JGI IMG/M metagenome (GOLD analysis project Ga0209863, IMG submission 185796) | Permafrost soil microbial communities from the Arctic, to analyse light accelerated degradation of dissolved organic matter (DOM) -... | ecosystem: Environmental > Terrestrial > Soil >...
AGGAGGGCTACGCGCTCCGTCTGAAGGTCCAGGGCGGCGGCTGCTCGGGCTTTTCGTACGATCTCTACTTCGACCAGCCGCAGGAGACCGACCGCCCGTTCGAGATCAAAGGCGTGAAGCTGATCTGCGACGAGATGAGCCTGATGTACCTGCTCGGTACCGAGGTCGACTACGTCGAGGGCCTCCACGGCGCCGGATTCAAGTTCAACAATCCGAACGTCAAATCGACCTGCGGTTGCGGCAGCTCGTTCAGCGTCTAAAACGGCGCGGCTCAGCCGCTCGAAAACGGACTCGATGACGGATCCGTATGAGCTGCTGAGTCGGGAGCTCGGGGCTGGGCGGGTGTTGCGCTCGGCGGAGGCGCTCGAGCCTTACGCGCAGGACGAGTCGCGGCTGGGCGTGTTTCCGCCGGAGGCAGCGGTGCTCTGCGAGTCGCGGGCGGAGATCGAGATCGTGCTGCGGCTGGCGGCCGAGCACCGGATCCCGGTGACGCCGCGGGGCGCGGGCAGCGGGATGACCGGTGGCGCGCTGCCGGTGCGGGGCGGCCTCGTGCTCTCGACCGAGCGGATGAAACGAATCGTCGAGGTGAGCGTCGACGATCGGATCGCCGTCGTCGAGCCCGGCGTCATCAACGCCGATCTGCAAGCCGCCGCCGAGGCCGAGGGGATGTTCTACGCCCCCGATCCGGCCAGCCTCGCCTTTTGTTCGATGGGCGGCAACGTCGCCGAGAACGCGGGCGGCCCGCGCGCCTTCAAGTACGGCGTCACCCGCGACTGGACGCTCGGGATGACGGTGACGCTGATGGGCGGCGAGACGATGAGGCTCGGACGCCGGACGCCCAAGGGGGTGACCGGGTACGATCTCACGGCGCTGTTCGTGGGCAGCGAGGGGACGTTCGGCGTCACCAGCGAGATCACCGTCAAGCTGATCGGGCGGCCGGAGGGGGTCGGCACCTTCATCGCGGTGATGCCCGACGCGGTCGCCGCCGGGCGCGCGGTGAGCGCCATCATCCGCAAGGGCTACCGGCCGCGCGCGCTGGAGCTGCTCGACCGCGCCGCCATCGATCACGTGCGCGCCAAGACGTCGTTCGCGTTTCCCGCCGACGCGGGCGCCGTCGTGCTGGTCGAGCTGGACGGCGAGCCCGACGCGATGGAGGCGGCGGTCCTGCGTTGCGGCGCCGTGTGCGAGGACGAAGGGGCGCGCGAGGTGATCGTGGCGCGCGACGACGCCGACCGCGAGCGCCTGTGGAAGGCGCGGCGCCTGGTCTCGCCGTCGCTGCGCGAGGCGCACGCCTACAAGATCTCGGAGGATATCGTGGTGCCGCCCGGATCCATCGCCGAGATGCTCCGGCGGGCGGACGAGATCGGCGCGCGGCAGCGCCTGCTGATGGCCACCTTCGGCCACGCCGGCGATGGGAACCTCCACGTCAACGTGCTCACCGACGAGAACCACCGCGATCCAGAGGTCGCCGCGCGCATCAAGGCGGCGCTGGGGGAGATCTTCCGCGCCGCGCTGGACCTCGGCGGCACGCTGTCCGGCGAGCACGGCATCGGCATCGCTAAGGCCCGCTACATGGCCTGGGAGCAATCGGCCGAAGTGATCGACTGGCAGCGGCGGCTCAAGCGGCTGTGGGATCCGCAGGAGCTGCTCAACCCCGGCAAGATCTTCGCGGGCTAGATAGGATCATGGTCGGTTGCTGTTTCATTTGACCTCGATCCCGTCGTCTTCCTTGAGACGTTCGATCTTCGTCTGACACTGCGCCTTGATGTTGGCGCGCATCGCGGGGCTGTCGTCGTGGAGCGACTCCTCCATGATCTCGCGGTAGCTGGTGCACTGGATCCCGGCCGGATCCTTCTTGCAGAAGTGGTCGCGCACACGCTCGCAGGGATTCCGTCTGCCGTCGAGCATTGCCATGATCAGCCAGACCAAGCCGGCCATCGCCGCGCCGAGACCGACCGCGCCGAACAGGCGGAAGCGGTTCCGGTAGCGGTTGACGTTGATTTCGCCGGCTTCGCGCCGGATCTGCTCCATCTCTTCGGGCGTCTCATCCATGGTCGGTGCGTGATGTTATAACGGCCGCGCATGCCGCGCCTCCGCGCGAAGGTGGTTACCAAAGCGAACCGGCGCCCAACGCGCGGCAAGTGGCCGCCCGATCCGGCGCGCGTCCGGTCGATCGTGGAGGGCCTGGAAGAGCTCTACCCGGAGGTCGACTGCGAGCTCGACCGCGAGACGCCCTTCCAGTTGATCTGCGCGACCATCCTGTCCGCGCAATGCACCGACGACCGCGTCAACATGGTGACGCCCGAGCTGTTTCGCCGCTATCCCACGCCCCAGGCGATGGCGCGCGCGCCGCTGCCCGCGCTGGAGGGGATCATCCGATCGACCGGCTTCTACCGGCAGAAGGCCAAGAGTCTCAAAGGGACGGCGACGGCGGTGCTCGGGCGTTTCGGTGGGGAGATCCCCAAGACCATCGCCGAGCTCACCACCCTGCCCGGCGTCGCGCGCAAGACCGCCAACGTCGTCCTCGGTACCGCATACGGCATCGCCGAAGGGATCGTGGTCGATACCCACATCCAGCGGCTCTCCATGCGCCTCGGCCTCACCCGCGCGACCGATCCCAAGGGGATCGAGCAGGACCTCATGAAGGTCTTCCCGCGGGAGGTCTGGATCCGCATCGGTCATCAGATCATCTGGCATGGTCGCCGCGTCTGCTTCGCCCGCAAGCCCAACTGCGCAGGCTGCGCGCTGGCGCCGTTTTGCCCGTCGGCGGGGCTGGAGAGCTGAACGGCTCAGCCCCTATCGGCTACGTCACGAAGCGTGTTCATGATCGCCCGGGCTAGCGGCGGCGGGGTGCGTCCCCGAAAAGTACACCTCGTCGTAGGCACAGGTGGCGTCCTTGTCGGCCGGTTGCGGGTAGTCGACCAGCTTCCCCTCGTAGTTGCGCAGCGTCCACTTGTCGGGCCCGCGCGAGACGACGTAGTCGGGCCCGATCGAGACCTTCCCCATGCCACCCGGCGTATCGATCACCAGGTGGGGAATGGCGAGGCCGGAGATGTGGCCGCGCAGCTCCTGCATGAGCGCTATGCCCGTCTCGACCGAGGTCCGAAGGTGAGAGGTGCCCGCGGCAACGTCGCCCTGAAAAAGGTAGTACGGGCGGACGCGGCAGCGCAGAAGCTCGGTGAAGAGCTTGCGCAGCACCCGCACCGACGAGTTCACGCCGCGCAGGAGCACGGTCTGGTTGCCCAGCGGGATGCCGGCGTCGGCCAGCTTCTCGCACGCGGCGCGGGCCAGCGGCGTCAGCTCCTTGGGGTGGTTGAAGTGGGTGTTGATGTAGAGCGGGTGGTACTTCTTGAGCATCGCGCAGAGCGCGTCGTCGATCCGCATCGGGAGCACCACCGGGACCCGCGTTCCGATCCGGACGATCTCCACGTGCGGGATCGCGCGCAGCGCCGCCAGGATCTCCTCGAGACGTCCATTCGACAGCGTGAGCGGATCGCCGCCCGAGACCAGCACGTCGCGGATGGCCGGCGTGCGCCGGATGTAGTCGAGCGCCTCCTGGAGATCGTCGCGCGAGATCGGCGACTCTTCCTTGCCGACCAGGCGCCGCCGGTTGCAGTGGCGGCAATAGATCGCACAGCGATCGAGCGCCAGCAGGAGGCAGCGGTCCGGATAACGATGAAAAATTCCGGTGGCCGGTGAATGGCTGTCCTCTCCCAGCGGATCGATCAGATCGCCGGGCTCGTTCAGAAGCTCGCGCGCGCTCGGGATGACCTGCATGCGCACCGGACAAGCGGGGTTGTCACGATCGATGAGCGAAAAGTAATACGGCGTGATCGCCACCCGAAATCGCCCCGGCGCCGCGTCCAGTCCCGCCGCCTCGTCGGCCGTGAGCGGCAGGCGCGCCGCAATCTCGTCCTTGCCGGTGATTCGGTTGCGAAGCTGCCAGTGCCAGTCCTCGAAGCCGCCTGCCGTGTCACCGGCAAAGATGGGGAGCGCAAACGTCATGTGGTCGCCGCCGCATTGAACGCACCGCCCAGATCCGTGGCGACGTCGCCCCCGGCATCTTTAGCTTTTCCACCAAGGCCTCCGCCACCTACGCCCGCGCCACCGCCAGCACGGCCGCCGCCGCCCGTACCGCCACCGCCAGCGCCGCCGCCACTACGACCGCCGCCGCCCGTGCCGCCACCGCCAGCGCCCCCGCCACCACGACCGCCGCCGCTCGTGCCGCCTCCACCAGCGCCCCCGCCACCACGACCGCCGCCGCCCGTGCCGCCACCGCCAGCGCCGCCACCACCCGCGCCACCACGGCCGCCGCCGCCCGTACCGCCGCCGTCAGCGCCCCCGGTGCCGGAGGCGCCCCCGCCCGCGTCGGCGCCTCCTCCGTCGGCATCGCCCGCGTCGACACCGGGCAGCGCCCCGGAAACGAGCGTGACGGTGATGACCGTCTGCCCGCCGACGTCGATGTTTTGCTGGGTCGCCGTTCCATGGGCGATCGCCAGGCCCGATGCGTCCCTCGCGTCGACGAAGATCGCCACCGGACCCGTCAGGCTGGGGGGAAGCTCGACGCTGAAGCTGGCCGGCAAGCCGATCGGCTTCCCCGGCAGCGGCGTGACCACCAGCGATCGGGCCTCTGTCCCGGCCATCACGATCAGGTGCAGCTCCGCCGGATGTAGGGCCAGATCCCCCGCGACCTCGACCAGCAGGATCGAATCCGATCGATGGCAGGCCAGAAGGACGGTAGACGCCGCCACCGCGGCGACCGGAACCAAGGCGCGGCGCTTTCGGTTCACGTTCAAAATCGGTAGTTACCGAGCTCCGTGCTCGGCGGTGTGGCGCCGGGGGTACGCAGCACGAAATAGGTCCCCACGGCGGCTCCGGCGACAGCGACACCCAGCGCCGCCCACATCCAGGGGGCGCCTTGGTGTCCCGAATCCGGGGGTTCTGCCAAAGGCGGCGCCGCGACCAGAGCGTCGGTCGTCGCCGGCGCGACCAGAGGCGGCGCGGGGGCGGCGGCCGTCGGCGTCGGCGCGGCCAAGCTCGGCGCGCCCGCAATCGGCGCCGGAGCGGAACGCGAAGCCCCCGGCGGAGCTGCCCGCGCGGCAGCGGGTGCGGCGGCCGTCGGGGGCGCCAGATCCAGACTGGCGATCTTGGCCTCGATCTCGGCGCGGTTCGGGGCGCCGGGAACCGCGTCCAGGAAGGCGCGGTAGTCGGCGGCGGCGCTGGCGTCTTCGCCGATGCGTCGGTAACACTCCGCGCGGTTGAACAGCACCACCGGATCGTGCAGCTTCTCGTAAGCGAGACTGTATTCCTTGATCGCGGCCTCGCAGCGATCGTTGCCGGCCAGCCCGTTGGCCTTGCGCAGGTGGGTACGCCCCTCCGTTACGGCGTTGCGCGCGCGTGCCGGCGCGGGGGCCGCGATCGACAGCGCGACCGCCGCCGCCAAGGCCAGACCGGCGATCCTCATGGCGACGGCGCGCCCCGAACGCCGAGCCGCCGGACATAGCCCGAGAGCGCCTGGATCTTGGGAACGCTCAGCCCCGCCCCGAACGCCGGCATCTGCCCCTTGCCAGCCATGATGACCCGCGCGATCTCGTCGTTCGAGGCCCGCGCCTGGAACGCCGGATCATGGAAATCGCGGACGGCCGGCAGGGTTTTCTTGATCTCCGGATCGCCGCGCCCGTCGGCGCCATGACAGCGCGCGCACATCTGGGCGTAGATGACGGCCGGGTCGACCGGCATTGCCGGTCCCGGATCGTCGCCCGTCGTGCAGCCAAAGCCGCCCGTCGTCGCGGCCGCGACGGCGAGACCGAACCAAATGGCAACCCCGCGCCCCATCGCGCGCGATCTTACTCCCCGCCGGCGGGCGCGTCTGGAACGTACAGCTCCTGGCCCCCGTCGCGGAACGCGTCGGCCTTCTCGCGCAGGCCGGCCGTGAGCGCGTCGTCCGGCCCGATCCCCTGCGAAGCCGCGTAGTCGCGGACGTCCTGCGTGATCTTCATGGAGCAGAAATGGGGCCCGCACATCGAGCAGAAATGCGCCCCCTTCGCCGCCGGCGCCGGGAGCGTCTCGTCGTGAAAGGCGCGGGCCGTTTCCGGATCGAGCGACAGGTTGAACTGGTCGTCCCAACGAAACTCGAACCGCGCCCGGCTTAGCGCGTCGTCGCGTTTTTGAGCCCCCGGGTGTCCCTTGGCCAGGTCGGCTGCGTGCGCCGCGATCTTGTAGGCGATGACGCCGTCTTTGACGTCCTTGCGATTCGGGAGGCCCAGGTGCTCCTTGGGGGTCACGTAACAGAGCATCGCGGTGCCGTACCAGCCGATCATCGCCGCGCCGATCGCCGAGGTGATGTGGTCGTAGCCGGGCGCGATGTCGGTCACCAATGGCCCGAGCGTGTAGAACGGCGCCTCGTGGCACACCACCAGCTGTCGATCGACGTTCTCCTTGATCTTGTGCATCGGCACGTGACCGGGACCTTCGATCATCACCTGCACGTCGTGCTTCCAGGCGATCTTCGTCAGCTCGCCTAGCGTCTCGAGCTCGGCGAACTGCGCCTCGTCGTTGGCGTCGGCGATCGATCCGGGCCGCAGCCCGTCGCCCAGACTGAAGGAGACATCGTACTTCTTCATGAGCGCACAGATCTGTTCGAAGTGCGTGTAGAGGAAGTTCTCGCGGTGGTGCGACAGGCACCACTTGGCCATGATCGATCCGCCGCGCGACACGATGCCGGTCACCCGCTTGGCGGTGAGCGGCACGTAGCGCAGCAGCACGCCCGCGTGGATCGTGAAGTAGTCGACCCCCTGCTCCGCCTGCTCGGCCAGCGTCTCCAGGAAGATGTCGATATTCAGATCTTCCGCCTTGCCCTTGACCTTTTCGAGCGCCTGGTAGATCGGCACGGTGCCGATCGGGACCGGCGAATTGCGGATGATCCACTCGCGGGTCTCGTGGATATCCTTTCCGGTCGACAGGTCCATCACCGTGTCGGCGCCCCAGCGCACAGACCAGCGCAGCTTGTCGACCTCCTCGCCGATCGAGGAGGAGACCGCGGAGTTGCCGATGTTGGCGTTGATCTTCACCAGGAAATTCCGCCCGATGATCATCGGCTCGGCCTCGGGGTGCTTGCGGTTCGCCGGGATGATCGCCCGCCCGCGCGCGATCTCGTCGCGAACGAAATCGGGGCTCACCCCTTCGCGCAGGGCGACGAAGCGCATCTCCTCGGTGATCTCGCCGAGGCGGGCGTAGTGCATCTGGCTGAAGTTGGTGTCGCCCCGCGCGACCCGCTCGTCGATCCAGAGCTGGCGCAGCTTCGGTAACCCGTGGTGCGGATCGACCGAACGTTGCCCGGCCGGGTCGTAGACGTCGATCGGCGGCTCGCCGGCACCGACGCTGATCCGGCGCACCGGCACCCGGACGTCGCCGTCCGAAAGGAACACCCGTTCGGAACCCGGCAACTCCGACAGCGCCGCGAGCCCCTCGACTGGATCCTCGACCGTCGGCAACGAACGGCGTTCGTTGCCCCCATTCGTCTCACTTCCGTTTTTCATCTGATCTCGCTTTCCTTCGCCGGCATTACCCGGAGCAGGTTCAGGGGTCGCGCCTGCCCACCCGAAACGGGTAGACGGCGCCTCTCAGCCTTTCGGTCAGCTCCCCCAGCTTTTTGTGAAGAACAGGCAAGTTAGCGTCACCCGTCGCGGAATGCAAAGGCGGTGAAACGCGACGGGCGGTCTTCGTCAGTTCCAGTACTTCTTCGACGGGCGAGCGGCGCCGCCGTCGATGACGCGGTAGCGACGGCGGAGCCGTCGGACCTTGAGCGCGCCCCAGGCCTCGGACAGGCCACCGGGCGCCGCGCCCAGGTACCCGACCACCGAGGTCACCAGCGTCGCCGCCAGCTGGGCCCAGTCCGCGCGCAGCAGGCTGGCCAGGACGCCCCACCCGACGAAGATCAGCGCCAGGTGCCGCGCCTGCAGGGTGAGGCCACCCAGGATCTGGGCGGGGGCACGTCCGTAGATCCGACCAAAGGCGACGAACAGAGCGAGCACCGCGAATGAGCAGCCGTCGAAGACGGTGCCCGCGCGGTACGGGCGGAGATGCGTGACCCCGGCCAGCGTGAGATTCGCCAGGACACCGGCGGCCAGAAACAGCGTCACGAACCTGCGTGTCCCCTGCGTCCTCTCGATGAACGCGCCCACGAACCAGAGCCCGATGATGTTGAAGACGAACCCCAGCAGATCGAAATGCACGAACAGCGACGTGACCGGCTGCCAGAGCTCGCCCGAAAACAGCCCCGGACCCAGGGCCAGGTGCGCCATCATCGCCGGCCGCGCCTGCGCCACGAAGACGTAGAGGGCGTAGACGATGGCGTCGGCGATGACGAACGCCTTGATCGCCGGCGTCAAACGCTCGGCGATGGGCTGAGACCAGGACGGCCGTACCGGAGGACGCCGCCGCGGAGGCAGATCGGGCATCAGCCTGATTTTACCTCACGGTGCCTCGAGGCGCCGCCTGCCACCCGGCGGGTCACTCGTGGGTTCCGCTGGGATTGCCGTCGCAACCCGGATCGTCTAGGTCGACCCGTCCGTCGCCATCGTTGTCGATGCCGTCGTCGCAGGCCGGCCGAGGCGTCAGCGTCACCAACCCGAGCTCGGTCACCGCCCCGTCGGCGACGACCCCGCTGACCATCTGGGTCGCGATGGACCCGATCAGGGTGGCCTGCGCGTCGACCGCCTGGACCTGGATGCTCCAGGTTCCAGCCGGAACCGGGCGGGTGATTTGCCCCAGCGTGCAGATCGCGAGCACCTGATCGCCGTCCGCGTTGGTGTCGCTCGCGGTCACGAAGATCGCGTCGACCCCGTGCTGGCCACACCCTTCGGCCGCGCTCTGGACTGCCGCGCCCGGGTCCGCCGTCGCCAGAAAATTCCAGGTTACCCGATAGCTTCCATCCTGGGTGCACCCGGCGATCGCGAGCGCGGCCGTCACGCAGAGCCCGAGCGCCAGTGAACGCGGCATGGCGCGGCTTATAGCACCGTCTTGCTACTGGGACGCAGGCGAAACCACCAGCACCGCCGGGGTAGGCGTCTCGTTCGTGCCGCAATTGTTGATCGCGATGGGGGGCGAGTACTCCTGCGGCGTCGCGAGGGAAGTGCCGTTCGCGGCAAATAGACTCACGGTGATGTCGTACGATCCGACCCCGGCTAGAGGCACGTCGATCGAACCAAAGGACTGGGCGGGCAGGCAGGTCTGCGGGAACACGGAGCTGTTGACCGTCGCGGTCACCGTCGCGGCGCCCGCAGCAGCACAGGTCACAAATGCGCCGGCGCTGTCCTGGATCTGCCAGTCGACCAGGAGGTCGGGCAGGCACGAGCCGGAGCCGTAGCCCGAATTGTACCCAGAATCATCGACGATACACCCCGACGTCGTGACCGCGAGCGCCGCCGCGCCCGCCAGCAGCGCGACGCGAAAGGACGTGCGGGCGACGTTTCGAATTCTGCTGGTGGTCTCCATCTCGAATCTCCTTCGTTATTCTTAGGGAGTGGCGCAGACGCTTCCATTGCAGGCGTCTGCGCATGGGGCTACCAGCGTAAACGCTTCGACCTCGGTCGGCTGGCCGTACACGACCTGACGCAAGATCGGTGCCGGGGTGATCACCCCCGAAAGCGGGCCGCCATCGGCGCCCAAAGCGACCACGGAGACGCTATAGCTTTGGCCGTTCTGGGTCGGCTTGATGTCGAAGGGCGTCGATCCGGTCTGCCGCTCGCAAGGAAAGTCACACTGGGCCTGACCGGCACAGGCGTCGACACCGTCGCCACCGTCGATGCCGCCGGCGTCGATGCCGCCACCGACCAGGACCAGCTTCAAGTGCACCTTCGCGATAGCGGGGTTGGCGCAGCTGCAGTCGGTGATGCCCCGACCGTCGGGTGCGATCACGACCCAGCTGATCTCGACCGACCCGCCGTCGATCTTCACGCAGGCCGGGATCAGACCGGCCAGGCAGGCAAGGACGGTCGTGGTGGCCAGTGTGGATTTCGTCATCGGTCGACCGTGGTCTGAAACTCAAGGGTAGGAATGGCGCCCGATCATGTCAAACTGCGGGCCACCGATGGAGGTCACCCTCTGATGCTACCGCTCATCCTGCAGGCCGGCGCCGGGGAGGCGCGGCTCGACATCATCTCCCTCATCTTGAACGCGTCTCCCGTGGTCAAGGGGGTGCTGGGGCTGCTCATCTTCATGTCGGCCGCTTCCTGGTTCGTGATCGGATCGAAGGCGCTCTACCTGTCGAGCGCGTCGTCGCGATCGGCCAAATTCCAGGACGCCTTCTGGAAGACCGGGCGCCTCGACGAGATCTGGCGGATGAGCGAGGCGGCCGCGCCTTCGCCGGTGGGCGAGGTGTTTCGCGCCGGTTACACCGAGCTGGCCAAGCTGCAGAAACGCCGGCAGGAGAACGCGGACGGGGCCAGCGAGGCGATGCTCGGCGACATCGAGAGCATCCAGCGCGCGCTACATCGCGCGAGCACCACCGCCATCACCGAGATGGAATCGCGGGTCCCGCTTCTCGGCACCACCGCCAGCGCGGGGCCGTTCATCGGTCTGTTCGGTACGGTGTGGGGCATCATGAACTCCTTCCGCAACATCGGCGCCAAGGGGGCCGCCAACCTGGCCACGGTCGCTCCGGGCATCGCCGAGGCGTTGGTGGCCACGGCGATCGGCCTCATGGCCGCGATTCCGGCGGTCATCTTCTACAACTACTTCTCGCGGCGGATCCGGGTCATCAGCTCCGACATGGAGACCTTTTCGAGCGACTTCCTCAACATCGTCCGCCGGAGGTTCTTCTAGCCGTGGCGATGTCGGGCGGTGGCGGCGGCTCGATGCTGACGGAGATCAACGTCACCCCGCTGGTCGACGTCATGCTGGTCTTGCTGATCATCTTCATGGTGACGGCGCCCATGCTCCAGACCGGCGTCGACGTGAACCTGCCGCAGGCCAAGGCCCAGACCATCCCCGACGACGAGGGCAAGCTGATCCTGACCGTCACCAAGGACAAGCGCGTCTTCCTGGGCAAATTGCAGATCCCGTGGGACGACATCGAGAAGATCCTCAAAAACAACGCCAAGCTCAACGCCGACCACGAGCTCTACTTGCACGCCGACCGCGCGCTCAGCTACGGCGACGTGGTCAAGGTGATGGCGGCGGTCAAGCAGGCCGGCGTCGACAAGCTGGGCATGGTCACCGATCCACTGGAGTAGCGCATGGCGCGAGAAGGGATGCGACGCGGTCCGCGTCGGAACTTCGCGGGGCTGCTGGTCACGGTGGCGCTGCACGGCGCGATCTTGCTGACGGTGGCGCGGGCGCACGGCAAGGACGAGACGCCGATCATCGTGCAGCACGACTTCGTGGAAGCGGAGATGGTCAAGCTCGGCAAGCCGCGCGACAAATTCTGGCTGCCGCGTATCGTGCAACCGCCGCGCCCGACGGCGCCGCCCGACGCCATCAAGCTGGCCGACGATCCCAACGCCAAGCCGGCGCCCGCCGAGGCGCCGCGTCCCAACGACCCACTGATCTCGAAGAACCTCAAGCGCGCGCTCGAGCGGGCGCAGAAGCTGGAGGCGCTGGCCACGCCCGAGGAGCCCGACGAAGGATCGCTCAGCGGATCGAAGCTCGGGACCTCGAACCACGAGGTGGGGGACCAGTACCTCGCGCAGGTCAAGGGCCTGCTCACGCAGAACTTCGACCTGCCGGCCGGAATTGCGCCCAACCAGATCGCCAACCCGCCCGAGATCCGCTTTCACATCGGTGCCGACGGCACGCTCTCGGACATCAAGCTGGTCAAGACATCCGGCAACAGCTTCGTCGACGATGCCTGCGTGAGCTCGGCGCAGACCACGCGCAAGGTCCCGCCCCCGCCCTCGAGCATCCATGGTATTAGGGTCGCGTGCGAAAAGTCTTGAGGCGACTGGCGACCACGCTGCTCGCGGCGGCGCTTGTCGCGCCAGCCTCGGCCCGGGCCGAGGCGCCGAACGGCGACGAGGATCTGCCGGCCATTCGGATCTCCGCCAGTGGCATCGAGATGCTCAAGCTGGCGGTGCCGCGCGCCGAAGGCGACGCGGAAACGGCGCGCACGGCATCCGAGACCTTGTCCAAGGACATGGACATCACGGGCCTCTTCAAGATTCTCGACCAGACGTCGTTCCCTGCCGAGCTTCAAAACGAGGGGCTCAACATCTCGTCGGCGCTCTGGACGCAGGTCGGCGCGCAGGCGGTCATCAAGATGAAGGCCTCGGGCGGGAGCCTGGAGGGGCGCGTCTATGTCGTCGCGCGCGGTGATGCCGCCGTGCTGTCGAAGAGCTACCGCGCCGGCGACATCCGCGACGCCGTGCACGAATTTGCCAACGACGTGGTCCAGTCTTTCACCGGCCAACGCGGCGTGTTCGGCTCGCGCATCGCCTTCGGGTTCACCGGCCACAGCGAGCACGAGATCGGCGCCGTCGACGTGGACGGCGGCCGGATGGCGGTGCTCACCAAGATGGGCGCCGACAGCCTGCTGCCCGCCTACTCACCCACGGGCGGCGAGATCGCCTTCACCTCGTACCTGCGCCAGAACCCCGATCTCTGGATCGTCTCCGCTGGCGGTGGACGCGCCCGTCGGGTCTCGAAACAGCCCGGGCTCAACACCGGCGCCGCCTGGTCGCCGAACGGGCATAGCCTGGCGCTCACCCTGTCTTACGAGGGGAACTCGGAGATCTACCGAATCAGCCCCGACGACGGGCGCGTCGAAGCGCGGCTCACCAACAATCTCGGCATCGACAGCTCGCCAGCGTTCTCGCCCGACGGATCGCAGATCGCGTTCGTCTCGAACCGGCAGGGCTCGCCGCAGATCTTCGTGATGCCGGCCTCGGGGGGCGCCGCCAAGCGCCTCACCTTCCTGGGCAAATACAACCAGACGCCGCGCTGGAGCCCGCGCCCCGACAAGTCGCAGATCGCGTTCACCGGGCGCGACGAGCGCGGCGTGTTCGATATTTTCATTCTCGATGTCAAGAGCGGCAAGGTCGATCGCGTGACGCAGGGCAAAGGCTCGAACCTGGATCCGACCTGGTCACCCGACGGGAAGCTGCTGGCCTACACCTCGAGCCGCGGCGGCCTCTTCGTGAACAACCCCGAAACCCATCACGAGGTGCTGATCTGGCGCGGCAGCGCCTCATCGCCGTCCTGGGGCCCGGCAAAACGACAACCGTAGCCGCTCCCGGCCTGGCCATGAACCTGGCGACGATCGACGTGGGGACGAACACGGCGCTGCTGCTGGTGGCGCGGATCGGCCCCGACGGGACGGTCCAGGCTCTGGATGAGCGCGCGGAGATCACCCGCCTCGGGCGGGGAATCGGCGGAGACGGGGCGCTCCACACCGAGGGAATCGAGCGGACCTTGGCGGCGTTGCGCGCCTACGCGGCGATCGCCGGCCGACACGGAGCGGAGGTCGCCGCAGTCGGCACGGAGGCCCTCCGGCGGGCGCCCAACGCCGTCGCGTTCCTGGAACCCGCCGCGCAGATTCTGGGCACGCCGATCGAGGTGATCGACGGCGCGCGCGAGGCCGCGCTCACCTTCCGGGCGGTGGCCACCGCCTTTCCCGACGCCTTGACCGGCGTTCTGGTGGTGGTCGACATCGGGGGCGGATCCACGGAGATCGTGATCGCGTCCGGCGGCGAGGTGACGTTCAAGGTGAGCCTGCCGCTCGGCTCGGTCCGCTTCACCGAGCGGTTCATTCGGCACGATCCGCCCGAGCCCGCGGAGACGACCGCCATCATGCAGGCGATCGACGCCGCCATCGCCGAGGTGCCGTTTCCGACCGGCCAGGCGGTCACGCTCGTCGGCGTGGCCGGTACCGTGACCTCCTTGGCCGCCATGGCCGAATCACTGGCCAGCTACGATCCGCTGCGGGTGCATGGGTACCGGCTGTCGCGCGCCGCGATCGCGCGCGAGATCGCGCATCTGGCGACCGCGAACCAGGCCGCGCGCGAGCGGATCGTCGGCCTCGATCCGCGCCGGGCCGACGTGATCCTGGCGGGCGCTCTGATCCTCGACCGGATCGCCGCGGCCGCGGGCGTGGCCGAGGTGCGGGTCAGCGATCGCGGCATCCGCTGGGGGCTCCTGCACGAGCTGGCGGAGTCGCGTCGCGTCGCTTGAACCGGCGGGTCCCCGACGGTACTTTCTGGCCATGCCCGGCGCTTGGTGGCCCTGGATCTGCTGTCTCGGGCTGGCCGCGACCGCGGCTGGGTGTCGCACTCGGACGCCGGCCCCGAACGCGCCCTTCACAGACGATTTCGAACGGGCCGAGCTGGGCCCGGCCTGGAACGCCACCGGTCCCAGCTACCGAATCGCCGAGGGACAGCTCGAGGTGACGAACGGCTACAACCACCCGGCCTGGCTGCGCCGCCCGCTGCCGCAGAACGTCCTCATCGACCTCGACGTGGCCTCCAAGAGCCCGGCCGGGGACATCAAGGTCGAGCTCTACGGCGACGGAGAATCGTTCGATCCGGACAAAGGGGGCTACACTTCGACGGGTTACGTGCTGATCTTCGGTGGGTGGCACAATTCTCTGTCGGTCATCTGCCGGCAGGACGAGCACGGCGAGGGCCGCAAGGCCGAGCGCAACGACGTGCGCGTCGAGCCCTTCCGCCGCTACCATTTCACGATCGCGCGCAAAGGTGGCGCCATCGATTGGGCGATCGATGGCCGCCCGTTCTTGGCCTGGACCGATCCGGCGCCCTTCGGCGGCGCGGGGCACGAATATTTCGCGGTCAACGACTGGGAAGCCGACGTGACCTTCGATAACCTCAACATCCGGCCAGCGCCGTAGGAACGATGGGCGAACCTCCGCCAAGTCCCTCTTTCGATCTCGGCCGCGCACTCGCCGGCTTGAAAGGGCGCAAGACCGCGCTCATCTACATGCACGACAACCCCGATCCCGACGCGCTCGCGGCGGGGATGGGGCTGGGGTCCCTTTTCGAATACGAGCTGGGCGCGACTGTCACGCTGGCGCATGGCGGGATCGTGGGGCGCGCCCAGAACCGGGCCATGGTCGACACCCTCAAGGTGGCGCTCATGCCGGTCGAGCATGTCGACCCCGACGCCTTCGAGATCATCGCCCTGGTCGACAGCCAGCCCGAGACCGGCAACAACTCGCTGCCGGTCGGACACCGCATCGACGTGGTGATCGATCACCATCCGTTGCGACCCGGGAGCGCGCGGGCGGCGTGGTGCGATGTCCGCTCCGACTTCGGCGCCACCTCCACCATCGTGTTCGAGTACCTGCGGGCGCGCGGCGCCCCGCTCGACGTGAAGCTGGCGACCGCGTTTTTCTTCGCGCTGCGCACGGAAACCCGCGACCTCGGCCGCGAATCGACGGACGCAGAGCGCGACGCCTACCTGGCCCTGGTGACGCAGGTCGATCACGGGTTGCTCTACCGAATGAGCCATCCCAAGGTGCCGTGCGCGCACTTCGCCGCGCTCGATCGCGCGCTCAGATCGGCCCAGGTCTTCGGTGAGGTCGTGGCCGTGAACCTGGGGACCCTGGGATATCCCGACCTGGTCGCCGAGATCGCCGATCTCTTGCTCTCCTATGAAAGCGCGCGGATGGTGCTCTGCATCGGCGAATACGAGAAGAGCGCGTACCTGTCGCTCCGGATGGAGGCCGACAACGCCCGCGCCGGCGCGGTCATGCGTCACATCGTCGCGCAGGACGGTGCGGCCGGTGGCCATGGCACCATGGCCGGTGCGCGGCTCTTCGCCACCTTCACGTCGGAGGATGGGCTCGAGGCGACCTTCCAGGAGATGGTGCGCCGGCTCCTCGAGGTTCTCGGTCACCCCCCGACGGCGGGCGAGCCACTGCT
>Ga0209863_10000659_pt1 | contig 15854 bp, 15 predicted proteins | sample OrgsoiDNA2013046_FD_185796 | JGI IMG/M metagenome (GOLD analysis project Ga0209863, IMG submission 185796) | Permafrost soil microbial communities from the Arctic, to analyse light accelerated degradation of dissolved organic matter (DOM) -... | ecosystem: Environmental > Terrestrial > Soil >...
CGGTTGATGAGCAGCGCGACCTCTTGTTCGCGGCCAACGAACGGCGTCATGGTCTCCGAGCGCGACGCCTCGAACCGGCTGACGTTGTCGCGCTCGCGCAGCACCGACCAGGCCGGGACCGGGGACTTGAAGCCCTTGAGCTCCTGCGGCCCGAGCGCCTGCAACTCAAAATTCCTGCCAAGCAACCTTCGCGTCGATTCGGAGACCACGACCGTGTCGGGCTCGGCCAGGCCCTGCAGCCGCGAGGCGAGATTCGGTGTGTCGCCGACGACGCCGCGCTCGAGCGCCTCGCCTTCGCCAATCAGTTCGCCGACCACGACCAGGCCGGTTGAAATACCGATCCGCACCTCAAGCGCGACGCCGTGCTCGCGCCGCAATGTTCCCACCGCTTCCACCAGCGCGATGCTGGCCCGCGTCGCACGTTCGGCGTCATCCTCATGCGCGCGGGGATAGCCGAAATAGACGCTGGCGCCGTCTCCGGTCCATTTGGCGACGTGGCCGTCGAAGCGCGTTACCGCCGCCGCGACCGCGCGCTGAAACGCGCGGAGCAGGTCGCCCATGTCTTCCGGATCGAGCTGCGCCGTCAACGCGGTCGAGTCGACGAGATCGCAGAACATCACGGTCAATTGACGTCGATCGGCGGCGTCTTGCGGCTTCGCCGACGATGCCTTGACCGTTGCATCACCGGCAAGCTCGCGGATCGCGCGTAGCATCCTCAATCTGTGCCCGAGTGCAACACCGAGGTCCTTGAGGTGCTGGTCGGTCAGCTCGGTCAGCACGTCGGCGTCGATCTCGCTTTCACGAAAGACGGCTTCGTATTGACTGAGGCCCAGACCGCTTAGCCAGGTTCCGACATCCATTTAGGCTCGACCCCCAACTGACGCAGTGTGATGGCCCGGATGGGACCTTATCTCGAGAACCGGCCTCAACCGTATCCCCCTGATTTCGTCGTTTCTGTCCAGGATTTGTTCAATCGCGGTCGGCTGCGGTCAAGCTCGACGGCATTTACACCAGAAGCTCAGCCTCCGCTGAATGGCACGCGTGGAGAAAGTCATGCCAGGGCCGCCTGACGTCGTCGAGCGCGCCAAGGTGCCCAAAAATGGGTGCCTTTGCGTTGATAGGTACCGTGCGGGCACACGGGCGGGAATGCGCGCGAAAACGAGGCGCGTCGCGGGTTAGCGCCCAACATCATCTGTTGATACGCCTCACAGGGTCTTGAGATATTCAAGAAGCGCCTTCTTTTCGGCATCCGGCAACTGGGTCCCGAATTCATGGCCGCAGTGGCTGTTGCCCGAATTCAGGTCGCCGCAATCGGTCGTGGTGATGGTGGCATCGAACTGTGTCTGTTCCACTGCCAGACCAATATTCACGTTGTCGTAGGCGGGCCCGATCTTGAACTGCTTGACGCGCTCGGCCGCCGGCTTGAGCAGTTCAGCGAGGGTCGGCACCGAGCCGTTGTGGAGATATGGCGCGGCGGCCCAGATCCCCTGCATCACCCGGGCCTCATAGGAGCCTTTCGAAGGTGGCGGCGCGGCTGGGGCCGCCAAATCCGGAATCGTCTTTCCCTGGAAGCCGAGCCCCGGCTGATCTTGGGCCGGCATTGTAGGATGATAGATGCTTTCGAGGTCTCTCAGAGCAGGAGGAAGCCGGGTCATGCTCAGATCGAGCGCATCCTGAGTGGATTGGACGTGAGCATCCAGCGCTGTCGCCACCAGCGCAGACCCTGACGGTGCGGCGCCGCTCCTCAAGACCTGCTCGGCGATCGAGCCGATCACCGAGGTAGCCAGGATATTGAAAGCCTGATCCTCGGCTTTCAACGGCTTGTTGGCGCGCGGAATGAACGTGCCTTGCAGCACTCCGGTTTTGGCGGTCCAGGCCATAATGTCGTATTCGCGCGTATCGGTCCCGACATTTTGAATTGGCGTCGCCCAGGTCGGGGTCGGGGACAAGCGGACCTTCCCGGGAGAGATGCCGTGGCATTCAACACAGCCGCCATTGACCGTCGGCCGCTCGAAGATCACCTTTCCCTGCGCCGCCAGATTAGTGTCGACCAGCCATGGCCATTTTGGCGGGCCGATCAGCTTGATCAGGTCTTCAAGCTTGCCCAGGCCGTCGAAATTCGCCGAATTGTTGTTGAGGAAGTTGATGATCAGGCCCTCGCGTTTCGGTTCGAAGACACCGAACACGCCGAAAACTTCGCCGAGATTGCGGGCGAGGGCGAGGACGTCGTCGCCGTTGTCGGCAAAGCCGGGCCACTGCGTCTTGTCCTGAATGGGCGCGTTCCAGAGAAACGGGTAGCGTACCGGCGCGTCCGCCTTCTTGATGTTATCCGCGATCAGGAAGTTCGGCGGTGGTCCAAGATCGAGCCCGGTGACGGTCGAAGATCATGCCGACGGCGTCGAGCCTTCCCGGTCCCCAGGGCGGCGTGGGCAACGCGCGCGATATAATCGTGTGGAAACGAAGATACCAGGCGTCAACATCGCGGCGCAGCGCGGCGATGTCTTCGGCAGCCGGCGCGGCGGGGCCGAGAACGGCTGTCGCGAAGCCGTTGAAGGCGACATCGCTCGCAACGGCCTGTCCGGCCAATGCGTCGAGGTCGGCCAGGAAACTCTGAAAATCCACGATCCCCGGTCCGCCGTCGATGCGGTAGGTCTTGCCTTCGGCCGTGATCTGCCGCGTATGGCAAGCGGAGCAGGTCATGCCGACAATCTGGACGCCGCTCGCGCCGGATGCGGTGAAACCGACAGGAAGCTTGTTGGTGTTTGCGGGCGCGGGGTTCGGCAAATAACCGTATCGGGCGAGGCCGTCGGCGAGGAACGGCTGGCCGTTCGATTGTTTCAGGGCCTGCAGCCAGGCCAGCGGAATCATCCGCGAGCCCTGGTCCCTGCTGTAAAAATCGTCGCGGGCGGCCGGCGTCCAGTTCGACCCCTGATCCGTGAAGAAAGGTGCAGGGTCAGCCGCCCAGGCCGCGGAACCCGTCAAAAATGCAACTGCGAGACACGGCATGAAGGTGGCGCGCATGGTCGTCCTCCCGCTTTCAATCATTGGTTGCTTATATACAACATCGCTCGCGTGCGAGATTTTCGCAAGCCCGAATAAATCGCTGCTGCGTCTGAATTCCTGCTTCTCGCAGTGCCGCCGCTTCGCCGGTCGTGACCATTTTCAATTAGATTGGCTGGTAGGTCTCGGAACCGCAATTATCGTCGTCCTCGGCGCGCCGCCGGTCGATGATGGCCCCGCCGCTGATCGTGACGCGATAGGTCTCGGTGCCCAGCGGTTTACCCGTGACGGACGTCAGTTCGGCCCTGACGCAGGCGCTCCAGCCTGAGCCGTACGGTTCGTGATGCGGCGGCGAGACGCGCACCTGGCGTGGGTACGACGCGGCGGTGAATACCGAATCCAGTTGTTCGTGGATCAGCCGGCCGACATCCGGCGGCGCTTCGGGCGGCGGCGCCTCGCTGGCCGTGGCGCGCATGAACTCCGGCACCGGCGAGCGGCTGTCGGCGATGCCGCAGCCTGAAAGCGCGATCACCGCGCCCACCATCAACGCCGAATGAACAATTTGCCGCAACATCCGCCGATATTATCCCGCCACGGGCGGCATGGGGTGCGGTCGCGGTCAATTCGCGCGCCCCTGGCGATCAAAAATTGCTGAAGCGTGAGAAGAGCAAGTTTATCGTGCGCCGCCACGACGATTCCTTGTTTGTGGTGATGTGGTTGCGTAGGTTTGGAGCAGAATGCCAGGGAGAGCGGCGATGAAGACCCTCACGGTTGCAGCGGTGATGCTGGCATTGATTGCAATACCGGCGCACGCCCAGATGCAGGGCAAGCGCCATACCGGCAGCGACGAAAAGAAAACCGGCCAGAAGGAAAACAAGGTCGACGAGAAGGCTTACAAGGCGGCGCTCGAAAGAATCCCGGATTCCAAGGAAAAATATGATCCGTGGGGCATCGCGCGGCCCGCTGATACCGCCAAGAAACCGAAATAGCCGGGTTTGTCGGATCGAGGTTTGAACCTCCGCAGGATAACAACTGACTTACTTGTTATCCTGGAGGTAAGCCCATGCTTCGTTCTGTCCTTCGCCATGCACTTCTGGCCGCCGGTATTTTACTGGGATCGCACGCGGCGTTTGCCGAGAATCGTGTAGCGCTCGTGATCGGCCAGTCAAACTACCATTCCGTGGTCGCACTTCCCAATCCGGCCAACGACGCCAAGGCCATGTCCCGGTTGCTTGGCGATGCCGGATTCGACGTCACGAGTGCTGCCGATCTCTCGCAGAACGAGATGCGTGAAAAAGTCGGCGATTTCGCGGCAAAAGTGGCGGCAAAGGGCCCTGACACCGTCGCACTGGTGTTCTATGCGGGCCATGGCCTGCAGATCGACGGCGAGAATTTCCTGGTGCCTGTCGACGTCGATCCGAAACGGGAAGCCGACATTCCGCTGCAGGCGATACGCCTCAACGATGTTCTGAACACGCTGACATCGGTGCCGAGCAAGACCCGCATCTTGCTGCTCGATGCCTGCCGCAACAACCCGTTCCCCGCGATCAACGGGACCGCCGGGCGCGGGCTGGCGATCGTCGATGCCAAGACCGGCGCTCCCGGCACGTTTATGTCGTTTTCGACGTCGCCAGGTGCCGAAGCCGAGGACGGCAGCGGCGCCGACAGTCCCTACACGACAGCACTGCTTTCGGCCGCCAAGGAGCCGGGGCTTTCGATCGAAGAAACCTTCAAGCGCGTGCGGGTTTCGGTCAACAAGGTGACCGAGGGGCGGCAAACCCCCTGGGACAGTTCCTCGCTGACCGACGACTTCAGATTTTTTTCCGGGTCCAGCACAGCCGCACCGGCTGCGAAACCCGTGGCTGTGAAGCGCACCGTCGATCAATGGCGTCGTGAACTGCAGGGCAAGCCGGTCGAGGCCGCCAATGAGCTGATTGTGGCCGACGGCACCGAAGAGGCTTATGAGGCATTTGTCGGGCTATTCGCGCAACCCCCGTTCGGCCCGCAGGCCCGTGAATGGCTCGATCGTCACCGCCGAATGGTGGCGTGGAACAATGCGGTGATCATCAACACGGCGGCGGCGTATCGCGCCTTCCTTGTGCAATACCCCGATAGCGATCTCACCGTGACCGCGCGCAAGCTCGAGGATCGCCTGCGCTACCGTCCGAACATTGCGGGCAGCCTGGCCTTGGCCGTCGGCGGCGCGCCGAACGGGCCAGTCGCCCCGGCGCCGGCCTCGCCGGGTGGAGCGCCTCTGCCGACCAACGCCTCGCTGGCCGCCCCGACATGCCCCTGCGGTGGCACGCCGGCCCTGCCGCTGAGGAAAGTCGATCTGCCGCCCAAGAAGCACGCCGATCCGGAGCCGCCCAAGCGCGCCGGCGTGCGGCCGCCGCCGCGCGGACCGCGTGAACCACCACCCGACGACGATGTCGTGGTCTACCGCCGTTCGCCGCCGCCCGATTATTACGACCCGTCGCCTATGGCACCCTCGATCGGCATCGGAATTGGGATGGGTATGGGACGGATCGGCGGAGGTGGCGGCGATTATCGCGGCGGCGGCATGGTGGGCCGAAGGGGCGGATACTGATTGCGGCTCACAGCATTGCAAAGGCGCTTGAGACCATCGCCACCGGCTTGTTGTCGGTGGCGCTCGACAGGGTGACGCGGCCAAAGCTCATGGTGCGCCCGAGGCGCACCACCCGCGCATCGGCCAGCACGTCCGAGGACGTGACGGCGCGCATGAAATGCGTGGTCTGATCGACCGTCGTCATCGGCCGGTATCCGCGGTTGGCGGCAAGGATGGCGATCACCATGGCGGTATCGGCCAGCGCCATCAGCGCCTGGCCGCAGACGATGCCGCCATGCCGGCACAGGCGCTCCGAGAACGCCATGCGCAGGATCGCGCCCGGCTGCCAGTCGGCAGGCGCGCCCGGCGGCGGGGCGCATTCGATGCCGCCGATCGACAGCCCGAGATCCTGCACCCACGGGGCGAACACGTCGCCAAGAATGCGCCTGGCTTCCTCGATATCAAATTCCTCGGCTTGTGGTTCATATTGCATGAGACTGCGGTTCCTCGTTCGACGCGGCTGCGGCTATTCTCACGCATTCCAAAGCGCATTGGAAAGGGACACGGCTGTTGCGCGGCTTGAAAATGCCTGACTTGAGGCCGCATGATGGGAGCGGGGAGTGGGTCGACGAAGTTCAGGCAATGGGCACAGGTCGCCATGGGTCTGGCGCTCAAATGGCTCCACCAGCGGTCCGATCTGGGATGATTGCCTGCAATCGCCAAAATCCCGCAAGTCGGACCGCGTTTCGGCGGGCCGCGGTTGGCGTCGCGGTCGGTGCGGTGGTATGTTGACGGGAAATCCACGGAGCGTTCCATGAAAGTTTTCCGCATAGCGACGGTGGTGGTGTTGCTGACAGCGCCGGCTTACGCGCAGGCCCCCAACATCAATCTGATGCCGGAGCTGCAATCCAAAAGCCCTGAGGAAAAGGAGCAGGAGGCCCAACAACAAAAGGCCTACAAGGAATCGCTGAAGAAGATACCGGACGCCAAGGCCTCTTCCGATCCCTGGGGCAATGTGCGCAGCGTCGACACGCCCAAGGCAACGGCTAAGGCATCGGCGCCCGTGAAATCGCGCACCAAGACCGGCAGCACCGTAAACTAAGCCGAAAGGCCTGAATGGCAAGGCGGTCGCCTGGCGCTTCGCCGACCCCGCTCAAATCCAGCGCGGCGGATCGATCGGAACGCGAACTGCAGCCGCGGGGAAGGGCCACCCGTTCGCACGATACGGCAAAACCTATGGCAGCGGCGAGGCGACCCTTATTCGGCCCTTGCCGGAACATTGCTCGCAGGGCGCCGGATACATTTTGCGGCCCGGCTTCGTCGGTTGCGTGACCGGCGGAAATCCGGTGCCGTTACAGGCCGAGCAGATTTTTTCTGTCCAGACTTCTTTCGGTTCAGGCGTTTTCATCGACGATCCCCTTTTCGCTCGAAGCGGTGCGACACGTCTATCTCTCCTCTCGAATGGCGCCCGAATACGAATTCCTGTGGAAACAGGTCGCTCGGGCGGGCATAAGCACGACAAAGGGCAGACGCCATCCTGTCCTTTGGGTTAGGGGAAACCGCTCAGGTCATGATTGCGCTTTTGGCGTCCATGCCGCCAGCCCATAACGACGGTTCGGCCCCCGTAGTGTTACGGGGTGACTTTGGCGTATCCTGTGCGATGATAACCGCGCTGGGGTATTGCGATTTCCAGTTCTAGTGCCTCGCCGCCGAGCATTATATTAGCCCGGCGGCGTTGCGCCGTTATAGGCACTGAATCTCAATCGAAGGCTGCCGGCAGCCGGCCGTTGCGGAACAAGACGGTGGGCTCGTCGTCATAGTCGCCCATTTCAGGGTCGCCGGTGGATGAGAAGGCGACGACACCGAGTTTGCTCAGCGCCAGCCGTTCCGCGGTACGCAGCGCGCCATTTGCCGTCTTGCACGCGATCGGCGCATCGGGTTTCAGGTTGCCGCCCTTGCCGGCGTTGAACGCCTGCACGAAGTAGCTGGTCTCGCGGGCCATGAGGGGCTCCTTTGCGCTGTCAACAAGCGCGGTCGGCGGGCACGGTCTTGAGCGCGGCGATCAACTCTTCATCGCCTGCAGCAGCGCCGGAATCCGGATGGTCGCGAAATTGGAATAAGAGTCCGACACCGCGTAGGGCAAGATGATCTGGTCGTTGTGCCGCATCGCCCCGCAGGTGTAGACGACGTTGGGAACATAACCCTCGCGCTCCGACGGTTCGGGCCGCAGCAGCGGCTCGCGCGAACGCGCCAGCACCTTGGAGGGATCGTTCTTGTCGAGCAGCGCCGCGCCGATCGAATATTTGCGGACCGGGCCGACACCGTGGGTCAGCAGCAGCCAGCCTTCATCGAGTTCGATCGGCGATCCGCAATTGCCGATCTGGACGAACTCCCAGGGAAATTCCGGTTTCAGGATCGCCTGACCGCCGTCCCAGGTATGGAGGTCGTCGGAATAGATCAGATACAGGTTCTCGTTATCCTGCCGCGCGATCATGGCGTATTTGCCGCCGATCTTGCGCGGGAACAGCGCCATGCCCTTGTTCTGCGCCGCAGTGCCCCGCAACGGCGCCAGCCAGAACGACATGAAATCGTGGGTCGCGATCAATTCGGAGCGGATCGCCCGGCCGCTATAGGCGGTGTAGGTCGCGTAATAGGTTTTGCGGCCCTCATCGCTGAATTCGACAAAGCGCGCATCCTCGATGCCGTTCGACTGGGATTCGGTGACCGGAAAGATCACGCGCTCGCTGAGTTCTTCTTCCGGATTGAAGGTCAGCTCTATGTGGTCGCCGTCCGGCGCGGATACGCGGCGGCTGATCCGGGGACTTGAGGCGAGCCGAGCGGTCGGGTCAACCGTCAGGCTGCCGTTGGCGGCGATGGTGCCGGCGCGAAACGTCAAGGACGAAACATGCCCTTCGCCGACGGCACGCAGACTGAGAATGAAGCGCAAGCCGCCTTTCGGCGCGCCGGACTGGTCCGGGTGCCGCACGATCGAGGGGTTGAACAGGGCCGAGGCTTCGAACGAATATTCGTTGAGAAAATAGGCGCCGATCAGCTGGCGCTGCACTTTGGAGAAAGTGCCGTGTGCCGCCAGCACCTCTTCCATGACGTCGGCGCGCGCCTCGAACGTCTCCAGCAGGTTGCGATGCCGGCCCTGGAAATTCTCCAGGACATCGGCGAGCTGGCCGGCAACGGCCTCGGAGTCGAGCGCGAGCACCCGGTCGACGATATGATTGGCGCGGGTCTTGTCGGTCGGGTTGAGATCGCGCGGCTCCGTCGCCGGCTTGAACGGGCGCACGATGACGCGCGCCGGATCGGGCCGAAGGTAAAGCGCCTGCCTGTTCAGGAAAGTGGTTTGCAGCAAGGTGCCCTCGGCTCGTTGGAGGTTGACTGTCGGGACGTTACTCTGGTGAACGATACTCTAGAGAACGATACTCGGACTTCAGGCGCGCAATACGCGCAGCGGCTGGGGTCGTGTCAGCCCGGCCGTGGAACGCGCAAGCTGGCGAATTTCCGCAAGACCGAGCAGATAGGACAGGACCGACTCGCCGCCGAGATTTTCATTGGCGCGGTCGGGATGCAGGCCGTCGCAGCAACTGCCGGTCTCGGGGTCGGCCAGCGCGACCGATAGATCATTGCTGCCGAGGAACCAGGCGAAGACGCGCCTTGCAATGGCCTTCCACTCGGCATCGCCATCGGCCCGCCACGCCGCGAGACAGGCGGCAATCGTTGCCGTGGCTTCCACCGGCTGCTGATCGAAGGCGCGCGGCGGTTGCCGCTGCTCGCCGAAGCCGGCGCTGCCGACGGGGCGGAAATGGCCGGCCGGCGCCGTTTGCTGCGTCATCAGCCAATTCAGGGATTTCAGTCCGGCGTCGACATAGCTGGGGGTTTTGGTCGCCATGCCCGTCAGCAACAAGGACTGCGGCAGGCGCGCATTGTCGTAGGAAAGTCCTGTCTCGAACCACACCCAGTCGGGCGTCTCGACACAGGCGAGAATGCGCATCAGCCGGTCCGCAAGAACGAGCCGGACATCGCGGGCGTGCAGGTCATTGGCGACCACCGCGCAATAGGCGTCCAGGCCGAGCAGCGTAAAACCCCAGGCGCGCGGCGAGGTAAAGCCTTCCGCGGTGGGGAGCGCTTGCGCGAACAGGACGGCGGCCCATCGGCGCCGTGACGGGCTTGCATCGCTGCGCGCGCACTCGCCGAGCGCCCACAGCGTTCGTCCGTGGCTGTCTTCGGAGCCGGAATCTTCGAGCCAGGTTCGATTGAAGCCCATGAAATTGCGAAAGCGTTTGGCGTCAGGATTCCAGGCATGCTGCACGAAAGCGGCAAAGCGGGCGGTCAGAAACTCCGGCAAAGGCCGTTCGCCGGGATTGTTGAGCGCGCAGGCCAACAGCAGCGCGCGGGCATTGTCATCGACGCAATAGCCGTGGCTGCGATCCGGCACCGAATGCACAGCGTGCTGGAACAGGCCGGTATCGTCGCACATCGACAGGAAATGGCCGATTTGCATGTCGGGCGCAGCCGGGCCGCGCGTTTCAGGCAAGGCCCTGTCGGGCCGCGCGAGCGCCTTGAGCCATTGAACCTGCCGGGCGCTCTCGAATACGGACAAATAACGTTCGGCGGTGCGCTGCCATGTCATCGACCGACTGACCGCGTAGGCGCGCTTGCACATCGCCTGGCGGCGAGGGGTGTCGGTGAGCAGTTCAGCGATTTCTTGCCCCGTGGTCGCGGCGTCGCCGAACGGGATCAGAACGCCGCGTCCGTCGGCCAGCAATTCGCAGGCGTGCCAGTACGGCGTCGAGACCACCGGCTTTCCCAGCCCGAAACTGTAGGCCAGGGTGCCCGACGTCATCTGCGCCTCGTTGAGATAGGGCGTCACATAGACGTCGCACATCGAAATGAATTCGAGCAGCGTGGTCTGATCGACGAAATGGTCGAGGAACAGCACGTGGTCCTCGACGCCGAGCTCGCGCACGCGCGACATCAGGCTCTCGCGATAGGCCTCGCCCTGGTCGCGAACCAGATTGGGATGGGTCGCGCCGAGCACGACATATACCGCGTCGGCGCGGCGTTTCAGAATCGACGGCATGGCGTCGATCATGACCTCGATGCCCTTGTTGGGAGACAGCAGGCCGAAAGTCAGAATGACCGACCGTCCGGCAAATCCGAGCCTGGCCTTGGCCGCGTCCGGCGCGACAAACGCGACGTCGGGAATGCCGTGGGGAATGACCTCGATCTTGTCATCCGCCACCTGATAGACGGTACGCAGGAGTTCGCGTCCCTTTTTGGCCATCACGACGACCTTCGACGACGCCTCGACGATGCGCTGCATCACCGCGCGTTGGGCGGCCGTCGGCTCGGCCAGCACGGTATGCAGCGTCGTCACCACGGGCATGGTGAGGCGCGACAGCAGCACCAGGATGTGGGCGCCGGCTTCTCCGCCGAAAATTCCGAACTCGTGCTGCAGACAGACGGCGTCGAACCGGCCGGTGTTCAGGAAATCCGCCGCGCGCACATACTCGTCGATATTGCCGTCCTTGATCTGCAACGCGACCGCCGCAGGATAGTCATAGGCTTGACCGTGATCGGTCATCGCCACGATGCTGGCCTCGAGTTCCGGCTGTGAGGTTGATATCGCCTGCTGCAGGTCGGTGGTGAAGGTGGCGATCCCGCAACGGCGGGGAAGCGAGTTGCCGATAAAGGCGATGCGGCGGAGCGTTGTCACCTCTGCGCCTCGACAATCCCATTTGATTGCTTGCGCACGACCTGCTCGGCCGCGTGTTCCATGGGCATAGATTGTCCTGACCCGTGACGCGTATACCGAAGCGATATGCCCTTGGTCGATACCGTCTTTAAGCTTCGGCGTGGCTAAGTGTCACGATTCGGGACATGCGCTGCTTGAAGCGATCCGACCGCGCTACCCTGCTCAAATGGCTACTCCGGCACCCGATAACAACCGGTGCGCGGTGCTAAAGACTCCCGCGCTCGGATTTGCCTGAAAACCGCGAAATGATGAGAAGGGGCTGTCGCGCGCGGTAGCAGGGCTCGTCACCGCCCAAAACGCGGGAAATGGACGCCACCCGGGCCATCAGCCCAGCTGGGCCGATTGGTCCACCAGCGTTTCGTAGCACTCGCACGACATCCGCAGCAGCGCGGGCCGGTCCAGGATCCTGATCACGCCGCGCGAATAGGTGATCGCGCCGGCACTTTGCACCTTGCTCGCGACTTCGGTCACCGAAGTGCGCCGCACGCCGAGCATTTCGGCGAGAAATTCCTGCGTCAGCGCGACCGTGTCGTTGGCGGCCCGGTCCGCGCTCTGCAGCAGCCAGCGGCAGAATCGCGCCTCGATCGAGTGCAGCGCGTTGCAGGCGGCTGTCACCCGCGCCTGCGACAGCAACACCTCGTTATAGCGGACACAGAGATTGCGGACCGGGTCGCTGCTTGCTGCGACCGTCCTGAAATGGGTGGCGGCGATCTTGCTGACCGACACCGGCATCTGCACCACGACGCGAACCAGCGACTTGTACAGGCCGAGCCCGGCCATCGCGCCGACCACGCCTTCGCGGCCGACCGTCGCGGTCTCGATCGCCTTGCCGTCGCGCAGCACGGCGAGCAGCGACAGCATGCCGTATTGCGGAAAGTAAACCTGATCGACCTCATCGCCGGATTCGAACAGCACGAGCCCCTGCGGCAGTTGCACGGTCGTCAGGTGCGGCAGCAGCCGATCGAAGTGATCGCGAGGCAGCGAAGCGAGCAGTTTGTTGTCCAAGGGAAGACCGGCGTTTGAGACGGGTAGTGGCACTGCGATATCCTGCCCGGTCGGTCGGGCCGATTTACCGCAGGGGTGGGAAGGACGCTCCGAGAGGGCGATCCGCGGAAACGCATGTATAGGAATAATGTCGAGGCGCTGTCGGTCCGGTAGCCGTCATAGCGTCAGTTCCGCGGGCGCGTTATTCCGTTGGATCTGCAACTGAGCCACAACGGCTCTGGCAGCGGAGGGCACTTTCCCGGACTGGAAGGCATTGTCGGAAGTCGGACGCAGCGGACGATCGAAATGCCATTTTGCCTTGGATTTATCCGACTTCGCTGATCAATCGATGCCTTTTATCGGTCCTTGGCGCGGTGGCCGTATCGCCCAGCAGCCGATCAAATTCCGCCTTGGAGACGTCGTAGCATTCGCAGGTTCGGCGATGCAGAGCCTCCTGATTGAGGATGGTGACATGACCGCGCCGGTAGCGGATAAGTCCGGCCTTTTGCAGGGAACCCATCACGTCGGTGACCGTGGTGCGCCGCACGCCGAGCATCATGCCTAAGAATTCATGGGTGAGCAAAAAGTCGCTGGAAGGCATCCGGTCGCGGGTCATCAATAGCCAGCGGCAACAGCGCTGCTCCACCCGATGGAGGTGGGCGCAGGCGGCCGACTGCGCGACCTGGTTGAAGAAGGCGTGGGTGTAGCGGAGCATGATCAGGTTCAATGCCGGGTTGCGTTCGAGTTCGCCGCGGAAAATGCGGGCGTCCATTCCGAGAGCCGTCCCCGGCACCTGGACGTAAACCGATGACGGCGCATCGCGGTCCCCAAGGCAAATCGGCAATCCCACCAATCCTTCGTTGCCAATGGTGCCGACTTCCGCACTGGTACCTTCGGCGGTGGTGAGCACCAGCGACGCCACCCCGTCGATCGGAAAATACACATGATCGATTGGCCGTGATGCCTCGTAGAGGCTTTTTTTGTAGTCGAACACGACATGCGACAAATGCGGGCGCAGCCGCTCGTAATCGTCATCCGACAGCAGCGAGAGAAGCCGGTTCGTCCGTCGATAGGGCATGCCCTTTGGTTCTCCGGGTCGATGGCTTCAGGCAAGCCATTCGGTGCCCTGGTCGTCCGCGTCGGCCAGCCGAACCGCCGTGCCGTCATTTTCCCCGGCACCGGCCCGCGCGGCGTATTCCCCCGGCGAGTTTTAGAAGACTATCACTCAAGCCGGCATCGGTGGAATCGCGGGCGAGGCGGCGGCAACGCTCGGCCTGTCCCAGATGGTAGAAACGTTGATCCATCGGACTCTCCCGCAACGAGGCGGGAGTCCCTTTGGGGGGCTCTCAGTCGCCGGTGCCTGAGTTTCTCTGCCGGCAATGTTCAGAGTGTATCAGCGTTATGTCGGATAGGCGACTCAATTCCTTCCTGGCGCGAGTTCCAGGGGACTCGGATCGGTTCCCCAAAACCCCTATATTGAGCTGGTCGTTGTCTGTGCTGGAGTTGCGACATGGCCTTTCGCCCGCGCGATCTCGCCGACCGCATGGCCGGCCGGCGGAAGCTGGACGACGGTTATCTGCGCGAAACCTTTACCCTGCCGCGCGACAAGGCGCGGTCCAAGGCGCGCGACTTCCTCACCCGCTATCCCAAGGCCGCCTACATGAGCGGAGTCGAAAGCTGGCGCGAACTGCCCGACGGCGACATCGAATTCACGATGCGACGGCTGCGCAGCGCCGACTAGAGGTCTGTTCCGTTCGATAGCATCGAAACGGGGGCCGACCCGCGGCCTGAACTATTCTTTTGGTTCGCCCAGCAATTTGCGGCTCGACCGGTTGATGAAATGAAGCCGGCTGCAGGCCTGGCAGAGTACGGTTTCGTAGGTGCAGTGCGGACCGTCCGGTGCGGATTCATCCGCGAACCGGTGCTGCACGTTCATGCCGGTACGGGGACATTTGAAGACGAAGCTATCCATCCGGTCTGCCAGTCTAACGACTGGACGGTGTTCCGAATTGATCCCAGTCAATGTCGGACAGCGCGAGGTGTGCAATCTTCGCCTCGAAGGCGGCACTTCGTGAAAGTCAAACAAGCTATTGAAATGAAAGAGGGCGCCGAGCTGGCATCTTTCGCAAGGAGCGACCCGATCGATCGTTTCCTCGACAAGATGAATTCGCGCGCGCACACTCGGCCAGTCAGTGCGCTGCCACAATGATTGACGGATTCTTAAACCGGAACGCGTCCGCTCCGTAGAACTACGGAGCAGCGCCGTACGTAGTCTTCTTGAGCTCGCGGTCAATTCGCAGCTGAACGCGGCGGATTGCCAGGAGATCAATCTTCGTTTCCGTCTTGCCGGTTTTGACGGTCTCGCCGATCTGGAATTGCCACCTCCAGATGCTCGGCACGGCCGTCACTGCTACCGTGTATTCCACGCCCTTGTGCATCATGCGAAAATCCCCGCCTCGACTCGTCCGATGCCACCTAAGCATGAACTTGAGGTTGCATCTGTTCAATATGGCTCTGTTTTGGAAGGGAGCGCGGGCGCTGTATTCCTGCGAGGCCATCACCCCTATCAAAAGTCTGCCGTGGAATATCAGTCGTATATTTCGGTTCGACTGTTGGGAACGGGCGTGGGTGGGCCGATCATGATTCTTTCAGTTCGCGGTCGATTCGGATCCGGACACGGACTGGCAAGAACTGGCTGCTAGTCTAGTCGAATGCCACGCCGATCCGCTTTTCCTTGCGCCAGACGACATGACAGGGCTTGTGGTGCCTGTCTGCGGCGAGCACCAGCGTGAAATGTTCGGGGATGCCAATCGGGCTGCTAACGTCCAGCGCCGCCCCGACGCCCCGACATATTGCGAACCATGCAATCGATAGCGCCGCCGCCGAACTCGATCGTTGCGGCCTTCAACACGCGGTGCCGTGCGTTGGTCCGTTTCTCAGGCATCAGGCAGGATACCTCAAAGGACTACCAACAAAGTGTTCCACGAGCGGAACACTCCGTAGTTCTACGTAGTTTGGCGTGGGCACCGGGTGATCATTTTTGGCAGAAAAGATCGCTAACAAATTCAAATTGCGACACTTTTGCACCACTCGAGGTAGAAACCAGCGGTTTATGCAAGTTTGAAAAGAACATATTGCGAACAAAGAACAGATGAGGTACAAGGTTCCATCAGTTGCGGATTGGCCGTCGCTGACCAATCGTCGGCTCGTCAATCCTGCCACCCATTTGTCCCGCTAGCGAATCCCCGTCATAAGGAGCACCACCAATGGCCGCCCCCACCACTGCCCTGCGTATCGTCGAAGGATCCTCCATGGACAAGACCAAGGCCCTGTCCGCCGCGCTCTCCCAGATCGAGCGTCAGTTCGGCAAGGGCTCGGTGATGAGGCTGGGCAAAAACGACCGTTCGATGGATATCGAGACGATTTCCTCGGGCTCGCTCGGGCTCGACATCGCGCTCGGGGTCGGCGGCCTGCCGCGCGGCCGGGTGGTGGAAATTTACGGACCGGAATCGTCGGGCAAAACCACGTTGGCGCTGCACA
>Ga0209863_10000660_pt1 | contig 15827 bp, 12 predicted proteins | sample OrgsoiDNA2013046_FD_185796 | JGI IMG/M metagenome (GOLD analysis project Ga0209863, IMG submission 185796) | Permafrost soil microbial communities from the Arctic, to analyse light accelerated degradation of dissolved organic matter (DOM) -... | ecosystem: Environmental > Terrestrial > Soil >...
ACAAACAGGTACGGCGCCATTCCGAAAGCCAGCGCCAGCGTAATCGCCGTGGTGGGGGCGTTCAGAAGAAACGGCATCAATATTCCGATCCCGATGCCGGGAATCATCGCCAGCCCCATCGCTGTAAGCAGCCGGGAAGCCGACCAGGTCAAGCCGGCCTGCTGCATTTGCTCGGTGACATGCTTCGAGAACTGCAACGAAGTCACCAGCCGTTTCAGCCCGGGCGGCTTGTCCGCATCGATTTCCTTCAGCAGGCTGGTAACGGAAACGATGGTTTCGCCCGCGGCGGTGTGAAGCATAGCCGCCACCTGTTTTTTCCGCCGGGCGTCGTAATACTTGGTTCCTAAGCGCGCGGCGATCAGCGTGAGCACGAAAACCACTACGAAGGAAAGCCCGAATAACAACATTACGTAATCTCCACCACCGTCTGGAACATCTGCGTCGGCAGGGTGATGCCGCTCTGCTTGAGCCGGTCGTAAAATTTGGGGCGGATGCCGGTAGCGCGGAACCGTCCCAGCACCTTGCCGTTCTCCGTAATGCCGGTCTTTTCGAAGAGAAACACGTCCTGGAGCGTGATGATGTCCTGCTCCATTCCAATGACTTCCGTGATATGAGTGATACGGCGGGTGCCGTCGCTGAAGCGGGAAACCTGGATGAACAGATCGACCGCCGAGGCAATCTGCTGGCGAACCGACCGGATCCCCATATTGGCGTTGGCCATGCCAACCATTACTTCCAAGCGGCCCAGACCGTCGCGGGGCGTGTTGGCGTGGATGGTGGTGAGCGATCCATCGTGACCGGTATTCATGGCCTGCAACATGTCCAGCGCTTCTTCGGAGCGGACCTCGCCGATGATGATTCGATCGGGCCGCATACGGAGGGCGTTGATGACCAGTTGCCTGATGTGTATGGCGCCGGTGCCTTCCACGTTGGCCGGGCGGGTTTCCATGCGCGCCACGTGAGTTTGCTGCAGCCGCAATTCCGCCGCGTCCTCGATGGTGACGATGCGTTCGTCTTCGGGGATATAGGAGGAAAGCGCGTTCAACAGAGTGGTCTTGCCGGAGCCGGTGCCGCCGCAGATCAGGATGTTCAGGCGGGCCTTGACGCAGCCTTTGAGCAACTCCAGCATGCCTTCGGTCATGGCCATTTTCGCCACCAGGTCTTCGCCCTTCATGGCATAACGGCCGAAACGGCGGATGCAAAGCAGCGGGCCATCCACAGCAACCGGAGGAATGGTGGCGTTGACGCGCGATCCATCGGGCAGACGGGCGTCTACCATGGGCGACGATTCGTCCACGCGGCGTCCCACGCGGGACACGATTTTTTCGATGATGCGCAGCAGGTGGGCATCGTCTTTGAACTCCACGGGGGTGCGGTACAATTTGCCGGCGCGTTCCACGTACACCAGGTGCGGCGTGGTCACCAGGATGTCCGAGACGGTCGGATCCTGCAGCAGCGGCTCCAACGGCCCGAGACCGAAGACTTCATCGAGAATTTCCTCGATGACCCGATCCTTTTCCACCAGGCTGAGAGGCGTCTTCTCTTCTTCCACGAGTTTGGCGACGGCGGCGCGGATTTCGGCGCGCACGCGCTCGCCCGCCATCGAGGAGAGCGCCTCGAGATTGATCCGGTCCAGAAGCTTGCGGTGCAGCGTGAACTTCAACTCCTGGTATTCCGGAGTGGACCCTTCCCTGGTGAAGAGGCGGTTTACCCAACCCGTCTCCCGGTTCTCGCCCGGCCGTGTTATCGAATCTAGAACAGCGCCCATTGTGGTTTACTCCTTATCGGAACAGTGAAAAACGCTTGCCGGCGCTTACCGGCTTCTCTTCTTCCAGGTTGGCGAGCTTGGCGGCAAGCTTCGCGATTTGTTTGCCGAGTTCCGAATTGCGGTTCAGCATCCGGCCTTCGGCGTAGGTTTCGTACAGTTCCGGATAATCGTTCGGAACCATGAAAAAGATGGGCAGGCCGAGCATTTTCTCGAGTTCGCCCGGAGCGATATCCAGCCGTTTGGGAGAACGGTTCAGAATCAGCTTAATCCGGCCCTTCGGGTAGCCGCTGTCCAACAAGGTCTGAATAATCTGCTTGCATTGATGCAGCGCCGGCACTTCCAGGGTGGTCACCAGGCAAGCCTCTTCGATCTCTTCGAGGGCCGCCATTCCCAGACGGCTCAGACTGCGGCCCAGATCCACCAGGGTCCAGTCGTAATGCGGTTTGGCAAAGGCCAGAACCTGCCTTATCTGTTCATCCTTAGGCTGCTGCTTGGAAGCCAGCGCCAGCGGCGAAGAGATGATCTCCACGCCTGGAATGCCGTTGGAAACCAGCGCCCGCCAATAATGAATGTCCAGACGGTGGAGGTTGTTCACCGCGTCCAGGATGGAGTAGACGGACTTAGTCTTGGTAATGAAGGCGACCATGCCGGCATCGATGTCCAGATCGGTGAGGAGGACTTTTTGGTTCAACCGGCCCAACTCCGCGGCCACATGGCAAACCAGGGTGGTGGCGCCGCATCCGCCCTTGGCGGAGAGGAACCCCAAGGCTTTTCCGCTGCTCTTGGTACTGCCGTCGCGCTTGCGGCTGCGTTCCACGGAACGCCGCTCCAGGGCTTTGCGGAGCGGTTCCTTGAGCGGAGGATACAGATACTCGTTGATTCCGGCCCGCAGCGACGACAAGATGGCGTCCGAATCCGCCGTGGTATTCAGGGCGATGATCATGGGGTCGCCGGCAGCGCTGCGAATCGAGGTGACCAAACCCTCCAGCGGTTCCTTCCAGCCGCTGATGTCGACCAGCACCACGTCGGGCCGCATGCGTTCCAGCCGGTCGAGAAAGTTTGTCACATCGCCGACATCGTGGTGTTCCACGATGATGCGGAACGGCAAGTCGGACAACGCCGTCTGCGTCTGGTCCCACAACTCCCGATTCTCAATCGCCAGTCCGATCGTCAGCGGATACATGATATTTCTCCGGGGCCGCGGTTCACTTGCCGGCCCCCCCTTGCGCCGCGGGTGCGGCGGGCGCAAGGCCCGGATTCACCTGTTGGACGGGCGCGGTCGGCATGATCACAAACTGGGGCACGGTTGGAGGCGGCGCCGCCTGGCCCTGCTTCTGCTGCTGGACCAGTTGTTCCAACGGCATGGTCTCGTGAGGGGGCTTTACCGGAACCGGCCCGGTCTTGTCCATCCCCGGCTGAGACAAGGAAATGCCGCTGTTGGGCTTCATGAACGGTTGCTTCATGGTGAGCGTGGGCAGGGGCTGATCGGCGGCGAGCGGACGCACGATTTCGGGCGTCACGATCACCAGCAACTCCGAGTTGTTGCGCTGTTGGGCCCGGGATTGGAATAGTTTCCCCAGCAGCGGGATGGCGGAGAGGCCCGGAATTTTGCTGAGCGTCTCGGTCATCCGATTGTCCAGAAGACCGGCGATCACGAAACTCTGCCCGCTCTCCAATTCGACGTTGGTCTGCACGCGGCGGGTGGACATGGCAGGGATCGTCGATCCCTGAAACGTGACCGCATTGGCAAAATCGAGCGCGCTGACTTCCGGCGACACCTGCATCTGGATGGTGCCGCGGGGCGTGATTACCGGCAAGAAGTTGATGCGGATACCGAATTCGCGGAAACTGATGCTCACGGCGCCCAAGGCGCCCACGATCGGGAACGGAAACTCGCCGCCCGTGATGAAGCTGGCGGGCTTGCCGTTGATCGCCAGAACGTTGGGCTCGGCGAGGGTTTCCAGAAGACTGCGGCTCTCCAGCGCCTTGATGGTGGCGGCCAGATTCAGATCTTTACGGAACAGGAAAACATTGAGGGCGTCGGAGAGGCTGATGGTCCCGGCAGTACCGACCTGCGGTGCTGGAAACTGGCCGGTGCCGATTTGGGTCGATTGGTTGAAGGCTCCGCTGGCTATGTTGAAACCGAGGTCGGTGCTGATCGAGCGGTCCACGTTGGCGAACCGGACTTTCAGCAGGATCTGCGTCTCCGCGGGGGGTACATCCACTTGCAGCAGGTTCACGGTCTTGCCCAGCGTCGAAACCACTGCCATCACCCGGTCCGCCGCAATCACGTCCTTGACCCTGCCGCGAATGAAGGCCGTCTCGTTTTCGTAGGTGACGTTGATTTCATCGTCCGGAAAGTCTTTGGCCAACTGCTGGCGAGCGGCGTCCAGACGCACCGGGCTCATGCGCACCGTGAGATCGTAGAGCAGCCGGGCGCCGTTCTCCTGCCAGATAATGACCGAGGTCTCGCCGGGCGCTTTCCCATTGATTAAGACTTCCCTGGGATTGACCGCGACGGCCTCCATCAATTCGCCGTTGGCCACGGAGATGCGCTGGATCTTCAGCGGGCTGTCGATGATCAACGACTTGCCCACCGTGACTACCAGCTTGCCGGGCACGCTAACGGAAGGAGAATTCTGCGCGGCCGCCGGGTCTTGTAATCCGGCGGCGCCGGCTACCGGTTCCGCGGCGCCGGCTGGCGGTTCCGCGGCGCTCTGCGCCCGCGTGGGAAGCCAACAAAGGCACGCCACCGATAACAAAACGGTCATGACTCGCTGGATGATGGGCACCTATTTAGCCTCCCCGCCGCTCTCGAATTTCTTTTCCGTCTTGGCTGAACCGTTGATGATTTCCATGGTGAAGCTTTCCTTCTTCGCGGGCGGTGTAACAAGGTCGCGCCCGAGCGCAGCCACCGGAGCGGGACGCGGCGCCGGACGCCTCACGGGCGGCCCGTCGCTTGCGGCCGGGCGCGGCAAGGAGATTCCGCTTGTGCCGGAGAACAGGTTGGCCACCGCCGTTCCCGGAGTCTTCGTCACTTCGCGGTCCAACTTGTTCCGCAGAATCAGTTGAATGCTGGTTTGGGTCGAAGCCAGGCTGAGCTGCTCGGCCTGCTCCGGGGTGACCAGCAAAGTGATTACCTGGACCGTGATCGGCTTGCCTTCGTTGTCCTTTTTGAAGTCTTGCCCCGCCGAGAGCACTTCGATCCACTGCAACATGGTCTTGGTAACCGTTCCCATGCTGTTGTTACCGCCAGGTGCGTTTCCCGAAATCAGAACGTCCACTCTCATGCCCGGCACCACGAACCCTGCCACGCCGACGACTTCGTTGACACGCACGGCGACGGCGCGCTGACCAGGCGGTATCATCGACGCCAGGCCGGCGCCGGCGCCCTTCGGCGCCAACCGCGACTCGATCAGCGGCTCCTTGGCGTAGATCGGAGTAATGACGCCGCGGCCCTTCACATCGTCGATCTTGGAGGTGGCGCCGGCCGGAACCGCGCTCGACCACTCCGTCAATACAATGTCTTCCTCTTTCAAGAGCGTGCCGACTTCCAGATCGTGTGCCGCCAGGGCGATGGTCACCGCCGCCGGCGCCGCCTTGGCCGTCTGGGGCCGGCTCTGCAAGACCTTGTACAGCACCGCGCTAGCGCCCAAAGCTACGATAAATGCGAAGGTCAAAACGCCAATAAATCTCTTATTCATGCGGGCTCCCGTTCCGTCCAACTGCTATTTCGTGGCCGTGTGCTTCGCCTAGGTTTGCGATCGCCTGCCGCGAGCGCGCGCATGGGTCCACCAGGCGGATTGCCAATCCGCCGCAGGTTAACAACCTGCCCCACAAAATCCTGGGCTGGGGCCGTGCCAGACAACGGCCGCGAAGTGCGCCGACACGGCCCCTTCCCGAATGGTTAACTGGCTGTTGAGAGATTGTGTAAAAACGTCATAACGTTCGCTCCAAAGTTTTGGATTTAGCACCGATTTCGCGTTTAGTACCGATTTTGTTTTGGGCAGCCATTTTGTTTTGGGCAGCCATTTTGTTTTGGGCATCGATGACGGGCAAGTCTCGAGCCCGACTCTTCCCAGCCTCGCGGGCAACACCGTCTCCGTCACCTGCCCCAATTACGGAAGCCGTTGCGTTCCCGAACTTCCGAGTGGACCGGAATACCAGCGCGATGCCGTCGTCGTACACCACCTGCCAGCGGCTGGACTCTTTCAGGGCGCCGGTTAGCGGTGCGGTTGGCGGCATCAAGATAGTATCGACGCCGAAGCGGCCCAGGGTCTTTTCCCAGCCGTACTTCACATTGAGGACGTCGATGAGGCGCTCTTCAAAATCGTCGCCGTAGAAATCGCTGCGGCCGTCCACGAACACCTTGTGGCCGGACCAGATGAGATAGTCTCCCCATTGGTCGTAGGTGAAGATTCGTGCGCTGGGATCTCGCCCTAGCGTCGCCAGCGCGCCGGCCGGATAGGATTTGGGATCGAATTCGGACCGGAATTTCCGGGGCGGATGCGGCGCATACAACAACGCCGCCACCAGCAGAACCCCGGCCGCGCTGACCAGATGCCAACGGCCGATCGACTCGGTCTGTCCCATCTCCGCCGCCAGTCCGTTGAACCTCCGGCCGGCGTTGCGCAGCCAGGCGGCCACGCGGATCTCGGGGAGCAGCAGCAGCCATTCCTGAATGGCCGCAGCCACCGGGGGAGCCGCCGCAATCATGAAAATCGGAATATTGCGGGCGGCCAGCAGGCTGCCATGGGCCCAGACCACCATCAGCAGCGGCTCGGCAAACCGGCCGCGGGATACGTTCCAGATGGCCGTCGCCACCGACAGCACCAGCATGGCCTCGAAGAACACGGCCATCGGATGGTGGAAGGTCGGCGAGAGGAACTCCACGATGTGCTGCGAATTGAATGGATCGCGCAGATACTGCGCCATGTGCACGTGCAGGCGATAGGTATACGGATTGATCAGGCTTGCCGCCATACAGGCAAGCGAACTCAGAAAGTAGGCGCGGGCATGGCGCCACGCGGGCACGCGCAGGCTGGGGTCGGCGGAAAACGCAATGGTCAGCATTTCACCGGCTCCGAAGGCCGCGATCATCAGGGCGCCCACAAAAAACCCGCCGTGCAGGTTGGTCCACAGGACCGTCACTACCGGCAGAATAACCAGGTAGGGGACACCGGCCAGCCGCGTGCGGCCTTCCCGGACGCGCTCGAGCGCCGCAAAGAACAGGACCAAGAAGAAAAGAGTGAACAGATGGGGCCGCGCCAGCCAGTGGATGGAGGACGCCGCCGCCGCCAGCATCGTAATCGAAATCGCCACGATGGGGCTGGCCTTGCGCCGCACCTGCAGAAACAGCGCGGTGAAGGTGAGGGACAGAAGCAGGATGCTGAAGAGCACCACCGCCTGCAGGCCGCCCAGCCCGTTCAATTTGGCGAATAAAACGTCCGACAGCCACTCCCAGGCGAACCAGGGCGCGCCGGGTTTGGAGAACGAAAAGATGTCGTGCGAAGGAACCCATCCGTGGGCCAGAATCCACTCGCCGGTGCGGATGTGCCAACCGGTGTCGCAATCGCCAAGCAGCGTCTTGACGCCGTCCATGCGCCCGAAGAGAAATACCATGGGCATGAGGAAGGCGAAGTCCGTCAGGGAGGGCAGGAGCTTGATCGCGAAATTTGACCGTTGGGTGTCCATTTTGGGTTCAGGCCAACCACGAATTGGCGGCCGGCCGCATGGCCTCCAACGCCCGAATCTGGTCGTGGAACGAACGGAAATCCATGTAGTTCACCCGCATTGCCACGCGCGGGAATTCCTCGTTCGTCATCACCCGCGCCACCATGCCCTGGCAGTGAATACACTTTTGGCCGAATTCGTGGTTGGCGGGCAACTCGATCTCTACGGTGATGATTTGGCCGACTGCCGGCAAGGGGAGGGCGGTGTCCGAGCCACGCCAGGCAACCAGAACTCCACTGCGGCTAATGTTCTCCGTGTACATCGAGCTGTGCATCCAGAGCGCCGGCGATGCTACGTGGCACCGGAGCTTGATGTCGATCCGCGGGCTCTCTCGCCTGTTGATATTTTTCATTTCGTGCTTTGACATCCGTGAATTTAGCGCTGCAAGTGCCTTCGCATCAATATCGTAAATGGGCTATGGTAAATTGCTCCCCAAGGTTATCAATTGAAAACAGCCGCTCGCGAGACCCGGAAAAAACTCGCACGAAATGGCGTTAGACGGACCACGGCAGCCGCGGCGGAGCGCCTCGGCGGGGACCCGGCGTACTCTTTTGTGGGTATGGGAGGAGCATTAGCCGAGTATTATCTTAAATATTACAGCCGGCCAGAATGGCGTTGGTTCGAAGTTCGCTCCTGAGGATTAAAGTACTGATATATATGCAGTTAGCTGTGTTATACATAGTTAATTACAGAATACTTACGATCCCGGATTTATTTGATAAAGAAAGATAATTTCAGGGTATTTATTAGAAAATAGTTATTGACAACTGAAGTGAGTAATCGGACACTGAATGAAGAACAGATGTTGAAAAAGCAGCGATTAAGGCCTACCGGTCGAACCCCCGACAAGTAGGAGAATAATTGAGCGGAAAGTTTTTTTGGAAAGGTTCGATAGAAATTATGACGCGGATTCTTCTTTATAGCGATGAACCCATCCTTGCGAAAGGTTTGGAATCGGTACTTCGGCAAGTGGAAGGCTTCGAGCTGCTGCCGACAGCCGGCACGTTGGCAGGCCTGATGGAACAAATCAATCACGCTTCCCCGGACCTGGTCCTTATGGATCTGACACCGGAAATCACCTTTGCCGTCCTGAGTGAAATGAAGCACTTCATGGCAAATTCGAGAATCGTGCTTTGGGTGAATTCGATTTCCACCGAACTGGCGTTTCAGGCGATGGGCCTCGGGGTCCGGGGCATCCTTCGCAAGACGCTGCCCACCGAACTCCAGGTCAAGTGTCTCCAAAAGGTTCAGGCTGGAGAGTTGTGGTTTGAAAAGGCACTGACGGACAGTTTTCTTTGCGCGCGCCGCGTAGCTTTGACCCAGCGCGAAGGACAACTGGTAAGCCTGCTGTCGCAGGGCTTGAAGAACAAGGAGATCGCCACAACCCTCATGATCTCAGAAGGGACAGTCAAGGTTTATCTCTCCCGCCTGTTCCAGAAAGTAGGCGTGAAGGACCGCTTCGAATTGGCGTTGTTCGGGCTGAAGAACCTGACCACCGGGCAACTTCCGGTGGGCGAAAAGGGCCAGCGGATCAGCCCCAGCCTTATGCCTGGTCTGCGGTCGCTGGTTCTGGACCGGCCCGCGGAGCAGCGCGTACAGGAACCGATTCGGTTCAGCACCCCGTTGCGCCCTTTGGCGTCGCGCTACTAGCAACCAGCACTGGGTTTTGGGCGGCCAGGTCAACCCGCCCGGCAAGAAACTCCGGGGCAGCCAAACGGCTGCCCCGTTTTCATTGTGGGGCATGCGTGGCACGTCCGGCATTCCGGCACGGACCGCAATCGGTATCGGACCCGCAACCGGGGACCCGCAACCGGGGATTGTTAATCCGCGGCGGATTATTAATCCGCCCTGCGATGGCGGCAGCGAGCCAGCCCGTGTTTGCGGCCTGCCCGCCGTGCGCGCACAGGCGGATTGCCAATCCGCCGCAGGTTAACAACCTGCCTCACAAATTTCACATTTTTCCGATTTTAATTCGCATATAAATACTACTTAATTTGGATTAAAACCGTATTGCTTTCCTGGCCATTAATGGCGATTAGCATGGTGGCGGTGGTGCCGCCGCCGGTCCGCTTCGCAAGATCGTTCCAGCCTCGACGACCTCCCGGACGTAAATCTCGGTGGACTGTCCGGAAATCGCAGGTACAGAGGACTGAACCTGGACGTAATGGTCGATCCGCAAGAGGCGGTCCCCATCGTCGCCAAATCCAGCCAATACGAGAATCAGGCCAAGAATCACCACGGCTTTCAGCCTCATGGAAGACCTCCCGACGCGGCTGCGCCGCTCCATCAGTATACGCCGCAGCATACGCCGGGCAGTATACGCCGCGGTATACGCCGGGAATTGAGGAAAGCCGATGGCTCCGAGGAACCACAACCTTCATCGCGCCTCACCTTTTCACTTCTGTCCCGTCTAAATGCTCCATGCTTCGTCTCGCATTAATCATCGCTGTCGCTTTCCCCGCCGGCGCCCAGATTGTCCCCGGGCTGGCTATTCCGCCGAGTGGTAACAATCAAAAAGCGTCTGTGACCCAGTACATCGGCCCGGTGCGTGTCACCATCGACTACTCCAGCCCCGCCGTTCACGGTACCGACGGCAAGGACCGGCACGGGCAAATCTGGGGCAAACTCGTCCCCTACGGCCTGACTGACCTCGGGTTCGGCAACGGCAAGCCCGCCCCCTGGCGCGCTGGGGCTAATGAGAACACAGTTTTCGCGGTCTCGGACAACGTCTCGATCGAAGGCAAGCCCCTGCCCGCTGGACGTTACGGCCTGCACATGATCGCCGGCCTGGAGGAGTGGGTGCTGATCTTTTCGAAAGACTCCAACGCCTGGGGCAGCTTCTACTACGATCCGGCCGCCGATGTACTCCGGGTCACCGTCAAACCGCGCAAGCACGAGTACCGCGAATGGCTGACCTACGAGTTCACTACCCGCCGCCCCGCCGAGTCCGTGGCTGAACTGCAGTGGGAAGACCTGGCTGTCCCGTGGACCATTAAAGTGGAGAGCGTCGACGATCTTTATATCTCGAAACTGAAGGAAAATCTGACTAACGTGCAGGGGTTCGGCTGGCGCGGGTGGGTGGCTGCTTCGCAGTTCTGTGTCGCCGGGAACACACACTTGGAGCAAGCGCTGGAATGGGCTGAGATCGCCGTAAGCAAACAATTCATCGGCGAGGCCAATTTCACTACGCTGAGCAATAAGGCGGAGGTGTTGGAGAAACTCGGCAGGAAGGAAGAAGCGGAGAAAGCGATGCAATTGGCCATCCGCCACAGTTCCGCCACCCCCATGGACCTGCATCAATACGGCCGCCGCCTGCTGGCGGAGAAAAAGGACCGGGAAGCGCTGGAAATCTTCCGGCTGAATTTCGAACGCAATGGCGATCAATGGCCGGTGAATGTGGGACTGGCCCGCGGCTATGCTGCTAACGGCGATCCGAAGCAGGCGCTCGAGCATGCGCGCAAAGCGTTGACCCAGGCGCCCGACGACCTCAATCGCAAAAGCCTGGAGGCGATGATCGCGGCGCTCGAAGCGGGCCGTCCCATCGCACCGTAGCGCCGTCTTACGCCGCCTGGCACCTGCTAGCCGGCGGCTCGAATCTTCTGCAACTTCTCCGCCATCTCAGCGACCTTGGCCGCATGCCGGGCGGCGAGATTCTTGGTTTCGCCAATATCCGCCGACAGATCGTAGAGCTGCGATTCAGGGTCTGTACCCATCTCAGTGTTCGTGTTCGTTTGGATCTTCGGGCCTTTGCCCGGTGAGATAAATTTCCAGGTTCCATCCCGTAGCGAGAGATCGCCGGCCTGTTCGACCAGGAGTTGCCTTCCCTTCCCGGACTCGCCCAACAGCGCGCCCAGCACATTCTCACTGTCCGGAGCGGCGCCCGGCGGCAGTTCGTCTCCCGTCAACTGCGCCAACGAACGAAGCAGGTCTACGTGCGAAACGAGGGCATCGGAGACGCCCGGCTTCACGCGCGCCGGCCAGTGCACGATGAATGGAACGCGAGTGCCGCCCTCGAAGTTCGAGTATTTGCCGCCGCGCAAGGGTCCATTCGGGCGATGCGAACCCAGCTTCGCGACTGCTTCGTCCTGGTAACCGTCATCCACAACGCCACCGTTATCGCTCGAAAAGACAATGAGCGTGTTCTTGAGCAAGCCGCGCTGCTCAAGCGTCCGGACAAGCTTTCCAACACACCAGTCCAGTTCGGCGATGACGTTGCCGCGACGGCCCATTCCGGTGGCGTTGCCGAAGCGATGGTGAGGCGAGCGCGGCACGTGGATGTCGTGCGTTGCGAAGTACAAGAAGAAGGGCCGCCTCACATTGCGATCGATGAACGAGACCGCGCGGCCGGTGAGCGAGTCCGCGATCGTCTCGTCATTCCACAGAGCAGCCTTGCCGCCCCTCATGTATCCGATACGGCTGATCCCGTTCACGATGGTCATGTCGTGCCCGTGGCTCGGCTTCATCTTCAGCAGTTCCGGATGCGTCTTGCCGGTCGGCTGATCGTCGAGCGGACCGTTATAGTCGACGGTGATCGGATCTTTCGGATCCAGATTGGCAACACGATGGTTCTCCACGAACACGCAGGGCACGCGGTCTCCGGTGGCCGGAATGATGAAGCTCTCATCAAAGCCGATTTCGAGGGGTCCCGGCATGATGTCCGTATTCCAATTCAGGTGACCATTGCCAAGCCCCAGGTGCCACTTGCCGATCACACCCGTCCGGTACCCGCGCTGCTTCAGCATCGAGGCCAGCGTTACCCGGCCGGGCTGAATCAACGCCGGTGCGTCACCTGGAAGTACTTTTGCATCCTGCACTCGGAATGCGTATTCGCCTGTCAAGAGCGAGTACCGCGACGGCGTGCAGGTAGCAGCGCTGGTGTGGGCGTCGGTGAATCGCACTCCGCCCTGAGCAAGCCGGTCGATGTTGGGCGTATGGACGCGTTGCGCGCCGTAACAACTGGTGTCGCCATAGCCCAAATCGTCGGCATTCATCATGACGATGTTCGGCGGCGCGGCATTGCCAAAGGCACGGCGGCCCGCCAGGAGCGCCGTGGTAGATGTACATCCGATAAAGTCGCGTCGCGTCATCGTCCCTCACAACCCAAAGCACAAAATATTCGGCCCGGCCGCCACCGCCACGTACTGCTTTCCCCCGACCTCGAACGTCATCGGCGACGCCTTCATCCGCACATTCGTCTCAAACCGCCACAGCGCTCTCCCATCGCGCTCATCCACCGCGGCAAATCCCCCGTTCGGCTTCCCGTAGAAAACTACGCCGCCCGCCGTCGCCAGCACCCCCGCCCACGTCTTCGCCTTCGCCGGCCCCGGTTGCGGCACTTCCCAAACGATCTTCCCGGTCTCGATATCGAGCGCCCGCAGAAACCGCTGTCCCGTCTGGTCCGGATAACCCTGCGGGCTCCCCGTGCACTCCTCCAGGGCTAGGAAGTAGAACAGCCGGGTCACGGGGCTGAATGCCGCCGAGCTCCAGTTTGCCGCATCGTCCGGGCACCCCTTTGGGGATGTCACCTGGGGCCGTCCGTCCGCCCCGATCCCCGTCGCCCAATCCACTCTCCGCAGGAACTGCCTGGCGAGCAGCAACTCTCCATTGGTGCGGTCCAGAACATAGAAGAAGCCATTGCGATCCGCGTGCAGCAGCAGCTTCCGCGGCTTCCCGCGATACGCCGCATCCACCAGCACCGCGGGCTCCGTCGCGTCGCGGTCGCTCACGTCGTGCGGCGTGAACTGGTAATGCCATTTCAACTCGCCCGTGTGCGGATCCAATGCCAGGATGCAGTTGGTGAACAAATTGTCTCCGCCCCGGTCCCGATCGTCGCTATCCGGGAAAGGATTCCCGGTCGGCCAGTACAGCGTATCCGTGGCCTCGTCAAAGGAACCCGTCAGCCACGTCGATCCGCCTCCCCGCAGCGGCTCGCTGGGCTGCCAGGTCTCCGATCCCCGCTCGCCCTTCCGCGGCACCGTCCAGTGCCGCCAAAGCAACTCCCCGGTCTCCGCCTGGTAGCACGCGATGAATCCGCGGATGCCTTGGTCCGCCCCCGAAACTCCCGCCATCACAGTGTCTCTTACTACTAACGGAGCCATCGTCCCCCCGTAATGCTGCGGCTCCTCAGGCATCGTCTTCTCCCACACCAGTTCGCCCGTCGCGCGGTCCAGCGCTAAGAGGTGCGCGTTGTCCGTTTCGTAGAACACCTTGTCATCGCGGATCGCCACTCCGCGATTCGTCCCGAGCGCCGCGTCGCCCGCCAGTCCTCGAGTCTGCGGCCGCGAGTACTTCCAAATCTCGTTCCCCGTCAAAGCGTCAATCGCGAACACCTGGTTCGGCCCCGTGACGTACATCACCCCGCCCGATTCGAGCGGCGTCACTTCGAGGCCGTAGTAAGGAATTGGAAAGACCCACTTGAGAAGCAGCCCGCCGACATTCCCAGTGTGGATCTGTTTCAACTCGCTATACCGGTTGGCGCTCACATTCCCGTTGTAAGTGAGCCAGTCCCCCGGCTGCGGTTTCCCCCACGCGACCCGTTTCCCGGCAGCAGGCCCAACCGTCACTCCCGCGTTCAAGCTCCGCACGTAACTGGCGACGGCATCCAACTCTTCCGGCGGCAATTCGAACGCCGGCATCCCCGAGTTCGGAAATCCCCGCTGCACCAACGCCCGCAACTGCTCCACCGGCAGCCCGCTCAGCCGCGGATTCCCCGCGAGGCCCGGCCCCTGCCCGCTCCCCCGAGCGTCGCTCCCATGACACGGGGCGCACCGCTCCCCGAATACCTTCTTTCCATCGGCCCCCCACCCGTCCGCCGGGAAAAGAAGAAACGCCGCCGCCAGTATTGTTACCATCAACCTCATTCCCTTTGGATCCCAGACTAATCCCAGGTTTTCCATGCGTGGAAGTATATCTCAAGGGTGCACGAGCGCGCCCGCGGCTCCGAAGGCAGCACCGCTCCGCACGCCAGGTGAGAGAGGCAGGTTTAATAAACCGTGCGCTGCTGTGCTTCGGATTTGCTGCTCAGGGAGAATCGCGGCTCGCGAGCGCTGCCTCCGAGAACGCACTGCGCCAGATACTCGCCGGCTGCGGGACCGTGTTTGAAGCCGTGGCCGGAGCCGCCGCCGGCCAGCCACACATTGTCGAAATCCGGGTGCCGGTCGATCAGAAAATCGCCGTTGCCGGTGTTTTCGTACTGGCAGACGCGGGATTCGGTAAGCGGCGCGTCGTGCAGGGCGGGAAAGCGCTCAGCCAGAAAACGCCGTGCTTCGGTGAGCCCTGGGGCACTCGGCCGCCGGTCACCGGTATCGGGGTCGAAGGCGTCGCCGTGGCGGTCCAGCGCGAGTTTGAAGCCGCGCGACTCCAGGTCCGGAATTCCATAGGGGCCGCGCGGATCGGTGAAGTCAATCCAACTGGGCAATTCGGGAGGAGCGAATCGCCTGTCCCCCGGCGGCGGCGCAAAAAAGAAAACCTCCTGGCGCGTCGGGTAGATGCGCTTCCCCAGCACATCGGGGAAGATCTTCGGCAGCCAGGGCCCGCACGCGAAAACGAAGGTCCCGGCGCGAATCGGCTCGCCCGATCGGGTGCGGACCGTAGCCTGCGAACCGCTGCCGGCCAGAACGCTCACGGCTTCGGTAACATACGTTACGCCCTGGCGAACAGCCTCCTGGACCACCGCCGCCACCGCCCGCCGCGCCATCAATGCGCCGCTCTCCGGCTCGTAGATGCCGAAAATTCCCGGCACATCGAACCGCATTTGCGGATAGCGCGCAGCCAGTCCGGCAGCCGGAACAATCTCCATCGGCACGCCGGCGCGGAGCAGAGTATCGCGCGTGGCGACGCTGTACGGTTCGGCCTCCCGCGCCATCCAGATCACGCCCGTCTGGTGGAACAGCGTCTGCCCGGCGCGGTCGAAGAGTTCGCGCCACAGCGGCAGCGAACGCATCGCCATGCGGGTGTAAATCTCATCGGCGCCGTAGCCCATGCGGATGATGCGGCTCTCGCCACCGGAACTGGACCGGCTGTGTCCGGGGCCCCAGGCGTCGAGCAGCAGAACCGACGCGCCGGCCCGCGACAGGTGCCATGCGGACCAGGAGCCAAACGCTCCGGCCCCGATGACGGCCACGTCGTAGGAAGTCATACCAATGAGAATGTAGCACTCCGTTGGGCCCGCCGGGCTGAACCAATACTATGGTTTCTGAGGATCGAGAGCGAGATTGTAGGCGTAGAAGTCCGTTTGCCGCGTCCATCCCTCGGTCTCATACAGCGCTTGTGCCGCCTCATTTGTCACTTCGGTGGAGAGCGTCAGACGGAGGGCGCCAACCGTCCG
>Ga0209863_10000661_pt1 | contig 15821 bp, 14 predicted proteins | sample OrgsoiDNA2013046_FD_185796 | JGI IMG/M metagenome (GOLD analysis project Ga0209863, IMG submission 185796) | Permafrost soil microbial communities from the Arctic, to analyse light accelerated degradation of dissolved organic matter (DOM) -... | ecosystem: Environmental > Terrestrial > Soil >...
TGGCGGGCAATCCGGTGGAGTCGCCGCCTCGGACCCGAATACTAGTGGCGCGAAAATGCCTTCACTACCGAATGTTTTGCATAGGTGATATGCACCATGTTCAACATCAGGCGTGTCGATCTCAACCTGCTGCCGGTCTTCGAGGCTGTGTACGAGGAACAGAGCCTGTCGCGGGCCGCGGTACGGCTGGCCATGACGCAGTCGGCGGTAAGCCACGCGGTGACGCGCTTGCGCACGCTGTTCCGGGACGAATTGTTCGTGCGCCAGCCGCGCGGCGTTCTGCCTACGCCGACCGCCGACGTTGTCTACGCCAGGATTCGTGGCGCATTGGGGATGGTGCGCGAAGCCGTCGACGAGCTTCAGGGCTTCAACGCCAAGACATCCACGCGCAGGTTCTTTGTCGCCATACCGCATCCGCTGGGCCCGATGATCGCGCTTCGCCTGCGCGAGCGCCTGGCAAGGATCGCGCCCAAGATCGACGTCGTCGTGAGCACACGATCCCGGCCCATCGACCTCGATCGCGCGCTTCGCGAAGGACGCGTCGATTATCTTCGCGGGCGACGATCGCACCGACGAGGATGCGTTCAAGTCGCTGCGCGCACGGTCGCCGCGCGCGGTGACGATTCGTGTCGACGAGAGCGGCGAAGACAAGAGCGCCGCCGAGGTCAGGTTGCGCGACCCGGCGGCGGTGCACGAATTTCTGGAGTGGCTCGTGGCTCGTCGCGGGTGACCGAGCCGCGCGACGCTTTACTTCTTTTTCTTCGCCGCCGGCTTGGGCTTCGGCTTGGACTTTGGCTTGGAGCGTGATGCGGCGCTCGCGGTCTTGCTCGCCTTCTTCGGCGCCGCCTTCACGGACTTGCTCGCGGACTTGGGTGCGGGCTTCGGCGCGGGCTTCGCAGCTTTCTTCGCGGGTGCAGCTGCCGCCTTCTTCGCTGGTGCGGCGTGTTGGGCGTGCGGCGTGTGCACCGGATGTGCCGGATGTGCCGGATGTGCCGGATGTGCCGGATGTGCCGGATGTGCCGGATGTGCCGGATGTGCATGGTGCTCGGCCGCCTTCGCCACGACTTTCGGCAGATCGGCAACGCGCGGGGCCGGCGGCTTCGGTCGCTTCGCGTACGCCTCTTCGGCTTCGCGCATCAGCTTGTCCGCCTCTTCCTGCGTCATCTGGCCGCGGCGCACCATGTACTGCACGAGGTCGCGCGCGCTCTCGATGGCAAAGCCGGCGAGTCCGGCGGCGGCGCCAATCACGTCCTTCATGGCCGCGGCAACTTTGCTTCCCGCCTCCTGACTGATCTCCTGTGCGCGGGCCGCCATCTCGGCTACTGTATCGCGGACGTCGGTGCTGCGATGACCGGGTGGACGACGCGGAGCGACCGGAGCGGTAGGCGCCCCGGGATCGACGGGGGCGTTGGTGTCGGCGGTCAGTGGCTTGTCGGCCATGGCGGGTCGCACTCCGAGTGCGCGAATGTGGAAGGCCTTGCCGGCCTACGTTCTATATGTATCGGGAAGTACAGTGGCGGCTGGTGATCACCACGTGATTTCGGAGGGTAAGTATATGGTGTTACGGTGGCTATGCAAGGAGTAACGGGGGTGTTTTGGTCGTATGTCACAGATGGGTTATCGCGCAAACGTCAGTGATCGTGGCTGATTGTTGCGACAGTATGACGCCATAATACAACTAGCATAGAGCCAAAAATTGCTTACTGGTATCAACGTGCTCGATTTGAGCCGAGTGCTCGCTGGCCCCCTCGCAACCATGCTCCTCGGCGATCTCGGCGCCAACATCATCAAGGTCGAGCGTCCCGGCTCGGGCGACGACACCCGCGGCTGGGGCCCGCCCTTCGATAGCACCGGCGAAAGCGCCTATTACCTCAGCGTCAATCGCAACAAGAAATCGGTCGCGGCCGACCTCGCCAATCCACTGGACCGCGAGCTCATCCGCACGCTCGTCGCGCGCGCCGATGTCGTCGTCGACAACTTCAAACGCGGAATGCTCGCCAGAAACGGTTTCGACGTTCCCACCATCCTGGCCGAGCATCCGCAACTCGTCTGGTGCACGATTACTGGCTTCGGTCCCGCGAGCGATCGTGCCGGCTACGACTTTGTCGTGCAGGCGGAGCAGGGATGGATGGCGATCACCGGCGATCCGAGCGGCGCACCGATGAAAGTCGGCGTCGCGCTCGCCGATGTCGTCGCGGGGAAGGACGCATGCATCGCCATTCTCGCTGCGCTCATTGCGCGCTCGCGTACGGAACGCGGACGCCACGTCACCGTCTCGCTGGCGGCGAGTGCGAGTGCGGCGCTCGGCAACGTCGCGCAAAATGCGATCGTCACCGGTGAGGAGCCGCGACGCTGGGGCAACGCGCATCCCAATCTGGTTCCGTACCAGCTCTTCGACGCGAGCGATCGTCCGATCGTCATCGCCGTCGGCAACGATGCGCAGTGGAGCGCCTGCGCCCGCGCAATCGGACTCGGCGACCTGGCGAACGATCCGCGATTGCGCGCGAATGCCGGCCGCATCGCGGCGCGCGAGCGCGTGGTCGCCGCGATGACGGCGCGAATCGCCGAGCGCGCGGCGTCGCAGTGGATGGCGTTGCTCGACGAGGCAGGCGTGCCGTGCGGCGTCGTTCGATCCGTGCTCGAGTCGCTGCGCGACATCGACTGCTCGGCGCACACAGGCGTTGCGCCGAGTGTGCCGGGCGCTGTCCGGATGCCTCCGCCCAGGCTCGATGAACATGGTGCGGAGATTCGCGCGCGCGGATGGGCAGCCTTTTCGGCGCAGCGCTGACGGATGCGCTACATCGGCAACAAGACTCGCCTGCTTCCGTTCCTGATGGGTACCGTCGAACGACTCGCGCTCTCGCCGAAAACTGCGCACGATGCGTTCTCCGGAACGGCGGCGGTGGGCCGCGCGCTCAAGGAGGCGGGATGGCGAGTGGCCTCGAGCGATCTCATGACGTACTCGTACGTGTTCCAGCGCGCGTACGTCGTGGCGCAGCGATCGCCGAGCTTCGCAGCGGTGCGCGCGGGTGATCCAGAGCTGCGCCGCGCACTGCGCTCGCCGTCCTTCCGCAAGGCGATCGCGGGGAAAGGTGCGCTGGGCGCAATGAGCGAGTATCTCGCTCGCTGGGTGGATGCGGAGCGTGGCTTCATCGGCGCGCATTTCGCGCCTGCCGGCGGACGGATGTATTTCACCCAGGAGAACGCCGACCGCATCGATGCGATTCGCCGCCGACTGTACGACTGGTGGTCGTCGGGACTGATTCAGGACGATGCGTACTACGTGCTGCTGGCGGCGCTCATCGAAGGCGCCGATCGCGTGGCGAATACGGCGGGCGTCTATGCGGCGTACATCAAGCGCTGGCAGTCGAACGCGCGGCGTGCGCTGACGCTCAAACCTGAAATGCCGCAGCGGGGCGCGCGCGGCTCCACCGCCCATCGCGCTGACGCGACTATCGTCGCCGCGGGTGCCGGCGAGGTCGAGCTGCTCTACGTCGATCCACCCTACAACGCTCGGCAATACTCCGGCTACTATCATGTTCCGGAGGTCATCGCCCGCGGGTGGTTCGATACGATCCCGGTGTTGCGCGGCAAGACCGGCCTCGTTGCCGGCGAGGGCCAGCAGAGCGACTGGTGCTCTGCGCGGAAGGCCGGGGAGGCACTCGCGTCGTTGCTTGCGGCATCCAGCGCGCGTCACGCGCTGGTTAGCTACAATTCGGAAGGGCTGCTAAGCGAGCACGACCTTCGTGACGTGTTGGCTGGAGCGGCAAAATTTGGAACAGTGAGGCGCTTCTCGCGCGGCTATCGCCGCTATCGGTCAGATAGCGACCGCGTCGGACGTGTTTACCAGGGAGATCGAGTCCGTGAATTACTCTACCACGTGCGACTTCGGTAACGTGATTGCACCGTTACCAGCGGAACGCCAATTCGTCTCTGTTGCATGGCCACCCTCGCACCACCAATGCAGGTTCTTTCAGGGCTGTCCAGAGGGCGCACAAAGCGTTACACTAGCGTCGTGAAGACCACGGTGACAGCGCCGCGACCGATCGATCCGCTCGAAGCGGATCACGACGTAATTGCGCGTGTGCTACAGGGAGATCGTAACGCGTTCGGGTTGTTGATCGGACGGTACAGCGATCCGCTTTTCAGACATGCGCTCGGGATGACAGGAAGTCCTGATGTGGCAGAGGATATTCTCCAGGCCTCGTTCATCAAGGCGTACCAGCATCTCGCGGAAGTGCACGGACGGTTCGATGCGTGGATATTCCGGATCGTGGCGAATGGGTGCAAGGATTGGCTCAAGAACATTCGCCGCACGCACCAGAGCTATGAGGAGGACGATCAGCCCTCTTCATTTTCGACGCCGGACGAAGAGCTCGACCGCACGGAATTACGGAGTGATCTGGATACTGCGCTCATGCAATTGGCGCCGTCGCTTCGTGAAGCGTTCGTGATGAAGCACGTCGAAGGTCGTTCGTACGAAGAGATGGCCGATCTGCTGACTACCACCGTCGGAGCACTTAAGATGCGCGTCCACCGCGCGCGTGAGGCGCTCCAGGCTCTTCTTGAGGAAAAGTACGCGTGATGCAAGACAACCTGGATCCCAGAGAGTATCGGAATCCGTCGGCTCCCAAGACGGGAGACATGCCGGCGCGTCCGATCAGCGATCGTGAAGTACCGCTCACGGGGCAGCAGACGCCCACGGCGATCCATTCCTGGCTGGACGGCGAGCTCTCCGAGAGCGCTGTTCGTCAGAGCGATGCCTCGCGCGATGTGGATTTCTGGCTCCGCCTCGATCGTGAAGTGCAGGTCCGTCGTCAGATGACGACGCCCGCGCATCTGTACGAGCGGATCATGGAAGCGCTTCCCACCGCCGCCCCGGCCCTCACCGAGCCGTGGTACAACCGCTCCTTCACGCTGACGCCTGCTGTCGCGATCGCTGCGGCTGCTGGTGCCCTTGCGATTGGAGTTGCTGTTGGCGCAACGGTATTGCACGCTCGGTAATCTGCGTCACCGTACGACTGCTGCCGGTCTCACACTCTGAGACCGGCAGCTTTTTTTTGACACATTTCTTACCGACATCGGCCGTTTGGGTCCACGCATTGCAAGAGTCCACAGTGAGCTCTTCGTGCACGTTCTTCGGCGCGGAGTCGACCTTATGGATGAACCGTACAGCAGGAGGAAGGAAACATGTTCTTCAAAATCATTGCCGCCGCTGCCATCATGGCCGCACCGGCTGTAGCGCACGCGCAGGGGACCACGCCGACGGTGCCGCAGGACACAACGCACACGCGCATTCGCACCGATTCGACGAAGGTCGATACGGCGAACGGAAGCATCTACACCAAGAAGAAGACGACCGTCACCGACACGACGAAGGCGGGACGTATGCACACCGACTCGACGATGAATGTGACGCCGATCGATACCACGCGGATGGGCGTTCCTCCCACCCGCCCGACCAGGACGCCGCCGCGCTAATCGGCGCGCAGCGATCGTAGTGGCGAAGGGGAGGGGCTCACGGGCTCCTCCCCTTCGTGCATCCGCTAACGAGCGCCGAGCTCGCGTCGCATGAACGACAGCGCGACGCCAACGCGGTAGAAATCCTCCACGCGGCTTTCCTCTCGAAAGCTCGACGATTCGAGCAACTCGCGCGCGCCGGGTAGTGCGCGCGGATCGTCGGGAAGCTCCGCGAGCACGAACCGCGCACCGTCCGCGCGCAGCAGCGTGATCGCCTCATCCAGCAGCGCCGTTCCAGCGTGCGTTCGGCGCGCCCAGTCATCGGTCACTGCGAGCTGCACGCGGCCGGCGCCGTTGGCGCCCCCGAAGAATCCGAACACGATCACGCCCTCGAGTCGCTCGCTGCGCATGCTCGCGAGCGCGCGGCCATCCGCACCCGGCGCGCTCACCGCGGACCGTAATGCGTCGAGCGCACCGCCGAGATAGGGAGTGTCCGTCAGCGCGCGCTCGACGAGAAGCACGGCGTTCGGCAGGAGCGCGCGCGAGACGGGAACGATCGCTCGTCGCACGGTCACCGTGCGGAGCTCGTCAGAAGTGGATGGCGCGACCCAACACCGCGAGCGCCGCCTCACGCGTCGTCTCGCTCAGCGTCGGATGCGGATGCACGGTGAGTGCGATGTCCTCGCTCGATCCACCGAACTCCAGCGTGAGCGTGAGCTCCGCGAGCAGCTCGCTCGCCGTAGGCCCGATGATGTGTGCGCCGAGGAGCGCATCGGTCTCGGCGTCGGCGATGAGCTTGACGAAGCCCGTCGCATCGCCCGCCGTCCGCGCACGCGCATTTGCGGTGTACGGGAAGGAGCCGACCTTGTACGCGCGTCCGCGCTCCTTCGCCTGCTCCTCGGTGAGGCCGACGGAGGCGACCTCCGGTGTCGTGTAGACGATCGCCGGCATCGCATCGTAGTGCATGTGCGATCGCTGTCCCGCGATGACCTCAACCGCGACGATCCCTTCGTCTTCAGCCTTGTGCGCGAGCAGCAATCCGCCCACGACGTCGCCGATCGCGTACACGCCGGGCAGATTGGTGCGCATCTGATCGTCGACGACGATCTCGCCGCGCGGGCCAATCGCGAGACCGAGCGCTTTCGCGTCGATGCCGGAGAGCGAGGGTCTTCGCCCCACCGATACGAGCACGCGATCCGCCTCGAGTGTTTCCTTCGCGCCCTCCTTTTCGACATCGACGAGCATCCGGTCGCCGTCGCGGCGCGCGCCGGTCACCTTCGTGCTCGTTCGAATGTCGAGCCCCTGCTTGCGGAATGTCTTCTCGGCCTCGCGCGCGAGCTCGGCGTCGTAGCCGGCGAGGATCGAGGGCAGGAGCTCGAGGATCGTGACTTTCGCACCGAGGCGGCGCCAGACGGATCCGAGCTCGACGCCGATCACCCCGCCGCCGATCACGATCAGCCGGGCGGGAACCTCGCTGAGCACGAGCGCGCCGGTGTTGGAGAGGACGCGATCTTCGTCGAACGGAAGGAACGGGAGCGCGATGGGTACGGAGCCCGTCGCAATGATGACGGACTTGGGATTGTAGACAAGTACGTTGTTCTCGGGGGGCGCCCCCCGCACTTCGACCACATTCCCCGCTCGCAGCGTCGCACTCCCGCGCGCCCACGCAATGCCGCTCTTCTTGAACAGGAATTCGATCCCGCGCGTGTTCTGCGCCACCACGCTCGTCTTTCGCTTTTGCATCACGCCGAGATCGAGCCCCACGCTTGCGAGCATCACGCCGTGCGCGGACGCGCGATCGCGCGCGAATTCGTAATGGTGTGACGACTCCAGCAGCGCCTTGCTTGGAATGCAGCCGACGTTCACGCACGTGCCCCCGAGCGTGCTGTCCCGCTCGACGCACACGGTGCTGAGCCCCAGCTGCGCCGCGCGGATCGCGGCGACGTAGCCTCCCGGGCCGCCGCCGATGATCAGTACATCAGGTTCGAGATTGTCGGTCATGAGAGTACGGCGGTGCGGACGATCACTCGACGAGCATCGCCGCCGGATCCTCGATCAGCTCCTTGATCCGCACGAGGAAGAGCACCGCCTGCTGCCCGTCGACCAATCGATGGTCGTACGAGAGCGCGAGATACATCATCGGCCTGATTTCGACCTTCCCCGCGATTGCGACCGGGCGGTCCTGAATCTTATGGAGTCCGAGGATCGCGACCTGCGGATAGTTCAGGATCGGCGTCGACACGAGCGAGCCGAACACGCCGCCATTCGTGATCGTGAAGCTGCCGCCGGTGAGATCATCCATCGTCAGCGCGCCATCGCGCGCGCGCTTCGCAACGGCCGTGAGCGCGCGGCTGAAGTCGAGCATCGACATGCGATCGGCGTCCTTCACCACCGGCACGACGAGTCCGTTGTCTGCCGCCACCGCGACGCCGAGGTTGAGGTAGTGCTTGTAGACGACCGAGTCGCCATCGATCTGCGCATTGACCGTCGGATACGCCTTGAGCGCGAGCGCGGCTGCCTTCGCGAAAAAGGGCATGTACGTCAGCTTGACGCCGTGCTCCTTCTCGATGCGCTCGCGCAGCCGCTCGCGTACGGCCTGCACGGCGGACATGTCGACTTCGTTGAACGTCGTCAGGTGCGCAGTCGCGTGTTGTGACTCGAGCAAATGCTCGGCGATGCGGCGGCGCCGAGTCGTCATGCGCTCGCGGGTCTCGCGGCCGTTTTGCGACACGGGTGCGCTCGGTGATGGCGCGGGTGATGGCACGCTCGCGGCGGGCGCTGGCGCCGGTGCGGGCGCCTTGCTCGCCACACTCGCGGCGGCCAGCATGTCGCCCTTTGTGACGCGCCCGCCAGGCCCGGTTGCCGCAACCGTTGTGGGATCGACGCCCTGGTCGGCGGCGATGCGGCGCACCGCCGGCGATGTCTTTGGCGCCGATGCGGTTGCCGCGAGAGGCTGCGCCACGGGCGCCGCCGTCGGCGCCGATGCCTTCGTCTGCGCGGGGGCGGCGGCCACCGGCGCTGCCGTCGCGGGCGTCGCCGAGCTCGCACTCTCGTCGATCGCGCCGATCTCCTCGCCTACCTGCACCGTGTCGCCTTCCTTCTTCATCAGCTTCGTCAGCACGCCCGCCTTGAACGCCGGTACCTCGACCGTGATCTTGTCGGTCTCGAGCTCCACCAGCGATTCATTCTGCGCGACGACGTCGCCCTCCTTCTTCAACCACCGCGAGATCGTCGCTTCCACGATCGATTCGCCGAGCGGTGGCACCTTGATCGAGATCATTCCGCCTTCATCAGAGTGTCGAAGACTCGAGGTCCGGGCGCGCGCAAATCGCGTTGCTCGCCGCGTCGCCGCCTCTTAGCATTCGACTCGTAATATAACGGGAGCTACCACGCGTGCGAGCGCTCACGGTCTCCGCCCACGGCGGGGTGGAGCAGCTGCAAGTCGTTGCCGATCTTCCGATTCCAGCGCTGGACTCGCCAGCGAGCGTGCGCGTGCGCATGCACGCGGTGGCGCTCAATCACCTCGATCTGTTCGTGCTCCAGGGAGTGCCGGGCGCGTCCCTTCGCCCGAACTGGATCGTCTGCGCAGACGGCGCGGGCGTTGTGGACGCGGTGGGCGATGCGGTGCACGGATTCACTCCCGGCGATCGCGTGATGATCAACCCCGGCATCAGCGATCGTACCTGCGCCTTCTGCCTCGCCGGCGAGCAGTCGCTCTGCGAGCACTTTCAGCTGCTGGGCGAGCACCTCCCCGGTACTGCCGCGGAGTATGTCGTCGTCCCCGCCGCGAATTTGCGCGTCGTCCCAACCGGAGTGTCGTGGGAGCATGCCGCCGCCTTTTCACTGGCGACGCTCACCGCGTGGCGCCTCGTCGTCACCCGCGCGCGCCTCCAGCCGGGCGAGACGATGCTCATCTGGGGGATTGGCGGCGGCGTCGCAATCGCCGCGCTCCAGATCGCGAAGCGCCTCGGCGCGCGCGTGTGGGTGACATCGGGAAGCGACGCAAAGCTCGCCCGCGCGCGCGAGATGGGCGCCGATGAGGCGTTCAATCATCGCACCGGCGATGTCGTGCGCGAGCTCCGCGAACGAACCGGCAAGCGCGGCGTGCACGTGGTGCTCGACGATGTTGGCGAAGCGACGTGGGAACGCTCGCTTCGCGTACTCGGAAGAGGCGGCCGCCTCGTGACCTGCGGCGCGACGTCGGGCCCGATGGTGCAAACCGATGCGCGGAAATTGTTCTGGCACCAGTGGACGATCATGGGGTCGACGATGGGAAACGACCGCGAGCTCGACGCCATCGTGCAGGCGTTCGGCGAAGGAGCGCTCGTGCCGCCGGTCGACTCGGTCTTTCCCCTCGAGAACGCGCGTGCGGCGTACGAGCGACTCGCCACCGGCGAACAGTTCGGAAAGATCGTGTTGCGCATGCGCGATGACTGAACAGGCGCAGTATACTCCCGAAGAGCAACAGCGCATTCGCGCATCGATCGTCGCCGGCGATCCGCCCGAATGTCCGCGATGCGACGTCACGCTCACTACGCGACCGATCGGCGGCGGATCATTCGGGCTCGGCTACGCGCGTCGCCGCGAGTGGCTCATCTGTCCGCAGTGCAAGCGGAGCGCCATATTCGATGTGAAGCGCGGAACGAGAAACTGATCTCCCGAACCGATGGAACACCCTCGATGCGTTGGTCGCTGCTCGCCAGCCTGTCACTCGTGATCGCGTGCTCGACGGACGCGACGCCAAAGACGAAACCCGTCGCCGCGCCCGTGGTGGAGCAGAAGCCGGTCGTTCGCGACGGACCGCCGGAGGATCCGCTTCCTGCAATGACCGCGTCTCCGTCGTTCATCATGGTCGACGCGGGCGGCGGTCACTCGTGCGGCGTCGCCGAGAGCGCAGAGCTCTTCTGCTGGGGACGCGACGATCAGGGGCAGCTCGGCGACAGCGGTTCCACGGATCAGCCCCTTCCCGTCGCCGTGGGTGAGGGGCTCAAGTGGAAGGCGGTGAGCGCCGGCGGATCGCACAGCTGCGGGCTCACCACCGATGGCGCCGCGTACTGCTGGGGCTCGAGCGTCGCCGGCCAGCTCGGCAGCGACACGCTCGGGACGGTCGCGTGGCCATATCGCCTGCAGAACGCGCCTCCCTTCGTGAAGATCTCGACCGGGGAGAGTCACAGCTGCGCGATCACCGCGGACGGGAGGCTCTACTGCTGGGGAGAGAACCAGCACGGTGAGCTCGGACTCAGTGTGTTCAGCAAGTACTCGCCGGCGGTGCAGGTCGCGCCGCAGCTCACATGGTCGTTCGTGAGCGCCGGCGTGCACGACAGCTGCGGCATCACCACCGATGGAAAGCTCTACTGCTGGGGGCTCGATAACGGTGGCGCGCTCGGCGTCGATGCGAGCGATGCGTGTGAGCTGGGTGCCGCGCCCGGGAAGTGCGCGCTCCCGCTGCGCCAACCGGCGGACTCGTTGCGCTTCACCGCGGTCGCAACGGGACTCAATCACAGCTGCGCGATCAACACGAGCGGCGTGCTCTATTGCTGGGGCTCCAACGATCACGGACAGCTTGGCAGCGGGTTCCGCGCAGCGCTCGGTCCGACGCAGGTAGTGGGCGACGGCCGCTACGCCGAGGTGTCCGCGGGCCGCGAGTTCACGTGCGCGCTCACCAAGAGCGGTGTCGTGGAGTGCTGGGGAGCGGACGATGATGGCCAGCTTGCCGGACGCGCCGCGGATGCGACGGTCCCCGCGCCCATCGCGGGCTCGACGCGATTCGTCTCGCTGTCATCCGGCAGCGCGCACAGTTGCGCACTCTCCGCTAATCACACCGTGTATTGTTGGGGATCGAACGGGAACGGTCAGCTCGGCACGGGTGGCAAACGGCGCAGCTTCGCGCCGGCGCGGCTCATGTTCGCCACTCGAGATCATCCTTAACCGGCACTCCGCCGGGAGCGTGCTGTGGAATTTCTGGATCGCCTGCAGGGCAGCTTCGATCAACTCGCACTCTACGTCCCCGCGCTCCTCGGCGCGCTCGTCATTCTCTTCGCGGGCTATCTGCTCGCCAAGCTCATCGAGCGAGCGATCGACCGCGGGTTGAACAAGCTCGGGATCAACCGGTGGCTGAAGCGCGGCGGCGTACTCGATGCGGTGGAGCGTACCGGGTGGCGGCGCACGCCCTCGCGCCTCGTCGGGAACATCGCGTTCTGGTTCGTGATGTTCGTCGTGATCCTCGTCGCCGCGCATGCGCTCGGACTGTCGTCGCTCACCAACGTGTTCTCGGAGTTGGTGAGCTACATCCCGAGCGTGATCGCCGCGCTCGTGATCATTCTCGTCGGCATCGTGCTCGGCGAGTTCGTGGATGGGCTGCTGATGGCATCCGCGGGGAGCATTCCCGGAGGGCCGACGCTCGCCCGCGTGGGGCGCGCGGGCGTCATCATCCTCGCGATCTTCATGGCGCTGCAGGAGCTCGGGATTGCCACCGAGATCGTGACGACGGCATTCGCGATCATCTTCGGCGCGCTCGCGCTGGCGTTCGCGCTCTCCTTCGGACTCGGGAATCGCGAGCTCGCCGGCGAGATCACGCGCGAATGGTACGAGCGTTTGCGCGCCGAGCGCGAGACCATCGCGTGGGAGAATGCGAAGCGAGCTGCGCGCGAATCACGGGAGGGCGAAGAGGCGGACGAGTCACGTGATGACACGGAGGCAACGCCGGGTTGATCGTCGCGCGTAAGTTGTTGCGACCAAATGAATTAAAGGGTGCATCGCGGGTTGCTGACACCGCCCCGGCGATGTATGTTTCTGTCGCTGCCGGCAGGCCGAAAATCCCTCCCGTAACCCCCGCATCATGACCGCTCCGAACAACCGGGAACGCATCGTCTCGCGCCTCATCGACGCCGAGGTGAAAGAGTCGTTCATCAACTACTCGATGAGCGTGATCGTCTCGCGCGCGCTCCCCGACGTGCGAGATGGACTCAAGCCCGTACATCGCCGCGTGCTCTACGCGATGAACGAGCTCGGACTCGTTCCCGGGCGTGCATACAAGAAGGCGGCGACGGTCGTCGGCGATGTGCTCGGCAAGTATCACCCGCACGGCGACTCGAGCGTGTACGACGCGCTCGTGCGCATGGTGCAGGATTTCTCGCTGCGCTATCCGCTGATTGATGGGCAGGGAAACTTCGGATCGGTGGACGGCGATCCGGCGGCGGCCTATCGGTATACGGAAGCGAAGCTGATGCCGATCGCGATGGAGCTTCTCGCCGACATCGATAAGGAGACCGTCGACTACGTCGCGAACTATGATGACCGGCTGCAGGAGCCGCGCGTTCTTCCATCGGGAATCCCGAATCTCGTCGTCAACGGATCGTCCGGGATCGCGGTCGGCATGGCGACGAACATCCCGCCGCACAACCTGCGCGAGGTCATCGCCGCGGTCGTGCACCTCATCGCGAAGCCCGAGGCGACGACGACGGAGATTCGGAAGCTGATCAAGGGCCCCGACTTCCCGACGGGCGGCTACATCTACGGCCGCGAAGGGATCTTCAACTATCAGGAAACGGGGCGCGGCCGCATCGTCATGCGCGCGCGCGCGGTGATCGAGGAGAAGGAGACGTCGAACAAGTCGCAGATCGTCGTCACCGAGATTCCGTACCAGGTCAACAAGTCGAGTCTCGTGAAGCAGATCGCGGAGCTGACGAAGGAAGGGAAGCTCGCGGGAATCAGCGACCTGCGCGACGAGTCCGATCGCGACGGCATGCGCATCGTCATCGAGCTGAAGCGCGATGCGATTCCGCGCGTGGTGCTGAACCAGCTGTACAAGCACACGACGATGCAGTCGACATTCGGCGTCATCAACCTCGCGCTGGTGCCGGACTCGAACACCGGCCAGCTCGTGCCGAAGGTGATGCCGCTCAAGGAGCTTCTCGAGCATTACATCAAGCATCGCCACGAAGTCGTCGTCCGTCGCACGCAGTTCGATCTCGACAAGGCGCTCGACCGCGAGCACATCCTCGAGGGGCTCAAGATCGCCGTCGACAACATCGATGCGGTGATCAAGCTCATTCGCGCGGCGGAGGACACGCCGCAGGCGAGCACGCAGCTGCAGGCGCGCTTCAAGCTTTCCGAGCGGCAGGCGGAGGCGATTCTCAACATGCGGCTCGCGAAGCTCACCGGCCTCGAAATCGAGAAGCTGGAGCAGGAGCTCGCGGAGGTGCGCGCCGAGATCAAGCAGCTGCGAACCATTCTCGCGTCGCGTGACCGCCGGATGCAGATTATGACGGAGGAGCTGAACGCGCTGGCCGCCAAGTATGGCGACGACCGCCGCACCGAGATCACGAGCGACGAGGGCGAGTTCACGATCGAGGATCTGATTGCCGAGGAGGACATGGTCGTCACCGTGTCGCACTCGGGGTATATCAAGCGGACGTCGGTGTCGACGTACAAAAAGCAACGGAGGGGCGGGCGAGGGCTCAACGGCCAGGGTCTGAAAGACGAAGATTTCGTCGAACATCTGTTCATAGCGTCCACACATGATTACATACTGTTCTTCACGAACGACGGACGCTGCTTCTGGCTGAAGGTGCACGAGATCCCGCTCGCGGGGCGGGCCGCCAAAGGCAAGCCGGTGGTGAACCTGATCAACGTCACGGCCGACACCACCATCCGCGCGATGGTTCCGGTGCGCGAATTCAGCGACAAGCAGTTTCTGCTGTTCGTAACGCAACTCGGCACGGTGAAGAAGTCGGCGTTGACGGAGTACAGCAATCCGCGTTCGACCGGCATCAAGGCGATCAAGATCGAGACGGGCGATCAGCTCATCGACGTGCAGATCACCGACGGCAACAACGACATCGTGCTGGCGACGAAGTACGGCCTCTCGATCCGCTTCCACGAGAAGGACGTCCGCGAAATGGGACGCGACACGACCGGCGTGAAGGGCGTGGAGCTCTCGGAAGGGGATGAGGTGAAGGGGATGGTCGTGATCAAGCGCGACGCGACGCTGCTTGTCGTGACCGCGAGAGGGATGGGGAAGTGCTCGCCCATCGAGGAGTACCGCGTCCAGAAGCGCGGCGGCAAGGGAATCCTCACGCTCAATCGCACGGAAAAGACGGGTGAAGTGGTCGCGCTGAAGGAAGTCCTCCCTGACGACGAGCTGATGCTCATCACAAAGCACGGGATCGTGATCCGGATGCCGGTGAAGGGGATTCGCGTGAGCGGGCGAAACACGCAGGGAGTCAAGCTCGTGAATCTCGACGAGGGAGACATCGTGTGCGATGTCGCGCGCGTGGTGATCGAGGATGACGAGGGCGGCGATGATGGATTCGAAGAGCCGGTGGCCGTGTCGCCCGACGAAGAAGAGGAAGGGTAGAGTAGATGGCCGCGTCCGCGACCGCGGATTCGTCCGCGCCGCCGGACACGACTCCCCTGGTCTCGCTGGACGAGATCCGGGCGGCGGCGCGTCTGCTGCGCGGCGTCGCGGTGCGCACGCCGCTGCTCCCCGCCGAGGAGCTCGCCCAGCACCTCGGCGCCGAGGCGATCTTCGTGAAGCCCGAGATGCTGCAGCGCGGCGGTGCGTTCAAGTTCCGCGGTGCGTACGTCTTTCTCGCGGGGCTCTCGGCGGACGCCCGTGCGCGTGGCGTCATCGCGCCATCGTCCGGTAATCACGCGCAGGCCGTCGCCTTTGCGGCGCGCATCTTCGGCATCCACGCGACGCTCGTCATGCCCACGACCGTCACCGCGGTCAAGCGCGCCGGTGTCGAGCGGCTCGGCGGCAAGGTGGAGCTCGCGGGCACCACCACCGCCGATCGCATGATGCGGGCGGAGCAGCTCGCGAAGGAGACCGGCAGCGTGCTCGTGCCTCCGTACGATGACGCGCGCATCATCGCGGGGCAGGGAACCGCGGGACTCGAGATCGTGGAGGATCTTCCGGACGTGGGCACCGTGCTGGTGCCGGTGGGCGGCGGCGGGTTGAGCGCCGGCGTCGCCACGGCAGTGAAGCTTCTCGCGCCGAATGCGCGCGTGATCGGCGTGGAACCCGCGGGTGCCGCCAAGCTCACACGCGCGCGGGCTGCGGGTGCGCCCGTGCGGCTCGACCATACGGGTGGAATGGCGGACGGGTTGCTCGCCACGCAAATCGGCACGATCCCCTTCGCGCACCACGCGGCGTACATCGACGAGGTGGTCACCGTCGAGGATGCCGAGCTCGCGCCGGCGATGCGCTATCTGCTCGACCGCCTCAAGATCGTGGCGGAGCCGAGCGGTGCGATCACGATCGCGGCGCTGCAGACGGGGCGCGCCGAGCCGCGCGGCAAGACGGTGGCAGTGCTGAGCGGCGGCAACATCGAGTACGACGGGCTGCGGAGCGTGCTCGG
>Ga0209863_10000662_pt1 | contig 15783 bp, 13 predicted proteins | sample OrgsoiDNA2013046_FD_185796 | JGI IMG/M metagenome (GOLD analysis project Ga0209863, IMG submission 185796) | Permafrost soil microbial communities from the Arctic, to analyse light accelerated degradation of dissolved organic matter (DOM) -... | ecosystem: Environmental > Terrestrial > Soil >...
GAATAGGCCACGTGTACGACCGGATGATTGTCGAGCACGTTGATGTTGCTCTTTGGGCCGTACGGATGGCGCCAGTCGGCGCCCTTCATGAATTGCCACCATTGGCTCCAATCGCCGAGATCGACGGTGCGCGCGGGCGGCGAGAACACCAGCGAACCGGCATAGAGCATGTGCGGCAGCGCGCCCGGATAGTTATTGGCGTCCGGCGGGATTTCCGCGAACGTGACGTGGCCGGTTGCCCTCACGAAATCCTTGAACTGGCGGTTCGTCACCGGCGTGCGGTCGATCAGGAAGCCTTCCACCGCGACGCGATGGACCGGCGCTTCCTCCGGATAATGCCTGTCCGATCCCATGCGGAACGTGCCGCCGGCAATGAGGCGCATGTCGGCATGCCGCTGGCACCGATCGCCAGGCGATGAAGAGACCTCAGCAATACTCATGAGAACCTCAATCCAAAGAGCCTAATTGTTGCGACGCCTTGTGGCTTCCTGCGGCTCCGTACGAGACGGCTTTGATTTCTGCGGAGTGCTGGCGGGCGGGCTCGCCGCTGCGTTTCGCAGTCTTTGCCACTCATCCTGGAGCGCATAGCCTCTGTGAACGACCTCTCCGGGGACGGCAGCGGCGAATTCTCCTGTTTGCGCGACAGCCGCCGTCGACAGAAGCAGTGTCGGGACGAGGATGGCCGAGACTTTGAGTAAGACTCGCATATCGAAATCCCTTTGCTTGTCGCCTCAGGCCACGGGGACGAGTTCCGGCCTCTTACCGAGCATCGTTCGTCGATCGTGGATCAGGCTCTCCAGCCGATGCGCCGCCACGTTCAGCGTCGCGTCATCCACCGCATTCTCGTCCCCGCCCGCGGATTTTTCGCGCTGCACCTTGAGGATGTCGTCGATCTCATCTTCGATTTGCAGAAGCTCGGCCTCCGTGAGGACGTTTCGGATCCGGCGTCCCAGGGCGTAGAGGGTGTCCAGAGGGCCTTCGCTCGTTGCGGGGTTGCCGATACCGAGGAATTTCCAGCCCGCCGCGAGTACCGTCGCGATGCCGCCAAGCACCATCGGCGTCAGGTAGATCCAGTTGCCGTATTCATCCATGAAGCTCTGCGTGGTGCTGTTGTAGACGGCCGCCGCCCCGCGGTGCAGCGGAAGGTAGGCATCCTGATCGGTGCTGGGCGCGGTGATCTGAGCGAAGATGGGTTCTTCGTGCATAAGGTCCCTGCGGACGCTCAGTATCGTCTGGGTCAGCGTCGTGACCAGGTCCGAACCGAGCGCCTTGCCCGCGACCAGGTACAGGTTGGTCCTCAGGGTGGTCACGTCGTCGTCCGGGACCGGCGGAGCTCCGCGCAGCGTGCCCTTGGGAACGTCGAAGCTCTCATAGGCGCGTTCGGCCTCCGCGATGGCGCCTGCGGACTCGATCTCGATCAATGTCGGCAATGCCTTTGGGCCCTGCTGGAAGATGTCGCGCACCATCGACAGATATTTTCCGGCCATGGGAATCACGACGAGCAGCGCGCTCACCTCCTTGGATTGAATCGCCCGGCGGGCATCGGACAGGGCGATGTCCCTGAACACCTTCTCGCGATCGAGACCGTATTCCTTGCTGAGCAAGTCGACGATCTTGGTATTGGCGTCGCCTCCGAGCACGCCCACGCGGCGCCCCTTTAGCTTATCCATGCTGTCGATGGACGAACCCGGCGGCGCGATGACGAGTGCGACCACGTGGCTCATGACCACCACGGCCTGAGCCTTCGAAAGGTCGCCGACATCGCCGCGGACCACCGCCAGATCCACCTTGCCGTCCGCAAAGGCCTTGGCAGCCCCAACCGCGGTGCCGCTGTCAACGACGTTGAGCCGCACCGACGCATTGTTCGAGGCGAGCCTGCTGGCGATGGCTGACATGGCCTTGGCCGCCTCGCCGTCGATCGAGCCGACCGCCACGCTCAGCGTCACCGGGCGGGTGTAGTACCGGAAGGCAAGGAGGCTCGCGCCGGACACGAAACCGACGACGCCTACGAGCAGGATGAAACGGAGCCAGAGTGGCAATTTCAGTGATTTCATCGTCGTCGCTCCAAGTTGGAGGGGGCATCGATCGGCTTGCCGCCGCAAGTCGCCTTTAGTTCTTCGGAAACTTTCGCGCCAACTGCGCGTCCTGAATGCACGTCAGCAATTCGACGTAGCTTGGCGGGTCCGCTTCGGCGTCGGCCTTGTTGCCAACTGTTTCGCTGGTGCACGTGACGCGGTCGGAGTTCACGAACCCCAACCATTGTGTCTCGAAAGATCAAACGCCAAAGCGCTGTCGACCTTGCAGCCGCGTGCAATATCGAATGCGGGAGGGTGGTCCGCGATAACGGCAATCGGTCTCAGCGCGGTGCGACTGAGCTTGATGTACAGCTTTGGTCCCTGGCACAGGATCATTGCTCGCTCGATCACGTTCCGCAGCTGGCGGATATTGCCCGGCCAGTGGTGGTCCTGAAGCGCGCTCATCGACTCTTCCGCGATCTCCTCGATCCGTTTTCCCATCGAGTTGCCGAACTCCTTCACGAACGTCCACGACAGCAACGGAATGTCTTTCCCGCCGTTCGCGCAACGGGGGGAATACGCTCAGCGACGGACGGCGACACCTCGACGGACGGCGACACCTCGCGGTGCGATGACCGCAGCTCGGGCAACGGGACGTGCGACGACAGCGCCGGGTGCGGCGACGCAGCCCGCCCGGTAGACACCGGCAGCGCAGACGACGGCTTTGGCTTCCATAGTGCTTAGGGCGACGAATCCTCCAACCAGTAATACAGGGATAATAAAGTGCTTCATGATTGTTTCTCCTTGAGTTGCGAAGGAGCCACGATCTGCATTGCGAGAGCGATCAAGATTCACCTCTTTGGTCGCTGTCAGCAATGGAACGAACAGGGCTTCCACTTACCTCACCTCGCAAGAAGCGAGCCAACGCGGGAGGCACTGCGCGTTCTGCAAGAAATGTCCAATAGATCAGTGGGGTGACAAAAGCTCCATACCGGCGGCGGCGCGCTCAACAGGCAAAAAACTCCGAATTTTCGGAGGCTCTCCAAATTTTCGGAGAGTCCGAGCTCGTCGGATCCCCTGTTGCTGGCGTCGAGTTTTCATTACTTCGCTGATCTATCGGATGTTTTTTATGCGACGCGCAATGTCTTGTTGTTGGCCCACTTCTTGCGGAGTGCAGCAAGAAGTTCGTTCGCTGATCGGCGTGCAGATTTGCAAATGGAAGGAAACATCGATGATCAAGAGTAGTCTTATCTTGACTGCGATACTCTCACTCCCTCTCGCATTCGGCGGTGCGGCATCAGCCCAGACCACAGCGAACAAGCCTAACATCGTGGTGATCATGGCGGACGATGTCGGCATCTGGAACGTCAGCGCCTATCATCGCGGGATGATGGGTGGAAGCACGCCGAACATCGACCGCATCGCCAAGGAAGGCGCACTGTTCACCGACTACTACGCTCAGCAATCCTGCACGGCGGGTCGTGCCGCGTTTATCCTGGGACAGACGCCTTTTCGCACGGGTCTGCTGACGGTCGGCTTGCCCGCCGCCAAAGAGGGTATTCAGGACAAGGATCCGACCATCGCCGAGCTTCTCAAGCCACTTGGTTACGCAACGGCGCAGATCGGCAAGAATCATCTTGGCGATCGTAACGAATACCTTCCCACAGTGCACGGCTTCGACGAGTTCTATGGCATCCTCTATCATCTCAACGCCATGGAAGAGCCGTATGAATATGATTACCCGAAGGCTCCTAACTTCCGCACCAATTTCGGCCCGCGCAACATCGTGGACACCAAGGCGACAACGGTGGACGACCCGACGGTCGATCCGCGCTGGGGCAAGGTCGGCAAGCAAACGATCGTCGATGGCGGTCCGCTGCCGCCACACCCCAACATGGACCCCAATGCCAAGACCAACATGGAAGACGTCGATGACGAACTAGTTCGCCGGTCCGTCGACTTCATGGATCGTTCCGTCAAGGCCAACAAGCCGTTCTTCCTTTGGCACAATTCAACGCGCACCCATGTGTGGACCCATCTTTCATCCAAATGGCAGGACAAGAGCGGTTACGGCCTTTATGCCGACGCCATGATGGAGCTGGACGCGGAAGTCGGCTCGATACTCAAGAAGATCGACGACCTTGGCATCGCTGACAACACCATCGTGGTTTTTACCAGCGACAACGGCGCGGAAACATTTACCTGGCCGGACGGCGGTAACTCTCCGTTCCGGGGCGAGAAGGGCACGACCTATGAGGGCGGCTTCCGCGTGCCCATGGTCATGAAGTGGCCCGGCACGATCAAGCCCGGTCGTGTGGTCAATGACATCACCGCGGGCGAGGACTTCTTGCCCACGTTTGTGGCTGCCGCTGGCGATCCCGATATCACCGGAAAACTCCTGAATGGCCTGAAGGTCGGCGACAAAACCTTCAAGACCCATCTCGACGGTTACAACTTCCTGCCGTTCCTGAAAGGCGACGTCGCCGAGGGACCACGGAAGGAGTTCTTCTACTTCACCGATGGTGGCGACCTCAACGCCATGAGGTACGCTGAATGGAAAATCAACTTCAAGACCGTCAAGGGCAACCTGTTTACCGGTTCGGAGGAATCGACCAACGTTCCCATCGTAACCAACCTGCGGCAGGATCCGTGGGAACGTTACCAGGACCTGTCTATGAACTATGGCAAATGGTGGGGCGAGAAGCTCTGGACGATGGTGCCTGCGGTCAACATCGTCGGTCGATTTCTTCTGACGTTCAAGGAATATCCGCCAAGCCAGGTATCGGGAACGCTGACGGTCGACAAGGCGGTCGCTATGATCTCGCATGGCGCTGCCGGCGGCGGCAAATAACGAACCGCGTCAACGCTACGAGACGCTGAGCAAGCAAGGCCGTGCCCGTCCTCCTCCCGACGGGTGCGGCCAAGGCAATCAAGCACAGAAGGTTTCGGGGCTGCGCAACCGCGGAGCCTGGAATCAATCATCGCGTCGCCGGGCTCGCTGACAGGGATGTCGTCCATGAAAACGTATTGCATCAATTTGGTTCGCGTCGCGGCTATCGTACTGATCGCGATATCGTGGACGGTTCCTGGTCTTGCCCAGGAGCCGTTGCCCTCCTGGAACGACACCGCACCCAAGAAAGCCATCGTAACCTTCGTCGAGCGTGTGACCAGGCAAGGTTCGCCCGAGTTTGTGCCCGAGGCTGAGCGTATCGCTACCTTCGACAATGACGGCACGCTGTGGGCCGAGCAGCCGATCTATTTCCAGCTTGCCTTCGCGCTCGATCGCGTGAAAGGGCTCGCCCCGTTGCACCCGGAGTGGAAGGACCAAGAGCCCTTTGCCTCGCTGCTCAAGGGCGATCTCAAAGGCGCGCTCGCCGGCGGCGAACCCGCCATCTTCGAAATCGTCACCGTCACGCATTCCGGCATGACGACCGAGGAATTCGAGAAGATCGTGCGCGACTGGATCACCACTGCGAAGCATCCGGTCACCGGGCGGCTCTATACGGAGATGGTCTATCAACCGATGCTCGAACTGCTCGCCTATCTGCGTGCCAACGGCTTCAAGACGTTCATTGTCTCCGGCGGCGGCATTGATTTCATGCGCGTCTTTGCTGAACGGGTCTATGGCATCCCACCCGAGCAGGTCGTCGGCAGCAGCGGCAAGCTCGCTTTCGAACTTCGCGACGGCAAACCCCTGCTGATGAAGCTTCCCACCTTGAATTTCAACGACGATAAGGCCGGCAAGCCGGTCGGCATCCAGATGCACATCGGCCGTCAGCCGATTGCGGCGTTCGGCAACTCCGACGGCGATCTGCAAATGCTCGAATGGGCCAAGGGAGGCGGCGGTGTCCGCTTTGCTCTCATCGTGCATCATACCGATGCCGAGCGGGAATGGGCGTACGACCGCACATCCTCCATCGGCCGTCTCGACAAGGCGCTCGATGCCGCCCAGGCCGAAGGCTGGACCGTCGTCGACATGAAGAACGACTGGAAAACCATATTCCCGTTCGGGAGCAAATGAGTACGGGCTCGATCCAAGGGAATAACGGCCGCAACCGCTCAGACGCTCACCAATCTGGTGAAGGAGGCCCATGAACTCAATTGCAATTCATTCCACGATTGCCGCCGTTGCCTTTCTCGCATCGACGCTGTCCGTTGAAGCGCAGGGGACTTCTGGAAGCACCGGCGCGGTCGCGTCCATTCCGAGCAGCATCGTAAGGGCTGAACCCGGACAACCTCCGGCGCCCGGGCTTATCGAGATCCTCACAAGTCCGACGCCGCCCGGCCGGGAGGCCGATTCAAATCGGATCCGCCGCAGCAAGAACCCCGTTTCGTCAAAGTAGAGAACGCTCACGGAAGCAAGAGAAAGCGGAGGCCGAGGCGCCGGGAATTTGGGAATTTCGCTATCGCGGACACCAATGCGACCGATCCGTCCGAGCAAGGAGCTGTACCATGAAGACATACCCGAAGGTTTTGGCCGTGCTTACCGGACTGGCCTGCGCGCAGGGTCTAGGCTCGCCGATCGCCCGCGCCGCCGAACCGATCACCGAGCAGGAGGCGCGCGCCATCGGCGTCGATGCCTACCTCTACTTCTACCCCTTGCTGTCGATGGATATCACGCGAAGACAATTCACTAACGTCGTGCCCGGCAAGGTGTTCGGCAAAGGCCCGATGAACATGTTCGTCAACGTCCCGGAATATCCGCCGGCCGATTTCAAGGGGGTCGTCCGCTCGAATTTCGACACGCTCTATTCCATCGCGTGGCTCGACCTCACCGCGGAGCCGCTGATCGTCTCGGCACCGGATACGGCCGGCCGATTCTATCTCTTGCCGATGCTGGATATGTGGACAGACGTATTCGCGTCGCCGGGCTCGCGGACCACCGGCACCGAGGCCACCAGCTTTCTTGTGACCGCTCCCGGCTGGAACGGAGCGGTTCCGGACGGGCTGATCCGCCTTGCGGCGCCCACCCCCTATGTCTGGGTCATCGGTCGAACCAAGACGGACGGGCCGCCCGACTACGACGCGGTCCACAAGATCCAGGCCGGCTATATCGTCACGCCGCTGTCGCGCCTGGGTAAGCCGCCGGAGCCCGTGACGGTGGAGATCGATCCAGCTGTCGACATGAAGACCCCGCCAAAGGTTCAGGTCGACACCATGCCCGCCGCAAAATATTTCGCTTACGCCGCCGAACTGCTCAAGCTGCATCCGCCTCACGGCACCGATCAGCCCATTATCGCGCAGATGAAGCGGATTGGCATCGAGCCCGGCAAGACTTTCGACTTCGACAAGCTCGCGCCGGCCGTGCGGAGCGCGCTGGAGCGCGCGCCCGAGGGCGCCCAGCAGCTCATGAAGTGGAAGATGGCCACGCTGGCCCAGGTCGTGAATGGATGGTCGATGAATACCGACACCATGGGTGTCTACGGTAACTACTACCTCAAGCGGGCCATCGTCTCCCAGGTCGGCCTCGGCGCCAACCTTCCGGAAGATGCGATCTACCCGTTGAACCTTGGCGACAACGCCGGCAAGCCACTCGACGGCGAGAATAAATATGTGATCCACTTCGCCAACGGCGGCGCGCCGCCTGTGGACGCCTTCTGGTCCATCACCCTTTATGACGCAGAGGGGTTTCAGGTCGGAAACAGCTTGAACCGGTTCGCCGTCGCAAGCTGGATGCCGTTCAAGACCAATAAGGACGGCTCCCTGGACATCTATTTCCAGAACGAGAGCCCGGGGCATGACAAGGAGGCCAACTGGCTTCCTGCGCCAAAGGCGCCCTTCAACCTGACCATGCGTCTCTACGGTCCGCGGTCGGAAGCGCTTACGGGCAAGTGGAGTCCACCACCGGTGACGAAATCGCCATAGTCCGCGCTCGAAAGGAGCAAAGTCAGAACTGACTGTCGCGCCGGCCGACGGCAAGCTAATCTCCCTCAAGCAAGGACCAAGCAAGGTCAACCGAAGCCGCCGCTTATACGACCATTTAGTGCAAAGGGACGACGTTGGCGCGTAAGCGAGGAAAGCCTCCTCCGAGGAACGGCGGGTCCCGTCGCGAGCCCGTGTCTCAACCGAAAGCCACCGTGCCGTCCGTCGCAGAACCTAAGGCTTTCTCGCCGGGCGTGACATTGGCTATGGTGGTAGCAGGCGCGGCAGCCATATTTGCTGTCGGTTTCCTTTTTCAGTACCGCTCCGATAATCCCGACAAAACCTCTCCTCCTGCGCTTGCCAGTGCTGAACCGACATTCGTCGGCAGCGAGACATGCTCCGGCTGCCACCAAGCCGAAGCAAAGCTCTGGCAGGGCTCTCAACATCAGCGCGCGATGGCACACGCGACCGAAAAGACGGTGCTGGGTGATTTCTCCGACAAAACATTCGAGTACTTCGGCGTAAAATCCCGCTTTTTCCGCAGGGATGGAAAGTACCTGGTTGAAACGGACGGTTCGGACGGCAAGCTTGCCACCTTCGAGGTCAAGTACACGTTCGGCGTTGATCCGCTCCAGCTGTATCTCATTGAATTCCCCGACGGCCGTCTGCAGTCGCTGTCTATCGCTTGGGACACCCGGCCGAAAGACAAAGGCGGCCAGCGCTGGTTCCACCTCTATCCAAACGAGGAAATCCGCCACGACGACGTGTTGCACTGGACGAAGTTGAACCAGAACTGGAATTTCATGTGCTCCGAATGCCACTCCACCGGCGTTCGGAAAAATTATGATGCGGCCAACGACCGCTTCGCCACGACCTTCGCGGAGATCAGCGTAGGTTGCGAGGCATGCCATGGACAGGGATCGCGCCACGTCGGCTGGGCGCAGAATAGGAACAACTGGTGGCCTCTCGGTAAGATCGACGATCCAACAAAAGGATTAGCCGAGCGATTCAGCGAGCGCCGCGACGCAACTTGGTCGCTCAACCCGGAAACCGGTAACGCCAACCGCAGCAGCCCATCACGTGCGCTACGCGCCGAAGTCGAGGCCTGCGGTCTCTGTCATGCCCGGCGTAGCCAGTTTTCCGAGGCTTGGTCGCCCGGGCAACCGTTATCCGACACCCACATGATTTCGCCGATCGCGCGCGGCCTCTATCATGCGGACGGACAAATGATGGATGGCGAGGAAGTATACAATTATGGCTCGTTCAAGCAGAGCAAGATGTTTGCGGCCGGTGTCACATGCAGCGATTGCCACGATCCCCACAGCGCCAAGCTGCGGCTTGCGGGTGACGACCCCTGTCTGCAATGTCACTCCCCGGCGAAGTACACAGAAGTCAGCCACCATCGACACGACGCGGTGGATCCGCCCCTCTCCTGCGCGTCCTGTCATATGCCGACCCGTACCTACATGGTCGTCGATCAACGCCACGATCATAGTTTCCGCATTCCGCGTCCGGACCTATCCGTAAAGCTCGGCACGCCTAACGCCTGCAATGACTGTCACAGGGACAAAACTCCGGAATGGTCAGCGGCGGCGATTGAGCGCTGGCATGGACCGGTTCGCAAAGGCTTCCAAAACTACGCCTCAGCGTTCCATTCAGCCTGGACTGACCAGTCGGACGCCTCGAAGCTACTGGCAACCGTCGCCGCCGATCGTAACGCGCCAGCCATCGCGCGGGCCGGCGCATTGAGCGAGCTTGGCGCCAACGTTACCCGGACGATCCCGGACTCGGCGCGAGCTTCGCTGACAGATCCCGATCCGATGGTGCGGATCGGGGCGCTGGATATGCTCCAGGACCTGCCGCTCGCGCAGAGGTGGTCGATCGCATCGCCTCTCTTGATGGATCCTGTCCATGGGGTGCGCATCCGCGCGGTATCAACATTGAGTGACGTTTCGCCGGCGCGGCTGTCCGAGATTGACCGCGGACGCTTTGATCGCGCCGCAGAGGAATTCATTGCCGCGCAAAACTCCAACGCGGACAGGCCGGAAGCCAGAACCACGCTGGGCGCCTTCTACGCCGGTCGTGGGCGCAGCAGCGCTGCGGAAGCGGAATACAAGGCAGCGCTTCGCCTGAGCCCGCAATTTACCGGCGCGTCCATCAATCTTGCGGATCTGTATCGGCAGACTGGACGGGAAACCGATGCCGAGAAGGTCTTGCGCAACGCCATTGAGATCTCGCCCAACGACGGCGGGTTGCATCATGCCCTTGGTTTGAGCCTGGTGCGGCTCAAGCGCCTTGACGACGCCCTCGTCGAGCTAGGCCGCGCGGCCAGCCTGGATCGCCTCAACGCGCGATACGCCTACATCTACGGCGTGGCGCTACATTCGGCCGGGCGCCTGCAGGAGGCCATCGGATATTTGAAGGAGAGCGCGACCGCACATCCCGGAAACGTCAGCATTGCGATGGCGATTGCCGGCTTCAGCCGGGAAGCCGGCGACAGCGTAACGGCGCTTCAATATGCCGAACTGGCAGCTAAAATCGCCCCCGAAGATCCGGCCATCAGAAACATGATAGGTGAACTTCGACGTCAGGTCCCGCCCCGATAGATATTCTGCCAAATCAGTTCTTTGGAAGCTTTCGCGCCAACTGCTGGTCCTGAAGACATGTCAGCAAATCGACGTAGCTCGGCGGGACCGCGTCGGCGTCGCTCTTACTGCCAACTGTTGCGCCGGTGCACATCGCGCGGTCGGAGGCGACAAAACCCGACCATTGTGTTTCAAGTTGACCTTTCGCCCGTTGCTCGTCGTCCACGCATCTTTTTATCGTTGCGCTCATGCCGGCGTTGGGATCGAACGCCGAAGCGCTGTCGACTTTGCAACCGCGCTCAATATTGAATTGCGGGACGCCGTCCGCGACCGCGATGACCAATTGCGACGTTAGGACGATCATCGAAAATTGGATCAGCATCCGGTCCTCCTGGCGAAACTCGCCTTGCACGGGATGGCAAGCCTCTTGCACTTGCATCGCAAGAAGCGGGCCGACGGCGCGACTGTCATACGGAGAAGGAAACTGGTTGATGAATCAGCAACATGTAAAGCCAACCGCAAATAGCGGCGGATCGGATACTCTAAAAAAGCTCCGAATTTTCGTAGCGCCTCCGAAAATTCGGAGCTTGCCGTTTTGGTTCCACCTACATTTTCCGCACAAGTATCCAGCATCAAGTTTCAGGCGAGTCGACCCATACTCAATCGAGGCTTAAGCTTCTGCACGACCTCGATCTCGCCCCGGCCAGATGCGGCCATGGCAGCGCCTTGAGGCGCCGCTGAGGCATCATTGGGGACACTCACTTAAGTGCGGCGATCGGCGACGCTATGGTCAATGCAAGCATGAATAGTCGATTGGATCTGCTGCGAGAGCGATGGAGTGATCCGCTTCTGACGACGCTTACGGTGCTGCTGATCTTGATGATGTTTGTCTTTGCACCGCTTCAGGCCGTCGGCATCAAATTGTTTCAAGTCCTTTCATTCCTGTCCGCGCTCGGACTCATTGCCGGCATTTTTCTGCTGTCGGGGAGCCCGACGGTTGTCGTCGCATTGCTGGCGGCTTTCGGCATGGCTGGCACGGCGGCATGGTCCCGTCTCAACGCGCCGTCGGTTCTCGATGTCTATCTCCTTGCGGGCGCGTTGCTCATCATGGGCGTCGCGATGGTCGGTGTGGTCGCCCGAACGGTATTTGCCGCGGGACGCGTCACGCATCATCGAATAACCGGGGCTATCCTAGTCTACTTGAGTATCGCGCTAACTTTTACCGCGCTCTTTACGATCGTCGGCCTGCTTGTGCCCAATGCGTTTTCGGGGATGACATTTAAAGATGACCCTGCCCTCGCCAGCAACGTGATCTACTTTAGCTTTGTTACGTTGACATCGACCGGGTATGGCGATGTCTTTCCGGTGCACCCTGTGGCACGCAGTCTTTGCAATCTGGAAACGATCATCGGTCAGCTTTATCCGGCGACCTTGCTCGCAAGGTTGGTATCGCTGGAGATTGAAGGCCGGCGCTGATGGATATCCCGGACCTACCGTCCGGCCGCCTCCGCTCGCGCGCGTCTGCTGGCGACTTCCGCCGGACAGCGGGCGCGATTGATGCTGCCGACCGGCCTGCTGTCAGGTGTGGAATTGCCCGTAACGTCGAAATATACGGCTTCGCTTGCTTCCGCCGACAATTGTGAATTCTCGATCAGCGAAAGCCTTGCAACTCTGTGGAACGGCGCCTCGGCTTCGTTCCATTCCACGCTCGCGTTCTCGATCCAGAAATTGGCGTCGCGAGTCTTGCCCCAATAGGTCATCTTGCGAGTATCGAGAAGCTGAATGGCAAACTCGAACCAGCTCAACTGGCCATCCTCCTTGATGTGCCGTGCCAGTTCGTCCTGCAGGCCCTTGGGGTTGCTCTTTTGCAGAGGACGCGCCGGATTGTCCGGCGACGGTATGGCCGAGAACTTCACGATATCATTTGGCCCGTGACGAAACGGAACCGTGCTCCAATAACGGAGCTGCTGATAGGGCGCGATTTTCTGCCGCGCCTGCAATTCCGCCAGCGCCAGGGTTCGTACCACTTTCAACTTGTCTTTAAAGGGCAGTGACCACAGGACGGCGACCGGGTTCGACGCCGTCAGCACCTTGATGGTCGCCACGAATGCGGGAGAGTCGTTGATGGGCAGCGTGGTCGCATTCTGCATCGAGAAGTCTTGCCGCGAAGCCCCCTCGCCGGCCATGTTGCCTTGGGTGAGGTCGACCCAGAACGACAACGACCTGACATCGGGCTTGAAATCGGAATTTATGCTTGCGTCCGCGTTCGCAAACCGCACGACCGCGGGATAAACGCCGGGCTTCGCAAAAATCCCCTTCGCAAGTCGCGCGGCCAAGTCAGGCGCGCGATCGACGGTGAGGTCAAATATTTCGAATTGAGCCCGGACACAGACTCCGCTCGCATGGGTCCCGCGACAGAGCGGCCGGTGCTGTTGTGCTGCAGCATTGGCCTGCATCAAAAGAGATTTCGCGGCGATCACCTCGATGTCGGCCTTTTCCCGGGCGGGGTTCCGGTCGGCATCGCTCTCGGTCACTCCGAACCATCTGGTCAGGGACATCATTGAAAGCCTCCGAGGAGAAGCAGGGCTTCAGGTGTTCATCCCAGCTTGGCGATGAATTTGATCGCCGTGATGCTTGGCAGAAAGCAGTACGCGGCGGCCCGGGTCGTAACGAAGCTGGAGAACCCTGTGATCTTGATCGGGGCGCCATTGCTTCGGGGAATGACGAAGATGCTCTCCGCCGGGTCCTGCGTACCGATCATTGGATCCTTTGACTTCGGATTGAGCCGCACCGATCCCGCAAATTCGCTGTCATTGACCCAATGTCCGAGCACGAACTCGTACTGGTTCTCGATGCTCGAGTTGATGAAATAACCGAGCAGGCCCCGCTCGATGCCATCATGAGGCTGCGCTGGATCATAGACGGGACCGTATGGCAGGCCACGACGGATAAGCCGGTGCGTGTTATTGCTGCCGCCGGGCTGGCCCTGCCCCGTGACCGGCTGGCCTCTCGGGTTGATGCGGCGCATGTGGGCGCCGACTGGGCAACGCAGGCCCCTGGGATCGCCCGATCCATCCGCGTTGACGTATTCGAAATTGTTAAGCTGCTCCGGGGCAAGTCCACCCGGTGGGCTGTCGCTTTCCGGGGACAAGGCAAGCGGCACGCCATTGCGCCAACGACCGCACATCTTGGCGGCGAGCAGTTCGGGATCTATCGTGTCCTTGTTCGACTGAAGAAATTCTTCGAAGCCGACGACATCCGTCTTGATCATCTTGAAGACAGCGAAGCTGCCATTCAACCCGAGCTCTCGCGGCTCCGGCATCAGATAGTTTTCGGCCTCGCCCCGCAGCACGAACAGCCAGGGTTCGCACGGCTGCTGGTGATCCGGCGGATACCGCTCGGGACCACCGTGAATAGTGGTCATGCTGATACCGTCGGTATAGCCGAAGTGAACCTTGAACGTCGGGACCGGCTCGCCGTCCTTCACTTCCATCAACGCCATTCCGTCGGCACGCCAGATTTCGCGAAAGGCCCCGCCTTCGGCAAACAGCGCGCCAAGTCGGTCGCTATAGGCTGTCATGGCCTCGGGATTCAGGGCGTGCAACGTGATCAGGACGTGATCGCCGCCGGCTCCGAACCCACCGATCCAGTGCTGCGGATCACTCTCCCCGGTATCGCCCACCAGTTTGGCGCGTTCGGCCGCGCCTTCGACGAACGCACCGAATGATTTGAACGAAAGTGAGGGAATGCGATCCCTGATCTCCAGCGCGACCAGCCCCGGCCAGGTGATGCCGAGGTTAAGGCAGTAATCGGGGTTGCGGCGCGGGCCGTCGTTCGGATTGTCTCCCGGGCCCGGCTCGAAGCCGACATGCCAGTCCTCGGCGGTGGTAATCTGAGGCGCATCGGCTTCATCGCCGCTGACGAGCCGTCCGAGCAGCTTGCGGGCTTCCGCAGGGACCCCCACTGTCAGAAGGAGATGCCGCACCATCGGCATTCTGTAGCCCCGCAGGATGAACCCCTGGATATCCGAGAGATCCAGCGCGGTATTCTTCGCAGCGGATTCCGAGCCCGCCCCACGTCCAAACAGCCGGCTGAGAAGACCCCTGCTCTCACTTGCTCTTGCCGGCGTTGCGCCGCCCTGAACCACGATGTCGCTCCTGCGCCCGCGTCCGCTTATCCGGCCGCGGCGGATGGTGATTTGCTGTCGGCAATCAGGGCATGGATGTCCTGGACCGATAGACCGGGATAAGCCTGGTAGAAGCCAATCGGGGCACGGTTTGCCCCTGCAGCAAAATCAACGAACTCCTGAAGGTGCTTTCGACAAGGTGACGGCGGCGGGTTCCTGGTGAACTTGAAGATGAGATCGAAGACCTCGCCGATATTCTTGGTGAAATCTGCGATGTATTTTTCGAAAGAACCGTCATAGACGGTGAAGAAACCGATCTGGTTGTCCTCGAGTGGAACGAACTGGGCGAAATGCGGCGTGCCAACCTTGTCCAGGTCTTTCGTGGTCCCACTGCCGCGCGCGCGCAGGATCAACTGTACTGCGAGGAAATGCAGGTATGACCTGATGGGGAGTATCACCAGAAACGGATGCAGTTCGCTGGCTCCAGTGACGTCCGCCGCCGACGCCAGCGCCTTGATCGCCTTGGCGGTCACCGCAGGGTAAGCCGTGTAAAGATTTACCGCCTGGATGAGGTGCGCCTTCGTCCATGTGACGAAAGTGTCCACGTTGGCAGCGACCGGAGTGGCCGGCGGATCATCCACATGCTGGAAAACAGCATCAAACACCGGCCCCGCGAGTCCGGCGAGATCGGCCATCAGCTGTCCAAATTCGCCGTCGAAATCGCCCAGAAACAGCAACGTCCTTTCGCTCAGAATGGTGAAGCGTGAGTAGTGTACCCGGCCGATGGTGTCGGTTGCCTGGAACAGACCGGGCATCAGATCTGGAAGCTGCGCCGCCAAGGTTGGCGCGTCCGCGGGCGATTTCAGGGGAAAGCTGAGGGTAAAGTGGTTCTGGCTCATGATTGCACTGTCCCCATGCTCACGGGATCATGCCGCAATCGAACATCTTGTTCAGAACCGGCGCGGCGATCTTGTTGATGAAGAATATTCGCGCCTGCGAATCGTTGCGGAGGAACTCGATGGCCTCCTTCTCCTTGTCCGTTGGCGGGTCCTTCTTTTGCGCCTTCAACTCGTCGCAGGTTGCCGTCTTGTATTTCTTGATCACCTTGTCGGCGGCTAAATCCAGCAGCATACCTTGGGCAGACGCAGCGCCCGCGACCACCAAGGCTGAAATTCCCACGGCTACGCCGATCAAT
>Ga0209863_10000663_pt1 | contig 15758 bp, 15 predicted proteins | sample OrgsoiDNA2013046_FD_185796 | JGI IMG/M metagenome (GOLD analysis project Ga0209863, IMG submission 185796) | Permafrost soil microbial communities from the Arctic, to analyse light accelerated degradation of dissolved organic matter (DOM) -... | ecosystem: Environmental > Terrestrial > Soil >...
CACGACGTCGACCTCGGGCGGCAACGCCTCGAGCGCCCTTGCTACCGAGTCTTGGCGGTCGGCACCACCGGCGACGACGAGCACCTCGGTGTCGAGGTGATGCAAGGCCAGCAGCGCCCGCACCTCGGCCACTCCGTCCGGCGGAGCCGCGACAACCACGAGATCGACCAGCCTGGCCCGCGAGAGTGCGGTCACGGCATGAACAAGCATCGGGACGCCGCCGAGGGGGCGCAGCGCCTTGGGCTGCCCGGGCCCGAGCCGCTCACCGCGGCCGGCGGCCGGGACGATGGCCGCGACGGTCACGACGAACGACCGCTGGCCAGATCAGGCGCCGTGACCGGCTGACCGAAGACCATCCGGCCGTTCGCGGTCGTGAGCACGCTGGTCACTCGCACCATCACCTCATCACCGATGCGCTCGCGCGAGCGCTCGGCGACCACCATGGTGCCGTCATCGAGATAGCCGATGGCCTGCCCGGCTTCTTTGCCGCTGCGCAGCAGGTGAACGAGCACGTCGTCGCCGGCCGACACCGGCGGGCGGAGCGCGAGTGCGAGACCGTGCAGATTCATGACATGGACGCCGGCCAGCGCAGCCGCCTTCGCCAGGTTGGTGTCGAGCGTCAGGAGCGGGAGACCTTTGTCGAGGCAGATGCGTACCAGCTTGGCGTCAACCTCCGCGACGGCCGGAACATCGTCGTCGAGCACTTCGACAGCGATTCCCGGTTCGCGCTTCAGCGCTTCGAGGGTCTGGAGACCGCGGCGCCCCTTTGAGCGGCGAAGGTCATCGCCCGAATCGGCCAACGCTTGGAGCTCGCCCAGGACTGGCAGCGGAACGAGCAACTTGCCATGCAGGAAGCCGGCCCGCACCACATCAAGGACCCGGCCGTCGATCGCCACGGAGGTGTCGACGATGCGCGGAAGGTTGGAAGAGGCCAGCGGTCGTGGACCCATGCCGGCCCGACTCGCGAAGAGCCCGAGCATCTCTTCGCGTCGGCTCGCCCCAAGTCGGTAGCCGAGATAGCCGACTACAAGGACGACGAATCCGAACAGCGGAAACGCCAGGAAAGGCTGCAGCAAAAGGAAAATCCACCATGCGACGCCAGCCCCGACCAGTACGCCGATGACGCCGCCGAATGAGCCTGCCACGAGTTCCTCGGCCGAGGCCTCGCGCAACGTGTGCTCTGTTCGGCTGACGACCGTCACTGTGGTGCGGCCGAGTACACCGCCAAGGACGTAGCCCAGACCCGAGCCGATGATGATGCCTACCATCACGCCGTTGAGCGGACCGAGGATCGACGCCTCTGAGTTGACGTGGCGGGCGATCTCGTATCCGAGACCGGCGAAGAACACCACGACGAGCAGACGCAAGACGTCGACGACGCCGGTGGGCGTGCGCTTCTTCATCGTCATGACATCGCTCCGGGCCCGGCCGTCGGGGCGAGCCCGGCGGAGTCGAACGCCTGGGAATCCCGGCGCCACCCCATGCTAGAAGGCGAACGGTCTCGCCCACCCCTGTTAGGAGGCGAGGACCTCGTCTGTTAGGAGGCGAGGACCTCGTCGAGGATCGCTTCGGCCTTGTCTTCGTTCGTGCCTTCGGCCAACGCCAACTCACTCACGAGGATCTGCCTGGCCTTGGCCAGCATCCGCTTCTCGCCGGCGGATAGGCCGCGCTCACGGTCGCGGCGCCACAGGTCGCGGACGACCTCGGCGACCTTGTTGACGTCGCCGGAGGCCAGCTTTTCGAGATTGGCCTTGTATCGGCGGGACCAGTTGGTGGGCTCTTCGGTGTGCGGCGCACGGAGCACCTCGAACACCTTGTCGAGGCCCTCTTGGCCCACGACATCGCGAACACCCACAAACTCGGCATTGTCAGCGGGTACCCGAACCGTGAGATCACCCTGGGCGACCTTCAAGACAAGGTAGATGCGCTCCTCGCCGTTGATCACACGACTCTCGATGGCTTCGATCAGTGCAGCCCCATGATGGGGATAGACGACCGTCTCGCCGACGTTGAACGACATGTGCACGAGCCCCTTCCGCTGACTTGAGGATACCACGCAGACGAGGCCCGCGGTAACGGCGTTGTGCGCATCTGTGCAGGTCAGAGCCATGGTGACGGCGACTGCAAGATCACGGACAACCGATGCGGCTCTTGACAAGAGCCTGCTGGATGTGCCCGGCTAGGGGCATGGCCAGGGACGCCGGGGACAGTGGCACCAGCGGCACCAGCGGTGGTGATGACCGCGGCATGCCAAGCGGCCCACCACTCGCGGTCCCCGATGATGCGCGCGAGCTGGCCCGCGACGTCGCCGCCTGGCGGCGGGAGGAGCGCTGGGCACGCCGCCGCCGGGTCGTCGAGCGTCGCCTCCTCGGCGGACCCGCGTCGTCCAAGGTGCTGTCAGCTCCGCTCGTGATTACGGTTTTGCTCGCGGTCGGGTTGCTCGGCGCGACGCTCGCTTTTCCCGGCGGCTCGCCGACCCGCCGGGCCACGGCACCGGTGCCCTTGGTTCTGGCCGCACCGTCGGCGCCCGCGGGCAGCGTCGGCGGGCTGGTGCCCGATGTCACGCTCCTCGGGCAGACGGGTCCGACAACGGCGCGCGATCTCAGGCCAGCCGTCCTCGCCATGCCACAGCCGAACTGCGAGTGCGGCGCCGCCCTGGCGCACGTCGCACAGCAGGCTGGGGCAGCCGGGCTCACGATCTATCTGATCGGCAGTCGGGCCCAACAGGCCGAACTCCAAGCCTTGGCCGCTCACGCCGGGGCGGCGCGCGTCGAAGTCATGCTGGAGCAAGACGCGACGTTGACCACCGCGTTTTCCCTGGGTCCGCTGAGCGCCGTCGCCGTGCATGCCGACGGTGTGATCGAGGTGATCGTCGCCAGCGTCGTACGCACGACATCACTCGACGTCGTCCTCTCCGGCTTAAAGCAACCGGCGCACGCCGGGGCGTGAAGAACGCTCGGCGGCGGCTGGTTAGGCTACCCACCAGCCGGTCAGCCGAAGGGGATAGCTCGTGAGCAACAGCCTGGTCTGCCGCAGACCCCGCCTGCGCACACCGCTCCTTGTCGGAGCCTGCGCGCCTCTTCTCGCCGGGCTCGCCGCGTGTGCGACCGGCTTCGGTTCGCCGACCCGGCACGCGGTCGCCAACCTCCAGGCCGCCAGCACCCAAGTCGGCAGCACCCTTGAGATCCGGGGCGCAATCATCGCGCTGCCAAGCGGCGATTCATCGGCAAAGGGCGGGTTGGCCTATCTCCAGTTCAGCGCAGTCAACATGGCCAGCCAGGCAGACGAACTTTTGAATGTGACCGTGGCGCCGATCCCGGTCGAGGGAGCAGCTGCAAGCTCGGCCGGGGCGGCACAATCTCTGCAGGCTGCCAGCGCTACCGCGATTCCAGCCGCTACCGCGACTGCACCTGGTACTGCTCGCGTCAGCGTCGTGCTGCGCAACCTCACCGAGGCCCTCCAACAAGGCGACTCGGTGGAGGTCGGCCTCACGTTCAAGAACAGCGGCTCAGTGACCGGGCTGCTGGTGCCCGTGCAAAGCGCTGCTGCTGTCGGCAGCGCGTTCCTCCCGACGGGGCCGCCGCCGCTGCCCTCGTCGCCCGCGCCCGCATCGTCGGCACCCGCGTCGCCCGCACCAGCAAGCTCCGGGCCGGTCACCGCTCCGGCGTCGCCGGCGGTTTCTCCGTCAGCCGCTGCCACCAGTTAGAGCGACGGTCAGCGACCCTGGTTCGCGACCGCGCTAGCGGCCGTCGCCGCCGCATCGGGATCGAGGTAGGCGCCACCGCGCACGACCGGCTTGAGGTCGGCGTCGAGGCGATAGACGAGCGGAATTCCGGTTGGGATATTCAGACCGGCAATGGCGTCGTCGGAGATCTGATCGAGGTGTTTTACCAGCGCCCGCAGGGAATTTCCGTGCGCCACCACCAGCACGATGCGCTGCGCGACTAAGTCCGGGACAATGGCGTCGTACCAGTACGGCAGCATCCGCTCGACGACGTCCTTGAGGCATTCGGACGACGGGCGCAGCTCAGGGGGCAACGTCGCGTAGCGCGGATCGGCCGCTTGCGAGAACTCGTCGTCCGCGGCGATCTGCGGTGGGCGCACGTCATACGACCGGCGCCACAACATGAACTGCTCCTCGCCGTACGCCTCGAGCGTCGCCTTCTTATCCTTGCCCTGGAGCGCGCCATAGTGCCTCTCATTGAGGCGCCACGACCGCTGCACCGGCAGCCACAGGAGGTTCGCCGCGTCGAGCGCGATGTTGGCGGTGCGGATCGCGCGGCGTAGCAGCGACGTGTGCAAAATATCGGGGCGAACGTTGTGCTCGGCGAGCAACCGGCCACCGTTTGCTGCTTCGGCCTCGCCCTTCGCCGACAGGTCGACATCGACCCACCCCGTGAAGAGGTTTTTCGCGTTCCACTCGCTCTCCCCGTGGCGCAGCAAAATGAGGGTGCGAGCTGACGAGTTGGATTCCGACGATTGCGACATGCCGCTAGTTTCCCAGATCGGGGCGAACGAGCGCTCGATGGGCCGCGATCAGCGCGCGACGGCGATCGACAGCTCCTCGGCGCCCCGACTCGCGACACCGCGCAACGCGGCAGCGTAGACGTCGAGCACGCCGTCGACGGTGCGGTCCCAGTCGAAGCGGGCAGCGTGGGCGATGGCACCGGCTGATAGCGCGCGCCGGCCCTCGGCGTCCGCCAGAAATGCGGTGAGAACGTCGGCGTAATGCGCGGGGTCATGCCCTTCGACGAGGTGCCCGGACACGCCATCGCTGACGGTCGTGACAAGGCCGCCGACCCGAGCCGCGACGACCGGCGTGCCACAGGCCTGTGACTCAAGCGCGACGAGACCGAACGATTCGCTGTACGACGGCACCACAGTCACGCTCGCCGCCCGGTAGAAGTCGGCGAGCCGCTCACCCGATACCGGCGGTTCGAACCGGACCAAGTCGGCGACGCCCAGCCGCTCGGCCAGCCGGGCGAGATGGCCAGGCCCGGCGGTACCCGCACCGCTGACACCGCCGACGACTACCGCGAGCAACCGATCACGCATGGACGGCGCTCGGTCGACCATCACCGCAAGCGCGCGGATCACCAGGTCGGGGGCTTTCAGTGGCTGGATGCGACCCACGAAGAGAACCACCTCGCGACCTTTCGGCAACCCGAGCCGCGCGCGAGCGGCGGACTGCGACCCGGGGCGGTACAGCGCGAGATCGACGCCGGGTGGAACAACGGAGACGGCCGCCGGGTCGGCGTCATACAGATCGGTGAGATCGCGCGACTCAGCGGCGGTGTTCGCGATCAGCCGGTCAGCCGCCTCGACGACCTGTGCCTCGCCGATCGCGCGCGCCGAAGGCTCGGGTGCGTCGCCTTCGGCGAGCGCGGCGTTCTTCACCTTCGCGAGCGTGTGCATGCTGTGCACCAAGGGCACCCCCCACCGCTCCTTCGCCAGCCAACCCACCTGGCCCGACAGCCAGTAATGCGAGTGGATCAGGTCGTACCAGCCCGGCTCCCTAGCTGCTTCGGCTCGCAGCACTGCGGCGGTGAAGGCGCACAACTGCGAGGGCAGATCCGCCTTGGGCAGTGGCTCGAGCGGGCCGGCGATCACGTTGCGCACAATGAATCCGGGCTCGATGTAGTCGATCGCGGGAACGTCGCCCGATCGAGCGCGGGTGAATACCTCGACCTCAACACCCTTCGCGGCCAGCCGGCGGGACAGCTCCATCACGTAGACATTCATGCCGCCCGCATCGCCCACCCCCGGCTGCTCAACGGGGGACGTGTGCAGACTCAACATCGCGAGACGGCGAAGCGGTGGGCGCACAAGTGGGCGACCGTTTCGGCCGAGCATGCTGGCCACCGAGGCGCGGGTAGCGAGACTGGCATGGGCACCGGCAGAGCCGCTACCAGAAGTGCCCGTCGTGGATTCATGGGAATCCCGCGGAGGAAGCTGGACGTCATCGAACACGAGCTACCTCCTCACGGTCGCGCGGCCGATGTGACCAACGTACGAGATGGCGCTGCCATTCCCCGCCATTTCCCGGGGATGAGAACTCACTGCGAAGATGCCCTCATGACGAGCGAGCCAACCACCGAACCTCGCACCCCACAGCCAACCACGAGTCGGCCGGTCGCCGTCGTGACTGGGGCGAGCAGCGGCATCGGCGCGGCCACCGCTCGACGACTGGCGGGCGACGGGTTCGAGGTCGTGTGTGCCGCCCGACGGACCGGACGGCTGGCCACCCTTGCGGCGGAGATCGGTGGTCGGGCCCTCACCCTCGACGTCACCGATCCCGAGTCTGTCGCCGCATTGGCCGAGGGAGTGCCGTCCTGCGCGTTGCTGGTGAACGCCGCGGGCGGCGCAATCGGGGCCGAGCCCATCGCGGCGGCCGACCCAGCCGACTGGCAGGCCATGTTCGACATGAACGTGCTCGGGGTGTTGCGGGTGACACAGGCATTGCTCCCGGCCCTGCTCGCATCAGGCGCCGGCCACGTGATCGTGGTCGGCTCGACCGCCGGCCGGATCGTGTACGAGGGCGGCGGCGGATACACCGCCGCGAAACATGCCACCACGGCCCTGGCCGAAACACTGCGGCTGGAGCTGAACGGTCAGCCGGTGCGGGTCACCGAGATTGCGCCCGGCATGGTGCGCACTGACGAGTTCAGCCTGAACCGTTTTCGCGGTGATGCGGAGCGCGCGGCCGCCATCTACGCCGGTGTCGACGAACCACTCACGGCGGACGACGTGGCCGACTGCATCAGCTGGTGCGCGACTCGACCCGCACATGTCAACGTCGACCTGCTCGTCGTCAAGCCACTCGCCCAGGCCGCCCAGTACAAGGTGCACAGAACCTCATGACGCAACCGCCCGACACCGCGCCGCAGGCCCACGATGACACCGCCATACCGGCGCATGAGCACATGGTCAACAACGGCAAACGTGATCTCTCGCTCGACCAGCTCGCCGCGACCCAACCCGGACTCGACCGGTTGATGGCCGAAGTCGGCCCGCGCATGCACCGGCTCTACTTTGCTGGCAGGGCTGGGAATTGGCCGTTGGCGCAGTATTTCTTTCGGTCGGTGATCAAGCAGCTCAGCTTGTGCGCATTCTCACGACCGAAGTACGAGCTTGCCATCAATACCTACATCGCTGACGACTGCGAGCGGCTACGGTTGGCCATCAAGAATGCGGACGGCGATGCGTTCGAATCTGCATACGCGGCGATGGTCGTTCGGGCGAACGACTACCACGACGAGTTCGCGAAGCCTTACCTGCACTGGGTTTGCCCCGCATCACCGCCGGAGGATCTCGACCTCATGGCCGGACTCAGTTAGCGACACCGCCAGCGAGCTCGTGACACACCGCTGCACGTGACACACCGCTGCTAGCGCCGCACGCGCCGCAACGCTGGACGCACGTCGACGAAATATACGATCGTGGCGATAACCGCGGCCAGGCCCAACGATCCAAACCAACCGCTCAGCAACACCACGACGAGAGCAACGCCCAGGATCGACAGCCACGCTGGCTTCGTCAGTTTGCCGGCCGCAAGGTAGGCGCCGGCGGGATGGGTTGCCGCGTCGACCAGTGCCCAGACCTGGATGACCAACGCAGCGAGCAGGATCACGTTGGTGATCGAAGCGGTCAGGTGCATGACCCCAGGCTAGCGGTCAGGTGCTGCTCGGGCCGCTGGTGATCTGGTCGAGCTCGACCAGATCGGCGGCTGTTGGCTCCCATCCGCCGGCTGCGGCGTTCGCTCGCACTTGTTCCGGCTTGGTCGCACCGACGATGATGCTGGAGACGGCTGGCTGTGCCGCGAGACCGCCGATCGCGACGTCGAGCAGGCTCAGCTCGCGCGCATCGGCGAACTTCTGCAAGTCCTCGACGACGTCCCAGTTGGCGCGGTCGAGGAAGCCGGGGTTACCAGCGAGCCGCGTTCCGGCGGGGGCCGCGGCACCGCGACGGTACTTGCCACTGAGCAAGCCGCGGGCGAGTGGAAAGAACGGGATCAGTCCGACGCCAACATGCTCGGCGGCCGGGATCACCTCGCTTTCAGCGCCGCGCTCGAGCAGGCTGTATTCGTTTTGCGCGCTGATGAAACGCGCGCCGCCGCTGGAGCGAGCCGCCCAATCGGCGTCGACGACCTGCCAGCCAGTGAACTTCGACGACCCGAGGTAACGGACCTTTCCTTCGCGCACCAGCTCGTCGAGCGCGTCAAGGGTCTCCTCGATCGGCGTCCGTACATCGGGCATGTGCATCTGGTAGAGATCGATGTGGTCGGTGCGCAACCGGGTCAGCGATCCCTCGACCGAGGCCTTGATGTAGCGACGCGAACCGCGTGCCTCGTAACCCGGAAGCGTCGTGCCCTGCATGTCCATGCCGAACTTGGTCGCCAGCACGACGCGATCACGACGACCCTCAAGCGCTTGACCGAGCAGTCGCTCCGACGCACCCGGTTCGTTGCCATAGATATCGGCAGTGTCGAACAGCGAGACGCCGACGTCTATCGCCGCATCGACGACTGCGCGGGTGGCCTCGAGATCAAGCGTGCCGCCAATCTGGTTGCAGCCAAGACCGACCGTCGACACCGTCAAACCTGACTCACCCAACTGGCGGTATGTCATCGCACTCATGCAACCACCCTACGGAACGTGCGCACGCAATCACGACGGTGTCACGGATCGAGGTCGCGCACCCGGTAGCGGCTGTGCTGACGAGGGATCTGCGACGGATCGATCCATGCAGGTGGGATGAACCACGGCCGATCGTCGAGCATGGTGATGGACCACCCGTCGTGATGAACGACGGCGTGGTGATGCCCGCACAGCAGGCAGAGATTGCATAGGTCCGTGGGACCGCCGTCTGGCCAGTGGATGCGGTGGTGCGCCTCGCACCACGACGGCGGCCGGTCGCAGCCCGGAAAGGCGCACCCCTGGTCGCGGGCGATCAAGGCCCGGCGGATCGGCGTGGGGATGGACCGTGTGGCGCGACCGACATCGAGCGGTTGGCCAGCACTGCCCAGCAGGATCGGAATCACGTTCGCGTCACACGCCGCTTTGCGGGCGGCACCTGCTGAAATCGGAAGGCGGTGTCGAGATACCCCGGCGTGCAGCCGATTCTGTTTTCCAAGGTTTCGAGGCCAACAGTGACCAGCATCGTGGGGCGTTCGCTCCGCACGTCGGGGAGCTGGGACGCCGCAACCTGGCAGATCTGAACGAGCGCATCTGCGTAGCGAACGCCTGCGTCACGCAGATCGGGCGTGCCGTCGGTCGCGGGTGCAGGCGCGGCGAGTGGCTCCAGAACACCGGAGATCAGCGCACCGGACTCTGCATCGAGCTTGCCGCGGATCGCAACCGTGCCATCGTGCGCGTGAGTAAGCGTCAGCCATCTGCGCTCACGCGCAACTCGTTCTTGCAGTTCGAGCGCGCTGTCTCGACCAGGAGCACTTCGATCTCGTTGTTCAGTGCGGCCGGCACTCCGCCGGGTAGTGCGTGCATCGCCGCGCACACTGCGGCCGCCGCATCGACACCGATATCGCCGGCGCTGAACGCGGCGGCGGTCGCGGGACGATCAACCAATGATCGGTGCAATGCGAGCCGAGACTTGCACAACCACACCGGCACGTCGGCAACATTGCGCAACCACGCCGCCGTCGACGTCGCACCGGTCGACGTCGCTATCTGCGACGAATCGGCTCGGGCGAGCACGGCAATCTGAGTAGCCGAAAACCTTCGACTTAGCCTTTCGAGCGAGACAACGAGTTGCCCGAGATCAGCTACGGGCATCGACCACAATGACGATTCGGCCAGCTGATCGAGCTCAGCACTGATCGCCGCAACTGCCTCGATCGCGGGATGCTGATACTCAACGACACTTGAACTCATACCAGCAATCTATTCGTGCCAACCGACAAAATTCGCGAACCAGAATCGCCTGTTGACTATGAAGAATCTGCCCTGTGGACAACATGCCACTACGCAGATCAGACCACGGTCACGGGCGGCGGCAGGCGCGCGATAGCGACGATGCGATGTTCCCGCGCGATTACTCCGACGGCGGCAACGCGCCGTCCGCATGCCGTGCCGCACTCTTCACTGCGCGATTCTTCGCCGGACCCTTTGCGGTCTTTGTCGCTGCGTTCTTTGCGCTCTTCTTCACGGCGCTCTTCTTCACGGCGCTCTTCTTCACGGCGCTCTTCTTCACGGCGCTCTTCTTCACTGCCTTCTTCACGGCGCTCTTCGCCGTTTTCTTCGCGCCCTTCGTCGCGGCCGATACCTTGCCGCTCACACTCGGTGCCGCGGCGGCAACACGATGAACAGGCTCGGGCATGAACGGCTCATGAAGGAAGGGCTCGTCTTCTTCCGCCACTACATCGTCGCCATGCATCTTCGTCATGACGTCCTGGCCGCGACGGGTCAGCTCGTCGTAGAGCTCGCCCACTTTCAGGTTCGCCCGAAAGGCAGCTCCGATCAATGCCCCAGCCGCCCGCATCGGGAAGTCGCGGTTCTCTTCCTGCCACGCACTCACGACATCTGGCAACTCCCGCAACTTCTCCGACGCGAGATCGCCGGCACCAGCGAGTAAGAGAAACGGCTTGTCGCCGACCGCCTTCTGCACGTTGTTCAGCAGGTCGTCGGCCCGGCTCATCGCGGTCTCCTCTGGTTGGTCGAACGTGACATCGTGGTGCGCAACGGCAATGCGCGAACGACCGGCTCACCGTGCAGCGGCTCCGCGTCGTCCGTGATATCTGCGCTTGAGGCGCGAGCGGCGGTAGCGGCAGCCGCTGCCGCCTCGTCGGCGTCGCGCCGAAGGTTCTCCTTGCGAAACGAGTCGTACACCTCGACCATCACCTGTTTTTGCCGTTCGGTGATGGTCGGGTCGGCAAGGATCGCGTCAACGACGACGCCGCCAATCACCCGCTCGTCGAGGATGCCAGCTTGAACGTAGAGGGCCTCCGCCGAGATGCGCAGACCCTTGGCAATCTGCTGCATGATCTCGGCACTGGGCCGGCGCAACCCGCGTTCGATCTGGCTGAGGTAGGGATTCGAGACGCCTGCCAGCTTCGCGAGCTGGCGGACCGAAATCTGGGCCGTGCGCCGCTGCTCGCGGATGAACTCGCCCAAGTCGAAGTTCTGTGCCATAGATCCAGTTTCACTCGCGCCGCTAACTATTGCAAGCAGCCCGCTAGCGCGACGCCGACCAACCACCGCCGGGCCGGTTAGCCTGACAAAGAGCCCGCCGCCCATGCCGAGAAGAGAGCCGCGTCTTGTCTGAGCATCGCCACTGCCGTGGCACGACCGCAGCTATCGCTGCCGTCGCGGCGTTGCTGACGGCATGCACGAGCAATGCCAGCCGAACCGCGCCGGGAACCGACGGGCGCAACGACCCGGGCGCGTATGCCACCGCTCTCCATTGGACCAACATCACGAAGAAGCTCAGAACCGCCATCAGCGACAACAAGCACACCTTCAGCTACGCGAAGGGCACCATGCAGGTGCCGCTCAACTGGGCCGACGCCGCCGGCAAGAAGATCACCATGAGCGTGATCCGAATCCGGTCGGCCTCGCAGACGAACCGCATCGGTTCGCTGCTCATCAACCCCGGCGGCCCTGGGGATTCCGGGGTGAACAACGCACTCGGACAGGCCGTCGAAGAACTGCCCGATGCGATCCTTCAGCGGTTCGACATCATCGGCTTCGACCCTCGCGGCATCGGCCAGAGCGACCCGCTGCGATGCATTCCAACGAAGCAAAAGGACGCCGAACTCAACGAGCCGGCCGATCCGACGACTGACGCTGCCTGGCAGCAAAGCATTGCTGAGACCACCCTGATCGCCCGGGAGTGCTACACCGCCTACAGCTCGGACCTGACCTACTACTCCACGACCGAAACCGTGCGCGACATGGAAGCCCTGCGAGCCAAGCTCGGCGACGCCAAGTTGACGTACCTCGGCTACTCCTACGGCACGTTGATCGGTGCCAAGTACGCGAGCGCCTACCCCACCAAGGTGCGGGCACTCGTCCTCGACGGTGCGCTCGACCCAACCATCTCCACCCTGCAGCAGGACAAGAGCCAGGCCGACGGATTCCAGTTGGCCTTCAGTCACTACGCTGCGAGCTGTCGAGCGCAGCGTTCAGGCTGCGGACTCGGCAGCGATCCTCAAGGATTTGTGCTGCAGCTGATGGCAAAAGCGGCCGCGAAGCCCATCCCGAGCAGTGACACGAGCGACAAGCGAAAGGCGGCGGACGGCGCGGTCATGCTTGCCGTCATTTCGGCGCTCTACGACCAGACCGACTGGGACACCTTGACGATCGCCCTCGTCGACGCCGACCACGGTGATGCGGCCGGCATTTTGGCGCTCGACGACTTCTACAACGAGCGCAATAGCGACGGCACGTATAGCAACATCGAAGACGCAAACGCGACGATTGGGTGCGCCGACACGACGCAGCGCCCGTCCTTCGCCCAGGCCCGGGCGCTCGAGCCGGTGTGGCGCGCAATCGATCCGTTGTTCGGCGGCGCGGCGGCGTCCGGCTTGGGCTTTTGCAGTGTGTGGAAAGCCCCGCCCGATCAGCAGATCACCGTGGCAGATCACGGCGCCGCGCCGATCGTGGTCATCGGGAACACCGCCGACCCGGTGACGCCGATCACCGGCGCCCGGCACCTCGCGGCGTTGCTCGGCACTGCTCGGCTGCTGGTCTGGGACGGCGACGGGCACACCGCCTATCCGAAGACGAGCTGCATCACCGACGCTGTCGACAACTACCTGATCAACCTGACGCTGCCGGCGATCGGGACGACCTGCCCGGCGGCCTAGTACCCCTCGTCAGCTTTCGCTGGGGAGAAGCGCGGAAACGTCGGCCTCGCCCTCGCGATAACGCCTGGTGATTTCGTGCGCGCAGGCGTCGAGGACCCCTTGAACGGCGTGCCGCTGCTCGGAAATCTGCCGCTCGTGGTCGCCGAACCGCTGAAGGGTGGCCTCAAGCTGATCCGCGGTACGACCGGAGAGCGCGGAAAGGTCAGAATCGCCGACCAAGCGCTCGACCAACCGACGGTGCTCATCGACCCGCGAGGGCTCGATCACGGTGTGCCGGCCAAGACCGCGAGCCGGCGAGCGCTCATCGGAGAGGATCCGCGGAAGCTGATCGATGATGCTGCCCGATTCGCCGAGCTCGCCGCGGCGGCGAGAAAGCTCAGCCTTGATGATGTCGACCCGCCCCTGGAGCAGTCGGCGCAGGTAGGACAGGTCGGCCTCTTCGTGTTCCGCTTCGTCGCGCAGCTCGCGGACCTCGGTCAGTGGCAGGCCGGCCAATCCGTCGAGGTAGCCATCCGCGAGCACTCGGTCGATACGGCGGTGACCGCCTGGCTCGGTCGACTCATCAGCGTTGCGGTCGTCGGGCACGTGCTGCCTCCGTGGGTCGTCCTGCCAGTTGCCGGTTAGCCCGTTTGGCCCACCACGCGAGGGCAAATGGGTGCACTGCGTCCCGGGTCTGTCCGTTCTCAGTGCGTACTCGACCCATGGTGTCATGCCACGGGACAAGCTGGCACGAACTGATACCGATCCGAGACGCCAGATACGCCCGGATGTTCGACCAGATGGCTCAATGCTCCACCCTCAGCTGCCGATGCCATCGGAGCAGGGTTCATCGGCACCTTGCATCCAATTGCCCCGGGGCAGCTGTCGTTTCGAAGGTGGGAGGTTGCCCGTGCTCAAAGGCGACCTGACGACCACCCCCATAGTGACGGCCCTCGGTAACCTGGCGAGCGAGCAGGCGACCGGGTGCTTGCACGTCGTGGACGATGACGGCGACGAGGCGCTCATCTACCTCAAGTCCGGACTTGTCTACGCCGTCTCGGTACCCGGCCAGCGCCCGCAACTGGGTGCGCGCCTCATCTCAAGCAACGCCCTCGTGCCGGAGAACCTGGCAGAAGCGCTCGAAGCGCAGCGCACCGAGCTTCAAGGTTGGCGTCTCGGCGAACTGCTCGTCCACCTCGGCTTCGTCGAACAAGACGTGGTCGAGGCCTTCGTGCAGGAACAAGTCCGCGATGGCTTTACCGACCTCCTTGCTTGGACGTCGGGTCGCTGGCGTTTCCGGAAAGCCGAAAAGACTCGCGAGGACGTCGCACCGCCGACCCCGCTGAACCAGTTGCTCGACGAAGTACGCGCCCGGCAGTCCACGTGGGAAGACATCGTCGATGCCGTGCACGGCCCGAACGCCGTACCCATGCTTGCTCCGCACGGCGGCGAGGCCCACATCACGCTCGACCCCGATACGTGGTCGCTGCTCTGCAAGATCGACGGCGAACGCAGCATCGCCGACCTTGCTCGCGAGTGCGGGTTCACCCTCTTTGAGGCTGGCGCTGTCGTTCGGGCGCTGGTCGAAGCGGGGCTTGTCGACGTCGAGGAAGATCTTGGTCCCGACGGCACGCCGATCGACGTCGCGGACGAGGACAGCAACTCCAGTGACAGCAACTCCAGTGACAGCGACGACGATGATGAGTCGGACGACGCTGGGCCGGCCGAGCCGGTCCAGGCCGGGGAGGCCACCAGCTTCCCGCGGACCGCAGCGCTGGCCGCCGCCTTCGCCCTCGGCGGCAGGGAGCCGGACGTCAAGAGGCCCGAACGCTCCGTCGAGCCCGACCGCACGGTCGAGGAGACCCAGAGCTGGGATGTCGCCGAGGCTGCCGCCGACCCCGAGATGTCGACCCTTGCCCAGGTTTCCGAGGCGCTGACCCGAGCACTCGGACCGCGACAGGAATCGGCCAACTCCTTCGTCGATCCCTTCCACGTGCCCGATGAGATCCGGCTGCGTCCCGCACCGAAGGCGGTGCAGGCGGCCGCTTCCCTCAGCGAGGACCAGCTGCGACGGGAACGTCTTCGGCAAGCCGCGGCGGCCGAACTAGCCGCTGCACACGCCGACGCCGAGGCACAGCACAACGCTACGAAGCGGACCTCGAAACCTGGTCACATCGCGGAGGTCGTCGACCTCGAAGCACGGCGTGAAGCGGCTCGGGTCGAGGTCGAGCGTCGCTCCGCCGAACGCGCGGAAGCAGACCGGCTCACGGCCGAACGCGCTGCCGCCGCGGACGCTGAGCGGCTCGAAGCCGAAGAAGCTGAGCGGGTAGCTGCAGAGGAAGCCGCACGCCTCGAAGCCGAAGAGGCGGCGCGGCAGGCCGCTGAGGAAGCCGCCCGAATTGCGGCCGAGGAAGCAGCGCACGCGGCCACCGAAGAAGCAGCTCGGATCGCCGCTGACGAAGCAGCTCGACTCGAAGCCGAGCGGCTCGAGGCCGAACGGGTGACTGCCGAAGAAGCCGCGCGGGTAGCTGCCGAAGAGGCTGCACGTGCCGAAGCCGATCGCCTGGAAACCGAGCGCGTTGCGGCCGAAGAAGCAGCGCGGATCGCCGCGGACGATGCCGCGAACCTGGCTGCCGAGGAGGCTGCCCGCCTTGAAGACGAGCGGCTCGAAGCTGAGCGGGTGGCTGCCGAAGAAGCCGCGCGGGTGGCTGCCGACGAGGCTGCGCGTGCCGAAGCCGAGCGCCTAGAAGCCGAGCGCCTTGCGGCCGAAGAAGCAGCGCGCGTCGCCGCCGAGGAGGCGGCCCGGATCGAAGCAGAGCGGATCGAAGCCGAACGCCTCGCCACCGAAGAAGCAGCCCGCGTCGAAGCCGAACGCCTCGCCACCGAAGAAGCAGCCCGCGTCGAAGCCGAACGGATCGAAGCCGAACGCCTCGCCGCCGAAGAAGCAGCCCGCGTCGAA
>Ga0209863_10000664_pt1 | contig 15756 bp, 15 predicted proteins | sample OrgsoiDNA2013046_FD_185796 | JGI IMG/M metagenome (GOLD analysis project Ga0209863, IMG submission 185796) | Permafrost soil microbial communities from the Arctic, to analyse light accelerated degradation of dissolved organic matter (DOM) -... | ecosystem: Environmental > Terrestrial > Soil >...
GGGCCCTTGGTGCGGTCGAGCAGGTCGGAGGTCATCTTCTGGAACTCCGAGCGGGTGACCTTGACCTCGAGGTGCAGCGGGCCTTCGGCGCTCGCGGTGATGTAGGGCAGGTTGACGGTCGTCTCGGCCTGCTGCGACAGCTCGATCTTCGCCTTCTCGGCGGCCTCACGGAGCCGTTGCAGCGCCATCTTGTCTTTGGCGAGGTCGATGCCGTTGCTGTTCTTGAAGGCGGTCACCAGGTAGTCGACAAGGCGCTGATCCCAGTCGTCTCCACCAAGATGGGTATCGCCGCTCGTCGACTTGACCTCGACGATGCCTTCGCCGATCTCGAGCAAGGACACGTCGAACGTGCCGCCGCCGAGGTCGAAGACCAGAATCGTCTGCTCTTTCTCGCCCTTGTCGAGGCTGTAGGCGAGAGCGGCCGCGGTCGGCTCGTTGATGATGCGCAGCACGTTGAGGCCGGCGATCGTGCCGGCCTCCTTGGTCGCCTCGCGCTGTGAGTCGTTGAAGTAGGCCGGCACCGTGATCACGGCATCGGTGATCTGCTCGCCGAGGTAGGCCTCAGCGTCGCGCTTCAACTTTTGCAGGATGCGCGCGCTGATCTCCTGGGGCGTGTACTTCTTGCCGTCGATCTCGACGGCCCAGTCGGTGCCGATGTGGCGCTTGACGGACCGGATCGTGCGGTCGGCGTTGGTGACGGCCTGCCGCTTGGCGACCTCGCCGACGAGAACCTCTCCGTTTTTCGCAAACGCGACGACGGACGGCGTCGTGCGCGATCCCTCCGCGTTTGCAATGACCGTGGGCTCGCCGCCTTCAAGAACGGCAACGACGGAGTTCGTCGTGCCTAGGTCGATGCCGACCGCTCGTGCCATGGGTGCTCTCCTTCGAAACTTGAGTCTTTGAGGCTCATGTTACGGGTGCCCAGGTGGATGTCAAGAAAGATTGAGTGTGATCCGCGCAACTTTCTAGAGTCATGCCGTGCGACATCGCCTTTGCAACCCGGGTGAATCGCCGGTGTCAGGGTGCTTTCGAGCGCGTGCGGCTCGGTGGCACCGCGCGTGGGTCCCCGATAGCCTGACCGCACAATGGCCTTTCCTCCCCGTGTAGTCCGGCGTGCAGTGGTCGCTCTCAGTCTGGTCGGCTTCGGTGCTATCGGTCTCGCCGTGTCGTCGCCAACGGCCGTCGCGGCCGCACTGCCGGCCAGCGTGCACCGAATCTCTGGCGACACCCGGCTCGCTACCGCGATCGCCGCCTCGCAGGACCAGTTCGCCACGTCGGGCAGCGCGAAAGCGGTCGTGCTGACCCGGGCCGATACCTACCCCGATGCCCTCGCGGGGGTGCCGCTGGCCGCACGAGTGGGCGGCCCGTTGCTGCTCACCGCCTCGAGTTCACTGGATCCCACAGTGCGCGCCGAGATCGTCAGACTGTTGCCGGCAGGAGCGACCGTCTACATCCTCGGGGGGACGGCCGCGGTGAGTCCCGCTGTCCAGACCACGATCACCGGCCTTGGCTTCACCGTGCAACGCATCGCCGGTGCCGACCGTTTCGCGACCGCCGTCGCTGTTGCTGTCGCGCTCGGACAACCAACGACGGTCTTTGAGGCAACCGGCCTGAACTTTCCCGACGCGCTCGCCGGCGGTCCGGCGGCGATCAACCTCGGTGGCGCGATCCTGCTGACGAACGGGTCGAGCCAAGCACCCGCGACGGCCGCGTATCTGGCGGCCCACGCCGGTGGCGCGCACTACACGCTCGGCGGCCCGGCTGCCGCTGCCGACCCGGCGGCGATCGCGGTCGCCGGCGCAGATCGTTACGCGACCGCGGCTCGGGTCGCCGCAACGTTCTTCGCCACCCCGACGTCAGTCGGCGTGGCAACCGGCACGAACTTTCCCGACGCCTTAGCTGCCGGCCCCGACCTTGCGTCCAAAAGCTCGCCGCTGCTTCTCGTGCCGCCGGTGGGCGTGCTGCCCGTCGGCACCGCCGCCGAGTTGCTGAGATTTAGCGGCACGCTGCGCACCACGCTCGTGTTCGGCGGCGCGGCCTCGGTGTCGGACGACGTTGCGGCGCAGGCCGGCCAGCTGGCGAACCTCGGTGCGGCCGCGGCGGCCCAATCGGCGTCGGCGGCGTTTGCTGGCCGCTATGGCGTTCTCGGTACCCATGTGCAGACCGCAACCGGCGCGGCGAACACGACGCAGGTTTTCGACGGTACCGCGGGCACGTCGACGTTCTACACCGAGCATGCCGGCTCGAAGGTCATCTCCGGCACTCCCACCAGGGCGGACTTTGCGGCGTTCCCGACCGACGACTCCGGTGCCCTTGAGACCGCCGTCAACAAGGCGTTCGCGAGTGTGTACGCCCAGGAGGGCTACACCTCGACCGATCCGCACGCGAAGTTCCTCGTCAACGCCGAGCAGGTCGTGATCAACCCGCTCGCTTCGGCGACGCTACGACTCGCCGTCTACGTTGCGCTCGCGGAGTTGCCGAACACCGACGTGCAACCTGCGGCGCACGATAGTGGCGGGCACACCGGCGTTGGAATCTCCGGGCCGGTCAGTGGTAACGCCACACTCAATGGTGACCGGCTCGGCTACGTCTTCGACCCGGCCACCGGTCTGCTCCTCGGGGACAACATCATCACCCCAGCGGGCGCGACGATTGCGTCGAGTTCGGTGACGGCGTTCACCACCGTAACGTCGCCACCCCCGGATCCGTACACGTCCTGACGAGGAGACCCGATGACCGTCCGGATCGTGGTCGGAGTGCTCGCCTCCGTGGTCGCGTTCGGGTTGGCCGGTCGTCGGTTGTGGTGGCTGTATCGGCTGCTCCGTAGCGGTCAACCGGCAGCAGATCGGGTCGGACGCCGATCAGCTCGCGTCGCAACGCCGCGCAAGGGTGCGTCCGGCGAACTCACCGAGGTCATCGGTCAGCGGAAGTTGTTGGCATGGACCGTGCCCGGCTTAGCGCATGCCTTCACGTTCTGGGCGTTCATCGTTCTTGGGCTCACGATCATCGAGGTCTACGGTGCGCTGTTCAAGGCCGACTTCGGCCTGGGCCACTGGGCCGCGCTCGGGTTCTTCGAAGACCTCTTCATCGTTGCGGTGCTGGTGGCGCTCGTCGTGTTCACCTCAATCCGCTACCGCAACGCGCCGTCACGACGAGGACGGGCGTCGCGTTTCTACAAGTCGCACACCGGCGCAGCGTGGTTGATCCTCGGCATGATCTTTGCGGTCATGGCGACGTTGCTCGTGTATCGCGGCGCGCAGATGAATACGGGCAACTATCCGTACCGGCCCTATCGATGGTCGTTTGCGACGTGGCTGACATCGCGTGCGCTGCATCCGCTCGGGGCCGCCAACCACGGAGTCGAGACCTTTTTTGTATTGGCCCAGCTGGTCGTCGTGCTGTCGTTCCTTGTTCTGGTGGTGTATTCGAAGCACCTGCACATCGTGCTCGCGCCGTTCAATATCTACTTCGCCCGCAAGCCCGATGCGCTCGGGCCGCTGCTGCCGATGTTTTCCGGCGACCACCTCGTCGACTTCGAAAACCCCTTGGACGACGACAAGTTCGGCCGCGGTGTGGTTGAAGATTTCACGTGGAAAGGGTTGCTTGACGTCTCGACGTGCACGGAGTGCGGTCGGTGCCAATCGGTATGCCCAGCGTGGAACACCGGCAAAGTATTGAATCCGAAGCTGATCGTCACCGAGCTGCGCGATCACCTTTTTGCGAAGGCGCCGACGCTCTTGTCAGGCGTCGAAACCGCAGCCGCAATGCGACCGCTGGTCGGCACGATCGAGGCTGGCGGTGTCATCGATCCGGAAGCGTTGTGGGCGTGCACGTCGTGCGGTGCGTGCGTGCAGGAGTGCCCTGTCGACATCGAGCACGTCGACCACATTGTCGACCTGCGTCGCCATCAGGTGCTTGTCGAGTCGGCATTTCCATCGGAGGCCGGCGGCATGCTGCGCAACCTTGAAAGCGCCGGCAATCCGTGGGGCATGCCGGCGTCGACGCGCCTGGCGTGGACGGAAGGGTTGTCGTTCGAGATCCGCGTCGTTGGTCGCGGCTCGCAGATTCCAGACGACGTGGAGTACCTGTTCTGGGTTGGTTGCGCGGGTGCGTCTGACGACCGGGCGCGCAAGACGACGTGCGCGGTTGCCGAGCTACTTCATGACGCTGGTGTGGAGTTCGCGGTGCTCGGCCCGCTCGAGACGTGCACCGGTGATCCGGCGCGGCGGATGGGCAACGAGTTCGTCTACCAGCAGCTCGCACAGCAAAATGTCACCACGTTGCAGTCGGTCGGTGCGCGCAAGATCGTGGCGTCGTGCCCGCATTGCTTCAACACCATCGCTCGCGAGTATCCGCAACTGGGCGGCGACTTCGAAGTCGTGCATCACACCCAGTTGCTGGCGTCGTTGGTAGCCGAAGGCCGGTTGCACGCGACGTCCGCAGTGGATTCATCGGTGACCTATCACGACCCGTGCTACCTCGGCCGGCACAACAAGGTCTACGCCGAACCGCGCGACGTGTTGGCCGGTGTTCCCGGCTTGACGTCGACAGAAATGCCGCGTTGCCGCGAACGCGGTTTCTGTTGTGGCGCGGGTGGCGCGCGCATGTGGATGGAGGAGCGCACCGGAAAGCGCATCAACCACGAGCGCATCGACGAAGCGCTGGCTCTCGACCCTGATGCGGTCGCGACCGCGTGCCCCTACTGCCTGATGATGCTGGGCGATGCGGTGCGCGACCGGCAGTCAGAGGGTGCGGCGCGCGCCGACGTCGAGGTCATTGATGTCGCGCAGTTACTGCTGCGTTCGGTGCGCGGCGCCGGCCCCGCACCCGTCGACTAGCAGACGCAGAGGCAGAAGGGGTGCCCGGCAGGGTCGGCGAAAACGCGGAACGTCGGGTGCTCGGGTGAGTCGTCGAGGACGATTGCACCGAGTTCGAGAGCACGTGCGTGTTCGGCGTTCATGTCGTCAGCGGGCACATCCAGATCGAGGTGCATCTGCTGCGGATGTCCGGCGCTCGGCCACTGCGGCGGCGCGTGATCGGGCGCGAGTTGGAACGAGACCGCAATGCCCTCCGCGGCTTTGAGATCGATCCAGTCACCGTCGTTCTTCACGACCGGCCAGCCGGTGAGTGCTGCGTAGAACGCCGACGTCGTCTCGATGTCGGCGCAGTCGAAGACGATGCTTCCGAGCGTGACTGCCATCGACTAGCTCCGTTCAGATCGTGGTGCGGTTCAGATCTTGGTTCGGTGGAAGTTCTGCCAACTCCGACTAGGCGTCGGGCCCCGCTGGTCCTGGTAACGCGAGCCGTATGCGCTCGAGCCGTACGGGTGTTCGACCGGTGACGACGTGCGGAACAGGCAGAGCTGGCCGATCTTCATTCCCGGCCAGAGCTTGATGGGCAGCGTCGCGACGTTGCTGAGTTCGAGGGTGACGTGACCCGAGAATCCCGGATCGATCCAGCCGGCGGTGCTGTGGGTCAGCAGGCCAAGCCGGCCGAGGCTCGACTTTCCCTCGAGGCGGCCTGCGACGTCGTCCGGCAAGGTGATGACCTCGTACGTCGACGCCAGCACAAACTCGCCCGGATGCAGGATGAAGGGCTCGCCCTCGGCCGGCTCGACCTCGCGGGTCAGGTCCGGTTGCTCGATTGCCGGGTCGATGTGCGGATAGCGATGGTTCTCGAAAACCCGAAAGAATTTGTCCATGCGGACGTCGACGCTTGACGGCTGCACCATCGTCACATCGAACGGGTCGAGGACGACGCGGCCGGACGCGATCTCGGCTCTGATGTCGCGGTCGGAGAGCAGCACGCGCGCAATCTACCGGTCGCTGCGTGCCGGTGCTCAAACGGCCACTTCGACTGTTCGCTGCAGCTGGTTGAGGTGGGCGACGTCGTGGCCGGCGATCTTTCGAAGGGTCTGCCCGAGCGATTCTGGGCCTTGCTCGGCATGCGTCGCGGTGCGATCGGCGGCCTGTGGCCAGGCGGCGCGCAGCACAAGCAGGTTGGCGGCGCGCAGGCTGGCCCACGCGTCGAGAAGCTGGGCGAAGGGCAACCGCGGCATCGGGGTCCAGAGCTTCTCGTCGTAGCCGGGATACGTCGGGTTGTCTTCGGTCAGCATCAGCCGCCACCGAAACCCCTGCACCAGATCGACATCGAAGAGATGCCCGGTGATTGCCGCGACCGACCACTCGCCTGGTTCCGGTTCGGCAGCTAACTGAGCTGGCGTGAGCCCGTTTGTCAGTGCACGCCATTTGGGCACAGTCTGGTCGAACGTGTCGAGAGGATCGGTCTCACCGATGAGGTCGAGCAGCGCCTGCTTGTACGCGGCCGGCTCGGCACTTGCGTCAGGGATCTGGATCGGTTCGGTCGGCATGGTTGTCCTCCACGGGTCGGGCTGCTGCCGACTGTTTACCCGGTCTGCTGTTGTCGAGCCAACTGCATTAGCGGTCACTGAACGATCGATGAAGCGCGGGCTGCAAGGAAGTTAAGGTGCCCGGGGTCGCCGATGGTCGGGTCGGCGGCCGCGTCGGTAGAGTGTGCCGGTCGTCGGCGCCGCATGTGCTCGTCTCCGGTGCGTCTGCGGGTGTAGTTCAATGGCAGAACATCAGCTTCCCAAGCTGACAGTGCGGGTTCGATTCCCGTCACCCGCTCCATCAAGGTCAGCAAGGAACTCGATCCTGACGCCGATGCCCTTCGCGGTCTCCGCGACGCTGAGCGTCGGTCGCTGCGATGGCGCGGAGCCACTTAGGTTACCTATTGTCTTGCTTTCGACGTCGGAGGACATTGTGCTGTCGAGGAGCGCCTTTGCTCCTCCTGGTGCTGGTGTCTGGAGCGCTGAGTTACGTGCGGCCTCCGCTGGTCAACCGACCGGTGCTCAGGTCTCGCGTCGGCAGACGCCAATGCCACACGTCTAGGGGCAGACGGTGGGACCAGGCAACGCCTCGTCTCCGCGGACGCCTCGGAGGGAGTACGACATGAAGGTCAATCGCATACAGGTCATTGGCGTGACGGTCGGAATGGTGGCGGTCACGGCGTTCGCCAGCACGGCCGATGCGTCGCCCTCGACGGGATTCACCCCAACGGTGCTGGCCACAGCAAGCCTCGACAGGCCCGTGCATGTGCACAGCGACGGCGTGAAGCTCACGACGAAGGAAGCCACCGACGTCCGCGTCCAGCAGGTGGTCTTCGCGCCGGGCGGCAGCTCGGGCTGGCACCACCACCCAGGCATCGTGATGGTGGTGGTGGCCTCAGGGTCGGTGACTTCGTGGAATGAACACTGCAAGGCAACGGTGTACGGGCCGGGCCTTCCAAACGGCGCGGCATTCATCGAGGTCGGCGACGATCCGGGCCAGGTCACCAGCGCGGCGGGGGCGACCGTGTACACGACGTACATCGTGCCGAAGGTCAGCCCGGCCGTCTTCCGGATCGAGGACGTCGCGCCGCGGTGCGCCTCCGTGACAGCACCGCAGTAGTCTCGGCGCTCGTTCTGACCGGGTGCGGCGCGCTCCTAGTGGCTTTTGGTTTGGCCCGCAGCCCGCACCCGGTCGCCGGGTTGGTCCAGGCGTTGTCGCGCGTCGGGGCCAATGGTGACGGTGGTTTGGGTGCAGCACTTGGGTGCGACGTCGTCAGCGGGCGGGTCGATGACGATGGGCAGCTCGCGGATGACCGCGGCGTCTCAGCCTGCGTGGCGGATGAGGAGGGACAGGTCCCATAAGGCCAGGATTGCGACCGTTGAGGTCAGCGTCATCACCACCGAGTTGGAGACGCGTTGGACCCGCTCCGGGGCGGTCGGTCGGGTCGCGGCGACCAGTTGCAGGGTGAGGAGGGCTAGTCCACCCGGTGTGCCGGTCGGCACGCCGAATGCGGGGTCTGTCCGCGGGGCGGTCAGAGCCTGCGCGGACACCGAAGCTGGTGAGGGGGACCGGGCCTGGTGGCGACCCGAGGGCACTGGACGCGACGAGGGCTCAGGAGGTTGATGGGCTGCCGCAGTCTTGCGCTGATAGAGGTCGAGTAGTTGGCGGGCCAGCACGACGACCGCCAGGCACATCGCGATGCCCCACTCGACCCGGTCGAGTTGGGCCCCACGAGAGATCTCGACGGGGATAGCGACGAGTGCGAACAGGATCGGCACGTATGGCGCGAAAACCGACCTCATTGGCGGGGGCACCGTGTTGGAGCCGGCGGGGTCGACCCAGGGCTGGGATACGAGGGCAGCGGCGGCGATTGCGAGGTAGGAGACGAACCACCCGGCGTCGATCAGGTCGCCGGAGGAGTAGCTGTGGATTTGCGTGAGGTAGGTGTACACGGTGTCGCTGAGGGCCATGCAGACTAGGCCGCCGAGCAGCAGCGAGGTCACCGCCCGGTTGCCCGGTGGCAGAGTCTGCAATGTCAGGACGACCAGTACCAGGATGACAACGTCGCTGAAGGGATAGGCGACGGCGATGAGGGCGCCCGCCGATAGGCCCCCGGAGTGGGACCACAGCGGCCCGAGGACGAGCGTCCAGCTGACGAACAGCAGTGCGCTCGCAACGGCGATGCCGTCCAGAATTGGGAGGACGCGCCATCTGTCGCGGTTACGGGTGGCAGGGTGGCAGGCGAACGCGGCCACGGCCAACACTGGAGCTACCAGGTAGCCGACGTCGGCCCAAGACGGGGTCGGCACCTGCACGCGCAAGACCACCTCGTACCAGGTCCAGGCCGACTCCCCGGCTGCCCACGCACCCATGGCGGCCGTGAGCACCCACCAGAACACGCGCATCGAGTTCGCGCACCGGCCTGCGGCCAGTGCGCAGGCGACGCAGGCGGCGGCTGCCGCGGCGGCGGTGGTGACATCGCTGATGCTGGCTACCAAGCCGGCGCCCCCTGGCTTGGTAGCCAGCATGACGAGGTAGCCAACGGTGACCAGGACAAGAGCAGCAACCACGCGCGCCACCCGAGACCTCGCGGGTCCGGGCACCACCGTAGACGAGTGCGCTTGCACCGGTGACGCACCGGAACGTGTTCCTGCGACACCCGCTGCCCGATCCCGCGCTTCGTCCACGCATCGAGGTATCGACAGGATGACCCGAGCCGGTGAGGTGCCAAAGGACCCTCAAGCGTAGTCCTTGCATACCATCTACGGCCGAAGCCCGCGATCTCATTACGGCAGAGTGGAAGGAGTGGCGACGCCCTCTTTCCGTCAGGTTCCGACGTAGGCCGCGAGGTACTCGCCGGTGAGGGTGGAGCGGGCCGCGACAACGTCGGCGGGCGTGCCCTCGAAGACGATTCGGCCGCCGTCGTGGCCAGCGCCAGGGCCGAGATCGATGATCCAGTCGGCGCGCGCCATGACCGCCTGGTGATGCGCGATCACGATCACCGACTTGCCTGAGTCGACGAGCCGGTCGAGCAACCCAAGCAAGTGCTCGACGTCCGCCAGGTGCAGGCCACTGGTCGGTTCGTCGAGCAGGTAGACGTCGCCCTTCTCCCCCAGGTGGGTCGCGAGCTTGAGCCGTTGCCGCTCGCCTCCGGACAGCGTCGTCAGCGGCTGGCCGAGGCTGAGGTAACCAAGCCCGACGTCGGCGAGCCGGTCGAGGATGGCGTGCGCGGCGGGTGTGTGCGCCTCGCCGGCACCGAAGAACTCCAGTGCCTCGGTCACCGACATCGCGAGCACCTCGCTGATGTTCTTGCCGCCGAACGTGTACTCCAGCACGTCGGCCTGGAAGCGCTTACCCTCACACACCTCGCAGACCGTGGCGACGCCAGCCATCATCGCGAGGTCTGTGTAGATAACCCCGGCACCGTTGCAGTTGGGGCAGGCGCCCTCGGAGTTGGAGCTGAAGAGCGCGGGCTTCACACCGTTGGCCTTCGCGAATGCTTTGCGGATCGGATCGAGCAGACCGGTGTAGGTCGCCGGGTTGCTGCGTCGCGAACCCTTGATCGCCGCTTGGTCGACGGTCACCACTCCGTCGCGCCCCGACACCGATCCGTGGATCAGTGAGCTCTTGCCCGACCCGGCCACGCCGGTGATCACCACCAGCACGCCGAGCGGGATGTCGACGTCGACATCGTGCAGGTTGTGCAGGCTGGCGCCCCGCACCTCCAGCACACCCGACTGGGCCCGCGATGCTGGCTTCAACGAGGCTCGGTCGTCGAGGTGCCGTCCGGTCAAGGTGCCGCTGGTCCGCAGCGCGTCGACGCTGCCTTCGAACACCACCTCACCACCGGCGGAGCCGGCGCCGGGGCCGAGGTCGACGACGTGCTCGGCGATCACGATCGTCTCCGGCTTGTGCTCAACGACGAGCACCGTGTTGCCCTTGTCCCGCAACTGCAGCAGCAGGTCGTTCATTCGCGCGATGTCATGAGGGTGCAGCCCGATCGTCGGCTCGTCGAAGACGTAGGTGACGTCTGTGAGCGACGACCCGAGGTGGCGGATCATCTTGACGCGCTGCGCCTCGCCGCCCGACAGCGTGCCCGACGGGCGCTCGAGGCTGAGGTAGCCGAGCCCGATCTCGACGAACGAGTCGAGGGTCTCCCCAAGTGACGCCAGCAGGGGCGCCGTCGTCGGTTCGTTCAACTCCTGCACCCACGCGGCCAGGTCGGTGATCTGCATCGCGCAGGCGCCGGCGATGTTGATCCCGTTGATCTTCGACGACCGAGCCGCCTCGCTGAGCCGGGTGCCGCCGCACTCGGGACAGACAGCGAAGGTGATCGCCCGCTCCACGAAGGCGCGAATGTGCGGCTGCAGTGAATCGAGGTCCTTGGACAGCATCGACTTCTCGATCTTCGGGATCAGGCCCTCGTAGGTCAGGTTGACGCCGTCGACCTTGATCTTGGTCGGCCGTTTGTAGAGCAGGTCCTGCAGTTCTTTCTTGGTGAACGTGCGGATCGGCTTGTCCGGATCGAAGAAGCCGCAGCCGCTGAAGATCCGTCCGAACCAGCCGTCCATGCTGTAGCCAGGGATGAGCAGCGCACCCTCGTTGAGCGACAAGCTGTCGTCGTACAGCGCAGTCAGATCGAAATCGGAGACCGAGCCACGGCCTTCGCACCGCGGGCACATGCCGCCCAGGATGCTGAAGCTTCGCCTTTCCTTCGTCGTGCGGCCACCGCGTTCGATGGTCACTGCGCCGGCGCCACTGATCGAGGCGACGTTGAAGGAGAACGCCTGCGGAGAGCCGATGTGCGGCTGCCCGAGCCGGCTGAAGAGGATGCGCAGCATCACGCCGGCGTCGGTGGCGGTGCCGACCGTCGAGCGGGCATCGCCGCCGATGCGCTCCTGGCCCACGATGATCGCGGTCGTGAGTCCTTCGAGCACGTCGACCTCGGGCCGCGCCAGGGTCGGCATGAAGCCCTGCACGAAAGCGCTGTACGTCTCGTTGATCAGCCGCTGTGATTCAGCCGCGATCGTGCCGAACACCAGCGAGCTCTTGCCCGAGCCGGAGACGCCGGTGAACACCGTCAGCCGTCGCTTCGGCAGCTCGATGCTGATGTCTTTGAGGTTGTTCACCCGGGCGCCGTGGACCCGGATCACATCGTGACTGTCGGAACCCATCAGGCGTCGGGCAGAGCGGCAAAGTCCTTCTTAGCTTTGCGGTACCACCCCATGCCGGCCAGCGGGTTCTTCCACCTGCCCTTCATGTCCTTCAGCGCTTCCGCATGGGTCTGGTCGCCGCCAGCTACCGCGTCCTTGAGGTGCTGATCCTGTGCCTTGATGACGTCGTTCGCGGTCTCTCCGTGCAGCTGCAGGTCGCAGGGTCCGCCCAGCTGCTTGCATGTCATGGTCTTCACGTGGCATCGCTTTCGTCGATGGTGGGCCGCTGCTGGATGCGGATCAGGTTTCCTGAAGGATCGCGGATGGCGAAGTCGCGAATACCGTACGGCTGCTCGATCGGCTCCTGGACCACCTCGACGCCACTGGCCTGCACCCGCTCAAAGGTGCCGTCGAGGTCGGCGGTGGCTAGCAGGATGCGGGCGTAACTGCCCTTGGCCATCATCTCGGCGATGCTGCGGCGCTCATCATCGGTGACACCGGGGTCGGCCCCCGGCGGTTCCAGGACGATGGCCGTGCCGGGCTGGTCGGTCGGGCCGACCGTGATCCAGCGCATCCCGCCGTATCCGACGTCGAGCCGAACTTCGAAGCCGAGGGTGTCGCGGTAGAAGGCAATCGAGGCGTCGGGGTCGTTGTGCGGCAGGAAGCTCGAGTGAATGGTGATGTCCATGGCGGTCAGGCTAGATGCCGCTTCGCGACCTGTGCTTCTCGATTCCTGATCGGTCTTGTCACTTGTTTCGAGACGCACGACGGCAGCTCCGCCGTTGCGCGCACTACGTCGCGCCGGTAGGTGCTCGGCGGCACGCCAACCAGTTCGGTGAACCGACTGCTGAACGTGCCCAGCGATGAGCAGCCGACCGTGAAGCAGACCTCGGTGACGCTCAGATCGCCACGACGCAGCAGCGCCATCGCACGCTCGATACGCCGCGTCATCAGGTAGCCGTACGGCGATTCGCCGTAGGCGAGCCGAAACTCGCGGCTGAGGTGGCCGGCCGACATGTGCGCGCAGCGGGCGAGCGCCTCGACGTCCAGCGGCTGCGCGTACTCACGGTCGATTCGGTCACGGACGCGGCGCAACAGCGCGAGGTCGCGCAGGTGCTGCGCCGCGTCGGGCCTGCTGGTCACCTGCGAAATCGTGCCACGTCGGACCGGTGCTGCCCAGCCGCAACGTGCGCGGCAGTCAAAGCAAGCTGACACGCGTCACGGGGTGGTCAGATTGGTGCCGGCGGGGAACTCCTGGCGTGCGCTCAGACCGAGCACCCACACCGACTGCCGACCCTTGACCTCCCACTCATGCGGACCGCCGACGAGCGCCGTGTCCTCATCGATGCCGAGCAGCGTGGTGCCGCCGGGTAGGCGCAGCAGGGCGTTACGCAACACGTCGGGCACCCGCGACAGCATCGTGTCGAAATGCGGGATCACCCGAACGTGCGGCACGAGGCCGAGCCCGGTCGGCTGCTCTCGGTTGAGATCGCGGATCCGGGGTGCCCAGTCCGACAGCGCCATTGCGCCGGCGCTGCAACCGGCGACCGCTGCGCCCGCCTGGTGCGTGGCCACGATCGCGCGCCACACCGCTGTGTCGCGAAGCGTCTCTGCGAGATAGGCCGGGTTGCCACCCGACAGGTAGATGAGCCCGGCCCCTTCGATGGCCGCGGCAAACGCCGGGTTCTCAGCGTCCTCGCGGGTTCTCACGTCGACGATCACCTGTTCGACCCCGAGTCGGTCGGACTGTTTCTTGCCCAGCTGATGCCACCGGGCCAGGGATTTCTCACCCTCAGGTGCTGCGGCCGTCGCCAGTTGCACATAGCGAGGGGCGCGGCCGGCGATGAGCGCGCCCTCGATCTCCGTCATGACCGGGAGGTACTCGCCGGACCCCACCAGCGCGATGGGCGAAGACGTCATCAGGACAGCGCCCACGTCACGCCGTCCGGGGTGTCTTTGACCTCGACGCCGATCGCGGCGAGACCCTCGCGGATCGCGTCGGAGTCGCTCCACCGCACGTCATCGCGCGCACGGGCCCGCTGGGCAAGCAGCAGATCCACGTACGGAGCGACCGCCGCAGTGACGTCGACGGGGTTGCCAAGCGCCACGATGCAGCGGGCGAGATATGACCTAGCGACCTGGCGCTGTTCGTCGCTCGACGCCGCGCGGTCGAGCTCAGCGACAAGGGCAAGGGCAGTGCGGACGTCGCGGTGCTCGAGTGCTTGGTCGAGTTCGGCAGTCAGCGTCGGATTAGCGTGGGCTGGGCGGGCATCGGCGCGCGGTTCGAGCTGCGCATGGTCGGCGATCTCCGCCAGCGTCGTGCTCGAGCCGGCGACGACCGACCACTCCCGACCGCGCGCGCGCACCGTGATCGACCCCCGGCCAACAACGTCGGCGGTGCCCGTGTCGAGATCGACGACGAGTCCGGTGTGCTCGTCGATGCCCAGCACAAATGTGCCGTTGGGCAGCAGCTCCTCGAGCGTGCGCAGCCTGCTCTCCCCGAGGTAGCAGAAGCGGGTGTCGTGCGTGCCGCCCTCGGCGTTGTTCCAGTGCGGCACGATCGCTGCGCTCAGACCAGTCGCACGCCCGAAGATGTCGAGGCCGTCCAGCCATCGAGGTGTTTCGCCGACCTTGTAGATCTCATAGACCGGCACTGTGACCACGCCGAGGGTGAGCGCCGCGGCCGACGCGAATACCACGGCGCCGCCCTCGCGCAATCTCGCGTGTAGCGCGTCGGGTACGGCGCTACCCGCCCATGTTCGCAACGCATAGGAGGGGCTGCCGGGACCCGCGAAGATCCAGTCGGCCGCGCGTAGCCGGGCCATTTCGGTCGCGTGCTCGACCGGGTCGACAACCGGCGACGACCGGAACGTGACGGCTTCCACCTCGCGGCGGGCGCTGTCACGGAAGTACTGGAGGGTGCGCTGCGTCAGCTCGTCGGCGTTCTCCTGAAACCCGTACGGCGAGTCCAGTACGACCGCCCGCGTGTTCGCCCCGAGACGCGCGAACAGCTGCTGGTGCGGGGTGACCATGGCCGGGCTGGTCTCGCCCGACCCCAGAAGCATCAATACGCGGGTCATATCCACGATCATCGCCCATGTCTGGCACCCGACGATGCGCAGTCCTAGACAACGAGCCGGGCAATCTATGGAGACACAAACTCGTACGTCTCGCCGGAGACGCCTTCGCCGATTGGCTAGCAGCCGCTACGCGGCATACTTGCTCACCGTTCGACCGCGCCCGGTGTTCTTCGCGGCGTACAACCCTGCGTCGGCGCTTTGCAGCAACTCCTCGAGGCTTTCTCCGGTCCACCGCACGACGCCCGCCGAGAAGGCTACCTGGGGAGCCGACTCGCGCAGTCGCTGCACGGTCGCCTCGGCCCCTCTTTCGTCGGCATCGGGCAGGACGAGAACAAACTCGTCACCGCCGACACGGGCCAGAAAGTCGCCCGTTCGCAGCGCGGCGGTCCAGCTGCTGGTAGCTGCTCTCAGTAGCTGATCACCCGCCGCGTGACCGAACCTGTCGTTCACCAACTTCAGCCCGTCAAGGTCGATGGCGACGACGGACAATGGCCGGTCATCGCGCCGCGACATGCTGAAACTCGCCGGCATAATCTCGTTGAGCAGACGACGGTTCGCCAGCCCGGTCAACGCATCGTGCAACGCGAGTCCGCGCAGCTGCTTGACGAGAGTGCTGATGACGACGCACGGCACAATAATCGCGAACATGTTGACTGCCCACTGGGTGGCCATGGCGGCGCGCCAGTTCATCAGCAGCGCGCCCAGATACAGCGCGCCGGCAAACGCGAGATAAGTGAGGGCCAGCCGGCGTTGCAAAAACGCGCTCGCAAAGGCCGACAAGAACCCGTAGAACAATGCCGCTGCCTGCGATTCCGGAGTCGGTCCGGCCGCCCACACCGAAGCGGTGATGCAGCAGATACCGACGACGAGGCCGACGTGAATGACCCATTCCGCCGCTCGCGCACGCAGTAGCCACATGACCGCGCCGACCGGCATCATGACCCAGCCGATAGCCCAGTCGACGTCGGCGTGCTCGATGGGCCAGTACGGCAGCAGGCTGATCGAGAGGGCGCCCAGCGCGCCGGCGAAGATCAAGCTCGCGAGCCACCCCACCGTCGTTGGTAGGTGTGTTGACGGGTCGGCCAAGGAAGGCGGGACGTCGATGTCGTGCTGAGCTCGCACCACGTCCTCCGCTCGGCCAGAAATGCTCCACATGGCAGTCCTGTTCGCTAT
>Ga0209863_10000666_pt1 | contig 15718 bp, 9 predicted proteins | sample OrgsoiDNA2013046_FD_185796 | JGI IMG/M metagenome (GOLD analysis project Ga0209863, IMG submission 185796) | Permafrost soil microbial communities from the Arctic, to analyse light accelerated degradation of dissolved organic matter (DOM) -... | ecosystem: Environmental > Terrestrial > Soil >...
CGGCCACTCTATCCGTGTTGTACAGACCGCCCTCTTCCTTGAGGAGTTCCAACCTCGCCTTCACACCACGGGCGAATGCCGGCGCCAGCGGATCGAGAGCCTTCAACGTGTCCAGGTATTCGGGCGACGACTGCGCTCGCACAATCGCCAGCCCACGGACGGATGCGGCGTCAGCCAGAAGCTTCTCGGAAAGGTCCATGAGCCGGCTCAACTCGTCCACCGCCTCGGCTGCCCATTTCTTCTTGCCAGGCGGCGCGTTTTGAATTTTTCGGTATAGGCGGTCGATGAATTCCGGCAGTTCTCGGGCCGCGGACGCGTCCCCGCCAGTTGCCGCGCCGGTTGGGGAAGGCTTCGCTTTGCGTTTGGCCGGCATAGGAGCTTCACCATTGTAGCCCGCCCGCTGGAGATCTCCTGCTCCGAAATAAGCACCCCCACGGCGAGGTGCTTTGGGCTAAGCTTAGGAGTTGGAGATCCTTTGTTGGTCCTGGCAACCGGCAACCGGCATCCTCCGCAAGGCGGCATAATATGAAACTCGCAGAACGCATGTCCCGCATCGGCGTCGAATCGGCTTTCGACGTCCTGGTGCGTGCCCGGGCGCTTGAGGCGCAGGGCCGGAGCGTGATCCACCTGGAGATCGGCGAGCCCGATTTCCCGAGCCCGCCCCACGTCATCGAAGCGGCCAAGAGGGCGCTCGACGAGGGCTGGACTCACTACGGCCCCACCCAGGGCCTTCCCGAACTGCGCGAAGCTATAGCCGCGCAGATTTCGCGCACGCGAGGCGTCCAGGTGGGTCCACAGCACGTCTCGGTAGTGCCCGGTGGCAAGCCCATCATCTTTTTCCCCATGATGGCCCTGCTGGAACCTGGGGACGAGGTGATTTATCCGAACCCGGGCTTCCCGATTTACGAATCCATGATCCGGTTCCTGGGCGCCAAGCCGGTCCCGATACCCCTCGAAGAAAGCCGCGGTTTTTCTTTCGATCTGAACCTCTTCCGCGACCGGCTGAACGACCGCACCAAAATGGTGGTGCTCAATTCGCCGCAGAATCCGACCGGCGGAGTGATTCCGGCCCAGGACCTGGCGGCGATCGCCGAAATGCTGCGCGACCGCGACGTCATCGTGCTGAGCGACGAGATCTACTCGGAGATTTTCTACGGCGAGCCGCCGGTTTCCATCGCGTCATTCCCGGGCATGCTGGAGAAGACCATCATCCTCGACGGTTTTTCCAAAACATATGCCATGACCGGCTGGCGCATGGGCTACGGTGTGATGCCGGAGTGGCTGGTGGAAGCTGTCAACAAGCTGATGGTGAATTCGAATTCCTGCACCGCCAGTTTCACGCAACGTGCCGGCATCGCCGCCATCAACGGACCGCGTGATGGAATCCACGCGATGGTTGCCGAGTTCCGGCGCCGCCGCGACGCCATCGTGGCCGGCCTGAACCAGGTGCCCGGTTTCCGCTGCCCCATGCCGGGAGGCGCATTCTATGTTTTCGCCAACATAACCGGAACGGGAATGGGTTCCAAGGAGTTGGCTGACCTGCTGCTGTACGAAGGCGGCGTGGCGGGCCTGAACGGCGGTTGCTTCGGCGAATACGGCGACGGCTACATCCGGTTCAGCTACGCCAACTCCCTGCCTAACCTGATGGAAGCCGTGGAGCGGATTAAGAAAATGTCGGTCCGCTGGGAAGCCGCCGCGCTGGTCCGATAGCCGAGCCACCCTCAGGTCGCGTCTCGTCTCCAGACGCTTTGAGTGTCACTGCTTAGCGGCCCCGCAAGAATAAACAGCAGATCAACGCCTAGTTTGATCATTGCGCAGTAGCGTTCTCGGGCAAACGAAACTCTTTCAACGTCAGCGCCGGTTCACGCGGGCGGCGGTTGCTGGCGTCGAATCGCCGCAGCCGCCCGCAAGAGGATACCGACACGTCGCGGACTCACGCCCAACGACGCCCGCGCGTTGAGCAGCCTCGATCTTCACAACGGGCGGACAATGCGATCTCTGGCCGACGCGTGGGAATGCGACGCCTCAAACTTGACTTGGATCGTCGACCGGCTGGAAACTCTGGGCCTGGCCGAGCGCAGAACGGTTCCGCACGACCGGCGCGTCAAGCTTGTCGTACTCACAGCGAAAGGCCTGAAGACGAAAGTCGCGCTTATGAAGGAATTCCACACCGCCGGCAGAACTGCTCCACCTGGATCACTTCGATCTCGAGGACCTGCAGCGCGTGCTGGAGAAGTTGCCCCAGGCGAAAGATTCTCTCGGCCGCAACAACACGTAACATGGCGCAGGCAAAGAAGGTCTGCAGCCCTTGACTGAGCTCCGGTAGGTTACGCGCTTAGCACCACCCCGGGTCGCGCTAATTAATCCCGATCACCTGCCGATATGCAGAGATGAGGTCCCCACCTCGGAGGTGAATTTTGCTTCGGGATAACTGTCTTCTTCCCTCTGCCTGTGCGATCGATGGCGGCACGGAGGGCAACCCTGTCCAGGCGCCCCGCGGCCGGCAAGCGGATCTCGAGCACGCCGGGTTGGTCGCGGCCGTGGAGCAATCGGCGGATTCCATCGTCATCACCGACACGTCCGGGAGAATTCAGTATGTAAACCCCGCGTTCAGTGCGATGACTGGATACAGCCGCGAGGAAGCGGTGGGACAGAACCCGCGCGTCCTCAAATCGGACCGTCAATCCCCGGAGTTCTACAAAGACCTCTGGGACACGGTGGCGTCCGGGAAGGCCTGGCGCGGCGAGCTGATCAACCGGCGGAAAGACGGAACCTTTTACACCGAGGAGATGCGGATCACCCCCGTTCGGGACTCGGACGGCGAAATCGCCAGCTACATCGCCATCAAACAGGATGTGACCGAACGCCGGGCGGCCGAGGAAGCCAAACGGTTTCTGGCTTCGATTGTGGAGTGCTCCGAGGACGCCATTGCCGCCTTCACACCCGCCGGTATTGTGCTCACCTGGAACCGCGGCGCCGAACTGATTTCCGGTTACTCGGCGGCGGACGCGGTCGGAAAGCACGTTTCCATGGTGGTGGCACATCTGGCCGGCCTGGAGCGTTTCACCGAACAGGTATTGCAAGGCATGGTCGTCTCCCAATACGAAGGTCTGTGCCTGAGCAGGGACGGACGAGAGGTTCACATATCCGTTACGGGGTCTCCGATCAAAAACGCCGCCGGTGAAGTGGTAGCCGTCGCGGCAATCCTCCGGGACATCACGGAACGCAAGCAGGCCGAAGAAGCCCAAGCTCTGCTGGCATCGATCGTCGAGTCTTCTGACGATGCCATTACCAGCGGAACGCTGGATGGAATTACGCTCAGTTGGAACAAGAGCGCCGAAGGGCTGTTCGGGTACACGGCCGAGGAGATGATCGGAAAGAACGCTTCCGTACTGGTTCCACGGCAGCGCCGCGACGAAGTGCGGGAAACTCTCGCCAAGGTCCGCAGCGGCGCCGTCTGCCACTACGATACCGTCATGCTAGGAAAGGGCGGCCGGCGGATCGACCTATCGGTCACGGTCTCCCCTATCGGGAATTCCAGCGGCGGGATCGTAGGCGCTGCCGTTATTGCACGCGACATCGGCGAGCGCGTGCGCGCCGAACAGAGGCTGCGGGACAGCGAGGAGCGATTCCGGGGCGCTTTTGAGAACGCTCCGTTCGGCATGTCCCTGCAATCAATCGACGGGCGTTTCCTTCAGGTTAATCCGACGCTCTGCCGGATGCTCGGATACTCCGAAGCGGAACTGCTGAACTCAACATTTCTGGACCGGACCCACCCCGACGATCGAGAGGCTTCCAAGCAGAAAATCGAGCGTCTGCTAAGCGACCCGTCCACATGCCCGGAGCTGGAAAAACGGTACCTTCACCGTTCGGGGCGCTGCGTTTGGGCGCGCACCCGGATCTCGCTGGTGCGGGATAGTGCCGGCAGCCCGTCGTATTGTGTGGTCCACGCGGAAGACATCACGGAGCGTAAGCGGACCGAGGAGGCACTGGGCGAGAGTGAAGAGCGCTTCCGCATTATGGCCGACGGCTGCCCGACGATCATGTGGGTGACCAATGCCGAAGGTGGGATTCAGTTCATCAACCGGGCGTTCCGGGAATTTTGCGGTGTGACCTTCGAACAAGTGGGAGGAGACAAGTGGCAGATGAGGCTTCATCCGGACGATGCGCCGGAGTATGTCGGGGCATTCGGGCGCGCCGTGAAGGAGCGTACGCCGTTCAAAGGCGAAGTCCGTTCCCGGCGTGCCGATGGCGAGTGGCGGTGGATGGCATCGTACGCGGAGCCAAGGTTTTCCCCGGCTGGTGAGTTCCTCGGCCACGTCGGCCTCAGTCCGGACCTCACGGAGCGCAAGCAGGCGGAGGAAGCCCTTCGGAGCAGCGAAGAGAAGTTTCGCCAGTTGGCGGAAAACATTCACGAAGTCTTTTGGATGATGCCCCCGGCAGCCAACGAGATGCTCTATATCAGCCCGGCTTATGAACAGGTTTGGGGCCGGACTTGCGAAAGCCTCTACCAGAACCCTATGGCCTGGATGGATGCCATCCACCCGGAGGACCGGGGGCGGGCCCATTTGTTTTTCGAGAAGCAGATGGCCGGAGAGCACGTCGATTCGGAATACCGGATACGAACGCCCGATGGGCAGGAGAAATGGATCCGGGACCTCGCTTTTCCGGTTCGCGACCAGGCCGGCCAACTGATTCGCATCGCGGGAATCGCGGAGGACATTACCGAGCGGAAGCGCCGCGACCAGGAACTGGTTCACGCCCGCGAAGCCGCCGATGCCGCCAACCTGGCCAAAAGCCGCTTCCTGGCCAACATGAGCCACGAAATCCGCACGCCCATGAACGGCGTCCTCGGCATGCTTCAATTGCTGTTGGATACCGAACTCACTGCGGAGCAACGCGAATACGCCGGCGTGATTGAGACCAGTGGGCGAGCGCTGCTGTCTCTCATCGACGAGATTCTGGACCTGTCCAAGATCGAGGCGCGGAGGATCACGCTCGAGAAAGTGGACTTCGACTTGCGCCGCATCGTAGAGGATGCCGTCCAGGCCCCGCGCGGCTTGGCGAACGCCAAGGGACTCGCTTTTGGCTGGCAGGTGGCGCCGGAAACACCATCGCTCCTGCGCGGCGATCCCAACCGGCTGCGCCAGGTGCTGATCAACCTGACCGCCAATGCCATCAAGTTCACCGAACGGGGTAAGGTGACGGTGCAAGTGGAGCTCGAAAGCCACAAGAGCGGCAAGGCAAGCCTTCGCTTCTCCATCACCGATACCGGGATCGGGATTCGGCCGGACCGGGCCTCGGCACTGTTCTCGCCGTTTGTTCAGGCGGACGAATCCATGACGCGCAAGTATGGCGGCACCGGCCTCGGGCTGTCGATCTCCAAGCAACTGGTCGAGATGATGGGCGGGAAGATCGGTTTTGAGAGCCGGGAGGGCAAAGGCTCCACCTTCTGGTTCACGGTGGTATTCGACACACCGTCCGAAGCGGCCTTGGCGGCCCCAGGGGAGCAGCCGCCAACAGGCTGCCGGCAACTCGCGAACGGAGGCCTCGCCGTGCCGCCCGGGCTGGGCCGTATCCGGCGTGACGCCCAGATTCTGGTGGTGGAGGATAATCCCGTCAACCGGCTTGTCCTCCTGGCGCAACTGAAGAAACTTGGCTACCAGGCCCGCGCCGTCGCCAGTGGCATCGAGGCCGTCGAAGCCTTGCGGCAGGGCCATTACGATCTGGTTCTCATGGACTGCCAGATGCCCGATATGGACGGCTTCGAAGCCACGCGCCGGATCCGCCAGTCGGGCAATACACACATTCCGATCGTGGCCGTCACGGCCAATGCCATGGCTGGCGATCGGGAGCGTTGCATGCGCGAGGGGATGAACGATTATGTTTCGAAACCGGTGGAGCTGCGCCGGCTTACCGAAGTGCTCGCACAGTGGCTTCCCGATTCTGCTTCGGCAGATATCTTCCCAACCGCCGCACCGGCTGGCGCGGAGCCAGCCCGGGCCATTTTCGATGAAGGGGATCTGCTGGATCGGCTCATCGGAGACAGACCGCTTGCCGGGGCAATCCTCAAAGGCTTCGTCGAAGACGTTCCAAACCTGTTGAACCGTCTGCGAAAGCGGCTCGACGAGGCCGACGGGCCGGGCGCCGCCTTGCAGGCGCACTCCCTGCAGGGAGCGGCCGGCGTCGTTTCAGCAGGCGGTCTGCGCGCTCTGGCGCAGTCGATGGAACGGGCCGGCAAGGCCGGCGAGTTGAAGGATTTCGGCGAGCTTCTGCCCCGCACAGCCGACGAGTTTGCGCGGCTCAAGACCGTTTTGGAGAACGCCGGATGGATATAGACCAAAAAGAGAGAAACAAACTATGAAAACACTGATTGTGGAAGACGACTTCACCAGCCGGCTGGTACTGCAGACTTTCCTGTCTCGCTACGGCGAATGTCACATCGCCGTCAACGGCAGGGAGGCAGTCGACGCGGTTCGCTCTGCCCTGGAGGCCGGGCAGAGATACGACCTGATCTGCATGGACATCATGATGCCCGAAATGGACGGACGGGAGGCAGTCAAGCAAGTTCGTGCGTTGGAAGAGTCACGCGGCACCCTTTCGACCGGCGGCGCCAAGATCGTCATGACCACGGCGGTGAACGATTTCAAGGAAGTGGCCCGATGCTTCGAGGAGCTTTGCGACGCTTACCTGGTAAAACCGATCGACCTATCTAAGTTGCTCAAGCACATAAGATCCTATCAGCTTGTTGCATAACTGGCTGACATCCACTCCCTCACGGTCGTGGCTCGGAATGGCCTCGTACGGAGCCGCGACCGTCAGGGAGCGGTGGTCCGCGTTCAACCCGGCCCCCGGTCCCCGGCCGCCGCCCGGCCCGCGCGGCTCCCCGCCACCGCCCCCTGTTATCCTAATTCTTTGGAAGACATCCATCATCGTCGGGTCGTGGTCGCCATTGACGGACCAGCGGGCGCAGGCAAAAGCACCATCGCGAAACGGCTCGCCGACCGCCTCGGTTTCACCTACATCGACACCGGCGCCATGTATCGCGCCGTGGCGCTTTGGGCGATCCGGCAAAACGTCGATCCCGGCGACATGCATCGTATGGAACAACTTGCCATGGCGGCCGAAATCGAGCTTCTGCCGGGCCGCATACGGCTTAACGGCGAGGACATCACCGAAGCCATACGTACGCCGGAAGTCTCCAACGGCGCCTCCAAGGTGGCGGTGATTCCAGGGGTGCGGCGGGCCATGGTGGCCAAGCAGCGCGAGATGGGTGAGCGCTCGAGCGTGGTGATGGAGGGGCGGGATATCGGCACGGTGGTCTTTCCCGATGCCGACGTGAAGGTCTTCCTGGACGCTAACCCGCAGGAGCGCTTCAGGCGGCGGCTCGAAGAAACCCAGGTCCGCGGGGATCGCATTTCCGCGGAGGAGTTGGCCGCCCAGATGAAAGAACGCGACCAGCGCGACAGCACGCGCGCCGATGCCCCGTTGGCCCAGGCGCCCGATGCGGTGTACCTGGACTCCACGGCGCTCGATATTGCCGGGGTGGAAGAGGCGATTTTGAAAATGGTGCGGGCGCGCGTCACCAACGGAAAGGAAATTCGAGGAACCACCATTTGAACGATCTCCTGGTAATGAAGTTCGGCGGCACCAGCGTCGGCAGCGCTGAACGCATGCGGGTGGCGGCGGGGTTGGCCGCCAAAGAACGGAAGAAGCGGCCGGTGGCGGTGGTGGTATCGGCGATGAGCAAGGTCACGGACCTGCTGCTCGACACCATGCGGCATGCCGAGGCGGGCGATGGCGCCGGCGTCGAACAGAATCTGGCGTCGCTCCGCCGGCGGCATGAGGAGGCCTGCCGCGAATTGCTGCCGGCCGCCCGGCAGGAAGCCGTGTCGGGTGAGCTCCACGACGTGATCGACGAGTTCGAACGCCTGGTCCGCGGCATGGCGATGTTGGGCGAGCGGCCGCCGCGGTCGGTGGATGAAGCCGTGGCGGTGGGGGAACGGCTTTCGGCCATTCTGGTTGCCGAATTCCTCACGGCCGATGGGACGCCGGCCGTGGCCGTGAATGCGCGCGACGTGGTGGTGACCGACGCCGTCTTCGGCAACGCCTCGCCCCTCATGGACCCCACGCGCGAGAAGGCGCTCGCTATACTCCTGCCGCTGATCGAGGCCGGCACGCTGCCCGTGATTACCGGGTTCAACGGCGCCACCGCCGACGGCCGGCCGACTACGCTGGGCCGCGGCGGCTCGGATTTTTCGGCTTCGATTCTTTCGGCCGCGCTCGATGCTTCCGAGTTGTGGATCTGGACCGACGTGGATGGCATCATGAGCGCCGACCCGCGACTGGTGCCGGACGCCGTCGTGCTTGAGGAGATCACCTACGCGGAGGCCGCGGAATTGGCCTATAACGGCGCCAAAGTGCTGCATCCGCGCACCCTGGCGCCGCTGGTGGAGAAGCAGATCCCGGTCTGGAGCAAGAACAGCTTTGCGCCGGAGAAACCGGGGACCAGAATTCTGCCTTCGATGGCGGTGGCCTACGGAACCCGCGCCGTGGCGTCCATGCGCAACGTGGCGCTGATTTCCATTGAGCCGGCCAGCCCGGAGTTGAACGGCGTGCAGGTGATGGCGCGTTCGCTCGATGCCATCGCGCGCGTCAACGTGGAGGTGCTGGTGGTTTCCAGTTCCAGCTACCGGCAGAATTTCTGCGTGCTGGTGCGTGAAGACGAACTGGAACGCTGCGTCCTGGCCCTGGAGGCCGTGCTGGCCCTGGAGTTGGCGCATCATTACGTGCATCCGATCCAGATCGACCGCACGGTGGGCCTGCTGGCCGCGGTCGGCGAAGGCATGCAGGGCAAGCCCGGGCTGGCGGGGCGGATCTTCACCGCCATTTCCCGCGTGCAGGTGAATATTATCGCCATCGCCCAGGGGTCGAGTGAGTTGACGATCGCCGTAGTAGTTGGCCGCGATGGTCTGGAAAAGGCGGTGAAGGCCGTGCACGCCGAGTGCGGATTGGGGCAGCGCCCGCCCGTGCCGGTACTGGCCTCGCGGTCGAAACACAAGCCGATGCCTTAAGACAGTGGCCGGTGGCCGGTGAAAAACCGGTCCGGGGTCTTCACCAGCCACCAGCCACCAGCCACTGGCCACCGACCACTGGCATCCGCGGAGCTTGCGATATAATGAAAGTTACCCACTAGTTACACAGGAGTTCTATTACCAATGTTTGATCTGTTTCGTAGCCGCGATAAAGCTGTACGCATCCTGCTGGGCGCGTTGCTGGTGATGGTCGCGATTTCCATGCTGGCCTACCTGGTCCCGAGCTATGGCACCGGTTCCAGTTCGGCGGACGTGGTCCTGGCGGAGGTTGGAAACGAGGTCATCACCATTGCCGATGCCCAAAAAGTGGTGCAGGGCGCCATGCGCAACCGCCAGTTGCCGCCGGAGATCCTGCCGAACTACGTGCCGCAGATGGTGGATCAGATGATTATCGAACGGGCCATGGCCTACGAGGCCGAGCGGCAGGGCTTCCAGGTGAGCGATGCCGACGTTGCCGACGCCATCAGGCAGATGGTGCCGAGCCTGTACCAGGATGGCAAGTTCGTGGGTAAGGATGCCTATGCCAATATGCTTGCCGCGCAAAACATGACCATCGAGCAGTTCGAAAGCGATCTGAGGCGGCAGGTGCTGATCACCCGGCTGCGCGATGTGGCCCTGGAAGGCCAGGTGGCGAGCCCGCTCGAAATCGAGCAGGGCTTCCGCAAGAAGAACGAGAAGATCAAAATTGAATACGTCAAGCTCACCGCCGACAAGTACAAGGGCGAATCGCAGCCCTCCGCGGACGACATGCAGAGCTACTACAAAGCCAACCTGGCGCGCTACCAGGTTCCGGAAAAGCAGAGCCTGACGATTTTGGTGGCGGACCAGGCCAAACTGGAGCAGTCGGTGAACCCGACCGATGCCGAGTTGCAGCGGCTGTACAGCCAGAACCAGGACTCGTACCGCACCAAGGACCGGGTCAGGGTGCGGCACATTCTGGTGATGACCCAAGGCAAGCCCCCGGCCGATGAGCCGAAGCTCAAGGCCAAGGCGGAAGACCTGCTGAAGCAGGTGCGGGCCGGCGCCGATTTCGCCAAGCTGGCCAAAGAAAACTCCGAAGACCCCGGTTCCAAGGACAAGGGCGGCGAGTATTGGATTCAGCGTGACGGCCAGATGGCGAAAGAGTTCGAAGATGCCTCGTTCCGGCTGAAACCGGGACAGAGCGACCTGATCAAGACCGGCTACGGCTACCATGTTTTCCAAGTGATGGAACATCAGGAAGCCGGGCTGCGCAGCTTCGCGGAAGTCAAGCCTGAGCTTAGTGCCGAGGCCAAGAAGCAGAAGGTCAACGACCTGATGCAGGCCGGCTCGGACAAGGCGCAAGCGGCGCTGGCGAAAGACCCCACGCATCCGGAAAAGGTGGCCGCCGATTTCAACCTGCAGATCGTGCGCGCGGTGTATTCGCCGGGCGTGCCAATTCCCGAACTGGGTCCGAGTCCCGATTTCGACCAATCGATGTCCGGCTTGAAGAAGGGGCAGGTATCGGCGCCGGTCGCGGCCACCAACAAGATCGCGTTTGCGGTGGTGACGGACGTGATTCCCGCGCGGCCCAGCACTTTCGAAGAAGTGCAAGCCCAGATTCGCGACGCTATGGTGCAGAGCCGTTCGACTGTGGCGGTGCAGACGCATGCCAAGGAGCTGGTCGAGAAAGCCAAGGCGGCGGGCGGCGACCTGGCTAAGGTTGCCAAGGCGATGGGGCTGGAAGTCAAGACTTCGAGCGAATTCGACCGCGCCGGCAACATCGATGGCTTGGGCAGCGCCAGCTACGTCGCCGAGGGCTTTACGAAGCTCGATGGCACAGTTTTCGGTCCGATCGGTACGCCCGACGGGGCCACCGTGGTTTCCAAAGTGATCTCGCACGCGGAGCCCGACCTGTCGAAGTTGCCGGAGCAGCGGGCCACCATTCGCGACGATATCAAGAGCCAGAAAGCCCGGGACCGGAATGCGCTCTTCGAGAGCGGAGTGAAGGCTGCGCTGACCAAGCAGGGGAAGGTCAAGGTCCACCAGGACGTCTTCAACCGGCTGCTCCAGGGCTACATCCCGGGCCGGGGATGATTCAGACGGTCCTTGATTTTCTCCGCTCCCTGACCGACCCGGAGCGGCTGATCCACCTCCTGAGCACCATGCTTTCGGGATGGCTGGGATATGCGGCGCTGTTTGCGATCGTCTATTCCGAGACCGGGTTGCTGGTGGGATTTTTCCTTCCCGGCGATTCGCTGCTGTTCACCGTGGGGGTGGTAGCCGGCGCCGGCCAGTTGAATATCGTGCTGGTGAATGTGCTGCTGATGTCGGCGGCCATTCTGGGCGATTCCACCGGCTACCTGCTCGGCCGCCAGACCGGGCCGAAGATCTTCAGCCGCCCGGACTCGCGGCTCTTCAGGCAGGAGTACGTGACGCGCACCCACGCCTTCTACGAGCGGTACGGCGGCAAGACGATTATCTTTGCGCGCTTCGTGCCGATTGTGCGGACCTTCGCGGCCTTCATCGCCGGCGTCGGCAGGATGCCGTACTTCAAGTTCCTGCCCTTCAGCATCTGCGGAGGCGTCGGCTGGATTTTTATGATGACCATGCTCGGTTACGGGTTGGGGAACGTGGCGTTCGTCCGGCGCAACTTTGACAAGGTGATTCTGCTCATCATTTTCCTGTCGCTGCTGCCGACGCTGATCGAAATCGTCAGGGCGCGGCGGGGATCCGGCAGTTCACCTGGCAGTTCAGCGAATAAGGCCTACCAGACCGGCGGCAAATAGGCGATCGTCCACCCGGCCCAATCGCGGAATCAGCGGTTTCGCCAGCAGCGGTGTGTGCGCGATAGTGCAGAGGTATTCGGGCACCGCCCAGACGTCTTCCCCGGCGGTCATCCAGCCTATGGAATCGAAGCGCCGCAGATTCACCGGGCGCGAGTAGGTGCGCAGCGTCTTCTCCTTCTTGAGGTTGTAGTAGTGCTCGAAATAGGACATGGCCAGTTCGCGCAGCGTGCGATAGACCGGTTCGCGGTAGCGGAGTCCCGAGTAATTCGATTTGGCGACGGCCCCCCAGTGGCCGTGCTGACGGAAGATGGCCAGTACGTGATCGGTATCGCGCACCGCCTCCAGGTCGAGCAGCAGGGGCGGGTGCCCGATCATGCGCAAGGCCGCCGCACCGAATAGCGCGCCTTCCATGCATTGCCCGGTCTGGTCCCTCAGCACCCGGCGCGGCGACCGGCAGGTGGCGCCATCGGCTTCCTTGTTGTAAGGCAGGTCATCGAGAAAACGCTGGATCTTTTCAGGGCTGGAGAGCCGGCGGAACCGGGCCCGCTCGGCCGCGGTAAAGGGATCGGTCATCGGGATCAGGTTACCGTAAAGCCGATGCGGGGGCAGGACTGGGGCAGTGAGCACTCGTGCCACAGCCCCCCTCGTTCGCTTCCTGGTCCTAGGGACGGGGACTCGGTGCGCAATCTCCGCAGGCATGATGCGAATCTATGTCGCTTCGGTACGGCGCGACCGCGGTATAGTCGTTGAAATAATTCCCCCAAGATCCGTCGATGAACGACCACAGCCTGATGTATAGCATTCTCCCATCTGTCGGCAAGGTCGATACCGTCTTGCGGGTTAAGTTGGTCTCGCCCGCCGAAATGTCGCCCTGGCCGGCGGCATTGCCCACGTCGAGCCGGTATTTGGTCGCATTCCGGCCAGTGGTCCAGGTGAACGCCACCGTTGAATCGGGTAACGTCGAATCCGCTGCCGGACTGGTGAGCGTCGCCAATGACTCCGGTTTAGTATGCCGAAACGCTGCCGCACCTGCCGCTCCCAACACGAACAGCGGGAAAACCGCGAATATGACCGACACTCGTACGAGGACTGCCCGTACGCTGCGTGCTTCGGCGTTACCGGGGATCGCCGCCGTTGCCCCCGCCCATAGCAGCAGTACGGCCAAAGAGATCCATCGCAACCCGATCCACACGGCACTGGGCTGGAACTCGTACCGGACCGCCGCGGTTCCGGAGGACACCGCAAATACGACAAGGTCCTTATCCGCGGCGGCTGGCACAGAAGCGCAAGGGGTCACCGCGCTTCCATTGACAAATACGCGGTTCCACGGGAACTCCAGAACATTTGTGACTACCCGGATCGGTTCAGATGCCGCCACATTGCTTTCACCCGGAATACCGAATTTCTCTCCGACTCCCACGGGCAGAGCTGCGCGGCGATGCACACACTGTTCGGCCACGGCCGGCCGGTTAACGTCGCGGATGGCATAATCGCGCGCCGAGTAAAGCGTCGGTGGAAGGTTCAGCAACGCGCTTCTGTTTTCCGCGAAACCGGATCCCTCCGGCGCTCCCGGCCGCATCGCTGAAAGAATGTGCCGGTACTTCATAATGAGGGACGTAGTATTCAGCAGACCTGCAATGAGTAAGCATGTTCGCACGCCCGCGGCAATACCTCCGAGCCGGTCGCGAAGGAAATACAATAAGAGTGCCATGGCTATCAGTAACAGCAGGTCGAGATAACCAACCAGGCGATAGGCGAATTGAAGAACGCTCAATGGCGCAGGCACGTGTGCCAACAGCCGCTCCGAAGAGGAGACGGATGCAAGCACTGCGAATCCGGCCATGGCCGCCACGCCGAACACGAATGACGCCGACAACGGCTTCCGGCGCGAAACCAGGCACTTTGCAGACTCGTAGAGGAGATAGCCGGCCAACACCAGCAGCGGGACGTTCACAACGGCGTCCAGGCCGGGAGTGGTGCCCGGCGCCGCCCGGTCGCGGAATAGCACTGGCGAAAACCGCGCGGAAAGCGAGTCGATGTCGGGATAGAAGTTGAGGTGGCCGCTAATCTGTTCGATCGATAGCCTGGAGCGGAACTGAGCGAGGGAATACAACCAAGGCGTAAGCACCACTAACAGAAGCAGTGCACCGGCGATCGCCGCGTAAAGACGGGGTCCACGTGGTGCGCGCAGAATGACACCCAGAACCACCATGCCGAACAGCGCGCCACCCAACACCGCCGTGATCGGGTGAGTGCCCGCACTCACCGCGAACAATAGAAAGCCGAGCAGACCATTGCGCCACACCTGCTTTTCGTTATCGAGAAAGCCGATGCGAAGCCACAAACAAACCGAGGTTACCAGTAACGATAGGGCGACAAACTCCGTGATAGCTCCGCGGTTATATAGATTCGTCAATGGGTAGACCGCCGTGACCGTCATGTATGCTGCCAGCGTGCCCAAACGAGTGCTTCCGGAGACGACCGCGATGGTCTTCCTAACCTGTGCGCATTCGAGCAGCAGCAGCAAGAAGATAATGATGCGCAACGCCAGATTACCGCCTGCAACCGCGCTGAGCAGGCCGGCAATCGGGTAAAAAAGGAACCCGTAGAACACCGGAAACGGCATCCCGATCAATTGCCTTGTGTGAATGGCAACCGGAAACGCGTGGTGCCGCGCGAAGTACTCTCCGAAATATCCAATCAGCCATACGTGGTTTTCCCAGTCCACATAAAACCGGGTATTCAGGCGCAGGAGCAAGAAGGAGGGGACCAGAGCGATGAAGACCAGCGCGCAGGCATCGCGCCAGTGCGAGGTTTGCAAAAAAGAATATGCACGGCGTACGAGGCGACTCAAACCGCACCATCGAATTGGCGCGAACCGGCTGGCGCCGCACGGAGCCCGGCCTTACGCGCCTGTCGCTTCCAACGCCACTGAAGAGGGTCGCGCCCGCAACCGGCGTGTGGAACTGGTTGCCCAGCCGCAGAGTTCCGTTCGCGCCGGTCTTTTACGGTTTCCGGCACGTGAGCAGACACCGGATTCCCACCGGGTAGCGGACCCGGTGGCGCCACCGGTTCTCCCAGCGCATCAGCCAGGTCAGCACCGGGCTGTGCCCCAACCTTCGCATGTCCCTGCCAATCACCGCGTCCTTCACGGCCGCGCTGGCGCCGTTCAGGAATCGATTTCTCTTTTTCGCGATCCAGAATCCCGGGTACAGAAAAAACCCGAGGTGCGAGCTCTCCAGGATGTCGAACCCCGCCTGGGCAGCCATGCGCCGCAGGTCTCGCATGCGATAACGGCGGAAATGCAGGAGCCGTCGATCGTACAGGTCGTACAGTCCCGGACCCGCCGGCACTTCGATCACGGCAATGCCCCCGCTGCGCAGAATCCGGTAAACGTGGCGGAGCGCGATGTCGTCCTTTTCAATGTGCTCCAAAATGTTCAGCAGCACGATGCCATCGATGCTGCCGTCGGCGAGCGGGCACTTCGTCAGGTCGAACTGCAGTAACGGAATATCCGGAATGGCGGCGCCCAGCTTTTCCATCGGGCCGCGAACATAATCGGCGCCCACCACCACGGCCCGCGGCATGCGCTCGCGCAAGTGCTTCAGGGTGTAGCCGGAGGAGCAGCCGAGATCCACAATCACCGGCTCGGGAACGCGAATCCAGCGCTCCAGAGAACCGATGGCATGTTCCCGGGAGGCGATGCTCATATAGTGATACTCGTCGTCCACATCCTCGTGCAGTTCGGTCAATTCGTCGGTCCAGCCCGAGGAGCCGACATCGTAGCTGAGGACGCGGTGAACCGTGTCGCCCAGCGCGAATCCGTTCCCCGTCCAGGCCGGGGCCTGCGTCCAGCCCGGCGGCGGTGGAAAGGAC
>Ga0209863_10000667_pt1 | contig 15700 bp, 17 predicted proteins | sample OrgsoiDNA2013046_FD_185796 | JGI IMG/M metagenome (GOLD analysis project Ga0209863, IMG submission 185796) | Permafrost soil microbial communities from the Arctic, to analyse light accelerated degradation of dissolved organic matter (DOM) -... | ecosystem: Environmental > Terrestrial > Soil >...
TAGGTATCCCGAACACGGCAGACCCGTCTCCATCGATTTGCCGACGTTGATCCGATCAGTCACCACTGGCCCAAATTTTCCGGGGTGGGCCTGGAAGCTGCTTGAGTCAGCTCTTTCACGAGCAGATCTTAGGGTGCCGGTGATTGAATCGAACGCATTCAAGCCTCCCGATACCAGATATTTCGAACCATGATAGGAATTCGATATCGGGATGCGCCACTGAGACTTGGAGAATTTACTACCCCGTCAGTTGGGGAGTGCCTACCGAGTAACGCCAAATCGTCTCCTCCGCTCCGCATCTGCGGGACGCTATAATTTCCCCATGGCCACCACCACCGCCCCCAAACCCGCGACCACGAAATACGAGCCCGTGATCGGCCTGGAAGTTCACGTCCAGCTCCTCACCAACACCAAGATTTTCTGCTCCTGCTCTACGCGCTTCGGCAACCAGCCCAACTCCAACGTGTGCCCCGTGTGTCTCGGACTGCCCGGAGCGCTTCCGGTGCTGAACAAGAAGACTGTCGAATATGCCGTGCTGGCCGCCATGTCGCTGAACTGCCAGATTCGCGAGACGTCTATCTTTGCTCGTAAAAACTATTTTTATCCCGATCTGCCCAAGGGCTACCAGATTTCGCAGTTCGATAAGCCCATTGCCGAGCACGGCTATCTCGAAATCAAAACGCCGGAAGGTCCGAAAAGAATCGGCATCACCCGCCTCCACATGGAAGAAGACGCCGGCAAGAGCCTGCACGACGGTTTTCCCGACGCTGCCAACAAAACCGCCATCGACCTGAACCGCAGCTGTGTTCCTTTAATAGAAATTGTGAGCGAGCCCGACCTCGCCAGTCCCGCCGAGGCCTACGAATACCTCACGCGCCTGAAGGAAATCATCCTTTACACCGGCGTCAGCGACTGCAACATGGAGGAAGGCTCGCTGCGCTGCGACGCCAATGTTTCTGTGCGACCTGTGGGCCAGAAGGAATTCGGCACCAAGGCTGAAGTGAAGAACGTGAATTCCTTCCGCTTCATTAAGCAGGCTCTCGAGTACGAAATCGAGCGCCAGGTTGAGCTCATCGAATCCGGCGGCAAGGTCGTACAGGAATCGCGGCTTTACAACGCCAACGAAGGCCGCACATACTCAATGCGCTCGAAAGAGCAGGCGCATGATTACCGCTATTTTCCTGAGCCGGATCTGCTGCCGTTGGTGGTCGACGCCGCTTGGCAGGCCGAAATTCGCCAGCAGCTTCCGGAACTTCCGGAAGCGCGTCGCGCGCGCCTGGTTTCCGAGTATGGCATCACCGAACAGGACGCCGGCGTGCTGACCATTACCAAGAATTTCGCCGACCAGTTCGAGGAAGCCGCCCGTGCCTCGAAGAGCCCCAAGCGCGTCGCCAATCTCGTCCAGGGAGAACTCCAGTCGCGCCTGAAGGCTCACAACCTGGAGATTGAGCAGTCGCCCATCTCCATGAAGGGCATCGCCCTCTCCGCCGACCTCGCCGAGGCTGGGACGCTCTCCAGCAAAATGCTGAAAGATCTCTACGACCTCTGCTTCGAGCGCAAGCAGGATTTCCCGGAAGTCTACGAGAAAGAAAAGCCGCAGCAGATTACGGACACCGGAGCCATTGAGAAAGTGATCGACGAAGTTATTGCCGCCAATCCCAAGCAGGTCGAGCAATACCGGGCTGGCAAAAAGACGGTCAAAGCTTTCTTTGTGGGGCAGGTGATGAAGGGGACTAAGGGGCAGGCTAGTCCTGGCGTGGTGAACGACTTGTTAGACAAGAAGCTGGAAGGCTAAGACCACGCGGGCGGGACGCCAGCGCCACACAGGCTCAGGACCTTGCCGCCCGTCCAACACCTTCCGTCACGCGTGTTTGCAGCCGGTTCCGGCTACCATAGGCTGATAGCGGGAGGCGCCATGAAGCTCAATCGGATCATCAGCATATGCTCGCTGGCAGTCTCTCTGGCAGTGCTGGTTATGCTTTTTAGGAAGCCGCAGCCGGTGGCCCCGCCGCAGGCTCCCGCCGTGGCCGCGGCCAATGCCGAATCGTTCCAAAACAAGATCTCTCAGCTCGAAAAACCTAACGCTGCCGGCCAGAGCCCGGCCGAGATTCATCTCAACTCGGCAGAAATCACGGCTGCGTTCGCCCAAGCAGCAGGCTCAATTCCTATGCCGGCTACCAGTGAGCTCAACGCCGGTACCTCCGTTACTGCGTCCGTTGACCCCTCAGCTCAGCCCGACATTAAGGATTACAACGTCAATTTCGAAGGCGATGTTGCCCATGGTCAATTTCTGACCAAGATCGCGGGCAAGGACGTTTGGGTCACGGTTTCTGGCCACCTGGGATCCAAAGAAGGATATGCGACGTTCGACCCTACGGAATTCAAGGTTGGCGATATTAGTGTCCCCACTTCTCTTGTCAACGACGCTCTTCAGAAAAAGCTGGCCGAGCAGCACGACCGCTTAAAGCTTCCGGACTCCGTTGGGGGTGTGAAAGTGGAAAACGGAGAACTCGTCGTCACACAGAAGTAGGCGCGTGGTAAGCCCGTGTGGCGCGGACACTCTTGCCCGTGAGTCCTTTAGAATCTCCGGATGAGCCGCCCGCCCTTCCTAGCTATTGCGCACGTTCAACTCGCCATGCCCGCGGCAGAGGAAGAGACCGCGCGACGATTCTTCGTCGATCTCTGTGGAATGGTCGAAATCGCCAAGCCCGCCGACCTTGCCAAGCGTGGAGGTTGCTGGTTTCGCAGCGGTGCGGTTGAGATTCATCTGGGAGTGGAACAGGAATTCCGTCCAGCGGTCAAAGCGCATCCCGCACTCGTCTGCGACAATTACGCTGTGCTTATCGCCAGACTGAAAGCGGCCAACGTTCCAGTCAGGGAAGACCTCGAAATCCTAGGAACGCGCCGCAGCCACATTGCGGATCCGTTTGGGAATCGCATCGAGCTGATCGCGAACACCGCGCAGGGACTCGGCGGGAATAATGCGGTGTAGTGAAGGATGCTCCATTCGGAAGAGCAGATTCCTCCCTCCGGTCGGAATGACAAAAATAATGCGGGGTGGGGAAGAGGGTTGGGAAAGGCCTAAGCGACACGATCTGGGAGGCTGTTCGACTTGGCGACCTCGCCAAACCATCGGCCTGACGCTTTCACGATTCGCTGCTGCGTTTTGAAATCTACCCACACTAGTCCAAACCGGGCGCGATATCCTTCTGCCCACTCGAAATTGTCGGTGAGCGTCCAGGCGTGAAAGCCGCGTACGTCCGCGCCGTCCTGTATCGCGCGCGCCACCGCAGCCAAGTAGCTGCGATAGAATTCGATTCGCCGCGAGTCATTCACCACGCCATTTGCGTCTGGGCCGTCGCCGTAGGCGCAGCCGTTTTCTGTGATCTCAATGGCGGGTCGTCCATGGTCGCGTGTCATTCGCATTACGATGTCGTAAATTGCATCGGGCCAAACTTCCCAGCCCATGTCCGTCTTCGGGCCTTCCTGTCCGAACGAGCGGGTTGCCGGGAAGAGCCACATCTTGGGATCGGTGACTCGGGCCCAAGCTGATGCCGAGGCTGCAATTGTCCTGTAGTAGAGATTGATCCCGAGGAAATCCAGGGGAGCGCGCGTTTTTTCCATGTCGCCCGACTTGATTCCCATTACCGTCTCGGGCAGGAACGTGAATGCGGCAGGATATCGCCCATGCAGGGCCGGTTCCAGGAACCAAAGATTCATGATAGCGTGTGTGCGGTCGGCGGCCAATTTGTCTTCAGCAGACGGAGAGGCCGGCTGACATGCTGACATATTGAATGCCGATCCCACACGTGCTTTCGGACGCGCTGCTTTCAATGCCCGAAACCCCTCGCCCTGAGCGAGGTTTACGACATGGGTGGCGCGCAGAAAATCGACAATGCTCTTTCGCCCTGGAGCGTCGATTCCCTCTAGATAGCCATTGTTCGTAAATGCCGTTGGCTCGTTGAACAAAACCCAATCGCCAACCCGGTCCCCCAGCTCTTGCGCTACGACCGCAACATAATCGGCGAACCAGCCGGCCATGTCTCGATTCGGCCAGCCTCCGCGATCTTCGAGCGCTTGCGGCAAATCCCAGTGATACAGCGTTGGGAGGGGACGAATACTGGCGGCCAGCAGTTCATCGATTACTCGCTTGTAAAAATCCAAGCCTTTGGCGTTCACTTGCCCGGTGCCTGAAGGCATAATGCGCGGCCAGGCAATGGAGAAGCGGTAGCTGTTCAGATTCATCGCCCGCATCAGACCAATGTCTTCGCGGTAGCGGTGGTAGTGGTCGCACGCTACATCTCCGGTGCCGCCGTCTTTGATCTTTCCCGAAGTATGCGCAAAGCGGTCCCAGATCGATTCTCCGCGGCCGTCCTCGCGCACCGCTCCTTCCACCTGATAGGCAGCGGTCGCTGTGCCCCAATAGAAATTCTTCGGTAACATTGGAGGACCTTCCGCACCTGATACCGTGGGCGCTGCCGCTGCGGCGAGCAATGCCAAACTTCCGGATGCAAACTCACGTCGATTCATCGCCAAGGCCTCACTGCTGCCCCACCCAAAAGCGGAACTGTAGATCCCCTTCGGCGCGCTCAGGGCAGGCTCTCCCGCTGGGCGGGATGACAAAACGCTTTTCAACCCTTATTGGCGTGCCCAGTCGTTTTCACGCACTCTCTAGGGTTTCAGTAGTTGCGCAAACTGTCGAACATCGTCCACACCTTGTCGAGGCCGGCGCGGTAGACGACAAATCCCGACCCGTTGTCCGAGGTTTCCCGAAACACCAATTCTCCTGAGCCATCGCCGTCCGCGTCTGCTGCGTCCAGGAACTCCAGGCGGGGATAGACATCCAGATGGTGGTCATCCGTGGCTTCGGCCAGTAGCTTGCGCAATTCGCCGTAGATATCGACGCGGGCTACCACGGTTACTGTCGTATGTGCGGCACCCAGCGTCTTTTCGGCGGGATCCACTGTCGCCGTGAAGACCAGCACCGGGTCGTTGCTGTTGGTTAAATCCAAGGTCTGCATCTGCGCGTTGGTGAAGAGGACCGGGGACGGTTTGCTCCGTGCATCCGGCTTTACCTTATACAGCGCCCGCACCGTCTCAGATGCGATTGCGTCCAGCTTCTTGCGATAAGTCAATACGTCATCCGGTTTCGCAAACAAAACATACGCTCTCGGTTCGGGCCCGCCTGCATCCGAAACCGCCAGGAAATGCTCCTTCACCGGAGCTGTCGAAGCGAAATCTTTATCTTCGAACTTCTGCGGGGCGTCCCCCGGCTTGCTCCGCCGTAAGAGAGGTCTCTCCCCGGCGCCGGGGGCCATGGGCACGGTAGCGGCGGGGGGTTCCGTTTCCTTGGCGTCTTTCTTTAGTTTCGGCGGCGCGTCCGTTCCGGTGGGAAGCGACGGGCCGGAATTGCCCGGTTTGGTCTCCAGCGGCTTCGTCTGGTCCGCTTTTACCGAAGGGCTATCGGCCCGCCGGAGAATCGGGGGTGCTTCTTCCTCGTCCACGCGCTTAGTCGAAGTGATCGGCGGGGGGCGCTTGGGCTCGCTGCCTGTGGGTACCCATTTCCCCTCGCCAAACCAACTGCCCCGAGCGGCGCGCGCATCGACGATGGTATACAGACCAATCGAAACGCCATTGCGGGTTCCTTCGTACACCGTTTGCGGAGCCACTGACATTGGGACCGGTGTGGCTTTGTAAGTTCCACCGTCAAAAAATTTGCCGTCGACCATAATGCAGATGGTTTGGATACGGGCTTTGCCATTCACCAAAATCTCCACCAAGCCCAAGGCCCGTGGGCCCGAAGACTTCTTCGTTCGCTTGGCAACTTGCGCCCAGGCTCCACAAAGCAGGACTGTACAGATGACGCTGAACAAGCCGGTGCGATATAAATAGCGCGAGGAAGCTCGCGGCATGAAATGTAAGCTCATGAAATGTAAGATGCCAATGAGGATTCAAACGTCATGAAGGTTAATGATAAGGCTCCAGCGTTTTCTCTGCTCGACCAGGACGGGAACAAGGTTTCGCTCAAGGATTTTGCGAGTAAGACCGTGGTTCTGTTCTTCTACCCCAAGGCCGACACTCCCGGCTGCACCGTCGAAGCCTGTGGGTTCCGGGATACCTACAAGAAGATTCAAGCCACCGGCGCGGTCATTCTTGGCATCTCTGCCGACGAACCCGCCAAGCAGAAAAAGTTTGAGGGAAAGTTCAAGCTGCCCTATCCCCTGCTCGCTGACACCGACAAGAAAGTCTGCGAAGCCTTTGGCGTCATCCAGGAAAAAAGCATGTACGGCAAGAAGTATATGGGCATAGCCCGCATGACGTTCATCATTGGGCCAACGGGGAAAATCCAGCACATTTACGAAAAAGTTAAGCCTGACGGCCACGCCGAAGAAGTCTTGGCGTACTTGGAGGCTGCGGCGTAACTCGGCTGGATGCCCCGTCCTTGTCCGCGCTTCTTGCGGACAGGACGGGGTTTTGGCGAACTGAAGCTCTACTTCTTCGAAGCCACAGTAGTCGTAAAGGTAAGCGCGCTCTCCGCTAGGATCACAGCCTCGCGTTTTCCGGTAGCCGCCGCTACCCCAGTTCCTGCAGCTCCTCCCGCTACCGCTCCAATGGCCGCACCTTTGCCGCCTCCAGCCAGCGCTCCAATCAACGCGCCCGCCGCGAGGCCACCGCCTCCCTTAATTAGCGAACTTTTCTTCTGGTCCTTGCCAGCGATGTGGTAAGACGCGGTCTGCACGGCCACGCTCTTGCCACCCACCTCCACCGAGGTCAAACGAACGGAGAGCTGTCCAGGAGCGTGCAACCGACCGCTCGATTTCGCTAGAGTGATCCTGCCGCTGACTGGCGCGCCCTTAGCAGCAACGGTCTTTCCGCCAACGACAAGATCACGAGCCAACACGCCGTTCCAATGTTCGCCCACCTTTGCGTTCGCCGAGGTGATTTCCGTACCGCTGCGTACAGTGATTCTCGTGCCCGCGGGAATACTCTGTGCGGCCGCCATTGCGCCCAGCAGAGCCAAGAGAGCTGTAAACTTGAGTGTCTTTCTGAACATAGGAACCTCCTGAGAGTGAATCCAATCCACCATACCAAACTTGGCGTCGCGACGCGGTGACGGCGCGCCTACATCCCCACGCCGCGCTGTCCCCGGAATTCTTTGATCGTGATCCGCGTCGGGTTGCGCGGGACCTTTTGGGGAAACTGGTAGTGCGCCGCCTAGGCCGCCAAATCCTTATAGCGCGCGTCGTCGAGACCGAAGCCTATCTTGGCAAGAACGATCCTGCCGCCCACTCTTCCTCCGGCCGCACACCGCGCAACGAGGTTATTTTCGGCCCACCTGGTTTCGCTTATGTCTATTTCATTTACGGGAACCACTACTGCTTGAACGTCTCTTGTCTTCCAGATGGCGAGGCAGGAGGAGTGCTCTTCCGAGCCGTGGAGCCGCTAGCAGGAATTGCCGCGATGGCCAGGGCCCGCGACTTGCCTCAGTCGCCGGCTTACCGCCTCACTAACGGCCCTGGCAAACTCACAGAAGCCCTTGGCATTACCCGTGCCGACAACGGAGTAAACCTCACCGACCCGAGCCAATCGATCTATCTTGCTCAGGACAATTTTCCTAAGCCCAAAATCAGAACCACAACCCGCGTCGGAATTACGAAAGCCGCCGGTCTAAAACTCCGCTACTTGATTCCTGATAACCCCTTCGTCTCGAAAGCCTCGTAGTGGCCCTTAAGACCACGCGGGCGAGGGCGCCCGCGACTACACGAGCTGACGAAGTCAGAGTCACGAAACCAGCACAACGTTGTCGATCAACCGTGTGCTTCCCAGGAATCCCGCGACCGCGGCGAGTGCTCCAGGCCCCGCGGTCTCCAGCGGCTCCAACGAGGCGGCATCCACAATCTCCAAAAAATCCAACCGCACTCCATCCTCGTGCGAAAACTCGTCGATGCCCGCCGCAATCAGACGCCCTGCATCCCGCTCGCCTCCCTCATACAACTCCCGCACCCGCAATAGCGACCGGGATAGAGCCAACGCCTGCCGCCTCTGTTCCGTATTCAGATACACGTTGCGCGAACTCAACGCCAACCCGTCCGCCTCGCGCACAATCGGACAGGCCACAATCTCCACAGGCAGCAGCAGATCCCGCACCATCGTACGAATCACGGCTACCTGCGCGGCGTCCTTCTGGCCGAAGAACGCGACCTCCGGCTGGACGACGTGAAAGAGCTTACTGACCACGGTTGCCACACCGCGAAAGTGTCCAGGCCGGGAGCGGCCGCAGAGGCGCTGGCTCAAACCCTCCACGTTCACGTACGTCACCGCGCCCGGTGGATACATCTCGCCCACTGCGGGCGAAAACAGCAAATCGACTCCCTCTGCCCGCAGCAATTCGCAATCGCGCTCGAACGGACGCGGATATTTTGCTAAATCTTCCTGGGGACCAAACTGGGTAGGGTTTACGAAAATCGAAGCGGCTACCACGTCGCACTGGGCCCGCGCCGCCCGAAGCAAGGATAAGTGTCCTTCGTGCAGAGCGCCCATCGTTGGTACCAAGCCTAGGCGCCGCCCGCCGTAGCGCAGGGCCGAACACTCGGCCCGCATCGTCGCTACTGTTTCGCAAATGCGCATTCCAGATTGTGTATCAGACGCTGAATTAGCGCGGCAAACCTAGACTACACAACCTTGTTCAGAATAAGCCGAGGCTAGCTGCTACCGAACCATCGCCTTCTTGCGTTCCAAAATCAACCCCAGCGCTTCCTGCGCATCCTTTGGTAGATGATACGACTCCGCATCCGAAGGGAATTCCCTCGCCGCAAGATCGCGCCGGAAGTGCTGAACGGCTTCGGACATAACCGAGGCGACGTCTGCATACGGGCGCACAAACTTCGCAGGCTCCCCGGTAAGTCCGATCAAATCGTGAAAGACGAGAATCTGGCCATCACAATCCGGTCCGGCGCCGATGCCGATCGTGGGAATCGAAAGCTCTGCGGTGATCATGGCTGCGACTTCGCGCGGTATTCCCTCAAGGACGATGGCAAAGGCCCCGGCGTGCTCGAGCGCAGTCGCGTCGCGCCTCAAGTCTTCCACGGCAGGTAGGGTTTTGCCTTGAACCTTATAACCGCTCATCCGGTGGACGGACTGGGGTGTCAACCCAATGTGCCCCACGACCGGTATCTCCGCGTCGAGCAGGTGCCGGACTAACTCTACCCGCTTTTCGCCGCCCTCGATTTTTACCGCTTCCGCACCCGCCTCTTTCAGGAAGCGCGAAGCGTTCCTCACGCCCTCTTCAATGCTCGCCTGGTACGTGCCGAAGGGCATGTCCGCTACCACCAAAGCGTAGCGAACGCCGCGGCGAACAGCGCGCGTGTGGTGCAGCATTTCTTCGAGCGTGACGGGAAGAGTGTTCTCGTAGCCAAGGAGATACGAGCCCAGCGAATCGCCGACCAGAACGAAATCGACACCCGCGTTGTCGGCGAGACGGGCACTCGTGTAGTCGCCGAGCGCGAGCGCGGAAATCGGCTCGCGGTGAGCCTTCTTCTCCTGCAAATTGTTGATTCGGACTTTGCTGCGGTGCCCGGAGCCTGAGGAGTTGCTGATCGGTGTGACGTTCATGCCGCCTCCAGTGTCCTTCCGCCTTGGCGGATAGAACCTGCTGCCTGATTGGATGTCGAATCATCCCCTCAGCTTCAACGATTCTTGCTTGGGTTGGGCTTTAAGTCAAATCAATTCCTGTCGCCTGTAAATAATAGATAAAAATAGGCTTACGCGCTCGCCGCTTCGTCCGAACCGAGTGCAAGGAAGTACTGCGTGCCGCGAATCGGCTCCGAGACCTTTTTGAGCAGTTCCTGCAAATCCTGGTTGCGATCGACAAAGTCGATCTCCGAGGTATTCACGATCAGCAAATCGGACTGCGAGTAGTGAAAAAAGAAATGCTCATAGGCCTTGGCGACCTCAGCCAGGTAGTCGTCGCTGACGCCGCTCTCGGCCGCTGCGTTCTTCTTGCGGAGGCGTTTCCTTAGAACCTCTGGAGTGGCCTGCAGATAAATCACCAGGTCGGGCGTGGGCAGTTGTTCGCGAAAAAAATTGAAGTAGCGGTTGTAGGTTTCGAGTTCCTGGTCGTTGAGGTTGAGGCAAGCGAAAAGCTTGTCCTTTTCAAAAATGAAATCCGAAATCACAACTTTTTGCGAAGCGCCCAGGTCCAGTTCGCGCAGTTTTTCAAACCGCCGCACCAGAAACGCCATTTGCGTCTGAAAGGCTGAGCCCTTTTCGCCGTCATAAAACGATTGCAGGAAAGGGTTGTCTTCCGGCTCCGTGATGCGCTGAGCATTCATCCGCTCGGCCAGGATGCGCGTGAGCGTGCTTTTGCCGACGCGGATCGGACCTTCCACAGCGATGTAGCGGGGGCTCTCGAATAGTTTGGCCATGGGGTTGGTTTATTAATTATGCCGAGGCAAGCCTGAAAGAAGTCTTGTGAAGAATACCGTGCCTCGTCCCGGATGACAATTGCGGGAAGAGTTAACAGAGAATCACTCTAGATGACGTTCGACGGTACCGGTTTAGAACCAGTCAGTTAGGATCAGTCGTTTAGAATTGCTGCCATGCTGGAAATCGCCTTTGGAGTCGCAAGTGCTGCCGCAGTCACATACGCGGGCTACAGCGCCTTGGCGCCCACATCGCAGTTTTATGGACACACGCTGGTCCGCGGCCCCAACTCGCGGCAACTCGCTCTCACTTTTGACGACGGCCCCAACGATCCGCATACGCTGAAGCTCCTGGAAGTCCTGGCCAAACACGAAGTCCGGGCTACATTCTTCATGATCGGCCGCTACGTGCAGCAGCGCCCTCAGATCGTTCGCGAGGTTGCGCAGGCCGGACACGCAATCGGCAACCACACATTCACCCACGCCAATCTGATCTTCTGTTCCGAGATGCAGACGCGCATTCAGCTTGCGGAATGCAACCGCGCCATTGAAGATGTTATCGGCCAGACGCCGAAGCTATTTCGGCCACCCTTCGGCGGGCGCCGCCCCAGCACGCTCAGGATCACTCGGGAACTTGGGCTTGTCCCGGTGATGTGGAATGTTACGGGCTGGGATTGGGACGCGCACTCGTCGGAATTTGTCGAACGGAAAGTTGCCACGCAAATCCACGGCAGCGACGTTATTCTCCTTCACGACGGGAGCCATAAGCAGCTTGGACTCGACCGCTCGCACACCGTGGCGGCGACGGATCGGCTCATTGCGCGTTATAAGGCGGAGAATTATCAATTCGTTACAATTCCAGAAATGTTTATTTAAACGGTCACTCTGGACTGGTACTGCGGCTTTCCGTTGACTTGTCACTGGTAACGTCCCTAACATGCAAGCTTCCGGTTCTGACGATCATGATCGGCCAAACCATCTCGCACTGCCGCATCCTCGCCAAACTTGGCGGGGGCGGCATGGGTGTGGTTTACGAGGCCGAAGACACAAAACTTTATGTCGCCACGTGGCGCTGAAGTGCCTGCCAGAGGGCTTTGCGGGAGAGCCACAGCTACTGGAGCGATTTCAGCGCGAGGCCAGGGCCGCGTCGGCGCTGAACCATCCTGGGATTTGCACGATCTACGAGATTGGCGACGAACAAGGGCAGCCTTTCATCGCCCAGTTGTTGGAAGGTCAGACTCTCAAGCACTCCATCTCCGGGAAGTCGCTTCCCACCGAACAAGTGCTCGACTACGCTGTTCAGTTTTCCGACGCCCTGGATGCAGCCCATGCCAAGGGAATCGTTCATCGCGACATTAAGCCGGCAAATCTTTTCATAAGGGATGACGCGAGCCGCTTCTTATTTCGGGGGAAATTGGTTCGGGCTGGCTCCTGCGGGTCTCCGCTGATCATTCGCGACGTGGGGAATCGCGAGATCTATTCTCTCGATTTGAAGCTTCCCTAGTATTGGCCCGCGGGGTGAACATCGTTACCAGATCAGCGCTTGCTCTTGCGCTCGTTTTCCATAATCCGCGCTTTGACCAGTTTTTTCACGAGTGGGGCCGAGAGAGGCTTATCCATAGGGAACTGGATCGTTCCCTTCGAAATGGAGAAGTTTTTCAGCTCATCCTGCAACTCTGCAATCGGTCCGGCGCCGGGAAACAAGCTGCAATGTTTCGAGAACGCGGCGAACCCGACCAGCATTCCTTTGTATTTGAACATCGGCATGCCATAGCTGATGCCTTCCGTGGCCTCCTTCGGGGCGGCAGCGCGGATGGTTGCGCGAACCTTGGTTAAAGTAGCGCGTGCTGGTTCCGGAACAATGGCGAGGTATTCCTCTACCGTTTTGGGGGCTTTGCCGGTTCTCATGATTTCTCCCTGGCAGTTCAGTTTAAGGCGGCTCTGATCGAGAGGCAAGAAGCTTTTGGGGCAGGGGTCTTTCGACTTCGCACTCGCGCGGGGGACGCGCCAATGCTGCGCTCAAGATGACAGAGAAAAACAATTTCGCGATTTAATCAGCTTCACTATGCGCTGAATCTCTCGGTGGCGCGCGCTTTTGCTTTGGCCGCTTCCTCTTCGCGATTCTTGGGTGGTGCGGTTGTTTCGAGCGAACGGAGAAGGCGGCCCGAGACGTTCGCTACTTCTTCGACAGCCGCCAGGAACGCAGCTTCGTTCGCTTTCGATGGTTTATTGAAGCCGGTGATCTTTCTTACGAACTGGAGCGAGGCGGCTTGTACTTCATCGGGAGTGACCGGCGGCTCGAAGTTAAACAGCGTTTTGATGTTTCTGCACATGGATCAACCTCACGTTCGATCTAACCACGGAGACACTGAGACACTGAGACACGGAGGAAACCCAGGTGCGTGATAAGTGCTCTCCTCCGTGTCTCTGAGCTCTGTGGTGAATCCAAAGTTCTAGTTCAGCGCTTCGCGTGCCGCAGCAATCGTTGCCTCCACGTCTGCCTCGGTATGCGCTGAGCTCAAGAATGCGGCTTCATACTGCGCGGGGGGGAGGTAGACGCCGTTGTCGAGCATGCCGCGGAAGAACTTGCCGAATGCGACGGTGTCGCATTTGGCGGCGGAATCCCAGTCGTGGACTGCGCCGGGGGCGAAGAACCAGGTGAACATGGAACCTACGCGGTTGGCGGTCATGGGCACGCCTGCGCCTTTGGCGGCGGCTAGAACTCCGGCGACTAGTTTGGCGCTGAGAGCGTCGAGCTGGGCGTAGATTTCGGGATGAGTTTTGAGATGCCGCAGCGTGGCGAGTCCCGCCGCCATGGCGAGAGGATTTCCGGAGAGCGTACCCGCCTGATACATGGGGCCGAGCGGGGCGACGAGATCCATGATTTCACTGGGGCCTCCGTAGCCGCCGACCGGGAGACCTCCGCCAATAATCTTGCCGATGGTCGTGAGGTCGGGACGGATGCCGTTGAGCTCCTGTGCGCCGCCGAAGGCTAGCCGGAAGCCGGTCATGACTTCGTCAAAGATGAGTAAAGTATCGTCACGCTCCGTGATGGCGCGCATGCGCTCGAGGTAGCCGGCGGCGGGAGCGACGCAGCCCATGTTGCCGACGACCGGTTCTACCATTACGCAGGCGATCTGGTGATGGAATTTCTGGAACGCCGCCTCTAGCGCCTCGCGGTTGTTGAAGGGCAGGGCCAGAGTGAATTGCGTGAACTCCTGCGGTACGCCCGCGGATCCGGGAATGCCCAGAGTGGCTACGCCAGAGCCGGCTTTGACCAACAGGGCATCGGCATGGCCGTGGTAGCAGCCTTCGAATTTAACAATGTATTTGCGCTTGGTGTAAGCGCGGGCCAGGCGGATGGCTGACATGGTTGCTTCGGTTCCAGAACTGACGAAGCGGACTTTTTGCATGTGCGGAAAGGCGGAGATTACAAGCTCAGCGAGGTCCGCCTCGGCGGGTGTTGAGGCTCCGAAACTGGCGCTGTTGGAAGCGGCAGCCTGGATCGCCTCGACTACTTCTGGAACTGCATGCCCCAAGATCATCGGCCCCCACGAGCCGATGTAGTCGAGGTACTCATTCCCGTCCGCGTCCCAAAAGCGCGGGCCCTTGCCGCGCACGATGAAAGGCGGATCGCCGCCGACGGCCCGGAAGGCCCTTACGGGGGAATTCACTCCGCCGGGAATCAGGCTTTCCGCGCGCTTTTGCAGGCTGCGGGATTGTTCTAGTTTTCTCGGCATCGCTACCTTTCGAGATCGCACCACCATTTTAGCGGTTACCCGCAACTATGTGGGGACGGTCGCCTTCGGTCGTCCGCGAAGCGCAACTCCCCAAAGTTGCTGACTCTAACAATGTAATCAAAAGCTGGACGGCCCGGGGCCATCCCCACTAACCCCTACGAATTCACAGGATATTTACTATTTTGCAATGTCCCAGAAACAGGGCAACGGTATCTTTAAGCCATTGAGATCCCTTCTAACCGGGAGGGCTGGGACAGCTTCGGGGGCTCCGGGCTGTCCTTTCTTCTTGCCTGATAAACTCTAAGAGCATGCTTTTGCCTTTCGTTCGCGATGTCTTCGCGGACGTGGAAACTCTGCCCGCCTTTCGGCGTGCTGCCTCCCATCTGCGCGAGGGCACGGGGCGGATACGTCTGTCCGGACTGACGCCCACCGCGAAAGCGTTGCTGCTCGCCCTTTTGCATCAGGCATCGCGACGCCCCCTGCTGGTCATTGTTCCTGACAATAAGGCCGCCGAAGCTCTTTCTCCCATGCTGCGCTCGCTGGTCGAGCTGACCGGATCTCTCGATCCCGAATCGGTGGTCGAGGTTCCGGGCCGCGACGTGCTTCCGTTCCTAAATCAGTCGGCGCATCCGGAGATTCAGGAAGCCCGTGCCGCCGCTCTGTGGCGGATTGCCACCGGGAACGCTTCCATCGTGGTCGCTCCGCTGGCTTCGGCTGCCATGCGCTTGCAGGATGGCCCCTACTACGCCGATCTCGCGAGAATCGTCCGTCGCGGCGAAACGGTGGATGCAGAAGACCTGCTGCAACACCTCAACAGCGTCGGCTATACCGTGGCCGACATTGTGGAGATGCCGGGAGAGTACGCTCTTCGCGGCGGCATTCTTGATGTTTATCCCCCCGAAGCCGAGCGACCGCTGCGCATTGAGCTGTTCGGCGACGAAGTCGAATCGATCCGCAAGTTCGACCCTGCCACGCAGCGTTCAGGCACTCCGGTTGACGAAATCAATCTGTTGCCGCTGACGGAAACGCCACTCACGGAACAAGTCCTGGCCGTGATCCACGCCCACCTTTCCGGAAAGCGCATTTCCGGACAGCACGATGTGGTCGAGCAAGCAGCTCGCGCCGGGGGTGCGACCGTGTTTCCAGGATGGGAGTTCTATGCGCCCATCGCTGGGGCCGATCACAGCCTGCTCGATTTGCTGCCCCGCGCAGTCGTGGTCCTCGACGAGCCGTCGGCTCTGCAATCAGAACACACTCGCTGGTGGGAAAAGCTGGTTGCCGTGCATGAGCAAAGTCTCATCGGCAATCTGGTTCTCCCCGAAGATCTCTTTCTCGCTCCCGATGAATGGGCAGCGAAAATTGCCGCCATGACCAGCATCGACTTCGAACACCTCGGCGTCGAAGCTCCCGGCGTGGAGCACCTCACTCTGGTTTCGCAGCCCACACCGCGCTTCCACGGGACCGTCGCTAACATGGCGGATGAAGTTCACCGGCTCACCAAGGAATCCAAACACGTCGTTTTCTTGGCGCCCAGCACGG
>Ga0209863_10000668_pt1 | contig 15674 bp, 16 predicted proteins | sample OrgsoiDNA2013046_FD_185796 | JGI IMG/M metagenome (GOLD analysis project Ga0209863, IMG submission 185796) | Permafrost soil microbial communities from the Arctic, to analyse light accelerated degradation of dissolved organic matter (DOM) -... | ecosystem: Environmental > Terrestrial > Soil >...
CAAGAAGTACGGCGCCCGCAGCCTTCGTTCGCCCCGCGGCAGCAGCAGCAGGGCCGCGCCGCCCAGCAGCACGATCACCGCCATGAACCACCGGTAGTGCGCGGGCACCCCCGGACCCTCGAGGTACAGGAACGGCCAGTCGTCGGTCGGGATCGTCACGCCGGCGGCGGCGCGGGTCGGTTCGCCGGATGGCGCGACGCCGGGCAGGTTTACGTTCTGGTACACCCGGCCGTGGTGGTAGGTGACGCCCTGGTATTTCCAGATCTCGGTCTGTCGTCCGAAGACCTGGTCGAGCAGGGCGATCATGCGCCGATCGATCCAGGCCGTGTTGGACGCGAAGGTCAGCGCCACGCGGCCGCCCGGTACCAGGAGCTTTCTGACCCGCTCCAGCGACTCGCGCGTGTAGACGAAGTTGTCCAGGCGAACCGAGGAGAACGAGGAGAGCAACGTGTGGCTGTCGAGAAAGCCGAACACGACCAGGGCGTAGCGCCGGCCGGTGCGCTCGAAGAACCGCCGTGCGTCGTCGTTGATCACGCGCACGCGCGGATTCTGATATGGCCGTTCGGGGTGAAGGGCGCGGCCAAGGTCGAGAATCGCCGGATCGATCTCGACCGCGTCGATCTCACGATCGGTTTCGCGCAGGGCGGCGCTCACGTCGTTGCCGGTGCCCGCACCGACCACCAGAATCGGTCCGGCCGGGAGATCTGCCCGGTGCGAATACGGGGCGCCGTAGAGCGCCCGCCACGAGGCCAGGAACGGGTGCTCGCCGGGATTGGGCCGGAGATCGAGCAGCATCTGGTGATAGTCGTTGTTGACGGTGAAAGCGATGCCGATGGGATGATCGAATGACGTGACCTTGCCGTCGGAGCCGACGATCTTCTCGACCGGCTCGGCGTGAATCTTGTAATAGGGGGACCAGATGAAGGGCCGGGCCGCGGGCACCACCACGGCGAGTATCAGGATCGTGGCGGATCCCGTGATCGCCAGGGCGCGCGCGTCCCCCTCGGCGAGCACCAGAAGACAGAGGCAGCCGACGCCCACCCAGACGGTGGGCCCCGTCCGGGCGGCCGAGAGGATGCCGAACAAGACGATGCCCGCCAGGCTGCCGACGATCTCGATCGAATATCCGCGCAGCGGCGGCAGCGTGCGGAAAAGCTGACCCACCCACTGGCCGAAGCACAGGAACGGCAGCGCGGCGATCAGGTACGCCAGACAGAGCACCAGCCCGACGGGCATCACCCGTCCATGCCAGCCCAGCGATTCGCGGGAGAGATCGAGGCCGGGCGCCGACCCCAGCCAGACGTACTCAGACGCGTCGGCCGGGTTGACGTGCGCGAAGCTTCCCAACAGGAGGGCACCGCCCACCGCCACGGCGATCGCCAGCGGCGCCAACCGACGCAGATGCAGGTTGCGTCGCGGGGCGAGCAACGACCCGGCGCCGAGCCCAAAGAACGCGGCCGTCAGCACGAAGCTCGAGTAGTACGAGACCACACGCACCATCGAGCCCATCCAGCGGATCAGCAGGAGCTCCCAGAAGAGCGCGCAAAGGCCACACAGAAAGACGCGCGACGCCGGGCCGAGGCGGAGCGAAGGCCTGGTCGATTCGCCCGCAGCCCGCTCGGACGGGTCCGCGTGTGGGTCCACGCTCGAGGTCAACCGCGCCAGCGTACTATCGGCGGCCCGCTCTTGTCCTCTTTCTCAGAGGCGCCGGGCAACACGGACGCGGATATATTTAATGTTTAACCATATGATATTATGTAACTAAGTTCCAACGCGTTGGCACTCTCCGAGGTCGCCTGCTTGACAGGCGCTCACCCGTGTTTAAGTCTTCCCGCGCATGCCGATCTACGAGTACGCCTGCGCCGCCTGCGGACATCAGTTCGAGGAGTGGCAGAAGATGGCCGACAAGCCCATCACGGTCTGCCCCAAGTGCAAGGCGAAGAAGGTCGAGAAGCTGATCAGCCACACCTCCTTCAAGCTCAAGGGTGGCGGCTGGTATTCGGACCTCTACGCCGGACCCAAGCCGAACGGCGCGAAGGATCAGGGCTCGTCCAAGGATTCCACCAGTAAGGAAGCCGCCACGGCCTCCAGCTCGACCAACAAGTCGAGCACCGAAACCAAGAAGTCCGAGGCTGCCTGATCGGGCCGGCTCCGGACGACGTACACGACTCTGCCAAGGAGAAACGCCAATGAAGATCAGACCGCTTTATGACCGCATCCTCGTCAAGCGCACCGAAGAGCAGTCGAAGACTGCCGGGGGGCTGTTCATCCCCGATACCGCCAAGGAAAAGCCGATGGAGGCCATCATCGTCGCCGTCGGAAACGGCAAGATCCAAGAGGACGGATCGCTTCGCAAGCTCGAGGTGAAGGCGGGCGAGAAGATCCTGTTTTCGAAATACTCGGGCAACGAGATCAAGATCGACGGCACCGATCACCTGATCCTCCGCGAGGACGACATCCTGGCTGTGATTGATTAATCACGGCCCCGCCCTTCGAGTAAGAGTTTAAAAACACGCATCGAAACAGAACTGGAGATAGAAGTCATGGCAGCCAAAGAGATCGTTTTTTCGCAGAACGCCCGCCACAGCATCGCGACCGGGCTCAACATCCTCGCCAACACCGTGAAGGTGACGCTCGGGCCGCGCGGCCGGAACGTCATCATCGAGAAGTCCTGGGGCTCACCGACGGTGACCAAGGACGGCGTCACCGTCGCCAAGGAGATCGAGCTCGAGGACAAGCTCGCCAACATGGGCGCGCAGATGGTCAAAGAGGTCGCTTCCAAGACCTCCGACATCGCGGGCGACGGCACCACCACGGCGACCGTTCTCGCGCAGGCGATCTACACCGAGGGATCGAAGCTGGTCGCCGCCGGGCACAACCCGATGGACATCAAGCGCGGCATTGACGCGGCGGTCGCCAAGATCGTCGAGAACCTCAAGGATCAGGCCAAGCCCACCAAGGGCAAGACCGAGATCGCCCAGGTCGGTACGATCAGCGCCAACGGCGAGACCGTCATCGGCGACATCCTGGCCGAGGCGATGGAGAAGGTAGGCAAGGAAGGCGTCATCACCGTCGAGGAAGCCAAGTCGATGGAGACGACGCTGGACGTGGTCGAGGGCATGCAGTTCGACCGCGGCTACCTGTCGCCGTACTTCGTGACCGACGCGGAGCGGATGGAATCTGTGCTCGAGGACGCCTTTATCCTCGTTCACGAGAAGAAGCTCTCCAACATGAAGGATCTCCTGCCGGTGCTCGAGCAGGTGGCCAAGGGCGGCCGTCCGCTGGTCATCATCGCCGAGGACATCGACGGTGAGGCCCTGGCGACCCTGGTCGTCAACAAGCTGCGCGGGACGCTCAACGTCTGCGCCGTCAAGGCGCCGGGTTTCGGCGATCGCCGCAAGGAGATGCTCAAGGACATCGCCGTCCTCACGGGCGGCCAGGCCATCACCGAGGATCTCGGGCTCAAGCTCGAGAGCGTCACCCTCAAGGATCTCGGCCGCGCCAAGCGGATCACCGTCGACAAGGACAACACCACCATCGTCGAGGGGGCCGGCAAGAAGGTCGACATCGAGGCTCGGGTCAAGCAGATCCGCGTCCAGATCGAAGACACCACCTCCGAGTACGATCGCGAGAAGCTCCAGGAGCGCCTCGCCAAGCTGGTGGGCGGCGTGGCCGTCGTCAAGGTCGGCGCCGCGACCGAGTCGGAGATGAAGGAGAAGAAGGCCCGCGTCGAGGACGCGCTCCACGCGACCCGCGCCGCGGTCGAAGAGGGGATCGTCCCGGGCGGCGGCGTTGCACTCATCCGCGCGCTGTCCTCGCTCGATGGCCTCAAGTTCAGCGACGACCGCCAATACGGCGTCAACATCATCCGCCGCGCCGTCGAGGAACCGCTGCGTCAGATTGCGGTCAACGCGGGCGTGGACGGGTCGATCGTCATCGAGAAGGTCAAGAACGGGAAGGGCTCGTTCGGCTTCAACGCGGCGACCGAGGTCTACGAGGACCTGGTCAAGGCCGGCGTCATCGACCCGACCAAGGTCGTGCGCGCGGCGCTGCAGAACGCGGCGTCGGTCGCCTCGCTCATGCTGACGACCGAGGCGCTCATCGCCGAGCGCCCCAAGAAGAAGGCGGGCGGCGGCGGCGGTGGTGGCCATGGCGGCGGTGGCGGCGGCATGGGTGGCATGGGCGGCGGCGACGAAGACTTTTAGTCGTCTCCACAGCTAGACAAAAAGCGGGGGAGGTCCCAGAGGCCTCTCCCGTTTTTTTTGATCTGATCGCGTCGGGGGGAACGGCTTACCCACCCCCACGTTCGAAGACGCACGCGGGGACCCCGGGCCGGCCCGAGCCCATCGCGGGGGGCGCGGGACACTCCACGGACCCCGAACCTATTTGAAATCGCGGAGGTGGCGGCGGCCGGTGGGGGCCTTGGGGCCGTCCTTGGCTTGCTGGCACTCGACGCAGAGCTCCACGTAGGGCATCAGATCGAGGCGCTTGGCGGCGATCGGTTCTTCGCATTCGACGCAGAGGCCGAAGGCGTCGTCGCTGTCGGTGAGGCGCGCCAAAGCGGCCACGACGCGGGCGAGCACCTGGGCGCGGTTGCGGTTGCGGCTCGAGGCGATCGCCTGGGACATCTCGACCAGCGGCTGGGCGTCGTCGTCGACGGCGATGGCCGTCGCGTCCTGGCGGCCGGGCTCGATCTCGATGTCGCCCTCGCTCAACATCTCGGCCTTGAGATCGGCGAGGCGTTTTCGATAGCGCTCGCGCGCGGCCGCGTCCATCAGCGGTTCGCCTAGTTGATGATTTCGGCCGCGAGATCGTACTCGGCCGAGTGCGTGACGCGCGCGTCGACGAACGTTCCCGCCGCCGGAGCCACCGCGTCGGGCGACAGGGAGAGGTACACCTGACCGTCGATCTCGGGCGCCTGACCTTCGTGGCGGCCCATCAACAAATATTCCGATTCGTCGGACGCGCCTTCCACCAGGATGCGCAAGGTCCGGTCGCGCATGGCGCGCAGCTTTTTCTTCGAGACTTCGCGCTGGATCCGCAGCAGCTCCCGTCGACGGGCGTCGATCTCCTTCTGCGGCACGCGCTTGGGGAGCATGCCGGAGACGGTCCCCTCTTCGCGCGAGAAATTGAAGATGCCGACGTGGTCGAGGTCGGCCTCGCGCACGAAGTCGCACAGGCTCTGGAAGGCGGCGTCCGTCTCGCCGGGGTGGCCGGCGATGAAGGTGGTTCGGAAGGTGCCGTTCGGGACGCGCTGCCGAAAGCGCGCCACCAGATCACGCACCTGGCGCTCGCCGTACCCGCGCCGCATCGCCTTGAGCACGCCGCTGTCGACGTGCTGGATCGGGACATCGAGATATTTGGCGACGCGCGGCTCGCCCCCGATCACGTCGAGCAGCTCATCGCTGCAGGCGGTCGGGTAGGCGTAGTGCAGGCGGATCCAGCCGAGCTCTTCGATGCCCGCGAGGGCACGCAGCAGGGTGGCGAGCCTGGGCGCGTCGGCGGAATCCGCGTTCGGCAGGTCCGTTCCGTAGGTGGTGAGATCCTGCGCGACCAGGCAGATCTCGCGCGTGCCGCCCGACGCCAGATCGCGCGCTTCGCGCATCACCGATTCTGGCGCGCGGCTGCGCTGCGGCCCGCGCAACTTCGGAATGATGCAAAAGGCGCAGGGACGATCGCAGCCTTCCGCGATCTTCACGTAGGCGCTGTGCGGGGCCTGCGACCGACGGCGCGGCGCCGCGTCGTCGTAGAGATAAGCGGGCGTATCGACCACGCTCAGGCGCGCGATGCTGCCGGAGATCGCCTTGGCGATGGCGCCGACCTCGTCGGTTCCCAGAAACTGATCGACCTCGGGCATCTCGACGGCCAGCTCTTTGGGATATCGTTGCGACAGGCACCCCGCCACCACCAACCGTTTGCAGGTCCCCGCCTGTTTGTGACGGGCCATTTCTAATATCGCGTCGATCGACTCCTGTTTGGCCTCGCCGATGAAGCCGCAGGTGTTGACCACGATGACCTCGGCCGTCTCCGGGGCTGCCACCAGCTGATGACCCGCCTCCTCCGTGTGGCCGAGCATCACCTCGGTGTCGACGCGGTTCTTGGGACAGCCCAGGGATACGAAATGCACGTTCATGGAATGACGTTCTGCTCCTCCGGAAAGCGCGCAAGCCTAGCATGTGGCAGCCGCGCGCACGCGGGGGCAAGCGGAACGCCGCTCAAAGGCGCTGGTTTTTCAGGGAAACACCAGGACGTTGCGTGTGCCAAACTGGGCGCACAGGCCCTCGATGTACTGGTGGACGACCAGCCGTCGTCCCACCACGCCGGCAATCTCGGCGGGCGTCAGGATCTCGTAGGGCGCGGCCGCCTCCTGGGCGAGCGCCCGCTCCAAGGTCGGCGCGGTCACGCGATCGAGCGCCTCGTAGAGCGCGCGCGAAAAGCGCTGGGTCCGGAACAGCACCTCGCGGTTCTTGGCCGGCCCCTCGGGATCGACGAAGAACGACATGGTGTTGTCCATGTAGAAGAGCTGCGTGCCGTCCGGTGACATCTTCATGTTTCCGCCGGAGTAGCGATCCGGATTGGAGGTCAAAAAATCGAAGACGATCAGGTCGGACACCTGTCGCGCCATCGACTCCTGCTCGGGAAGCGGCTCGCCCTGCGTGAGCCAGGCTTGAACCTGCTTCTGTCCGTCGGGCTTGTCGAAACCGGAGTCTTTGATGACGGGGATCCAGTACGAGGCCGTGCCGAGGGTCTCTCCGGTTGGCCCGAAGATGGTTTCGGCCTTGATGCGGGGGAGGGCTTCCAGACTCTCCGGGTGGAGGTGGCCAAAGAGCTCGTCGCGCGACACCGCGCGCGGCGCCGCCGGGGGGACCGCGTTGAGGCCCAGCAGGCGATTGAGGCGGTAGGCGGCGATCTCCTTGCGCGGAATGGTCTGGGTGTTGGTCTGCGTCGGTTTCCAGGCGGCGCGCGATCCGTCAGCGAACTCGACCCGGAACGAGATCGACGAGCCCCCGTGATTGAGCTTGAAGCGGACGATGGGCTGGGTGCGGACGCGGGCGAGCAGGAGCTCGTCGGACATCCCCAGGAACGTCCCCGACGATTCCAGCGCGACGCGCAGGTCGGGCAGGTTCGACAGATCGCCACGCGCCGGCAGCGGCCCCGTGATGGCCGCCGTGGCGGCGACGGAATGGGCGGCAAGGGTCGCCCGCACCTGGCGAACGCCATAGACGACGCCCGCGCCGCCACCGGCGGTCAGAGCGCCGGCGACGATCAACTCGGCCATCACGTAGCCCGGGAGACGCACGCCGCGCTGATTTTATAGCAACGCCGGCGCGGCTTCCGGTACGTTAGCGTCACATGTCGCCGGCCCCCACTTTTGTCTGCTCGATGTGTCGCAAGCCGATCGTCGTGGGTGGCAAGCTGATCAAGTGCTCGGTCAGCACCTGCAACTCCGGCCGGGTGAAGCTGGTGTTCTGCTCGGCGGCTTGCTGGGACAGCCACCTGCCGAACGCGCGCCACCGCAGCGCCTACTTCACCGAAGAAAAAGCCGGCCGGCCCGAGGTTTAGGGCAGGTTTAGTTCGCGGCCACGGCGTCGCGCAGCGCGCTGTCGAGCGCGCGCTCGCTGGTGTAGCCGACGAAGCTCTTGCGGATGCGGCCGTCGCGCCCGACCACCACCAGGGTCGGGAGCGCCTCGACTTTGTAGAGCCCGCCGACCTGGCCTTGGTCCAGCACAACGGGGTACGGAATCGGGTGCTCGATCAGAAAGCCTTTGATCTCGTCGAGCGCCGTTCCGCCGCCATCTGAATTGATTCCGACGAACGCGACGCCCTGCGGGGTCCAGACGCGGTGGGCGGCGTCGAGCACCGGCAGCATGGCAATGCAGGGCGGGCACCAGGTCGCCCAGAAGTCGAGCACCACCACCTGCCCGCGCAGGCTGGCCATCGCCAGCGTGCCCGGCGTCGCGTCGATGCGCGGGAGCGCGAACAGCGGGGCGGTCTCGCCCCGCTGCATCGGTCGCAGCGTCTCCAGGTGGCGGGCCGACCAGACGGCATTGGCCGCCACGGCGACCAGGCCGAGCAGCACCACCCCCGTGCCGACCAGGCAGGCTCGGGCGTTTGGCGTCGGCTCCGAGGTTTCCGACCCGACATTCGGCGTCGAGGCCGGCTGCGGCCCCGCACCCTCGGACCCAGCCGCTGGCCGCGCCCGCGCGGTACGGATCGCGGCGACCAGCACCAGCGCCGCGCCGGCACCGGCGATTCCCTGGACGACAAGCTCCGGAAGAACCCGCGCGCCGGCCAGGCTGGTCAACGTCTGGCCGACGCCGCGCAACGCGAAGTAGGGCGCGTAGCAGGCGGCGCCCAGATCGAGATCGCGCGTCGCGTCCCGCCGCGCGCCGGCCAGCGCCGTCACGATCACCGCCGCCGGCAGCACCACCCAGGCCGCCTCTCGCGCCTCGTCCGCGAAGAGACCGACGAGACGCATGACCGCGCCGGAGGTCGGGCTGCCGATCGCGAGCAGCATCCGCAGAAGCTCGGGAAGGCGGAACGCGACCACCCCGAACAGGACCAGCCAGAGCGCATCGCGCAGACCGCCCCCCTGCGCGTCGATGCGCGCCATCGCCGCGCCGGGCGCCGTGCACAGCTGGCCGATCCGCCCGGGCAGCCCCAGAAGGGATTCGCGTGGCGCCTCGGTCGTCATCTATTTCGATCGTAGATGATCGCCAGGCCCTGCAGGGTCAGCATGTCGTCGCACTCTTGCAGGGTGCGTGTCTCGCGCGCGATGAGCGGCGCCAGTCCGCCCGTGCCAACGACGTGGGGCGAAAAGTCGATCTCGCCCCGGATGCGCTCGACGATGGCGTCGACCAGACCGGCGTATCCGAACACCAGACCCGCCTGCATGCTGGCCACGGTGTTGCGGCCGATGACCGAGGCCGGTCGGGCGATCTCCACGCGCGGCAGCTTGGCGGTCGCCTGGTAGAGCCCGTCGGCCGAGATCGCCAGCCCCGGCGCGATGACGCCCCCGGCATATTCGCCGCGCGGGGTGATCACGTCGAAGGTCGTCGCGGTGCCGAAGTCGACCACGATCGCCCCTTCGGGCCAGCGTTCGAAGGCGGCCACCGCGTTGACGATGCGATCGGCGCCGACCTCGCGCGGATTTTCGTAGAGGATCGGCACCCCGGTCTTGGTGCCCGGACCCACGATCAGGGGCTCGATGCCGAGGTACTGGCGACAGAATCGTTCCACGGGCGCAAGCACGGGCGGTACGACCGACGAGATGGCCGCTGCCTTCACCCGGCCGAAGTCCAGGCCCGCGTACCGGAACAGCTCACCCAGGAGCGCCGCGTATTCGTCGGCGGTCCGCCCGGATCGCGTCTCGAGGCGCCAGTCTGCGCGCAGGGTCCGGGCCCGACCTCCCTCGCGCTCGTAGAGGCCCAGCGAGATGTTCGTGTTGCCGACGTCGATCGCGAGCAGCAGGGCGCCCTCGACGGCCGAGCGGGGACCTACCGACATGGGCTCTAGGGTAACATGCCGGCCCATGCCGCCCCACGCACCGCGCCAGCGCCAGCGCCGCCGGTCGCTTCTCACCCTCGCGGCCCTGGCTGCGCTGGCCGTCTGCGTGTTCGCGGCCTTCTGGCTGCTCGATTACTTCGTGATCGATGCGGCCTCCGCGCACCACAAGGAAGGCCCGTTCCGACAGATCTTCGACTTCGACGCGTTCACCATGCAAAACGCGCTGGGGAGCCTGTCGCAAGTCATCGCGGCGGTTCTCGGCATCGCCATCACCGTGGTCTCGATCGTCGTTCAGCTCGCGGCGACCCGCTATACCTCGCGGGTCGCGGACCTGTTCTTTCGAGACAAGATCAACCTGGGCGTGATGGGATTCTTCGTCATCGCCTGCGTCGAGTCGGTCTGGGTGAGCTTCGTGGTCCGCAGCGACTACGTGCCCCAGGCCACGATCACCGCAACCGTGCTCATGTCGTCCGGGAGCCTGCTGATCCTGGTTCCCTATTTCGCCTATGTGTTCGATTTTCTCGATCCCGAGAAGGTCATCGCGCGCATCGGCGTGCAGACGCTCGATCGCGCCACGGCGCGCGACGGAAAGAAGAGAGCGGGCACCTTCACCGAACGCCAGGCCCAGGCGGTGAGCGGCCTCGCCCACCTGGCCGACATCGCGGTGAACGCGCTCGGTCAGAAGGACAAGGTGATCGCCTCCGACGCCTCGGCGGCGTTGCGGCGCCTGCTGGTCGACTACCAGGATCGCAAGGCAGCCCTGGATCCGGAGTGGTTCATGATCGGCGCGCCGCTGCGCGCGGATCCGGACTTCGTCGCGCTGGCGGAAGACTCGCTCGTCGATCTGGGCCGCAACCGCACCTGGCTGGAATGGAAGGGGCTGCGCCAGATCCGCGAGGTGTTCGGAGCCGCGCTGGACAGCATGCCGGAGATGGCGCACGTGGTCGCGATCGACACCCGCTACGTGGGAGAGGCCGCGCTCGGCGCGTCGAACCGCGAGGTGTTCGCGCTCACCGTGAAATTCATGAACACCTATCTGCGCGCGGCCCTCAACGCCCGCGACGTGCGGACCGCTTACAATGTGCTCAATCAGTACCGCCAGCTCACCGAGGCGTTGCTGGCGGCGCCGGCGGCGGCCGACGGCTGGACGCAGGCGACGGTGATCGAGATCGCCGGCCACTTCAAGTACTACGCCCGGTTGGCGCACGGCAGCGGAATGGGATTCGTCACCGAGACGGTCGCCTACGATCTCTGTGCGCTCTGCGAGGTCGCCAGCGCCCGCCGATCCGGATGCCACGATCGCCTGCTGGCCATCTTTCTCGAAGTCGACAAGGAGCCGGAAAATCAAGCCGAAGAGCGGGCACTGCGCGGCGTTCGCAAGGCGCAAGCCAAGCTTGCTTCGTACTATTTGATAAGCGGCGAGGCCGCGCGCGCGCGCGCGATCTTCGACGACATGGCCAACGAATCGGCCGAACGGCTGCGCTCGATCCGCGACGAGATGCTGGCGATCACCTCCAAGGATTTCTGGGAGGTGGTCGATCGCGGAACCAACTTCGACTACGTCCCGGAGGCGCGCAAAGAAAAGCTGCGTCAGTTCTTCTCCGGATTCGCGGCGCTGGCCGGGTCGTAGTCGGCGGGCAAAGTCCCGCGCCGCGGTGCGAAATGCGTTTTGCAGCAAACCCACCGAACGGTTAGGCTCCCCCGAATGAGCCGACCGCGCTGGGTAGGACGGTTGCTTTCGATGCTCGTCGCGTTTGGTTTCGCGCTGGCGCCGATGGAAGCGCGCGCGATCGCGGGCGCGGGCGCCGCTTCCGGCGAGGTGCCGAAACGAGCCGACAAGACGACGACCGGCAAGACCACCAAGGCGATGGCGGTCAAGAAACGCAAAAAGGTCACCACCAAGACCAAGCCGACGGAGGCCGGCAAGCCGCCCCCCGGCCGGACCAAGCTCTCGCGGGCGGCGCGGTTGAGGGCGGCGCGCGAGCAGGCCCACACCATCAACGACAACGTGGAGATCACGCCGTTTCCGAGCCACGCCGCCGCCGCGCGCAAAGCGCTCGCGCAGAATCGACGCGATCAGCTCGACGACGCGGAGAATGCCGCGCGGGCTCCGCGTCAGGACGACCGCTGGCAAACGGTGCTCTTTCACCTGCGCGGCTTCGATTCTCGCGCGGACGCGGAGGCCTGCTTCTGGCGGGTCATCGCCTACTATCGCCTCGGCGAGATCGGGCGCGCCCGCACGATTCGACAGAGCTGCGAGATCGCCACCAACGACCAGGCGGTCATTGAAAAAGAAGACGTCCAGTCGGCGAGTCTGCAACCGGCCACGGCGCTTCCGGAGCTGGCCGCCGCCGGTGAGCGCCCCCCGGCGCCGGTCCCGAACCCCGCCGGCTACGAAGGCGCCGCCCCGACCCGCCTCGAACGCTAGACCCGCGCCAGCTCGACTGTGCGGCCCACACCGACGAAGCTGCGGATCGTGTCGAACAGCGTCAGCAGCGGGATCGGCTTGGGGAGAAAAGCGTCCGCCCCGACCGGGCGTTCGCGCGCGACGGCACTGAGCACGACGACCGGAATCGGCGCGAGCCTGGGGTTGCGTTTCATCGTCGCCAGCACTTGCGTCCCGTCGACGAGCGGAATCATCAGATCGAGGACCACCAGATCCGGAAGCCCATCCGCAGACGTGCCTTCGAGGTAGTCGAGCGCCTGCCGTCCGTGGCTGGCGGGGATGACGTCGTAGCCTTCCGCCTCGAGGAGATCCTGGAGGACGTCTCGAATTTCCAGATCGTCTTCGACCAGCAGAACCCTCTTTTGCACCATCTCCCCCTCCACGTGAAAACCATCTTCAACGTGCGCGATTGGGTCTTTGGAATCAAGACGGATCTCAACTGGTATCCCGGCATACAGCCTTATGAGTTTTCGATGTGGGCACGTATCCCCAGCGGCCGGATCGCGTATGATCGCCGACCCGAAAAGGAGACGTGATGCGTCGAGCCCTAGCAGTTTCCGTCTTTCTGGCCGCCTTCGTCTTCGCCTTCGTCGGGGTCGCGAGCGCCGCCCACGCGGAGGTCGTGGAGTACATGTCGAGGCACCCGCTCCCCAAGCGGGTCGGCCACGGGTTCTGCGACATCGACGTTCCCCATTTTCACGACTATCCGCCGTCCGATCCGCGGCTCTACCGGCAGGTGAACGGTCAGTACTACTTCGTGGGCGATCCGACGCCGTTCGACTACGACGGGCCGAAGTACTCGTTTTACGGGCCGCACCCGATCACCGACCCGGGCGTGCAATTTGGCGGGCCGACCTACTGTTACATCCGTGGGCCGCACTCCCACTGGTATGCGCCGCCGCCGCAGGCGCAGTTCGAGATGCGCGGTGGCGCCTACTGGTACGTCGGCGCTTACGACCCAGTCTATTACAGCGATCAGCCACGGTTCGTGGTGATCAACGACTTCTATACGCCTCTGGTCTACGCGCGGCCGGTCATCGACGTGCGCATCGCGCCGCCCGCTTTCCGCGGCGAGATCTTCGTCGGTGGCGGTTGGCGCGGAGGTCCAGGGGGACCCGGGTTGCGCATGGGCGGCCCGGAGCCCCGCTTCGAACATCGCGAGATGGTCATGCGCGAGCACCGCGAGCAGGAGATGCGTCGCGAGCAGGAACACCGCGGCTGGGAGCAGCGTGAACGGGAGCAGCGAGAGCATGGGCACGGCCCACACGGCGGTCCGCCAGCCGAGCGGGGCGGCGGCTGGCACGGCGGTCCGCCAGCCGAGCGGGGCGGCGTTCGGGCCCCGCCCGCGGGAATCGTGAACAACGGCGGACACGGCGGTCCTCCCCGCGGCGCGCCGCCGCCCGCGGGCGGCGGCTGGCACGGTGGTGGCGGCGGCGGACAGCGTCCGGCGGCCCACGGCAATGGATTTCACCGTTGAGGCCGCAGGGGATCGGGATGCGCACGAAGCGTGATCGGTTGGAGCTGGCCGGCTATCTGGTGGTCGGATTCCTGGTCTTGGTGGGCTGCCACAAGAGCGCTGCGCCTCCTGCCGGGGCGCCCGCGCCCGGCGGGCCCGTGGCGCCGGCCACGCCCCCGCCAGCGGTCGCGCCGGCTCAGCACGTCGAGGGCACGCCGCACACCGATGTCGTCGAGAACGCCTGGCGGGGCGCGGGCCTCGCGCCGGAAGGTTTCGCGCCGCTCCAGCCGGTCCCCTACGGTGCGTCCTACTGCGAGCAGGGGCGCCTGCAGACCCTCGACACGATCGTGTGCGAGTACCACGACCAGGACGCGCTCGGCCGCGGGCAGGCGGGGCTGCTCGAACAGTGGGGGCGCGAGGGCGGGCACACCGGCGTCGGCTTTCATTCGAAGCTGACCATGATCGGTGTGATCGATCGCGCGCGGCACGATCCGAACGGCAAGGTCATCCACCAGGTGATCGACACTTTCCGCAAGCTCTGACGGCGGTGGACACGCCGCCTTTTGTGGTCGAGGAGAGTAGCGACACGATCACCGGCCGCGCGCCCGACGTGAGCGTGAAGATCCTGCGCGCGCTGCGAAACGGAGAGCCGCCGGTCCAGGCGCGGCTCGACTTGCACGGCCGCCTCCGAGACGAAGCGGTGCGTGGGGTCGAACGGTTCGTCGCCGCGGCGCGCGCCCGCGGCGCCAAGACGGCGCTGGTCATTCACGGACGGGGCCACAACTCGGAGGCGGGCGGTCCGGTGTTGCGGCCCGCCGTCTGGCAGTGGTTGCGGAGCCTGGCCGCCTCGCGCGCCGGTGTGATGGCGTTTGCATCGGCGCGCCCGCGCGACGGCGGCGCGGGCGCGACCGTGATGCTGCTGCGACGCTAGCAGACGCATCGCCCCTCGAAAGGACCTCACCGATTGCGATGGTAGCGCCGGGGCCTCTGGCGTCGGTGACCCGATCCACGGGATTGCTTGGCCGGCCGTCGCGGGTCATATAAAGTCCCACCCTTCAAATCCAGGTCGCCGCCCCCACATCGTCCACATCGCCAGTCCAGCAAGAGCAGGAGATCGCAATGAGCATTCGCGTCGCCATCAATGGTTTCGGTCGCATTGGTCGTCTCGTGTTTCGCGCCCTCTATGAGCAGGGCCTCTTCGGCAAGGAGGTCGAGGTGGTCGCGGTCGGCGATATCGTCCCGGCCGACAACCTGGCCTACCTCCTGAAATACGATTCCACGCAGCGGAAGTTCGAAGGCAAGGTCGGATCGAAGCGATCGGGTTCCGACAAAGAGGCCGACGACGTCCTGGTGGTCGACGGCAAGGAGATCCATGTCGTGAGCGCCAAGTCGCCGGCCGATCTCCCCTGGAAGCAGCTGAACGTCGACTACGTGATCGAGTCGACCGGGCTCTTCACCGAGGCGGAGAAGGCCAAGGGGCACCTCGCCGCCGGGGCGAAGAAGGTGATCATCTCGGCGCCCGCCAAGGGCGAGGACATCACCGTGGTCATGGGCGTCAACCACGAGAATTACGATCCGGCCAAGCACCACATCGTCTCGAACGCGAGCTGCACGACCAACTGCCTGGCGCCGGTCGTCCACGTGATCCTCAAGGAGGGCTTCGGCCTCACCGAAGGCCTCATGACCACCGTACACAGCTATACGGCGACGCAGAAGACCGTCGACGGCCCTTCGCGCAAGGACTGGAAAGGCGGTCGCAGCGCGGCGCTCAACATCATTCCGTCGACGACGGGCGCGGCCAAGGCGGTCGCGCTGGTGCTGCCGGCGGTCAAGGGGAAGCTCAGCGGCATGGCGTTCCGCGTGCCGACGCCGACGGTGTCGGTGGTCGACCTGACCTTCAAGACCGAGAAGGCGACCAGCCTCAAGGAGATCAACGCGGCGATGAAGCGCGCCAGCGAGACCTACCTGAAGGACATCCTCGGCTACACGGAGGACGAGGTGGTCTCGACCGACTTCATCCACGACGAGCGCTCCAGCATCTTCGACGCCAGCAGCGGCATCGAGCTCAACTCCAACTTCTTCAAGCTGGTCAGCTGGTACGACAACGAGTGGGGCTACAGCCACCGCTGCGTCGACCTCCTGACCTACATGGTCAAGAAGGGCTGATCGGGCACGTCACGTCTTGCTCGGGATTCCAATGGCGGCCAAACCGTAGGCGCGCGCCCCGGTGGCCAGTGCCTCGTCGTGAGTCGCCATCGCCAGGCT
>Ga0209863_10000669_pt1 | contig 15673 bp, 15 predicted proteins | sample OrgsoiDNA2013046_FD_185796 | JGI IMG/M metagenome (GOLD analysis project Ga0209863, IMG submission 185796) | Permafrost soil microbial communities from the Arctic, to analyse light accelerated degradation of dissolved organic matter (DOM) -... | ecosystem: Environmental > Terrestrial > Soil >...
CATCATGGATTCCTGCGACGCCCCGATGGGACCACGGTCACACTGGACCATCCCGGCGCAACACTCACCACCAGCGGAGATTGCATCAACCAATCCGGCACCATCGCAGGTCACTACCAGATCAGCACCACCAACACGGTAGACCACGGCTTCATCGTCACCGGAGTGCACTAACCAGCGACTGGCAAACGTGCCGGGTGCCACGTCTTTGTCGCGTTCTATGCGACAGGGCCGGATTGGAAACGCTCGTGTGGCGCCGGCGCCCCCGTGGTCTTGCTTGAGCAACGATTGCGCGGCGGCGGCCGTCCCCGGCCGCCGGAAAGCCTAGCCAAACATCCGCATCAATCCAGCGGCAGGCAAGTCAGCGATTAAGTATCTGGAGCGTTCCAGGTCCATAACACAGGCCACCGCCTCCGCCGCCATATACCCACTCCTTACGGCCCCCTCCATCGTCGCCGGCCATCTAGTAGCCGTCCAATCCCCAGCCAAAAACACCCGCTCCGACACAGTAGCCTGCGCAGGCCGCAACCGGTCCACCCCGGGTCCCGGAGAAAACGTAGCGTGAATCTCTTTAATCACAGTCGACTTCACCAACACCGCATCCCGCGCCCCAGGAAAAAACTCCCGCAACTCCCGCACCGCCAACTCCACAATCTCGGTCTTAGAAAGATTCACCAGGCTCGTAGCCGAGCTAACCACCAACTCCACATAACTTCCGCCAGACGACTCACCCCGAACCCCTGCCTGAATCCGCGACTTATGAAACATCCACTGAATCGTCCGATCCAGCAGCACCGCATGGTCCAACTCAGAAATCTGCCGATCAAACCAAAGATGAATCCCCGCAATCGGCGAACTCGCCAACTCATCCGGTTCCAAGTGGGGGCAGGCGCCCCGCCTGCCCGCAAGATCCTTAGGTTCCATTTCCACAACCCCAGCAAGCATTTTGTGCGTCGCATCCCAAGGCGCCGCCATCACCACAGCATCCGCAACAACCTCACCCTGCGCGACCTTTAACCGCACCCCGGAATCCTCTAAAACCAACCCCTCCGCCGCCGCCCGCAGAAACACTTCCCCACCCCGCCCCCGAATATACCCCGACCCAGCCGCATACAAATCACTCAATGGAATCGCCGGGATCCCCATCCGCCCCGCCGCCGACGACTTCATGAACGACTCGCGAATCACCTGCCCAGCATAAAAAACCGAAACCCGATCCAAATCCTCATTCAGCGCACTAATCAGAATCGGCTTCCAAAACCGCTCCAAAGCCGCAGGCGTAGGACCGTAGCGCTGTAACCAAGTCAGAAACGACTCGCCGCTATCCTCCGGGACGCCCCGAAGCAAAGCCATCATCACCCGCACAATGCTCAACTTGTCCCGCAATCCCAAACACTGCGCCCGCAAGAACGAAGGCCCATTATGCAAGGGCGCAGGCAAAAACGACGGCGCAATCCGCGAAGCCCGCCCCCCAGGTTCCAGAAATGTCAACTCGTCATACCAGCGAATCTTGTCCTCAACCCCAGTCCGCCGGTAAAGATCGATCAAGTTCGTGCAGCACCCCAGCAACACATGCTGGCAGTTATCCACAACTTCGCCAGTGCCCGGATGCTGATACGACGAGGCCCTCCCACCGAGATAAGGCCGCTTTTCATAAAGAGAAATCCGGCACCCAGCCTCAGCCAACGCGCACCCCGCCGCGAGCCCAGCCAAACCCCCGCCCACAACAGCAACATGCAGAGCTTTGCCCTGAGAGAGAGATGAGAGTTTTTTCTGAGGAAGAACCATCAGGTGAGCCGGCGCAGAAAGCCTTTGCCCAGCATGGTCAGCTTTTCAAAGGTAGTCAAACGAATCTTTGCGCCAAATACGTCATACTTCGCCGCGGCAATCTTCTCCAGCAGCGCCCGGTACACCGCCACCAGCGTCCACAATGCCGGCTGGCTATCTTCATCAATCAACGGCATCAAGTCTTCGGCAGCAAGATAAAACTTCCGCGCCCGCTCGGCTTCCATCTCCAGCAGCGGACGAAACCGCGCCGTATCTCCACTCGATCGCAAGTCTATCGCCAGCAGCCCAAACTTGGCCAAATCTTCCCCCGGAATATACACGCGCCCCATGGCCGCATCTTCCTTCACATCGCGGATAATGTTCGTCAGCTGAAACGCAATCCCCAGCCGCTCCGCCAGAGCCTCCGCCCGCGCATCCTGATAGCCGAATATCCGAATGCACACCAGCCCCACAACCGAGGCCACACGGTAACAGTAAAGATAAAGGTCGTCGAACTTGCGGTAATGCACATTGATCGCAGTGGCATCGAAGCTCGGAGTCTTCCCCGTCTCCATCTGCTCTTGCAAATCCATGCCCGTCCCATGGGCCAGATGGTCGAGCAACTCAACGGGAATGCTGTACCGCCGCTGAGTATCCGCCAGCGCCAGCAGAACTGGATCGTCCGTCCCCAGCCCCGACGCCGCCCGGTGCAAGCTATCAATCCACACCGCCAGCTTCTCGCGCCGCTCCGGCAAAGGCAAACTGGGATCGTCGGTGATATCGTCGCACCGCCGCATGAACGCATACACCGCGGAAATGGCTTCCCGCTTGCGTTTCGGCAGCACCAGAAATCCGTAGTAAAAATTCTTGGCGTTCGTCCGAGCAATGCCCTTGCAAACGGAATACGCCACCGCCAACTGCGACTCGGTTGGCGTAAATGAGGAAATAGGCTGCACGGCAGTACTCATAGCATCCGGCTCCAGGCCGCCCGAGCCACCAAGCCCAGCTTCCGGCCTTTCGACAAAGTGGGACGTCGGCTGAGTACATCGTAACCCGACGCTTCAATCGCGTTCAAAATTTCCATCCCACCCCGGGTAAACAACTCCACATCCCGCGCTACTTCGCGGCGGACCTGCCCCACCAGCGGCAACCCCTGCCGGAACCACTCCCGCGCCCGCTCCACTTCAAAGCGCATCAACTCGCGAAACTCCGGCGTCGCCTGCTTTCCGGCAATCACGGCTCCGCTCACGCCAAACCGCCGCAAATCTTCCTGCGGCAGATACACCCGGCCTTTGTCGAAATCCTGCGCCACATCCTGCCACGAATTCGTCAATTGCAGGGCAGTACAAGTGAAGTCCGAAAGCCGCTGCCGTTCGCCATCACGATATCCGCCTAGATGCAGCACCAAATGTCCCACCGGATTCGCAGAGTTCCGGCAATACCCCAGAAATTCATTGAAGGTCTCGTAACGCGTTACCGTCTGATCCTGCCGGAATGCCGTTAACAAATCCGCAAACTCATGCTTCGGAATCTCGAACTCGCGAACCGTCTCCGCCAGCGCCACGAACACAGGATGCAGCGGCGCCCCGTCAAAACACCGGTCCAGCTCACCTTCCCATTCGTCGAACAGCGCAAGCGATGCCTCCGCATCGCCAACTTCATCCCCCAAATCGTCCGCGATCCGGCAATACGCATACACATTATAGAAATGCTGCCGCAGCCGCTTCGGCAAAAACCAGCTCGCCACCGAAAAATTTTCGTAGTGAGACCGCGCCAGATCCCGGCAATACGCCTGAGCTTCGAATAAGGAAGGCCGCCGCTCCGGCATGCCATAACTCGCAGGCAGCACCCGCCACCCCCGCTCAGCAGGGGACACACTTGGATCGGCTTGAATGGAAGCGATCGACATGATTGTTGTTCCCGGCGCTTTAACTCCCCGGAATAATCGCCGTCTTGATGTCGCCGTTGCGGTGCAGCATCTGATGCCGCAACACTTCATTCAGCCGCGATAGCGGCTCTTCCCCGGTAATGTACTCCGTCGGCCGCACCTTCTTGCCGGCAATCAAAGCAAACGCCCGCCGCACCGTCTCAGGAGTGTGATGGAACGTCGCCTTCAAAGTCAGCTCGGAGTAGTGCAAAAGATTAGTATCGATCTCCACTTTCGTCCCCGCCGCGCATCCGCCAAAGAAGTTGACTGTCCCACCCTTGCGCACCATTTCAACCGCCCACTGCCACGCCTCAGGACGGCCCACGGCCTCAATCACCACATCCACGCCGCGATTCTCCCGGCTCAGCGCCCTTACCGCTCGTATGGGATCGTGCGCGCGCCCCAACTGCACCACATCGTCGGCACCCATCTGCCGCGCCGCCGTTACCTGACCGTCGCGCTTCACCACCGCAATCACGTTGCAGCCAATCGCCTTCGCCACCTGCACAAACATCAACCCAATCGGCCCCGCGCCCAGCACCGCCACCGAGTCCCCAGGCTCCACGCCAGTTTCCTGCAACCCGCGCAAGACGCATGCCAGCGGCTCCGTCATCGCCGCTTCCTGGTAACTCACCTCAACCGGAATCTGCAACATGTTGCGCTCAACGATCCGCCGCGGAATCCGTATGTACTCCGCGTAAGCCCCATTGTTGAACAGCAGGTCCTCGCACAAATTCTCCTGATGTTTGGAACAAAAGAAACACACGCCGCAGGGAGCCGAGTTCAGCGCCACAACGCGCATGCCCTTCTGGAAAAACTTCACCCCGGGCCCGACTTCTTCAATCACCCCAGCCTGCTCGTGTCCAAACAACGACGGCGGCACAATCATCTTGGCGTGATACCCGCGCCGGTACACCTTCAAGTCCGTGCCGCAGGTCAACGCCACCTGCACCTTGATCAGAACTTCACCTTCGCCCGGAACCGGCACGGGCACCTGCTCAATCTGCACGTCTTCTTTACCGTGCAAAACAGCCGCGGTCATGGTCCTAGAACTCCCGACTCCTGTATTGATCGAAGCGGCAGTCATTGTTCTCGAATTCGCGGTCCTGGAATGTAGGCTGCTCAAGTTGAACGTCCTTCCCAATTCGCGCCCGGCTGAATAACGGCCTTCATCGAATCCGCCTGTGGGTGCGCCGCAAATTCCAGCCCTTCCACGCTCTTTTCCAGCGAAAACCGATGCGAAATCAACCCCTCCAGCTTCATGGCGTGTCCAAACACAAACCGTACGGACTCTTCCTGCAAGTCCACCGACGCGCTGTAAGACCCCAGCAGGGTCTTCTCATCCACGCAAACCGCCGCTGGGTCAATCGTTGCTTCCCCGCGCGCCGTCTGCGCAAACAGCAGCACCCGGCCGCCGGGCCGCGCTGCATCCATCGCCGTCTTAATCAGACCGTTGCCGCCCACCGCTACAATCACCGCATCCGCGCCCCGGCCTTCCGTCAGCCCGCGCACATGCGAGACTACGTCCACTTTCGCGGCATCCAGGCCCTGAGTTAATCCGAATCCTGCCGCTATTGTATGCCTTTCCGGATACAGGTCGGAAGTGATTACCCTAGCCCCTGTCCGCTGGGCCATGACCGCCAGCATGATCCCAATCGGCCCCTGCCCAATCACCAAAACGGTCTCCCCAGCCTGCAAACGGAGGGTCGCCACGCCCTTGAGGCAGGTATTCACCGGCTCCACAAAACAAGCCTGCTCGTAGGAAACCCCGTCCGGGATCTTTTCCACACCCCCAGCTACGATCCAGTTCATCACCCGGACGTACTCCGCAAACCCACCGCCACTAGCCTCAAACCCAGCCGTGCAACCGACCTTCTTGTAGGTCTCACACTGCGCAAACGTCTTATGACGGCAGTAGTAACAATCGCCACACGGAATGTGATGGAAGGCAATCACCCGGTCCCCAACCTTAAACCTCGTAACTCCCGCCCCCACCGCCGCCACCATCCCCGAAGTCTCATGCCCAAATATCCTCGGCGCCGAGTGCGACCCCGTATGAATCTTCTTCAAATCCGTCCCACAAATCCCGCACGTATGCACGCGCACCAAAAGCTCTCCAGCCCCAATCACCGGCACAGGTACCGTTTCCAGCCGAACATCCTTCACCCCGCGATACACCGCCGCCCGCATCGTCGCAGGAATCGCCCCCGCCGCCACACCGCTCTTAGTCTGTTCCAAAACCGCCATCATTCCCTCGTCCGCCCAATCTCACGTAGGGCAGGCGCCCTCGCCTGCCCAGCGGAGCAGAGCTCCGCTGGCTATAGCCCTACCGAAACTCTTCAATCCTCCCCCGCAACGCGCCCACCAAATTCCCACTCGCCACCGAACTCTTCCCAGCCATCCTAACCACCCGCCCCCAAACCAAAGGCCTCACTGCAACCCCCGCCAAATACCGCCAAGTGTGAAAACCACCCTGTGCATCCACACTGCCTTCGACCAGAGGAATCTCGAATTCCAGCTCGTCGGAAATCACTTTTACCGCCCCAAACCGTACACCCCGCAACCCCGCACCCTTCGCCACCGCCGCCGCCTCCATATCCACAGCCATAGCGTCGTACTTCCCACCCAAAACTCGCTTCCGCTCCACCGAAGCCATCTCGGCCGCAGAAACCAACCCGCCAGATCCAATCCCGGTTTCGACCCGACTACCGTCCCCGGCATCAATCACCCTCGCCGGAACCACAACATCCCCAACCTTCAAATCCGCCACCAGAGCCCCAGCAAACCCCGCCGAAATCACCATCTCCGGTCGGTAAGATGCACAAACCGCCTCACATGCCCGCCGGGCCGCCGCAGGGCCAATTCCCCCGCACACCACCACAGCCCGATCATTCTCGAAAAACCGAAACTCCCACCCATCCGAACCACGCCGGACAACCTTCCACCCCGCCACCAGCGGCCCAACCTCGCGCTCCAGCGCCGCTACAATCGCAATCCTGGCAACCGGCTGTCGACCTTCATCTTCCATTGAGACTCTCTAAACCCTGTCTTTCTGAGCGGAGCGATGAATCCCCGCGCGGCCGACACGACAAGAACGCTCTCCAACTTTCTTACGATGAATTATTCCCACCGCCCTAGGCATACGCATTCGCCTGAAACCACTTCACAGCCCGCCCCAACGCCGCTTTCACCGGCACAATCTTCCACCCCAACTCCCGCTCCGCCTTCCCCGACGACACCCACATCTTCTTCTTCCCCATCCGGACCGCATCGATGGTGGCGCGTGGCTCGCGACCCAACAACCTACCTGTCACCAACTCATCTACCAGTCCAGCCGCAAAAGCAAAAAAATAAGGCAGCCGGATCGAAGGCGACGGCAAACCAGTCAACTCCCCAAGCTCGTCCAGAATCTGCTTCAACGACAGATTTTCTCCGCCCAAAATATATCTCTCGCCCGAACGCCCCTTCTCAAACGCCGCCACGTGCCCCCGCGCACACTCCGTCGCATCCACCAAATTCAGGCCGGTATCCACATAGGCAGGAAACTTCCGCTTCAAGAAATCCAAAATGATCCGCCCCGAAGGCGTCGGTTTAATATCCCGCTCTCCCACAGGCGTGGTGGGATTCACAATCACAACGTCATAACCAGAAGAACGCCCATCACGGGCCGCCTCAAACGCCACCCGCTCCGACAAAAGCTTCGACCGCTTGTAGTGCCCAATCATGCCATCGAGCGAAACCGGCGTTTCTTCATCCACCACATCGCCACGATCCGAAAACCCCATGGTCGCCACACTCGAGGTATGTACCACCCGCCGCACGCCCTGTTCCCGCGCCATCTGCAACAGCGCCCGCGTGCCTTCCACATTCGCGCGATACATCGAGTCCGGCTCAGGGACCCACAACCGGTAGTCCGCGGCAACATGAAACAGCGCCTCACACCCAGCCAGCGCCGCCCGAAAAGATTCCGGCGCCCGCAAGTCGCCAGTCACCCGTTCGCCCGGAACGCCCTCCAAGTTGCGCAAATCACTGGAAGGCCGCGCCAGGAGCCGCAACTCCGCCCCCTGCTCCGCCAGCACCCGCGCAACATGACTCCCCAAGAACCCAGTCGCGCCTGTGACGAATGTCCGCAAAATAATTTGGTAATTTGTAATCAGTAATTTCGTAATTTGAAACTCTGTCATCCCGACCGGAGCTGTTGCTTCGCGAAGCGAAGGAACAGCGAAGTGGAGGGACCTGCTCTCCCCGGCAAACTGAAAGCTACGCTCTTTGCTTTTCAAATTACAAAGTCGCAAATTGCCAAATTACAAATACTCTACGCGTGTCCTCTCCGGTTCCCAGTCCGCTCGTGCTCCGCCGCCATCACCTTGCCATACGAAGTCAGCGCCAGAAGCGGAAAATAATCCTTATACATGTGGTACTTCAAATAGAACACGCGCGGAAAACCAGTCCCCGTGTACTGCGGCTCATCCCAAGACCCATCGCGCAACTGCTTCCGCAGCAAGTAAGCCACGCCCTTCGCGACCGAATCACTCCGCGTATCCCCAGCGGCGAGCAGCCCCAAAACGGCCCAAGCCGTTTGCGACGCCGTACTCGGCCCAATCCCCCGCGTCGTCGGATCGTCATACGACCCGCAAGTCTCACCCCAGCCACCGTCGGAATTCTGTACCATGCGCAGCCACTCCGCACCCGACTGCACGCAGGGCTCATGAGAATCCACGCCCATCGCTTCCATCCCGCGCAGCACCAGCATGGTCCCGTAGATATAGTTCACGCCCCATCGGCCAAACCAAGACCCGTCCGGCTCCTGTTCTTTCCTCAGGAACTCCAAAGCATGCGCCACGGCAGGATGCTTCTTGTCGTACCCAAACGCGGCCAGCATCTCTAAAATCCGCCCCGTAATGTCGACAGTCGGCGGATCCAGCATGGCATTGTGATCCGCAAAAGGAACATGCTGGAACACCATGCGGTCGTTGTTTTTATCAAAGGACGCCCACCCGCCATTGCGGCACTGCATGGAGAAAATCCAGTCAATCGCCCGCTGCTCCGACTCCCGCTGGTAGCGCCCGTTGGGATGCTCCACCCGGCTCAGCCCCAGGCACACCATCGCGCTGTCGTCCACATCGGGATAAAACTCATTATTAAACTCGAAATACCACCCGCCAGGCTCTCCCACCGGATTCTTCACCTTCCAGTCGCCGACGTTGCGAACCTGTTTCTGCAAAATCCAGTCCGCGCACTTCACCAGACGCGGATCGGCCTTATCCACGCCACTCTCTCCCAGCGCAAACAGTGCATACGCCGTATCCCACACCGGCGACATGCAGGGCTGCATGCGGAACGTATCGCCCTCTTCAATCCCCAACTTTTCAAATTCATCCAGCGCCCGGATCATCTGCGGGTCATCCAGCGAGTAACCCAGGCAACGCAGCGCAATGATCGCGTTCATCATGGCCGGAAAAATCGCCCCCAGGCCATCGCTCTTTTCAAAATGTTCCAGCATCCACTTCTCGGCCTGCTTCAGCGCGATCGACCGCAACGGCCTCACATGCACCCGCTCAAACCAATGCGTCGCCCGATCCAAAACCAGAAAGAAATTCCGCCACGAGATAATATCCTGCGACCAGCGCAGCCGCATCCGCGACTTATCGCGCCCGCCAACAAACAACTCCTCCACGCCCATCTCGTCCGGAATCTTCTTGAACGGCTTTTTGGCGTAGCAAATCGCCAAGGGAACAAGAATTGTCCGCGACCACGAGGAAATTTCGTAGATATTGAACCAGAACCAGTTCGGGAACAGCACAATCTCCGGCGGAATCGCAGGCACGCCGTCATAGTCGTACTGCCCAAAGAAGCAAAGGTAAATCTTGGTAAAGGTATTGACCTCGGTGACGCCACCCATCTCCAAGATCTTCTTGCGGGCCTTCACCATGGCCGGATGATCCGCAGATATCCCCGCGAGCTTCAATCCAAAATACGTCTTCACCGACGCAGAAATATTCGACGGCCCAGCCTGATAAATCGGCCAGCCCCCATCCTCATTCTGGCGCCGCAGCATCCAGTTCGCAGCTTTTTGGAATCGTCCCTGATCACCCGAGCCGAGCAGCACGTGCAGCAAGACGTAGTCAGCTTCCAGGGTAGTATCGGCCTCAAGTTCACCGCACCAGTAACCGTCCTCGTGCTGCATCGAGAACAAATAGCGACGCGACGCATCCACCGCCGGCGCGACATGACTACTCAAATCCTCAATCTTCCCAAAACGCAGCGGCGGCACCGTACTACTGAACGTGGGGGAGTTCTCCATTTTCAACAACTCCGTTCTTCTGTCGTCTCCGTTCAATTCCTCTAAATTTCAATTCCCATAAACAATGCTTGTCATTCCGACCAGCGGGAGGAATCTGCTCTTAAGGTTTAGGGTTACCTCGCCGGCGCGCTCGCAATCGCCTCAACAATCTCCGGAGGCAAACCAAACCGCACATTCTCCGGCATCACTTCCAGCTCTTCCACGTTCCCAAATCCTTCTTCCGCCAAGTACTTCACTACTTCCTCCACCAAACACTCCGGCGCAGAAGCCCCAGCGGTCAACGCAATCCGCTTTACGCCCTCCAGCCAAACTGGTTTGATGTCCTTATAGCTGTCGATCAAATGCGAAGCCGTACCCCAGTTCCGCGAAACCTCAACCAACCGGTTTGAGTTCGAACTGTTATCCGAACCCACCACCAAAACCAAATCCGCCTCCGCCGCCACCTGCTTCACGGCCACCTGCCGATTCTCGGTCGCATAGCAAATATCTTGTGCAGCAGGGCCTTTAATCTTCGGGAACTTCTTCTTCAAGGCCTCAATAATCCCGGTCGTCTCATCCAGGCTCAAAGTCGTCTGCGTCAAATACGCCACCCGGTTCGGGTCCGGCACAGTCAAAGACTCAACCTCCTCGGGAGTCCCAACAACCTGCGTCACATCCGGAGCCTCCCCCAAAGTCCCCACAACCTCATCGTGATCGTGGTGCCCAATCAAAATCAGCGAAAGCCCTTCCTTAGCAAACTTCACGGCTTCCACGTGGACCTTCGTCACCAGCGGACAAGTCGCATCAATCACCCGCAACTCGCGGAGTTTGCTGTCCTGTCGCACCTCCGGCGATACCCCGTGCGCGCTATAAATCACCCGCTCGCCCGTAGGCACTTCCTCGACGCTATCGACAAAAATCGCGCCCTTCTGCTGTAACTCCTCCACCACGTAGCGGTTGTGGACGATTTCCTTGCGCACATAAATCGGCGGCCCAAACTTCTCCAACGCAATCCGCACAATATCAATGGCACGCACCACTCCGGCACAGAAACCCCTCGGTTTGAGCAGAAGTAAAGTCTTTTGATCAGTAGCTTTCGGATCGAGAGTCACTTGAGCAGTCGACATCGGTCGCTGTATGCCTTCCTAGCCCGGCCCAGAAGGCCCGGCTGAGAGAGAGAATTTGCTATCTTTAGCCTACCGAAACCCCACCCCAAGGTCAACGTAAACCATGGAAATGCAGTGGCTTAGCAGTAATTGGAGCTTTTCCAGCAGTCAGCGGGAAAAGGCGAAATTTGTAATTTGGCAATCTGTAATTTGGTAATTTAGAAATCTCCCCCGACGCCTCCAAATTACACAATTACAAATTACTAAATTACAAATCTGCACCACCCGCGATCATCTGCTCCGCATTCCTCAACGACGCTTCCGTCAACTTCGCCCCGCTAAGCATGCGTGCCACTTCCTCGATCCGTTCCATGTTTTCGATGCGCCGCACGGAGGTTTTGCTCCTTCCGCCAGCCGTCTTTTTCTCGATCAGGTAATGCTGATCCGCAAATGCCGCAATCTGAGGAAGATGCGTAACGCACAGCACTTGGGCAGTCCTAGCGAGCCCCTTCAATTTCTTCCCCACAGCATCCGCCGCCCGCCCGCCAATGCCCGCATCAATCTCATCAAACACCATCGTCCTCTGTCCGCGAGTCGTTTTCGCAGAAGCCTTTTCAATCGAAGATTTTAGCGCTAACATCACACGTGACAGTTCACCCCCGGAAGCCGCCTGCTCCATGTCCCGCAAAGGCTCCCCCGGATTCGCCGAAATCAAATACCGCACTTCATCAAATCCCCTCGGAGACCACGACCCAACCGCCTCCGACCCGCCCACCTGAACCTGAAATGCCGCTTTCATCGCCAGCTCGTTAATCGCGGTCCCAACCAGTTTCTCGAGCTTCTTCGCCGCATCTTTCCGAACTTTGCTCAAAGCCTTGGTCGCCGCCAAATACCCCTGCGCAGCCGCCGCCTGCTTCTGCCGCAAATCCCGCAAAACCTCGTCCTTATTCTCCATCTCCTGCAACTTCCGCCCAGCCTCCGCGCCAAACTTCACAACGTCATCGAAAGTTGGCCCATACTTCCGCTTCAACCTGTCGATAGCTGCCAACCGATCTTCCACATCCGCCAGCCGCTCCGGCGAAGCCTGAATCGCTCCCGCATAATCCCGCAACGAAGCCCCCACATCCTCAATGCTGATCCGTGCCGAATCCAGCGCCTCCAACGCAGCCTGAAACTTGGGCTCATACCGCGAAAGCTCCTCGACATGCTTCGAAGCCGCCCGGAGGGTAGCCGAAGTGGAGGCATTGCCCTCATACAGCAGGTCAAAGGCGTTCATTCCCGCGTTGTAGATCTTCTCCGAATTCGCCAAGACTCGCTTTTCAGCTTCCAGCAGCTCATCTTCCTGCGCCTTCAGTCGAGCCTCATCAATCTCCCGCGCCTGAAAACTCCAAAGATCCAGCAGCCGCAGCCGGTCCTGCTCATCCCGCTCCAGCTCAGCAATCCGTTCCCCGAGTGTTTTCCATGAAGCAAAGGCCTGCGCCGTGCCTTCGGTCTTGCTAGCACCAAACGTATCCAGAAGCTGAAGCCGCGAGCCAGCGTCGAAAGCCAGCAACGTTTCGTTCTGAGCGTGAATCGTAGCCAGATGCGGCGCCAGCCGCTTCAGCACCGCCACAGTAGCGGGCTGGTTGTTGACGAAAATCCGACCCTTCCCACCAGCAGCCACTTCCCGCCGCAGAATCAGCGACTCGGAATCATCGTCAATCCCGTTTTCGGAGAGAACCTCAGCCACCTTCCGCGCCGCCCCAGCTTCCAATTCCCAAACAGCCGCCACCACTGCCTTCTCCGCCCCAGCCCGAATCACCTCCGCCGAAGCCCGCTCCCCTAGCAACAACGCCAGCGCATCAATCAAAATCGACTTCCCCGCCCCAGTCTCCCCCGTAAGCAAGTTCAACCCCGCGGCAAACTCCACCGCCACATTATCGACAACCGCGTAGTTCTCAAGCCGCAACTCAACCAGCACAATTCACCTGCCAAACAGCCGAATTGCCCGAAGCATAGCACGGAAACTCTGGACCCAACCGCACCCACGTGGGGGCAGGCGCCCTCGCCTGCCCAGCCGAGCGAAGCTCGGCAGCGCACGAGCTCAGGGTTCCCACACTGATTCCCCCAGCCCAAGTGAGCGATTTTGGCCATCGCGCTGCCCTATAATCAAGTCAAGCTTACTTACAAACGATGCCGATCCCCTATTCTCTAGCTCTCTATGCTGGCGGCGAAATCCTTGACATGATTTCGCAAAGCGGCCCCGTCGCCAAAACCGTCCTCTTCATCCTGCTCGCTTTCAGCGTCCTTTCCTGGGCCATCATCGTCTCCAAATGGAACCTCATGCGCCGTGCCCGCACCCAAAGCGGCCGCTTCGTCCGCGCCTTCCGCAAGGCCCAGCGCTTGGGCGACATGCAAGCCGTCGAAGAGCAATTCCGCCCCAGCCCTCTGGTAGGTGTCTTCCACAACGGCTATGAAGAAGCCCGCCGTCAGGCCGCCACAGGCGGCCCGCCCAACATCCCAGCCCTGCAGCGCGCATTGCAAATCGCCGCCTCAGAAGAAGTAACTCGTTTCGAACGAAGCCTCCCCTGGCTAGCCATCACCGCCGCAGTCACTCCCTTCATCGGCCTCTTCGGCACCGTCTGGGGCATCATCGATGCCTTCCACGGCCTCGGCACCGCGGGAGCCGCAACGCTCCGCGCAGTTGCGCCAGGCATTTCCGAAGCCCTCATCACCACGGCAGCCGGCCTAGCCACAGCCATCCCCGCCGTAATCGCCTACAACTTACTAGGCCACAGCATTCGAGAATTCGCCGCCCGCAGCGACGACTTTGCCATGGAGTTCCTCAACACCGTCGAAAGCGCCCAGTCGTCTCCGCAAGCCCCGCAGCGCGTGGGAGCGCACGACTAGTGGCCTTCACCGCCGCCAACGGCCGCACCACCAGTTCCCTAGCCGACATCAACATCACTCCGCTCGTCGACGTCGTCCTCGTCCTCCTCGTCATTTTCATGGTCACCGCACCCGTACTCCAGTCCGGTATCGATGTCAGTGTTCCAAAAACGCGCACTGTGAAAGAAATCAGCGAAGAGCGTCTCGTCATCTCCATCGACAAGCAACAGCGCGTCTTCCTCGGCAATGACGCCATCAACATCAACGAGATCGCCGCCAAGCTCCACCAAAAAGTCCGCGACCCCCGCAACTATTCCGTTTTCGTCCGCGCTGATGAGAATGTCCCCTTTGGCGCATTCGCCACGGTCATGGACGCAGTCAAACAATCCGGCATCGGCAGCGTCAGCATCGTCACCCAACCCGTGGAGTCCAATGGCGGCAAGCCCTGAAATCTATTTCGAGCATGACCCCTGGCGCACTCCCCTGTTCGCGTCGATGCTCCTGCACGCCGGACTTGCCGGAGGCATCGTGTTGTACGCCCTCTTCTTCCAGGGCGCCCGCGGCCCCATGTGGGGCAACGGCGGAAGCGGTGAGGCCATGAGCGCGACCCTCATCAGTTCTCTTCCCTTGCCCACCACTCAAGCCCAAACGCAGAGCGTTCTAGCCACCGAATCGAAAGGCATCACGCAGTCGCAGCCCGTGGCGCAAACCAAAGAACCCGACGCCATCGACATCCCCGACAAGAACGTTAAGAAGAAACTAACCAAAGCGGTGAACTCCACGGTAAAACCCCGCGAGGCCGAACCGCAACCAAGCAACCAGGTTCCCTTCGGCGAAGGCGGCCCGGCGCACACGTTTAGCGCTTCTGGCGGCCAGGGATCCATGTCGTTCACCGGCGGTTCCGGGGATTTCGGGAGCCGCTTCGGTTACTACGTGCGCGTGGTACAGCAGAAAGTTTCGGAAAATTGGCTCAAGTACGAAGTTGATCCGAATGTCAGCGAGGGCCGCCGAGTCTATGTCTCGTTCGATATCGGCCGGGGCGGCGATCCCTCAAATATTCAAGTGGAACAATCGAGCGGAGTACCCTCCCTCGACATTTCCGCAGTCCGCGCCTTAAAGCGCATTGACACCTTCGGCCCACTGCCAGCCGACTACGCCGGCAGCAAGGTCTCAGTCGAGTTTTATTTTGATTGGAAGAAATAGACAGAGATGAAGAGATAAGATCAATGAAGACCCATTACAAGAACGCGATCCATTCGTCGCCCCTCCCCAACCAAACTCTGACCAAGTCTGGAAATTTGTTTTGCACTGTCATCCTGAGCGAAACTTTGCCGTTCGCAAAGCGAACGGCAAAGTGTAGTCGAAGGACCCCTGCCATCTTCCAATCCCTAGCCCTCGTCGCGCTCTTCGCCTTCACCTCCACCGCCCCAGCCCAAACCGACTGGATCCGCACCGGCACCGGCCTCGGCGTGGAAAAAGTCCGCCTCGCCGCCGCCAACTTCAAGCTCTCCACCAACGACCCCCGCAACGCCGCTCTCCTCACTTCCTTCAACGACACCCTCGAATCCGACCTCGAAAACGCCGGCATCTTCGACATGGTCTCGAAAAGCTTTCACCCCAGCAGCATCCCCGGGTCCCCGCCAGAAGTAAAGTTCCTGGAATGGAGCGCCCCACCGCCCAACGCCTCCATGCTCGCCTTCGGCAGCCTCGGCGCAACCGCCG
>Ga0209863_10000670_pt1 | contig 15664 bp, 16 predicted proteins | sample OrgsoiDNA2013046_FD_185796 | JGI IMG/M metagenome (GOLD analysis project Ga0209863, IMG submission 185796) | Permafrost soil microbial communities from the Arctic, to analyse light accelerated degradation of dissolved organic matter (DOM) -... | ecosystem: Environmental > Terrestrial > Soil >...
CCGCAGGAGGTTCCGAGGACCCGGCCGCCTGGTTCTCGCGCGCGTACGAGCTATGGCTCAGCGCCAACTGGAGCAGGTCGGGCCGCTGGAACCGGTACCCCAGAGCCTCCTCCAGCGCCGTCAGGTTGTCCAAATTCATGAAAGTCTTGTCATCTTGAGCGCGTAGTCGAAAAGCCTGCCCTGAGCCTGTCGAAGGGACCCCTGCCCCACCAATACGACCGACCAACGCGAGGCACGCGCTCCTACTTAATCGAGTTCGCTGTCAGCGTCTGCAAGCGGCTCTGCTCGCGCCGCGCCGTATCGCCGACCACGGTCCCTTCTTTGGTCATCTGCACAGTCTTGTTAGCTTCCGTGAGCGCGTCGGTGTAGCGTTCCTGCTTGTCGAGAGCAATCGCGAGGCGTAGTTGCGCGACCGGGTCGGGCTGCGAAGGTAACGCGTCGATCGACTTCCGCAGGTATCCCTCCGCCGTCGCGTAGTCCGCCTTGGTGTCCTTGTTGTAATAGATTGCGCCCAAAATACCGTAGGCGGTCGAGCGCAAATAGCCCTTGAACATGTCAATCTTGTCTTGCGGCGTGCCTGGAGTCACCACCAAATCCGTGTCCAGCGTCTGTAGACTTTTCTCCGCATATTTCTGCGCTTCGGCATATTTCTGGTCTTTGTCAAGATCGCTGGAGCGGGTGCGTTCCGCCAGCGCTTGCGCCACGTCCACCAGCACTTCCGGATCGTCGCCGTCAATGGCCAGGCACTTGCGCCCCAGGTCCACTACCTTGTCCGCGTTGTTCGCGTTCTGGTACGACCGCATGGCCTGCTTGAAGATGAGAATCTTGATTTCGCTGTCCGGAAATTTCGCCGCAAAATCGTCCGCCGCCTTTTCCGTCGCCTCCGGAGTCGTGCTTGCCATCGCCGCCTGGTAAGCGTCAAATTCCGGCTGCGTCTTGGCTTGGGGCAGCCGTTTCCCGTTCGGCGCGCTCGGCGCAGCTTGTGCCGGTGCCGCATCCTTCTTAGCATCCTTGCTCGCAGCCTGCCCCACGGAAACCGGCACCGATCCCACCAGCGAACCCGCAAGCATCGCCGTCATGATTGCAATTCTCTTCATAAAAAAATTCCTCTCCATACAAAATTATCAGCCTGTCATTCCAACCCGAAAGTCTTGTCATCCCTACCCGAAAACCTTGTCATTCCGACCAACGGGAGAGCTGCCCTGAGCTTGCCGAGATGAATCTGCTCTCGCTCGACGCAGCAGTCTCCCACCCCGAGCGCCAAGGACCATCCTACTGCGGCTGCGCCGCCTTCGGAGGTTCATATGCCTGCTTCAACCCCTTTTCCGCCGCATTCTTCACTTCCGGGCTCGGATCGCCCGCGTTCAACGCCGCCTTGTACTGCTCCACCGCGCTGTCCCGGTCTTCCTGTAAATCGTAAATCCTCCCCAGGTAGATATGCGACCAGGCAATCAGCTTCTGCTCCTTCGAAACCTCCAGCGTACGTTCGAAATAGCTTCGTGCTCCGTCCATATCTTTGCTCATTGTCGAGGCGCGAGCCAAAATGAAAAGTGCGTATCCCGTATCTTCCTTCTTTTCATCCAGCGCCTGCTGCGCCAGCTTTTGCGCCCCGGAAATGTCGCCACTCGAAAGCTTCTGCTCCGCCAGCCTCAACGTAGGCTGCAACGAAGGCTGCCGCCGCTTCCCCACTACCAGTTCGGGACTCGCCTGAGCCGCAAACTGAATGCTCGCCGCATGCCGCGCTTCCTTGCTCCCATCGATCGCCAGAACCATCTCGCCGTACACGCTCTGCAACCCCGCCGGATCCTTCTCGAACCCCACCAGCGCATCCGAGAAATACTCCGTCAGAATGTACCCTTCCTGCATGGACGCCAGCACCGCCGCCTTCTGCTCGTCTCCCGGCGCCTTCCGAGTTCGAATCTCGATCGCCCGAATCAGCGATTCCGTCAGCAGCAGCGTGATATCTCCCTTAAAGCTTTCGTCCATCGGCGCCGTCTTCACCACTTCCAGCAGCGGCGCCAGCTTCTGAATGGCGCTATTGTGCTTCATCGCCATCGGATCGAGGACGTAGTGCAAGTACGTGTGCCGGATCTGCTCCACTTGCCGGGCATCCCCCGAGGGCGTCAGCACCACATAATAGTTGTCGCCGTAGTTCCTGGCGTTCGCCTGGCCCAGCGCCCCCATGGGCTCCAGATACACAATGAACTCGCGCCCTAAATAACCGCTCAACGCCAGCTTCAAGTAGATGTCCGTGTTGAAGACCATCTTGCCGACAGGGTCCGTGTAGTGCTCCACCAGGGCGTTGTAGTCATTCCGATGCTTCAGCCAGAGACTATGCAGCCTCGCCTTCTGGTAGAACTCGGCGACGAGTGGCAGAAATCCCGAAACGTACACCGCGTCAGGAGGCAGTTCCGCCTCGCGCATTTTCGCTTTGAACGTTGGTGGACCCTCGGTAAACAGCGCCAGGGAAACGTACTGGGCATAGTCTCTACCCGAATCCCCGGTCTGGTGATCGTGGTAAAACTGGCACATCGAATTGGTGAACTCCGCCAGAGGCTGGGACGTGTCCGCCAGTGACGGATCCGGCTTCGAGGCATCCGGCCTGGCCCCCTCCGAAGCTTCAATCGTCTGCTGCAATTCCGCCCGGATCTTCGCCCGCAAGGGGTCCGTTGCCTCAGGTTCCTGGCTACCCGCCTGACCGAGACCGCATGCGCTCAAGGCCGCCGCAAAGCTGAATAGCGTCTCGCTGGTGTCCAGATTGACCTTGGAATTTGAAGCGGCTGACGCTGAACCGGGTGAGCCGGAAGATGATGCAGAAGGCGACTTCGCGGGGGATTTCGCCGCCGGCGCCGGCGTCCCGGCCACAGGCTTTTGCGCAACCATGGGGATCGCCGCCAGAGCCAGACACAGAATTCCCACCAGGCTTCGCTTCCGCAAAATTCGAGGGCAATGTTCTTGACCGCGGAAAACCAGGAGATACCTCCGGCAGGGCGGGCGACTCAGACTCAGCTCAGTCCTAGCTTAAGACTCCGCCTAGTCTACGGAATCGCCCTCTTGAGCGTCAAACAGTGCGGCCGGTGCCTCGGGCGATCGGTTTGATCGGAGCCTTCAGGTGATCGAGACCGCTGCGCGTGAACGCCAGTACCACCCGTCCCGGAGCCGGACGCCCCATCGCTGTAGCCGGCTGGAACTCCGTGAAAATCAGAGCATTCTTCACCTGCGGAAGCCACTGCTGCACATCCTCGGGCGAGGACAGAACCCGGTAGTCTTCCACGCGCCCCGATGCGTCGATATACGCCTCCACTATGACCGCATCTTCGCTGATCGCCCCATGTTGCAGCGCGTACGCGGACGCCTTGAATTCCGGCGCCGCATAGACCAACAGCGGAATGTCGTTACTGTTCGCCGCCTGTACCGATCCGGCAAACGACCCCATCAACATTACAAACACCACCACGGCCGTCACCAACCCCGCCGCGGCCGGAACCATGAATCGCCGCAGCCCGTTCTCCACCAGCATCCGGAATCCTTCCATCTGCGGACGCCGTGCCCGAGCCATTTCCTGCGACAGCGCTATCCGCACCTTCAACGCCAAATCCGGCGGAACCTGCGGGCGGCCTGCCGAGGTCAGCCAATGCTGACTCTGCCGCAACTCGGTGTACTCCCGCTGGCAGGCCGCACACTCCTCGAAGTGCCCACCCAGCGACTGCATCTGCCGGCCCGTCAGGGCCCCGTCGAGATACAACGAAAACAGAGATCGGGCTTGAGAACAATTCATCGCGTCACCTGCGCCTTTTCCGTTTCTGCCGCACCGCAATTCCGAACCTTGCCGGGACCCTTTCCCACCCGCAGCCCCATCCCCGCCCCAGTCGCTTCGATATATGCCGACAGCCTTTGCCGCAATGCCTCTCGCCCCCGCGTCAATCTGGACTTCACCGTCCCCAGGTTCGTGGCCGTCACTTCCGCAATCTCTTCGTAAGACAGCTCCTCGAGATCCCTGAGTACCAAAGTCGTCCGATACGGTTCCGGAACATCACGCAAGGCTAGCTCCACCTCCGCCCGGACCTCGGCATGCATCACGGAATCGAACGGCGACTCCGTTCCATCCACCAGCGTGTCCCGCAGCCCGCTATTGCCGCCCTCGCCGAAGTCCCTCTCCGGCGTGGACGGTTCCATCGACGTTTCCTTGGACTGGTGCCGGAACCACCATCGCCGCCGGTTCGAAGCCTCATGCAGCGCGATGCGATAAATCCAGGTTTTCAGCGACGACTGCCCATTGAAGCGCCTTATCCCGCGAAATACCTTTAGAAACACTTCCTGCGTCGTGTCCGTGGCATCCGCAGGGTCACTGAGGACGCGGTACACCAGGCCATAGACGGTCGAGTGATATTGCGCCACCAGCCAGGTGTACGCCTCCTCCGACCCCGCCTGCAGTTCAGCGACAATCGCCGCCTCTTCCGCGCGGGCTTGCGTCAGTACCGCCGTCCGCATTCCTATAGCGCTCGCGAGATCGCCCATGGTGGCAACTCCCGCCATGCTCTTCATGGCGTCCGCCTCGATTATAGGATTGTTCGCGCCCCGTGACTGCCCCAAAATCAACTCCGCTTCCCGGCGGCAGAACAGCAGCTAGTTAAATAGACCCCATCGCCTCATCCGATGTTCCCACAGAAGCTACCCATCCCGCTGTTACCGAGGTTCTCCTGCCGACGGGGATCGGGTTGAAGCTGTTAACCAGAACAAACTAGGCAATTTAAGCCAACTCTCGGTGTGCCCTGATTTCAACCTGGGGTTTGTCAATCCGACCAACGGGGAGGAATCTGTATCGAATCGAGGTAATTAGGCGCACGTGCCCTCCCCGCGGCTCCATTCCACTTGCCACCGACTGCAACTCTTTGCGCCTGGTGACCGTATTCCGGCACCCGATCCCACAGTCAAAATTCCAGATTCCAAAATAACAAAATACTTCTGGACTTAAGCCCGTTTCCACCCCATGGTTTTAACAGGGGCAAACATTTCCAAGCCATTGCCCGGGGCCTCATTTAAGAAGAGGGAAGACAATCATGGTGAGCAAAAATCGCCTGGGCGAACTATCCGAACTGATGTTTCAATTGCGAGCCGGCCAGCAGGGCTGGATCGTCTCCCGTCCGTGCACGGAAAAAGAACTCTACGATTACATTATCGACACCCGGCGCCACCTTCTGCGCGTTCAAGTCAAATCGAGCGTCGTTCCCTGTTCCAAAGGCCGCTACCATATCAATCTGGGTCGCGGGAGCGGCTCCAAGATTCCCTACACCAAACAGGACATCGACTTCTTCGCCATCCACCTCGTTCCCGAGGACACCTGGTACATCCTCCCCGTAGAGGCCGCAGCCGGCCGCGTCGGCTTGACCGTCCCGAAGCTGGGCCACCACACAGGAACCCAGTGCGAGCAATATCTCGAGGCCTGGGCCTTGATGGCAAACCCACGCACAGATCGCCGCGCTACCGACCGCCAACCCACCGACCGCCAACCTGCCCTGTGCCAAACAAAGGAGATTCAACCAACCGGACCGGAACCGCCCAAACCGCCAGCCAAAAGCTCACGCAAGCGCCGAGCCCAGAACCCAACCTTCACCCTTCTCGCCTGCGCCCAGGACTTCGATCCACGCCTCGCCCGCAAGCAGGTCGTGCAATAGCATTCGACGGTCAGCCCCGTCCCTCCACCAGAAACACATGAAAGTCCGTCGCGACAGGCTCCGCCCCAAGCTGCCGCATCATCAGCGACACCTGTCCGCGATGGTAGGTGGAATGGTTCGCCATATGTTGCATCAGGTGCGCCAGTGGGACCTCGGTGGAGCGGAAGGGAAGCATCCCCCGCAACGATTCATCCGTCACACCGTTCACGAAGGCGATCTGAGCCCGCTCAACTTCTTCCCACTTCGATTGCACCGCCGCCATATCCGCCAGCCCAGCCGCGGCAAACAGCGCGTCCCGCCGCGTCCGCAAATCCGCCAGAAAAGCGAAGCTGGGCGTCGATTCGTTCCAATATTGCAGCCAGATCCACTCCCCGCCAAAGATATGCATCAGCGTGTCCCGTACCGACCGGAAACTCCCCCCCAGATCGCGAGTAAACTGCTCCCCGCTCAGCGCCGCAGCCGCCCGCAACACCCGCCCGTTCGCCCAGCGGTCGTATTCAAACAAAAGTTGTATGTCATCGCGAGTCATAATGTAGACCATGATACCAAGCCCGTGATACCAAGCCCGTGTGGTGCGGGCGCCCCCGCCCGCGTGGTATTGCACTTGAGGCACCAGGTTCTTAAAAAGCCTCCTGCCGGCTACAGAGAGCGCGTGAGAACTCGTCCGCAACCGTCCTGATTTCTGTCATCTTGAGCGGAGGAATGCCTTCACGCAGTGAAGGCATTCCGTAGTCGAAGGACCCCTGCCCGTACCGGACCCTCTCTGGCCGGCAAGGCTTGAAGCCCAGGTGATAAAGTGCGGAGACACGCATCACGATCAAAGATCCAGATTTCCCGCAACAGGAGAACCCATGCCCACCCCCACCAGGAAGATCGCCCTAGTCACCGGCGCCAACAAAGGCATCGGCCGCGCCATCGCAGCCCAGCTAGCCAAAACCGGCATGACCGTCCTCCTCGGCGCCCGCAACGCCGCCGCCGGCGAGGAAGCCGCCGCCCAACTCCGCGAGGATAATGACAATCTCGACGTGCAGTTCCTCCATCTCGACCTCGTACAACCCGCCACCATCGAAGCAGCCGCCGCCAGCATCGCCTCGCGCTTCCAGCAGCTCGACGTCCTCGTCAACAACGCCGCCATCGTCGATCCCGCCGATGGCCCGCCCGGCACCGCCAACTTGAACTCCGTCAAGCGCATCCTCGACACGAATTTTCACGGCACGCTCGCGGTGACGCAGGCCATGCTCCCCCTGCTTCGCAAAGCGGAACAGGCCCGCATCGTCAACCTCTCCAGCGGCCTCGGCTCTCTGGAAATGAACAGCGACCCCAAGTGGGGCTTCGCCGATTTCAAGCTCATCGGCTACTGCGCCTCCAAAGCCGCGCTCAACATGATGACCGTGCAACTGGCCTACGAACTCCGCGACACCGGAATCAAGGTCAACGCCGTTTCCCCCGGCTTCGTAGACACCGACATGAATCAACACCGGGGCACGCTCACGGTGGAACAAGGCGCTGCCGAGCCCGTGCGGCTGGCGTTGCTGGCGTCAGACGGGCCGACTGGTGGATTTTTTGGCGAGGGCGGGACCTATCCGTGGTGAGGGCGTGCAGCCGTTGTGCTAAGTCTTTGGGCGGCGCAGCGCTTCAAGGGTGGCGATAACACGTGATCCGACGGATTGATTGGCAGGTCATGAATCCACATCGGCTGTAGGATCGGGAATCTGCTTCTGCTTCCAGTCCAGCCTGAGGCCTCCCGTTTTTTCGACATCCCGCTCCAGGGTTACGTGCGTCTGAAACCAGCAATTGCCAAAATCTCAATACGTGATCGGCACCATGAGGCTCTACACACCTCGTTCTCGCATGAAATCAAACAACCCGCTGCCAAACGTTCCACTTAATTTCATTGCGACAAATGCTGGATAGAAAGCCTCCCCGTCGGTCTTAGTTAACCGTTCGGTATGACCCCGGTGGAATTCAAGCTTTGCGCCGTCTTTAATTGGAATGTTGGAGATCGAAACGTCATAGGCGGGTTCGCCCTCATTGACAACGGCGAGTCCGGTGTAACCCATGCCAGCTTTCGTGATGCCGCCGCCGTAGCGTTTGGGGACGATGATCGGCCTGACTGATGGAAGTTCCGTGCTCCCATCCTTCGCACGGTCACCGGACCGCGATTTTTCAGGTGAGATGCCGTCCCCCAACTCGGCGGCGATTTCATGAATCACCGATGCAAGGTGTCGAGATGCGAAGCGGTAAAGCTCGTCGGACGTCGAGAAGCTCCAATATATAGAGTCGCTTTGTAGAGTTCGCCGGTAGTCTTGTAGCATGCGCCATTGCTCAGGATCGTGGTTCTGTGGCAACGGTGCGGTAGAGAAATACAGCAAAACGTTCTTGCCTTTCGACCGCAGGCGCTCTATTTCTTCGGCGGTTCCGGAGGGTGCGACGGGAGTTGGTGCTATCAGAATGTCGCAATCATCAACGATTTGGTTGTTGATGAGTCCTTGCGGGTAGTCTCCAGATGCAGGGTGTGCGTGCGTCTCCCACTTGACAGGAATAAGCACAATACCTTCCGCTGCCCAATGGGTGGCATTCCAGTCCAATACGACATCGGTCAGTACTTCTCGATGTTCCGCAACGTCAGAAGGCGAGGCAATGAGCACCCTCAAGACGGTTGCCGTTCGAGAGATGCGGGGTAGAATTGAGCCAGGGGTACGTTCCTGTCTTTCAGAAGCAGCAAGACTAGACTGCAAAAGTACATCCAGCTTGGCTTCGGCCCTTTCATATAACTTCGCCGCTTGCCTCTTCAGTTCTCGCTGAGCTTCCGCAAGTGCTGCTGCACTGCCTTGATCCGTCCGGCGCGTTCGCGTCTGGAGCAAATTCAAAGCACCTTGCCAAGACGCGAGTCGGGCAGCAATGACAGTCTCAAGACTAGTGTGCAGTGCCTCCATAGCCTCTGTTATCGTCTGCCCACTGAGTGGAATCCCGGTCTGAGCGTATGCGTCATCAATGCTGGAGACTTTAGCTTCGACCAAATCTGCCAGATATTGAGCGATCACTTCAACCGCTTGCGCAAAGGTCTTCGAGCCCGGAGGGGCGTAGTGATCGGCTAATCGACCCTTTTCGATTGCGGCTTCTTTTCGGTCCCGTGCCTCCAATGCACGGTCACGGGCCAGAACTTTGGCAAGCGTACTCGCGCGATTGATCTCCATATCACACCGCCTTATCTCATCGAGCGGGAACCTTAGTGACTCCAGTCGCAGAGGCAACGTTTCAGTCCTTCTGCGCGTCCACATAAGACCGCAAAACAGCATTCATGCGCGTCAGATGCCCTTCGCCACGCTTCTTGAACCACTCGAATACGTCGCTATCCACGCGAAGATGCACGGACGTTTTCCCGCGCGGCATCACGATCCGCGCGTGTTTCCAAAAATCTTCGCCAATCGGCGAGCCCTCCGGAGCTTCGGCGCGCGTTTTGCTCTCGCCGCGCGCAACCTTCTTCTTAATCTCGTTCAGCGAATATCTCACGGTAGTATTTTTCTGTGTCATGTCGGTTGGCCTTCCATGCGCTGATTGGGCGGATGATGTCTTCTTCGCCGCCACTTTCTCCACGTAACGCGTAGACGACTTGCAAAACCGTCTCACCAGACAACCCCAAGGCGATGTACCGCAACTCGCCATAGTCTTCTCGGTCATCCACGACTTCCAGAGTCGGATTTTCGAAGATCAAAGCAGCGTCCAAGAAATCAACTCCGTGATTCTTGATGTTGGCCGCATTCTTTTCTCCGTCCCATTCAAAGCTCAATTCAGCCATGGTGACTTAGTCTTATAATACACAAATGTGTACACAATTGCAAACACCCGACGGTGGTCCGCACAAGCCCTCTTTGGCTTGAGTGGGGCAGTTCGGGAAACGCGGGCAACAGACGACACGTTCCCCGGTTTTACTTCAGCAAAGCAGCCACATCCCGCGCCCCATGAAGAATCCGAATGACTTGGAGCGGTTTCGTCTCCGGGTCATAGACAACCATGTAGTTGGAATACGGCTGAATAACCCAAAAGCGCAACCGCAACGCAGTTAGGTCGGGCCGAGCTTGTCCCGCTAGGGGCGACCCGCCAAAAGATCGCACGCCCGCAGAACAGCAGCCTCAACGCGATTCGCTGCCTCGGAATTATCGCGCGCGACAAAACTCCAAATCTGGGAAAGATCACCCAGAGCTTGAGGCGTGAACAAATACCCGCTCATGATCTACGAGCTGGAGCGTGCCTGTTTAATCTCGTTCATGCGCGAACGCACATCTTCAGCGTCGATCAGCTCTCCACGCTGGGCGGCGGCGTAGCCTTCTTCGATCTTCGCGGCGATCTCAGTGCGATTCTCCGCCAGGAAGGCTTCCCGCTCATGGAGCTGAGAAACCGCTTCCTCCACGAACTCCTGGACACTCTGGTAGGGGCCGCGTTGCACGTCCGTCTGAATCAGCTTCTCAAGCTCGGGCCGCAAGTGGATTTCCATGCCGTCAGTGTACTCCAGGCTTCTACAGGAAATCATGCTACGCCGATTCTCGCTACCTTCGTTCAAATCCCTCTACAATCCCCCCATGGACCACCACACCCTCGCCGCCGTCAGCATCACCGGCACCTGTCTCGACGTGCTCGGCAGTCTGTATCTTGCCTATGATCTATTGGGAGGCCAGCACGGTCCGCTGCGCCTGCTCACCCGGGCGGTAACGTACTCGGTTGTTTTCGGACTCGGCTATGGCATCGGCCTGGGTCCATTTTTTGGCCTCCTTGCGGGGAGCGCCACGGGAGTCACGGTGGCGATCGAACTCAGTCGTGCGGCGCGCGGCCTCGAGCATTATTCCCTTGCTTGGGAAGCATGCTTCAGCGCCTTTCGCGGGTTGGCGTTCGCCGTCGGACTCTACAGGACTTTGGGTTTCGAATTCGCCATTGCGTTTGCCGGTCTCGTCACCATCGGACAACTCGCCGCTTACTCTCGCGGCATGCGGCCTTCCATCGACTACGAAGCATCTCGTCGTCCACGAATTACGCGGCGGCAGTTCTGGGGGACCGTCCTCCGGACGTTCGGCTATATCGCCACGGCGCTCGTCTGTAGTTCCCTCGCTCATCGCATCGACCACCCCTGGCTCTTTGCCATCCAGGTGGGGCTGGTGACCGGCCTTGTTACCGGCGTCGGAATTACGGTGAATCCTTACATCGAGTATTACGCTGACAAACTTCCCGAGCAGCGCCTTGGAGCCTTCGGCATCGGGCTCATCCTTTGCGGCTTTACTCTGCAATCTCTTCAGTATTGGTTGGCCTTGTTGGATGTGCGTCTGACCTAGCGGTTTGCTGTTCTCGCCTGAAAAGCCGCCGATCACCTAAGCTTAACGTGTTAAGTCCATAAAAATAAAAGCTTTATCTTTTGGAGCCTGCGGTTTCGGTTCCCCAGTCTTGTTCCCCTTCGACCTCCCACGAAAGAAACACAAAGAAACCTCTTGACTAAATATTAGTGTTATAGTTAACTATGACACTAGATAACAAGCGTGCTCCGGACACCCTGCTATCGAAGATTCAATTCAAAAGGAGATCGAACATGAAATCGCTACGTTGTACGTTGCCCGCTGTTTTGCTATCCCTTTCGATAGCCGCTTTCGCCCAGCATGATGCTCAGATGGCGACCGCTCCGAAAACCGACGCCCAAAAATCCTTCGAAACGATGAAGACCCTGGCCGGGACCTGGGAAGGCCGAATTACAACCACCCCTGCGCACCCCGAAATGGACGGCTCGCTCGGCCAAGTCACCTTCCGTGTGACCTCCATGGGCAATGCCCTGATGCACGATATGAAATCCTCCGTCCGGCCCGACAATCCGATCACCATGATGTATCTCGACAACGACCGGCTTCTCCTCACTCACTTCTGCGACGCTGGAAACCGTCCGCGCATGGTCGCCCGGCCTTCGGCCGACGGAAAGCAGGTAGAATTCGATTTTCTCGATGTTGCCGGCGGTACCCAGTACGGACATATGGACCACGCAGTCTTCACCATCGTCGACGACAACCATCACATTGAGGACTGGACCTACATGGAGCCGGGCGACAAACCGATCCACGCGCACTTTGACCTGCAACGCTCCAAGGATCAGCCGCCCGCAAAATCCACCACGGCCTCGAACCCAGCCGAAACCCGCGCCCAATTACTCACCAAGTAAATGACGGACCATGAGTGGAACGACAGTCAGCCGATCTACCGCCAGCTTCGCGATCGCGTCGTCGCGATGATCCTGGACGGCGTGCTCAAGGAGGGCGATCCGCTGCCCTCCGTGCGCACCGTCGCTGCCGAATTTCGCGTCAATCCGCTCACGGTCCTCAAGGGCTACCAGCAGCTCGTCGACGAACTGCTCGTTGAAAGCAAGAGAGGCCGCGGTATGTTCATCAACTCAGGCGCTCGCGATCTGCTGCTGCAGAGCGAGCGCCAGAAGTTTCTCGCCGAGGAATGGCCCCGAATTTCCGCCAACATCCAGCGCCTCGGCCTCGAACCGGAACAATTGCTGGAGGCTTCCAGAAACCATAAATCGCCTGGCACGGAAGCCCCCAATATCGACAAAGCTCCCCCAGAGGAGAACCAATCATGAGTGTTATCGAAGCCCGTGGTCTGCGCAAGGCTTTCGGCTCGACCATAGCGCTCGACGGCATCGATCTGCGCGTCGAAGAGGGCCGCATCCTCGGCCTTATCGGCCCCAACGGCGCCGGCAAAAGCACCGCGCTCAACGCCATTCTCGGTCTCACCTCCTACCAGGGCGAACTCCGGGTCCTCGGGCGGGATCCCTGGACGGAGCGCGACCAACTCCTGCGCGATGTTTGTTTCATTTCCGATGTCGCCGTCCTGCCACCCTGGCTCCGCGTTTCGCAGGCCATCGACTACGTCGCCGGAGTTCATCCCCGCTTTGACCGCGCCAGGGCGGAGGCTTTTCTCGCCAAAACCTCCATCCAGCGCGGCAGCAAAGTCCGCCAGTTGTCCAAGGGCATGGTGACTCAGTTGCATCTTGCCCTCGTCATGGCTATCGACGCCAGGCTTCTCATCCTCGATGAGCCCACGCTCGGCCTCGACATCCTTTACCGCAAGCAGTTCTACGATTCTCTCCTCAACGACTACTTCGATCGTCCACGCACCATCGTGATCACCACCCATCAGGTCGAAGACATCGAACGCGTCCTCACCGACCTCATGTTCATTCATCGCGGCCGCATTGTCTTCAACTCCAGCATGGAAGATTTCGAATCCCGCTATCTGGAACTGACCGTGCTCCCCGCGCAACTGCCCGCGGCCCGCGCCCTGAAGCCCATGCACGAGCGCCAGGTCCTCGGCCGCAGCATCCTGCTGTTTTCGAATGTCCCCCGCGAACACCTCGCCGCCCTCGGCGAAGTCCGCACCCCCAGCATCGCCGACGTCTTCGTTGCCGTAATCGGGGACAACGCCGGTGGACTAAGAGGAGCAAGCGCATGAGTTCGCAACCGAACGTAATCCAGAATCTCCAGTCGCAGGAAGCTTCTCCCGCCACCCTTTCGGTGACCCACCCTTACTGCCTGTCGGTCCAGCGCGAGCTTTGGGAGTATCGTTCCATTTACCTCGCGCCGCTCGCCATCGCTGGCGTCGTCTTGCTCGGTTTCCTCTTCTACCTGTTTCGTCTGCCGCACACCATGCGGGAGTTGGCGTTCCTCGATCCCGCCAGCCAGCGCCATGCTCTGGCCCAACCCTTTGATTTCGCTGCCGGTGCCATCATGGCCGCCGCCTTTCTCGTCAGCATCTTTTACTCCGTCGATGCGTTGTACGGAGAGCGCCGCGATCGCAGCATTCTCTTCTGGAAGTCCATGCCCGTTTCTGATCTCACAACCGTGCTGGCAAAAATCACCATCCCGCTTGTAGTGGTGCCCCTGTTTGCCTTCATCATCACCGCTGTCACGCAAATCATCATGCTTCTCCTCAGCAGTATCGTCCTTCTGGCGAGCGGGCTGAGCGTCGCCACGCTTTGGTCGCAGTTGGCGCTGTTTCAAGTAATGTTCATGCTCCTCTACCACCTCGTTACCGCGCATATGCTTTGGTACGCACCGTTCTATGCCTGGCTGCTGCTGGTCTCCGCCTGGGCGCGCCGCGCGCCCTTTCTCTGGGGTGTCCTGCCGCCCCTAGCCATCGGCCTTTTCGAGAGCCTCGCGTTCCATTCCTCGCACTTCTTCGCGCTCCTCGACGACCGCTACAGTATCGGGTCCGACTCGGGCGCTTCCATGATGGGCGACTTTCCCTTTCATCCCGGAATGCGGCTCGATCCGGTGGGATTTCTGGTCGCCCCGGGTCTCTGGATTGGCCTGCTCTTCGCCGTGATATTCCTGGCCGCGGCGGTTCGCCTGCGCCGCTATCGCGAACCCATCTGATCCGGTCGGGAAACAAAAACCGGATGCGCTACCGGGAAAACCCTATCGATCTTTGGCCATGAAACCGACGTTCGCCAGGAAGAATGCCGCTGTGTCCAGCCTCCCGCCCAGTGTGTAAACCTTTTGTACTTGCGACTTTAGGGCGGCAAAGAAGACCTGATAAAAGTCGCCACAAGAAGTGGTGGTGCTGCTGCCCCTGTCCGGCTTCCACTTTCAGGTGTCTTTCATGTTCATGGCGTACTCTTGCACCGGAGAAAATACGCCATGCGCCTTTCCCGAACACCGAAACTTCCGTCTATCGGGCAGCAGTGAGCTCCGCGCGTCACTTCGTCTACCGCTACGATGGCCATGCTGAAAGCGACGAGGCCGTATTCGATCGTCACGGGGAAACGCCGATTCCGAAGCAGAACTCCGTGATTGAGCGGAAGGGTTCAAGCTGGAGAGTCGCCTCGGTTCAGGTGGAAGCCACGGAAGTCGCGTCCAAAGCCGTTCCGATCTTTCGCGTGTTTCTGGAACGGACGTGAAACCCCGCTGCACAGGCGAGAACCTAAAAGTGCTCCTCTGCCGGGTGCCCACCCTTCCCGTACTTTGCGAAGGGTGGGATGCGATGCCGCATGTGCAATCAGCACGTTCAGATAACAGAACACATGATGATTTTCAACCAATACCGCCAGAGCTGACCTTCGGGCCAGCGTCGGGTGCGCCCCAAAAATGAGGGCTTGCAAGCCCCCGAGGTAGGTACTGCATCTAAAAGTGCTCCTCCACCGCAACCGCACGCTCCGCTTTCGAAACCCCCGAAGTCTCCGCCCAGGCCGTAGTCTGCCAATTGTCTTTCCCCTTCGTCACCGGCATCCACGGCGGCAACGGCTGCAGCAAGTAACTGGAGAGCGCGAAAATATAAGGCTCATACATATTCCGCAGCCTCACCAGCTTCGCATCCGCCTCTTCCCCATCCAGCAACTTCAACCCATGCTGCGCCAGCGTATCCCGAATCCGCCGTAAATCCTCAGCCGGTAACCGGTCCAATGGCATCGCCCGCGGCGGAGTCTTAAACACCTGCGATAGATCCACTACGGCATGACGTGCGATCGCAAACGTAAGTTCCGCCTGCTTCTCGCACGCCCCTTCAATCCCCACCTGTACCAATGCGCACGCATCCAGTATTGCCGTGAGCGATCCGATCCAGGACTGGTTATCGTGCTGCGACCGGAAATACGCCAGCACGGGATAAGAAAGGTGGCTCTCCATTAATTCCGCGCACCAGAACTCCCATTCCTTCAGCAGCTCCCGTAGCGCATCCTGCCCGTGGGGATAACTGTGCCGCCGCAGCAGTTCCCCGGCCGTGGGCGGAGTTCCCGCCCGCGAGTCCAGTAGTGAAATATTCACTTCGCGCTTCGAAAATGACCCGTAGATAAATGGCAGGTACCCAATCACCGCCGCAAGAAACCCGAACCCAAGCCCGGCCTCAAACACCACCAGCCCTCTGGCCAACCCGGATCGGGGCACCACGTCTCCCAGTCCCAGGGTAAAAAACGTGGTCCCGCTCAAATAAAAATCCGTCAACACTCCCGGCTGCGA
>Ga0209863_10000671_pt1 | contig 15660 bp, 13 predicted proteins | sample OrgsoiDNA2013046_FD_185796 | JGI IMG/M metagenome (GOLD analysis project Ga0209863, IMG submission 185796) | Permafrost soil microbial communities from the Arctic, to analyse light accelerated degradation of dissolved organic matter (DOM) -... | ecosystem: Environmental > Terrestrial > Soil >...
CCTAAAGCCTAAAGCCTAAAGCCTAAAGCCTAAAGCTTGTTTAGGAACGCGAAAATAGTGAAAATCATTTTAAGGTGGATTCCCACGTATCAGGATGCACTTAGCTGTTCTCCATTTACTTTTGAATTCATTAAGGATTAATAGGTTTTAGGCCTTGGGCCTTAGGCCTTAAGCCTTAATCCTTTTTGTTGTAAATTCGTAAGAATGGAGACTGTAGCGGCAATTCCGAAGTATAATTTAACGGAGGATCAGGAAAAAAGGTTGATTTTGAGGGAGTACCGGGCTCTTTTGCGTTCGCTGAAACCGAAATTAAAAGCCGGTGACAAAGAACATATCCGGGACGCTTTTGAAATCGCTGCAGAAGCTCATAAAACCATGCGCCGGAAAAGCGGTGAACCCTATATCCTGCATCCGCTGGCAGTCAGCCAGATCTGTGTGGAAGAGATCGGGCTCGGCGTCCGGTCCACCATATGCGCCCTGCTGCACGATGTGGTGGAAGACACGGATATCACCCTGGAAGACATAGAACGGGATTTTGGCAACGAAATCGCCCGCATTGTAGACGGACTCACGAAAATATCCAATGTCATCGACGTCAACGCTTCTCAGCAGGCAGAAAATTTCAAAAAGATCCTGCTAACCCTCACCGATGATCCCCGGGTGATCCTGATCAAATTGGCAGATCGTCTTCACAATATGCGTACGCTCGACAGTATGAAGCGGGATAAGCAGGTTAAAATATCTTCTGAAACGGTATATGTTTTTGCACCCCTTGCGCACCGGATGGGCCTCTATAATATCAAGACCGAACTCGAGGACCTGGCCATGAAATACCTCGAACCCGAAGAATACAAAGAGATCGCCCGTAAACTGGCTGAAACCAAAAGGGAGCGTTCCCGGTATATAAACGAATTCATCAAACCCCTGCGCGAGCAAATGGAAAACGTGAAGGGATTCGATTTTGATATTTACGGAAGGCCCAAGAGTATTCATTCCATCTGGACCAAAATGCGCAAAAAAGGCGTTTCATTCGAAGAAGTATACGATCTCTTCGCCATCCGGATCATCATCAATTCCCCGCCGGAAAGGGAAAAAGCCGATTGCTGGAAAGTATATTCCATTATTACGGATGAATACACACCTTCTCCGGAAAGATTACGCGACTGGCTGAGCAACCCCAAGTCGAATGGTTATGAAGCCCTGCACACCACCGTGATGGGCCCCCAGGGGAAATGGGTGGAGATTCAGATCCGCTCTAAACGGATGAACGAGATTGCAGAGAAAGGACTGGCCGCACACTGGAAATATAAAGAAGGAGCGAATGACGAAAGCCGCTTCGATAAATGGTTCCAGCAGATCCGGGAAGTGCTGACGATGGAAGACAATGATTCCATTAATTTCCTGCAGGATTTCAAAACAAGTTTCCTGGCGGAAGACATCTATGTGTATACACCGAAAGGCGACGTGAAAATGCTTCCGCTTGGATCAACCGCCCTGGACTTTGCTTTTTCAATTCACAGTAAAATAGGTGAACAGTGTATTGGAGCCAAAGTGAATCATAAACTGGTTCCGATCAGCCATAAACTGCGAAGCGGGGACCAGGTGGAAATCATCACGTCCAGCAAACAAAGACCAACAGAAGACTGGATCAATTATGTGATTACCGCCAAGGCAAAGAGTAAGGTGAAAGATGCGCTGAGAGAAGAGAAACGCAAAACCGCTGACGAAGGCAAATACATGGTCCAGAAAAAACTGGAAAATTTTGGGGCGGCATACAACCAGCACAATACGGAAACCCTGGTTAATTTTTATAAAATGAATTCCTCCCTGGATTTTTTTTACCAGGTAGCAGTGAAAAATATCGACCTGAAGGAATTGAAAGAATTTCATCTCCTGGGAGACCGGCTGGAAGCGCCCAAACCTCCCAAACCCCTGATAGAAACAAAACCGGAAACCAGTTTCACACCCAACCAGCGTAAGGACACCGAACTCATTATTTTCGGTGAAAGCAGCGATAAAATCGTGTACACCCTGGCCAACTGCTGTAAACCCATTCCGGGAGACGATGTTTTTGGATTTGTTACAACAGGTAAAGGGCTTACCATTCACAGAACGAATTGTCCGAATGCGACCCGGCTGCTTTCCAGTTACGGGCACCGGGTGGTAAAAACAAAATGGGCAAAAAATAAAGAGATTTCATTCCTGACCGGGGTGCGGATCATCGGGATGGATGATGTGGGGGTCATCAATAAAATCACCAACCTGATTTCAGGGGAATTGCGGATCAATATCAATGCGCTCACACTGGAAGCAAAAGAAGGATTATTTGATGGCAGCATCAAAGTATATGTACATGATAAGGAAGAACTGGAAGAACTGGTTCACCGGTTAAAACAATTGGCCGGCATACATTCGGTCGACCGGTTTGATACAGAACTGAGTGAAACAACCAAATAATTGTCAATTGTCAATTGTTAATTGTTAACGGGTAATTCAGTAACTACCAATTTTTATCGAATGGCCAGCTGTTTCATTTCCGACAGTCATTGTATTGCCAGTAATTAAAATCGTTGACAATTGACAATTAACAATTAACAATTACTTTTGCCCCTCTTCTTAAAAAATCAGACAGATGGTTGATGTTATTCTCGGACTGCAATGGGGGGATGAAGGAAAAGGGAAGATCGTAGATTATTTTGCTCCCCGTTATGACATGATTGCACGATTCCAGGGAGGTCCCAATGCAGGTCATACCTTATATGTGAACAACAAGAAAGTGGTTCTTCACCAGATCCCTTCCGGAATATTCCATGAGAACGCGATCAACCTGATCGGCAACGGGGTGGTGCTGGATCCGGTTACTTTGAAAAGAGAATGTGAAACGGTCAGTTCCTTTGGCATTGACTATCACAAAAATTTATATATCGCGCAGCGGGCACATCTCATCCTTCCCACGCACCGGGCATTGGATAAGGCTTCCGAACTTTCCAAAGGACATGAAAAGATTGGATCCACCCTGAAAGGAATCGGTCCGACCTATATGGATAAAACCGGCCGGAACGGGCTTCGTGTTGGTGATTTGCTCGACAAGGATTTTAAGACCCAGTACCAGCGCCTGCGTGCAAAGCATCAGCTCATTTTAGACGGATTACATTTCCAGGAAGATATATCCCAAATGGAAGATGAGTTTTTTGAGGCGCTGGAATTCCTGCGTGGGTTTAAAATTGTACAGGGTGAATATTTCATAAATGAAAAACTCAGTCAGGGTAAAAAAGTGCTGGCTGAAGGAGCACAGGGAAGTATGCTGGACGTTGATTTCGGAACTTTCCCTTTCGTTACTTCTTCCAATACGATTTCCGCCGGCGTATGCACCGGCCTTGGTATTGCACCTCAGAAGATCCGGGAAGTGATCGGTGTTACCAAAGCATATTGTACACGGGTGGGAAGCGGACCATTCCCGACAGAGCTCGAAAATGAAACCGGGGACCTCCTCCGCAAAGCAGGCAGTGAATTCGGAGCGACCACCGGAAGGCCACGTCGATGCGGCTGGATCGATCTCGTCGCCCTTCGTTATGCCTGTATGATCAATGGGGTTACCAAACTGGTTATGACCAAATCAGATGTACTGGATGATTTTGACAGGCTGAACATGTGCACCCAATACCGGATCGGCGGAAAAGAAACAGAAGAGATCCCGTTTCAGATGCTGCAACAGGCTATTGAACCGGTACTTTCTTCTTTTAAAGGCTGGAAAAAGGATATTACGGCTATAAAAGACTTTCAATCACTGCCGGAAGAAATGAAAACGTATATTTCCTTTATAGATAGTTATCTGAAAGTGAAGGTTTCGTATATTTCGAATGGACCGGGACGGGATCAGTTAATAGAAAAACAATAGAACAACAGGTGAATCGAAAATTCCTGATAAAAAATTTGGAGGTTTAAAAACTTCGCTGAAATTTTACAATCTAATCTTATTGGAACATGGCACCAAAATCTGATAAGGAGAATAAGGATCCAAAAAAATCCGGACCTGCTTCATCCAAACCAACTGCTAAACCTTCTTCAAAGAAAGCGAAAGAAGAAGATGACGAAGATGACGAAGATGAAGACGAGTCAGAAACTCCGAAAGCTGCTGCAAAGAAAGGCGCGAAGGCATCCGCATCTAAAACGAAAAAGAAATCGGAGGATGAAGATGACGACGAGGATGTAGAGGGCGAAGAAGAAGTGGATGAATGGGATAAAGTAGAGGAAGATGAAGAATGGGATCCTGACTTCGATGAATTCGATGTTCCGAAATCCAAAACTAAAAAAGCAGCTCCCGGCGGGAAAAAGGCAGCCAAAGCGGATGACGACGATCTGGGATTGGATGAAGACCTGAAAAATTTGGATCTCTTCAACGATAATGGATTTGATGAGGAAGAAGAAGATTTCTAATAAGGCTAACAGCCATGGCCAAACGCCGGTTTGTATCTTTTCCTTTTGCTGATCTGTATAAAATAAAACAACAGGTATTAAACTGGTCAGCCCGGTTCAGTACCTGTTGTTTTTTAGATAACCAGCAATATCCCTCCAATCAGCCGGGTTATGAATGCCTGGTGGCCGTCGGGGAAAGAGCCCGGCTGCAAACAGAAGCCGGAACTGCGTTTGAGCAGTTAAAAATATTCTCCGGGGCGCAGCCGGACTGGCTCTTCGGTCATTTTTCCTTTGACCTGAAATCAGAAACTGAACAGTCTCCCTCCCTTCTTCCGGATTTCGTAAAGTTTCCGGATCTTTTCTTTTTTGTTCCGGAAATCCTCCTGCTCATGAGTCCCCGGGAAATTCAGATTGGCTTATACGGGAACCACCACCAGCAGATATTGGAAGAAATAGAAAACACCCCGGTTGCCGTTAAAAATTATATAACCGTTCCGGCGGACATTCAAAACCGGATTTCCAAAACAGCATATCTGAATGCGGTCGAAAAACTCCGGCAGCATATTTTACGAGGCGATTGTTATGAGATCAACTTCTGCCAGGAATTTTTTGTGGAAAATATTGATCTGAACCCACGGGATGCATATCAGGCGCTGAACCGGATCTCCCCCAGCCCTTTTTCCGCATTCTATTCCGTGGATGAAAAATACCTGCTCTGTGCAAGTCCTGAACGGTATTTGAAAAGAAATGGCGAAAAGATTCTGTCGCAGCCCATCAAGGGAACTGCACCCAGAGACCTGGAAAATGAATGGCTGGATGCAAACTTCAGGGCGGATCTGGCTGCCAGTGAAAAAGACCGGGCGGAAAATGTGATGGTGGTAGACCTGGTACGGAATGACCTTTCAAAAATATGTGAAACAGATTCTGTACGGGTGTCAGAACTATTTGGAATTTATAGTTTCGCACAGGTGCATCAGATGATCTCTACCATTGTCGGGAAACCACGCGCGGATCTGTTTTGGACAGATATGATAGCCCTTACTTTCCCCATGGGTTCCATGACAGGCGCACCCAAAAAAAGAGTACTCGAACTGACCGAACGGTATGAAAAATCAAAAAGAGGTTTATTTTCCGGGGCCCTCGGTTATGTTCGTCCCGACCGGAATTTTGATTTCAATGTCGTCATCCGGAGCATGTTGTACAACGGCCCGGATCACTACCTGGCCTGGTTTGCAGGTTCAGCCATTACGTTTAACAGTGATCCGGAAAAAGAGTATGCCGAATGCCTGATGAAAGTGTCCGCTTTTGAAAGTTTAATAAAAAACCCCTCCCGGTAAATGCGGGAAGGGTCCTGAATATCTTTAAGAAAAAATTATTTGCGCGTCAGACCTGCAACCGTTTTGCTTTCGTTCATCGGTTCGTCGTAAGATAATAACTGCTGAACGGATTCATTGAGGATCTGATATTTATTGGAAACAAACAGATCCATTTTATCAGTGGGTAATTTCAGGTCATAACTATTATTCGCGCTGGCCATGATCTTGTCAAATTCCGGGTTATACCGGTTGAATTCTGCCCCATCCATCTGGGTATACTTTGAAATAACGGTAGAAAAATATTTGCCGGATACAGTAAGAGTTTTTGCGCCGGCTACTTCATCCCTGCTCATTTTTCTGTTAAAAACGTACATGGAAGAACCGGATAACTGGTCGGTCGCTTCATCCTTTGTAAGTGTAGTCACGCTACCCTGCCCTTCAAATGTGTACTGGGTACCGATGAATTTCTTTACGTGGTTCCTCGATTCAGCCGGCAGATAGTACTGCAGGTACCAGAAATCCATACTATGGCTCTTTTTTGCAGCTTTATACACATTGCTGGTCCCCCCGTTATAGGCTGCGATCACCAGCAGCCAGTCACCCAGCTCAGCATAGAGGTCACGCAGGTAAATAGCGGCTGCCTTGGTACTCTTATAGTAATTCTTCCTTTCATCCACCTTTTTGTTCACTTTAAGTCCGAGCAAACGGGCTGTAGCCGGCATTAGCTGCCAGGGACCCACGGCACCGGCCCAGGAAAGGGCGGTTGGTTTCAGATTAGATTCGATCACGGCCAGGTATTTCAGCTGGGAAGGAAGGCCATATTGGTTCAGAATGCCGTCAATCAGGTTAAAATAAGGCCGGCCCCATGATTTCATATCATCCATTTCTTCCCGGTTCCGGATCATAAAGTCCTGTACAAAGTTGATGGCCCGGGGGTTTAACCTGGCTCCGTTGGTGCCGCTCACCGATGCCAGAAAAAGGTTATTAAAGCCGGTTTTCACGTCACTGGTGTCTATCGGGATATGGAGAGTAACAAAAGTCTTGTCAACTTTGAGAACATGCGCTCGGGTAACGTTCAGGGTACAAATCAATGCAATGACCATCAATAAAAGTCTTTTCATCTTTTAAAGCTTAAAGATTTATAAACCGGAAAATCCGGGTCATAAATTTTTCAAGGGATGGATTGCGGATGGTAACTACCGGAAGAGATCAGAAGTATCCGGTTTTCATAAAGTAGGAATCTCGTAGGACTTATATTGGTGCATCAGTTCATTAGCGAACTGAAGTAAAGATAATTCACGAAATTGGTTTGTCATAGCCTGGATACCAAAAGGCATGCCGTTCGTATGGGTAAAAAGAGGCAAAGAAATGCCCGGAATACCGACCAGATTTGCGTAAACTGTATATAAATCAGCGAGATACATCGCTACCGGGTCGGAAGATTTTTCCCCGGATTTAAATGCCGTGGTGGGCACAGTGGGACTGAGAATTATATCAAAGTCGTTGAAAATCAATTTAGTACGATCTGTTAAGATTTTACGCACTTTTTGGGCCTTGCTGAAATAGGCCTCATAATACCCTGCGCTCAGCACAAAAGTGCCCAGCAGGATCCGGCGCTTCACTTCCTTCCCAAAGCCCTCTGAGCGCGTTTTAAGGTAGAAATCAGGGAATCCGGCATCTGCATCGGCTGTCCGGTGGCCAAACCGAACCCCGTCGAAGCGGGAAAGATTGGAAGAGGCTTCGGCCGTCGTTAATATATAATAGGCGGGAACGATATAATCCATCAGGTCAAAGGAGATTTCTTTTACGGAATAACCCTTTGAACGTAGATCTTCCATGAAATCCCTGGTTTTAGTCCTGATCTCAGGATCGAGGGAGGGGTGGTCGAGGGCTTGTTTGAAGACGGCGATTCGATGACCGATGACCGATGACCGATGACCGTCTAACGTTAAGCCTTGGGCCTTAGGCCTTAAGCCTTCGGCATAAGCAGGAACACCCTGACTGGATGAAGTCGCATCCCGGGGATCAAAGCCTGACATGACCTCCAGTAAAAGGGCTATATCCGGTAAATGCCGGCCGAAAATGCCGATCTGGTCAAAGGAAGAAGCGTAAGCAATAAGTCCATACCGGGAAATGCGTCCATAGGTCGGTTTGAGGCCTATCACACCGCAGAAATCAGCCGGCTGGCGAACAGATCCACCAGTATCACTTCCCAGGGAAAGCATACATAAGGAAGCCTGAACAGCCACGGCAGAACCTCCGGAAGAACCACCCGGAACCTTCCCCGGATCCAGCGCATTTTTTACCCGGCCGTAAACAGAATTTTCATTACTGGACCCCATCGCAAACTCATCACAGTTCAGGTGACCTATCATAATGGCTCCTTCATCCAGTAATCGTTCTATGGCTGTTGCGTGATAAAGAGAATGAAATCCTTCAAGGATATGGGAACCTGCTGTAACCGGATGGCTTTTATAACAAAGCACATCTTTTATTCCGATAACGACTCCTGTTAACCGCCCGGGTTTTTTTCCCTGTTTCCTTTCCCTGTCGAGCCGGTCTGCCGTTTCCAGCGCCTCTTTTTCATAGAGGTGAACAAATACGTTGAGGTGGGAGAGGCGTTTTATCCGTTCGAGATAATACAAAACAGCATCCCGGCAGCAAAAACGGCCATCGTCCAGGGCTTCCTGATATTCGTGTATGGAAGTGAAAGAAAACAATAATGATTACCGGGCCGCGCGTTGTTGCGGTCTCCTACGGGTTCGTGGTGTTTGTGGTTGTAGTGGTAGTTGTGGGCGTATTGGACTTTGGCGGTTCATTCATTCCATCTTCAAATTCTTTCTTCACATTATTCTTGGCATCATTAAACTCACGCATGCCACGACCCAGACCCTTCATAAATTCCGGAATTTTTTTTCCACCAAACAGAATTAAAACTGCGAGGATGATCAGTATCCATTCTGAACCACCCGGTGCTGACAGCAGGAATAAACATTGCAGAAAATAGCTGAACATATACTTACTGTTTAAGGTCCAAAGGTAATCTATTGATCATAAAAAAAGCGGAAGGTTTAATTTCCGCTTTATGAATAACATTTGATTTATTTTAAGAAACCTGTCTTTTTTCCTTGATACGTGCACTTTTACCACTGCGCTCGCGCTGGAAGTAAAGTTTTGCCCGGCGAACCCGGCCTATTTTATTTACGGTGATGGATTCAATATTTGGAGAGAAAGCCGGAAAGGTTCTTTCAACCCCAATGGCATCAGAAATCTTTCTTACCGTAAAAGTAGCAGTCAGGCCAACGCCCTGGCGTTTGATCACATCTCCTTTAAAACTCTGGATGCGTTCTTTATTTCCTTCCAGGATTTTATAGTTCACGGTCACGTTGTCCCCGGCTTTAAACTTAGGGAGTTCTTTCTTCGTACTAAACTGTTCCTGGACAAATGCTATAGCCGCGTTCATAAAATGATTTTGGGGATGCAAAAGTAACAAGCTTTCCTGTAAAATCAAAAACAAATGTTGCCATCCTATCTGGCCACGTTCACTGCGCGTTTCTCCCGGATAACGGTCACCTTGATCTGGCCGGGATAGGTCATTTCTGTTTGTATTTTCTGGGCTATTTCAAAGCTGAGTTTGTCGCTGTCTCCGTCCGAAACCCGGTCTGATTCCACAATCACACGCAATTCCCGACCCGCCTGGATAGCGTATGCTTTTTCCACGCCCGGATAAGTGAGGGCCAGATTTTCCAGGTCCTTGATGCGTTGAATATATTGTTGCATGATCTCGCGGCGGGCACCGGGCCGGGCACCGCTGATTGAATCACAGGCCTGGATAATGGGGGCTATCACAAACTGCATCTCTACTTCATCATGGTGAGCGCCGATGGCATTGACAACAGCCGGATTTTCACCGTATTTTTCAGCGAGTTTCATCCCGAGCAGGGCATGGCTCAGTTCTGTTTCCTCATCGGGAACTTTTCCGATATCGTGCAATAAACCGGCGCGTTTGGCCAGTTTAGGGTTCAACCCCAGTTCAGAGGCCATGATCGCACACAGGTTGGCTACTTCCCGGCTATGCATGAGCAGGTTCTGACCGTAAGAGGAACGGAACCTCATTTTACCTACAATCCGCACCAGTTCTTTATGTAAGCCATGGATTCCCAGTTCTATAACCGTTCTTTCACCGATCTCTATAACCTGTTCATCGATTTGCCTTTTGGTTTTTTCAACAACTTCTTCGATGCGGGCCGGATGAATCCTGCCATCTGACACTAAACGCTGCAGGGAGAGCCGGGCGATTTCGCGCCGCAGGGGATCAAAGGATGAAAGTACAATGGCTTCCGGTGTATCATCTACGATCAGATCAACACCGGTTGCTGCTTCCAGGGCCCGGATATTTCTTCCTTCCCTTCCGATGATCTGCCCCTTGATTTCATCGCTTTCCAGGTTAAAAACCGTTATGGAATTCTCAATGGCCTGCTCCGCAGCCGTACGCTGGATGCTCTGGATAATGATTTTTCTGGCTTCTTTGTTGGCTTTCTGGCGGGCATCATCAATAATTTCCTGCTGAAGGGCCAGGGCCTGGGTATGGGCTTCCTGTTTCAGACTTTCAATAAGCTGGTTCTTAGCTTCTTCCCCGGTTAATCCGGCAATTTTTTCGAGCCGGCGGATATGTTCCTCCTGGTGTTTTTCCAGTTCGGTCCGTTTGTGATTCACTACATCGATCTGGCGGTTCAGATTTTCTTTGATGGCATCGTTTTCCTTTCCCTGTTTGTCCAGCGATTCCAGGCGGGTGGTAATGCTTTGTTCTTTCTGCTTTGTCCGGATTTCAGTATCCGCCAGGCGCCGGTTTCTTTCCAGCACCTCTTTGTCATGCTCCGATTTCAATTGTACAAAACGCTCCTTGGCTTCCAGGAGTTTCTCCTTTTTCAGGTTTTCAGCAGAAAGTTGGGCGTCTGAAAGGATTCTTTGGGATTGTTGGTCGGCATCTTCAATTTGTTTGCGGGTATTTTTTGAAAAAATAAATTTACCTGCCAGGACACCAACGGCAAGACATATGACAGCAATTATGATGTATATCACGGTTAAATCCATGGAAACTTGAGTTTAGAATGTTCAAAATCATATTTTTATCATCCCTGATGACGGGATGGGGAACGAAGATAAGGGTTTTTCCCCCCTTGGGGGAAGGTACAAATGCCAATGTGCCAATGTGGAGATTTGCCCCGCTGCAGGCGGGATGCAAACGGAATCGGGGGAGGGACCTTCTGCTAGGACAAGACTTTGTCCAGCTGTTCTTCCATTTTTCCGAGGGTTTCAGCAAAATCAGGAGAGAGTTCATTCCCGAACAGGGAATTGGGCAGGGTAGCATACCATAAAAGAACCATCGAGGCATAATCCTGCATGTCTTTGCCTGCGAATTGCGATTTGAATTCGATGATCTTATCATTGATCGTCTTAAGGGTCCCCCGAACGGCGCCCTCATCTTCTGGTTTTATCCGGATCCGGTAGGACCGGTCGCCAATTACAATATTTATTGGGATAAGCGCTTGCATGTTTCGGATTCTTGTTTTAACTTTAAAAATACCAGCCGGTAAACGATTGTCCGAAGTTAAGTGAACTTCTTCTGAAGAATCCAAACCGGTGTGCAAAGTTTCATTAATCCTGTACCAAATCCAACCTATGTTCCTAAAAATCAAATCTCCGAATTTCATTGATCGGCTAAGCCTGGAGATCAATCAGACACAAAAATCTTTATTGAAGGCAGTTTTAAAAGACGACAGCGGGGCGATCTGCAGTATTATGCAGAAAGAACTCGGTTTCGGTCAGCAGTCCCTTGACTGGGAGGGCCTGAATGAACTTCCGTATGGCGTATATACCCTGGAAGTTTCTCAGGGGGCGGATGAAATGAAAATGCGCCTCGTAAAACGCATCTGAAAATTCCTTAATCCTGCAGCAGGGCGATACATTTATCTATCTCCCTGACGTATTGATTTAGCTTTTTCTCCAGTAATTTTTTCTCTGCTTCTTCTATTCCCCTTCCCGACAACTTTAATACATCTGCCTGCTGGCGGAACTTATCCGCATCGCGGGAAACACCTTCACTGTGGGCCAGCATTTTTTTCAGATCTTCTTTCAATCGCTCATTCTCTTTTTGAAGAGACTGGTATTGCTTCAGCAATAACATCATTTTTTCATGCACTCTTTTCAATGATGATTCCGGTAATGTCATGAAAAAGATTTTTTCTTCGTATGAATATAGTTATTTCCTGATTTCTGCATTCAGTTCTTCTTCGGCAGTTTTCATAATCCGGCCCATCATCCCGTCGATTTCCTTATCTGTTAAAGTTTTTTCATTGTCCAGAAAAGTAAAACTGATGGCCAGTGATTTTTTATCCTTTCCCAGTTTTTCACTTTCAAAAATATCGAATAACTGAACCCCGCTTAATTTCTGCAGACCAATGCCATAAACCGTTTTCTCGACCCTCTCAAAGGGCAGCGACTTCTCTACAATCAGGGCCAGGTCCCGGTTTACCGGATTTTGTTTTGGCAGTTCCGAAAAAACAATGGTATGCGATTCTGCCGGCTGAAGCAGATGATCCCAATAAATATCTGCAAAAAATACCGGTTGTCGAATATCGAATTTCCGTAAAATAACGCTATCCACTTCACCCGCCATTAAAATAATCAGCCCGCCCTGCCTGATTTCAATGCCATTTACCAGTTTCGGATGACTGACCTGCACACTTTCTCCGACGATCCCCGCCAGACTGTTGATCGCCGTACAGATTCCTTTCAGGTAATAAAAATCCATCGCGGACGGTTTCCCTTTCCAGCTTTCAGAATGCCCGTTGCCGGTCAGGTAAAGACAACAATGGTTGGTTTCTGTATACTGCCCGGGCTGGCTGCTTTCATAAGTTTTCCCAAATTCAAAAAAACGCAGACTGGGATTTTTTCTATTGAGATTCCAGGATATGCTTTCCAGTCCGGTCTCCAGCAAAGAGGGTCGCATGATATTGAGGTCGGCACTCAGGTTGTTGATCATCTTCACCGCTTTTTCCAGTTCCGCCTCACTGAAATAGGCACTGTTGGTAATGGAATTGGTGAAGATTTCATGGAAGCCGCTCCCCGTCAGGAATCCTGCAATCTTTTCCTGAAAAGCCGCGGACGCCCGACCGGTTTCAACAGAAGGAGAAATATTGATATTCGCTGGTATTTCGACGTGATCATACCCGTCGATGCGCATGATTTCTTCTACCAGGTCGGCGGGTAGCTGCACATCCGGCTTGTGATAAGGGACTGCAATCAGCAGGTCGTCCAGCCCTTCCCGGAGAATATCGAATCCGAGGGATAATAAAATATTTTTTACTGCAACGGAATGATAATTTTTTCCGCTGAGTTTCTTCAGGTAATGATATTTCAGCAGAATCTGTGATTTGGGAAAAGGTTCCGGATACTGATCCCCGATCGCTGAACTCATTTTGCCGCCGGCATATTCACGTATCAGGCTGGCTGCCCTTTTCAGGGCATTGACCGTACCTGAAATATCCATACCCTTTTCAAAATGAATGGCAGCATCCGTGCGTAATCCGTGACGGAACGAAGTTTTCCTGATAGCAGAAGGATTAAACCAGGCAGATTCCAGGAACAAATCCGTACTGGTATTTTTTATTCCGCTGTTTAATCCGCCGAATACACCGGCAATGCATATGGGTTCGGCTGCATTGCAAATCATGAGATCGGCAGCATCCAGTTTTCTTTCCTTTTCATCAAGGGTGACAAAAGCTGTTCCGGCAGGCAGGTTTTTTACAATTATTTTATTTCCTTTTATTTCAGTGATATCATAGGCATGAAGGGGTTGTCCGGTTTCCTGCAATACAAAATTGGTGATGTCCACTACGTTGTTGATGGGCCGGATGCCGATGGATTTTAATTTATCCTGCATCCATCTGGGAGATTCCGCAATTTGAATTCCGGTCATGGTTACACCTGAATACCTTCCGCAATCTTTTTTATTTACGATGTCTATTTTTATTTCGGGGCCCTGATGATCAGAAACCAGGGGTATGAATGCAGGTATTTTAATCCGGTAATCTTTTTTATCCTGATGTGATAAATAGGCGCACAGATCCCGGGCCACCCCCATATGGCTCATCGCATCCATATGATTGGGGGTCAGACCGATTTCGAAAATATAATCCGAATAGGGTTTTACATATTCTGTGAGCGGCATACCGGGACGCAGATTTTCAGGTAATACCAGGATTCCGGCATGGCTTTTTCCCAATCCGATTTCATCTTCGGCACAAAGCATTCCCCGGCTTTCCACACCCCGGATTTTTGCGGCTTTTATCTGAAGGGGTTCACCAGATTCCGGGAAGAGAGTGGTACCTGCAGTTGCTACTACAACTTTCTGACCGGGTGCAACATTCGCGGCACCACATACAATTTGCAGACTTTCCCCGGTACCAATATTTACCCGGGTTATTTTCAGCTTATCCGCATTGGGATGTTGTTCAACGGAAAGAACTTCCCCCACTACCAGACCTTCCAGTCCTCCGCGCACAGACGAATAGGGATGTAGTGATTCTACTTCCAGTCCAACGGAAGTTAAAATCCTGGAAACCTGATCCGGGGCGGGTTTCTGCAAAAGATTATCCGGTAAATAGTCGCAAAGCCAGTTGTAACTGATGGTCATTTAGAATGTGACTTAAGGGGCAAAGATAAGGCGGATGACGGATGACCGATGACGGATGACGGTAGTTGATATTTGGCGGTCATCGGTCATCGCCTGCCTGCCGGCAGGCAGGTTCATCGATTGCCCGGCCTGATTTTAGCATATGGAAGACTATAATTAAATGTTAATCGTTTACTAATTGATTATACTTTCAATTATTATATCCTTCCAAAAGAAGAGCAATAATCAATGAAATTTAAACACATGAAAAACATCTACCTCTTATTATCAGCCAGTTTATTTTACGCTTCCTGCGGGCCAACCACCGTCATTCAGTCCGATTCATACCAGCCTGCCCCGGTACAGGATGTTTCCTATCAGTCTTTTTATGATCAGTTATCCCCATATGGAAACTGGATCAATTATCCCGGTTATGGTTATGTGTGGATGCCAAATGCAGGACCGGATTTCCAGCCTTATGCTACCAATGGTAACTGGATATATACAAATGCCGGATGGACCTGGGCTTCCAATTACAACTGGGGCTGGGCACCGTTTCACTACGGTCGCTGGTTCTATGAAAACGGCTATGGCTGGATGTGGGTACCGGGTAACGAATGGGCACCCGCCTGGGTAAGCTGGCGAGGTGGCGGGGATTATTACGGATGGGCACCGATGGGTCCCCGGATTTCAAATGAAGTCGCCCTGAGTAATTATAATCCGCCGGCAAACTATTGGAATTTTGTTCCGCGCCAGTATATGGGAAATCAAAACTGGCATAACTATTATGTAAGCGGAACCCGGAATGTGACTATCATCAACAATACGACAATCATCAATAATTACAGTGGATCGAATAAAGCCCGCTATGCCTATGCACCGGGACCCGATCCGAATGAAGTAAGCAGATACAGTGGAAATAGTTTTAAACCTGTGCAAATCCGGGACGCCAGTACACCCGGAGAAAGAATTTCCGGTTCACAATATATGATTTACCAACCCCGGGTCACTGCGACTCCGGCAACAAGGTCCGATGCGCCAGGCAGATCCTCAGCACCTGCTCCTGCCCGGTATGAAGCCTTTAATAATGTGCGGCCTTCTGTAAATTATCCTGCCTATAATCAGCAAAATAATAATCAGCAAAATAATAATCAGCCTCCAGTGAATACAAGGCCCGGAACACAGAATCCATCTTATAATCCGCCAGCGAATAATCCGCAGCCTCCAGTGAATACAAGGCCCGGAACACAG
>Ga0209863_10000672_pt1 | contig 15630 bp, 16 predicted proteins | sample OrgsoiDNA2013046_FD_185796 | JGI IMG/M metagenome (GOLD analysis project Ga0209863, IMG submission 185796) | Permafrost soil microbial communities from the Arctic, to analyse light accelerated degradation of dissolved organic matter (DOM) -... | ecosystem: Environmental > Terrestrial > Soil >...
CCGCCCGGCAGCGGGGTTTTATTCAATGAAATGTTTTCTACGCGATCCTTATAAGTAATGTTTTCCGATTTTATCACGTGCTGGGCGTCATAGGCGTACTCGACAGTGCTAATGTCGTCAGGGTCTGTGTAATAGGTTGGGCTCAGAGTCACGCTGGTAAGCAGCCCCGTATTATCATGGCCCAGGATAGCTAAATAATCGGGATCCGAAGCCGACAAAGGCTGGTGAAGAAAAATAATTACCCTCCGGGTAGTAGTATCATAAAAATAATAGTATGACAAAGAATCCATCAGATTCTGCATCGTGGTATCATACATAGCAACGGAAATTCTTTTTATCAACAGCGTAGAGTCCCGGAATCCTTCGATGGTCGTGGAATCAACGGGTGAATTATTTTTGGTCAGGTCCGATTTGGTACAGGAGACCAGGAAAGCCAGACTGATAAACAGGGCCAGGGAAATCAATCGGATATACTTCATCATACTTGGATTTTGCAGGTTAAGGAACTATTCCTTAAACGGAAAAACGTACATAATATTGAACCCATTTACGGCTCGTTGGGCACCCGGGCGCAAAACGGTGAGGGTCAGGGAATTCTTGCTTAAGTTTGCCAGGCAATTTATCAAATTTGACAATCACGCCCCACACCACCGCTAGCCTTGGAACAAAAGATGCAAAGGCAACTTTTTATGGAATGGAAGATAAAACAATTTTCGAAGGTAAATAATCTGACTATGCACACCGGTACTTCTTTGTTCTTGTTGGCAAGTGAAAGAACCAAAGAGTTATTTAAGTTCCTACAAGAATATGGTTATGTATTGTCAAGATCAGAAGTGGTCAATGTAGGCAATTATGAAAACATTTTATCAAACGAAATTTCCGCATTATTATCCTGAATGGACTTAGTAGCTATTCACCCGGGAAGGGGCTTTATTATTCACTATAAGAACAACGGCTTAAACAATGAACCAAATGCTGAAGAACATTAATCGTCATCCCGCCATATTGTAAAACCGCTTGTTATATGCAGGCCTTGACGAGATCAATTGTAAAGTCAGACATTCGCATCCCTTGCCCATATATTTTACAATTAATATTGTCAAACCTTGCAGTTGCGGGCCATACATAACCGTAATCACCCCCTGTCTTGTTGAACCAGTCAAAAGGAATGATGTTGATGTCGTGATTTTTAATTATCACAATGACAAACTTTTCATAGTAATCCTGTTCATATTTTAAGTTTTCCTTCCTTACGTAGGTTACAAAATTATTGAGATGAAGGTCAGCTTCCATTTTATTGTGACCGAGTGAAAGTGATGTTAGGTCAATTTTTTTGTTTAATAAACTTGTGCTGTTTTCCAATTGGATAAGTTGGGCCTGAGTTATGTCTAAAGTATCATAGTCTGTCGTCCAATAAAGTAGTTTGTCACCATCAATCATCAGAGAGGCTCCAAAGGGAATCGTCAATACAGCGTCTTGTGAATCGTTCTTTGAAATCGATAGAGTGTCTGGTATGTGGGTCTTATTATTAATTTTCAGAGAAGACGACAAGCCAAATGTTTTAATCTCTTTATTGAATGTGTCTAAATGAAAAAAATATGGAAAATAATGTTGGGTTGGAGTCATTTGTCTAACATTCAGAAATGCAATAAGATAAAATTGCAGCTACCGATTGCTTCAATGTCAAGTCCCGCTATTGGCAATACCAATGCAGCCTGCAGTACTTCTATTTTTCGGTCATATAACTTTCAAATTCTACAAAGTCTACCCTTGTAATTTCTGACCTTGAAGGATACGAATGTCCGGCTAGTCCAAGGCATAGTGGTATTGGTATTACTAAGGGTTTACCTTTTAATTGAACCATTAAATTGATCAATTTTAATTTCTGTCTTTCTACATAAATGCTAAAGTCTGACCAGCCATATTCATATGTCGAACCGCACTTTTTACAAATCCATTTTTCATTTTTGACTTCATCAGTTAAGTCACTGCCTGTTGTGTCAAAATATACTTTCGACATACTTATCAAAAGGTCTGTCTCATAGCATTTAAAAGAGTTGGCAGTGTTGGAACAATCAATTCCAATTATTTGTTGGAATCTTGGATAAGCACATTGGCAGTATTCCAAATTATAAATGTCTAGACTTAAAGAGAATAAATTTTTCACCTGATCAAACTTGACCATTAACTCTTTGTTTCTCTCTTCGATTTCGGCTTCGGTAAGATATTTTCCAGATTCTGTCTGATTAATTTTTATTGACTTAAATATTTTGTCAAATAGTCCCATAGAAGGTTGTCTTTTCGTGTTGCGGGCAACACTCAAATTTATGTTATTGGACGCAGTGCATGAAAAATGAAAAGCGCTATTGAATCAATTTTGCTCCACCTTGGTTAAACTGATTCTTCCAGCTTAGATAACCCGAGTGTGCAATGTTGTACTTGCGAAGGGTTTGAGTAACTATTCAAGAATTCTACGGAGATAATTAACTTGCCCCAAATGGTAATTTAAGTGAAGCAATAGCTGGGTTAAAACATAACTATTTGTAGCATCTTCTTTGTCAAAAAATCTTGGATAAGTTGATTCCAGTTGCTCTGGTGTCAGTGAGTTTACTGTTTGGTTTATCATTGGAATAAGTTCTTCCAGTTGTTCGACAATTAGTTTCCTGCCTATTTCTTTATCTGTGAATTCCTGGTCTCGATTCCGAATATAACCAGTATGAGCAAGTGTCGTACCTATTAAATAATTCAATCCCCCTATTATATGTAATGCAAGATTTCCGCTTGAGTTTTTGATTGTACCATATGTCTTCCAAAGGTTTTCTTCATTCCTGAAAGACATAATCTCTTTGATTAGATTTCTTAAGTCTCGTTCATATAAACTCGCTATTTCGCTATTTGTCATGTCATTTTATTTCGTGCTGACACTCAATGGTTCGGCCTCCATCTCCCCCAATGAAACAATTATTTCTTCTTAAGATCCGATAGTACCTGTCTTAACCTTTCCGGCTCGCTTGTAACTGGCAATAATAACTCCTTTTGATGTGACAATACTCTCCATTAGTGTAAATGCTGCCGGAATCGTTCCATTATTAAAAAGCTTTTTTCCCTTACCTAGAGTTAAGGGGTGAATTTTGAGTCTGAGTTCGTCTACAAGGTCATTCTTAAGTAGCAGCTGAATGAGCTCACTGCTACCCCAAACTTGAATGTCAGAGCCCTTTGAAATTTTGAGCTTTTTGATATCTGCCAGGTTTTTTATTACTACTGAGTTTTTCCACCCGGTCACTTTCGGGTTCGACTTTTTCATGCTTTTGGAAAACACGTATTTTGTGCCATCATTAATACCCGGCCAAAAGTCTCCATGTTCAGGCCAGTAGCCGGCCCAAATCTCAAATGTTTTTCTGCCCAAAAGATAATCTGCAGGTTGCAGCTCTTTTTGCATCACCTTACCATAAACTTCGTCACCATAAGGCGCAGTCCAACCGCCATATTTGAAACCGCCAGATGCATCTTCCTTAGATCCACCGGGTGCTTGCATTACTCCATCTAATGTAATCATTGATAAGACGACTATTTTTCTCATATTATTTCCGTTTTGTTACAATATAAATTTCGCCAACAAACATGTGCCATTGCGGTGTGAATGCGACAATCATGGTCGTTGAACGCGACAAGTATCGATAGCGCATAGTTAAAAGGAATTATCGCCATAGCATGATCGCTAACACATGAATTTATGCTATAAAAAACATGCCATGAAAAAATTAAAGTGATAAGATTCAATCAATTGGCGTTAAAGATTTTAAATTGCTAATACAACGATCCGTTAGGCCTTAATCTAGACCTTCAATAAATGTGATTCCAAGATGTTTAAACATGTTTTTTTGTTGATGCTTCTGCTTGAGTCTTGCTCTACTCAAGATATAAAATTGGATATTGTAAGGAAGACTTCTGATCTTTTGGACTGCAACCGAATTTTTGGGTATGATACGAAAAGGCTATACGAAGAGAATGAAATACTAATACAAGTCGGTGTTATTGATACTACAACAGAACATCCGCCAATCGAGGCTGCCATTGTTAACATAGATAATGCAGAAATTGTACTAAATCTAACCGTTGATTCTGTTCTAAACGATCGGACTATTCAAGAATATTCCGGGAACAATTATTATTTAATCCTTGATTTTTTAACCATTACAAAAAGCTCTTTTGACGGCACTTGTACAATTATAAAAGGTAAAATAAGATCTACTTATCATATAGTCGGTATAACAAATCCAAATCTTTAAAAACATGGGATGCACCGCCGCTAACATCCAGTTTGCTGCTATACTGGCTTGCGAGATACGAATCGGATTTTGTTCTTCCATCAAGTAAGATCGGACTTCCGGAATCCGATTGATCTTTTGTTATTATCTTCATCAACAGTAATTCTATTCGGCTTTGGTGCCTGGCTGAGCGTTCAATGGGTTCCAGCACAGCAGCAAACCATGGACGTTAGCGGTAAGCGTAAAAGGCAACACCTACAAAAAATTAAATCGTAACAAAAATGAAAAAAAGAATACCAATTACTCTGACCCTTGTCACAACATTCGCCATTGGTTTCGCTTTCAATTCACTCATTGCTAAAATTAGAACTGATCAGCCCTCTCAGAAAAAGGTAACAGGCCTTGGCGGTATCTTTTTCAAATGTAAGGATCCCAAAAAAATGAGGGAATGGTATCAGACTCATCTTGGTTTAAATACTAACCAGTATGGGGCAGTTTTTGAATGGAGGCAAGGTGAAGACACGACAAAAAAAGGATTTACGCAATGGAGCCCTTTCAACGAGAAAACAAAATACTTCGAGCCCTCAACAAAGGACTTTATGATAAATTACAGAGTTGAAAACATGGAATTTCTTATTGCGGAATTGAAAAAAAGTGATGTAACGATTGTTGACACCATTCAAACTGCCGAATACGGTAAATTTGTTCATATCCTTGACATTGAAGGAAACAAAGTTGAACTCTGGGAACCCAACGACATCGAATATGAAAAATTGGGAAAACAACTTGGAAGCAAGACAACAAAATAAGCGACTAAAAGAAAAATATAACAAGGTTCAGCTGTAATAGATAAGGATAAACACGATCAGAAATTGAAATCTAAAATTCCCATCCTATTTTAACGCTCAGCCGGTTCAGACTGTAGTTAATCTTTTGCGTCTGATCGTTATACATCGCATCGGCCCCCGGATGCAAATTATAATTATAATATATCTCGGTGTACGATTCAACCAGTTTTTTATATGAATAACCCAAACTAAAAAGAATCGCGTCGTTTTTCCCGACTTTTCTTTTATAACCCAATCCCAGGTCGCTATAAAATCCATTACTAAAATGATCATCCATATAACCCATTTTCTGATTGTCAGTCACCCAACTGAAGCTGATACCCGCATCGGTATAAATAAATAACTGATCGGGGCCGGAAAAAAACTCCTTCCTTAAATCAATAAACAATGGTACTGTGCGGTAACGATAATAATCCAACCCCGCACCTACTCCGGCAAACCAGGATTTATATTGCAATCCATTTACCGTCTGCAATTGAAAAGCGGATCCGGTTTGACCCTCCAGGAATCCAATATTATTTATGGATTGGAACGACCAGGAGTTTGGTCCCTTCTTTTCCTGTGCCGAAACAAGTCCGGACATCATTATAAATACGCATAAAGCAATTATCGTTTTCATGTCTGGTTGTTTGTTTTATAATTTGCTGACCAGGTGAATATTATTCAGGTCAGAATAATCATACTGATAAATTCCGTCGGCTCCCATCACAATGGCTAGTCCGTTTTCTGCAATTACGTCGTACACCGTTGCATCCTTAAGTTGTTTTATGAGCTGCAGATTAATGACATCTGATGCATTATATATTTTTAGTCCATCCCTACTGTCACATATGAATAAGATATTCCCGTCTTTTGAAAGGCCCACCGGATGTACCAGTTGATAGGCTTTTACCTGGAATGAATTGGTCATGTCAGTGATGTCCACAATCTGCAGCTGGTTATCGAATCCGAGGCAGGCACTGGAGTCATTCAAAGTAATATATGCATAATTGCCATCTGTGATAACCGGATCGCAGCCCCGAAGATGGGTGAACTTACCAACGAATGAGGGACTTGAAGCAGAGGTCTGAACATCATACATATACATTCCGTCATTGGTGCCCACAAACAGTTTATCCTTGAACGGAAAAATGGTTTCTACATGAAAGTCGACTTGTTCTGTATTTGTAAAGACAGGCTTTGCTGGCTGACTGATATCAAAGGCCGACAGGTTAAAAGATCCAACCGCATACAAATAATTACCAATAATGGCGAAACCTGCCATGGAACCATTGGTTCCCACCGCATTTCCAACATTCGCCGCATTAGCGGTTCCAGCCATAGCCGGCGCCACGGAACAATTTGGACAATTTGCAAAATATATCGGATACACATTTCCCTCGTTATAATCAATCGTCGTATCCTTTGAGGTATATCCAATGATCACATTGATGGAATCCGAATTGTATGTCCCGATTGAATAGGATCCGGCATAATAAATACTATGCTGCGGAAAAACATTGGATTCAAAATCCCGGACGATTACTTCCGTGGGATCCGTAATGTCCAGCGTAACAAGGTCCCCGTAACTGTCCGCATACAGCGTATTTCCTTTGACCGCTATTTCTACATTACCTGGAATATTGATAAAGGAAATATTTTTTGGAGCAGCCGGATTGCTGTTGTCAATCACATGAATTCCTTTATTCGGCTCCGACAGAAATATATAATGACCGGCAAGGGTCATTCTGCCCGTGGTGGTAATGGGCAAAGAGGGCAGGCTTTTTATCTGCTCCCTGAATTTGGTCAGCGTTTCATAGATCGGCGTATTGATCGTATAGGTCTTGGTTACCTTATCTTTCATGCAGCCCGATAAAAGCAAAGCAGGAAAATATAAAAAACAGCCAATAACCCGCAGCCAGATTTTTCTTTCCATATGTCAGTTTTGCTCTTGACCATCAAACAAAACAAACAGTTGCATGCATTTTTATTTATTATGCAGAATAAAGGAAATTTTTAAACCATAGGAAAAAAAATGTTGGGGATCAACTGCTGAAGACTTCAAAAGATTACTCAATCCATATTGTATCTGCGGACCAAACAGAAGCTGGTTATGTTGCCTATTCAAGCCCATCATCAGGGCGGTGGATACGTTCCATTGCGTCCTGTTGTAGAGTTGCATGTTCTTATAATACAAATTGGATGCGGGATCATAATATAAGGCATTCGTACTTACCAGGTAGGAAAAGGAGAATCCGGCTTCCCAGATCACTGAAATATCCTTGCTTTTATTGAGCGCAAAATCGATTAAAACGGGTAGCTCAAGAAAATGGTATTGATTCGTATAGGAGTGACTGCTATCATTTGCAGAAGGCGCCGGTGCGTAGTATGGCGTCGCTGCAAGGTTATTATTATATGTTGAATTATTAATTACTCCGCCAATGTCTGTCTTTGTGGAATAATAATGATAATTCAACCCGCCGGATATGGATAATCGTCCGGACAGGGATCTGCTGACAAAACCACCTGCGCTAAAAGAAAAGCCGCTTAGGACAGGTGCATGGTACGGATTCCCGGGGGTGCCCGTCGCCGTACCGGTAACAGGAGCAAATAAATACGCCTGGTTAACGGGGTCTTGATGCAATTCAGAAATTCCGGCACTTCCGGAAAATCCGATTTTCCATTTTGTGGGTTTCTTGTCTTTGTTTTTCGCTATTTGAGTATGGGCAACCGAATCTCCCGCGACGGGTTGCTTAATCGCACCAGCCTGTTTGCTTTTTTCTGTTGAACTGCTGTCAGTTCTAACTATCGTTTCAGAACCGGCTAGTGTAGATTCATTTTTTTCAGAATTTAATTTTATTTCCTCTTTACTGTGTTCCGTAGTCCGGGCATTTATTCCGTAGTCAGAATGCATGAGTGCTCTATCCTCATTTATCCGGCCGACCGGACGATTGAGAGTCTGCGCCGATTTTTTTACGATTTGATCCTTCTTTAAATCGCTGTTCATCGCTGTTTCGTTACCGGATTGTTTCAGCTGAAGAGAATCTGTTTTTGTCAATGAATTAAATGCAGACGCTTTTTCAGACCGGTTAATTACTGAGGCTTTTTCCAACCGGTTGTTCGTAATAAAAAAATAGCCGCCCCCGATGATTATCGGTCCGGCTATTAAAAATATCCAGAATAACGGTCCGCGCCGTTTTTTATCTTTTCCAATCCCTTTAGCCACATTTGACCAAACAGTATCAGCAGGATCAAAGGAAAGCTGATCCATTATTTTCTGAACCTCGTTTTCAAATTTATCTTCGTGCATACTGCCCCTTTTGATTATCTAAAGAATTTTTTGTTATCCAGGTTATCAGCAACGCCCTTGCCCGGGCATACTGGGATTTGGACGTACCCTCGCTGATCCCCATGATTTTACCTATTTCCGCATGTTTGTAACCCTCTATCGCATAGAGGTTGAAAATAGTCTGATAGCCGATGGGCAATTGCCTGATCAGATCGGCCAGATCCTTGGCGTCCAATTTGAGTTCTGGATTTTCACTGGAGACCGGGTGCAGGCTTTCCGCGGAAAACGAAAGATCATATTGATAACGGCTCTGGCTTTTCAGGTAGTTTATGGCGGTATTCACCATGATCCGCCGGATCCATGCCCCCATCTCTCCGGAACCCTTAAATTGATGGAGATTCTTAAAAACCTTGATAAACCCTTCCTGGAGTACGTCTTCAGCGTCTTCCATGGATTTAGTATACCGGTAACATAATCCAAGCATGCTTTTTACATAAAGCATATAAAGCTCATGTTGGGCGGAAGTTTTTCCCTCCAGGCAGTCTTTTAACAGCTTTGATTCCTCCATCGCTATTTACCTGACATAAGAATGACCAAAACCGTTGCTTCGGTTGCATTAAATGTCGATATCCTGCGATAAACCAGGGTTCAAAGCGGAGAAATAAAGCCATGGCCGGAGCCCGAAGCCAAAAAAAAGGTCATTAAGAAAAAACCTGGAAGGCTTTACGATATTTATTGCCGTATTCGAAAGAAATGGAAAAGCCGATGCGTCGGACATGTTACCATATGTAACCAAACAATTTAAATTGATAGAGGAATAAAAAAAAGCCGGTCCGCTTGTAACTTAGGACCGGCTTCTTACTATTATTTGCTTGCTGTTCTTTTTTCCTTTTTCAAGGAAGTTGTATAATTCCTTGTTGACTTCTTCTTTTTCTTTTTTGATTTCGAATGAACCGCTTTTTTATGCGCGGACTTCGACGTTTTTTTCACCTTATTACTTTTGGATTTATAAGAAGTCTGCACGAATAATTGCTTTTTTGCGGAAGCCGGCGGGGTTCGCAACTGCTGCTTGGCGCTGTCCAATTTGGCGTTTACAAAATCATTCACTTCTTTTTTCAGATCGGTTGCGGCGTTGTCGACCACTGCATCCATATCTGTTTTTACATCTGGACTGTTGATCGTTCCACACATCTTTACGTTCATATTGACCGCATCTTTCAACCTGACGGGAATACCTTTATCAGCGGCCCGGTTAACCACATTCTTCACGAACATACTGCCTTTATTTCCTAACTGGCTGCGCGCTACTTTCAGGCTGATACCGTAATCAAGCGACTGATCGAAACCATGCGTACCGGCAATGTCCATCTCAATATCTTTCGTTTGTACCGTGAACGGAGATACCACCACCTTACCGCCCTTTAATGAAAAATCCGCCTTGATATCTTTCAAAGGGACATTCTTCAGATCAGCGATATCGAGTGATTGAGAAATTTGATCCAGAGGACCAAAATCCTTTATAGATCCGGACACGAGTAACACATTTCCGTCACCCTGTAAGGTTGGAAGGTCCGTTGTCATATCACCGTTTAGTCGCCCATTCAGAGTCATATGCGCGTTGATGTTCCCTGCCATGAATTTGGCAACGGGCATTATTTTCCGAATGGTATTGAAAGCAAAAAATGTCTTTTGTATATCCAATCCCTTTACATCATAGGTCAAAGCGATCTCCGGATTTTCCCTGCTTTCCAAAGTGGAATAAGTACCATCGAGGGTTATATCTCCGTCAAGCCCATTCGCTTTTACATGAAGCAAATGAACCGTTTGATCTGATATCGCCAGGTTACAGGAAAGATTTTGCAGGTCCAGGTTGTCAAAGTGAAACTTATCGGCTTCAGCATGTACGGTGAAGTCAATATTATCAGGAACAATAAATGCGGAGTTGCCATGTACGGAGGCCGTAGCTGAATTATCCTTATCCGCCCTTATCCATTCCCTGAGATTAAATTCATCCGCTTTTAAATCAATCGTCGCATTCAGGGGTCTGTTTCTTAATGCAAAATCAAAAAGATTATTCAAAGTCCCCGTGGCGTCAATATGCGTGGAGAGATATTGCCCTGTCAATTCTTTAACAAGAACATTTTTTGAGTTGAACGCCATAAGCAGTTCATTCAAAGTTACTCCACCAGGATAAGCTGTTGACGAGTATGAAAAGTCCTTCAGGTCAAAATTACCACCTGCCTGAAATTGATCTTTTTTATGATTATCCGTTTCAGGTATGTTTCCCTTCGCGTGCAAATCGGCATTAATGACACCTGTCAATTTAGTACCGGATTCTAATTTCATCAATTTCGAAATATTTGCCAGGTCAAGTTTCCCAACAAAACCGAAATCAATAAACGGTTTGGTTGACAAATTCTTTACCAATAAATGAAGGTCCAGCTGATCTTTATTTATTTCCGCATGTCCCTCAGAAATGTTTATCGCCTGATGGTCCGCTATTCCATCGGGGTTATCTATCTGAAGTCCGAGATTGATATTTTCTATGGGAATCGGCAAATCCGGGTATTTAAAAGAACCGTCCCTCACAAAGAGATTGGTGTGATAAGCAGGAAAATGTTTCTCGTCGTATTTCCCTTTTATAAATCCGTTGAAATTAACCTTTCCATCCGATTCAATACTGGCGAAATCTCGCTGGTAAACGGATGGCAGCATCGAAAGGATATTTTTGAATTTTGTAGAGGGGGATTTGTATTTGATATCCATGTTATAGGTGCTGTCATTGATCCATTGAAAGAATCCTTCAGTATGCAGTTTCAGATCATTGAAAGACACCTGGTCGGTATTAAATATATAAGTATGGGTTTTGAGGTCAATACGAAATGTCATATTTATATTGGCTTTAGCAGTTACCCGGTAAGGGATGGTTCCGCTAAAATCAAAATTGATGGCATCCGCCGTTGTTTTGGTTTTCAATGTAAACAGGTCGGAAGTGAGATCGCCCCTACCCTCATGTTCAAGATTGACGACGACAACATGCATATTCGTTCTTTCATCGAGGTAGTCGACATATCCGTTATGTATAGCATAGCGATGTATGTCCGATGTAAAAACCCGGGTTGAAGAATCTACGTATTCACCCGGATCGGTAACCGATTTCATTATATTCCAATTGGAATGGCCATCCTTGTGAGTGAGTGCGTGAAAACGAGGTTCGTCTACCGTGATGGAATAAACCTGGATAGTGTCTCCTGAAAGGAGGCTTCCTATTTCACAGGCTATATCAAACTGTTTCGCGGTAACCAGGGTATCATCCTGGAATTCGCCAACGCAGGTCACCTGGAGGTTGTCCAGTCCGACTGTGATTCTTGGAAAATGACGGAACAGAGAAATATCCACGTCCGAGAAATTGACATGGGCCCTTAGATTTTTACTGATGTGGGCCCTGACAAGACGGGTGATTTTTCCTTTGAAGAGATAGGGAGTAGCCCAAACGAAAGTGACGAGCACAAGCAGGACAAGTCCTGTGATTTTGAGGATTTTGGATTTCATAGTTTTGAGGGTATTGGATGAATTAACTCCACGTATAACGCAAAAAAACTGCCAGAATTATAACCAGAATAGCGATTTATACATTAAATAATATCATATTGTATAGTGGCGTATTAATAATAGAATTACTACAAATTCGAACCGGGAATTCCCGAAATTATTTAGCCTGCCGGTCAATATTCTAATACTTTTTGTAATAAACATAGATGAATGCCTGCGGATCCGCTTTTAATTTTACCGGCTTGGTTTTACCGGAAGTAAATTGCGGAGTGCGAAATTCTAATTGTGCGCCTCTCGCTACACCGATCTGTGCCCGGTCGAAAGGTCTTACCGTATACTTTTTCATTAGTGCACTATCTGGGGTCATTAAATGAGCCTCGAAATCGGTCACCGGATGTTTGCTGTTATCATAAACAAAAAAAATGAGATATCCGGTATTGGGTGTCACGCTAATGGCTGCCTGATGCGTGCTCGCAAATTTTATCAGGTATTTATACCCATTTTTGTAAGCACCATTTCTTATAAGTCCGTACGCTTTATCTACATCTCCGGAAAAATTGCTTTCTGATTGACAGATGGCACAGGCGGAGCCAGCCAATAAAAAGGAGAGAAGTAAAAACCTTTTCATGTTACAATTTTTTTGACGTTTGATTGAATAAAAATAGCATCATTCGTTGACAGCCAGAATTAAATTTCCAACTTTCTGATGCGGCCCCGCGCTGGATTAATTACTTTCAAAATATTTGCCTCACTTTTACCTAATTTTATTCTTTTCCCGATCAGAAAATAAACCCATTAAATCTTTATGGGGAATCTATCTAATATAGGCCGCATTTTTTTTGGTATAGCAATAGCCGGGACAGGGTTTCCGACTATTTATTATAAAGTCTTCCCCTATATGTTATTACCTCCGCAAAATTTCCTGCTCTCCGGTCCCATAATGCTCACTTATATTTTCGGAACCCTGTTTATTTTGGTCGGAGTATGTATTGTTTTTGAAAAAAAGACCAGGCCGGTTTCTTTCCTGTTTGGATGCGTGCTTCTGTTGATATTTTGTTTTTTCTTTGTTCCATATCAGTTTATGGTTAACCCAAATTATATGCATTTGGCGGAATGGGAGAATGCAGAGAAAGAATTGGCATTGGCCGGCGGTGCATTTGTTATTGCCAGCTGCTTTTCTGAAAAAAGTGAAAACTCCATTGACAGGTTTTGGGGGAAGCTTATGCCCTTCGGAGCTATTTTATTTTCCATACCCATAATCAGTTTCGGTATTCTTCACCTTCTATTTACAAAAGAGGCATCAACCCTGGTCCCACTATGGGTGCCCTACCCTATCTTCTGGACTTTTCTTGCCGGCATAGCATTAATTGGCTCGGGCGTTGCGATTATTTTGAAAATCAAGCCCGGATTAATTGCTGCTCTTTTGGGGGCAATGATTTTTATTTGGTTTATCATTCTCCACATCCCCAGAGTGATTGTTTCTCCTTCAGCTGATAGAGGTGATGAAATTGTTAGCGCCTTTTTAGCCCTTGCCTATAGCGGAATTGCATTTGTTATTGCCGGGGCTGCTAAAAAGAAAGTTTAAGATACGATTACTATTAAGATTTATTCCATGAAGAGGGATCAACTGCAAACGAAATGAAAAGTAAAAGCCACCCGGGACGTAAGCGCTGGTGGATTTTATTAATAGTCATTTTAATATTGATACTCGCATGTTATATCTACCGGGAGCGGTTACGACGTATTGCAATCGCAATTGTAATCTATCGCGGGCAATCATTTACTCCCCCTTCAAAAATCACAAGTGAATCATGGTGGCCACGCTTCAGGGACAAAGCTCAATTTTATTGGGATATTTCAGCATTGCGCGTAGCCAGAGAGAAAAGACTAAATCAATTGAATCCATCTCTTAAACCACTTATAAAAGAAATAAACCAGAGGCAGGCAGAAGGCGTAGCCATGTCTTATTCAATGCATATCTATCGTGAAATTCGTTGGTTGCTAAACTTCACTCCTGATACGGCTACCACTCGTCTTAGAATTGAAGATTTGCGCAAAAGTATTTCACAACCGGCATTACAGAAATTGGCATCTCAACAACAGGCTTCCGACGGAAGTTGGGGAGCAGGAATCAACGTTTGGTTTCTTAAGCTCTATTATTCCGTTGATCATTTGGAAGATATTATACACCCTCAATTCCCTCTTACCTTTCTTGACCGGATTAATTCTCCTGAAAAACTTAAAGCCCAACTTGACTCAGACTTATATGATAACTTTACTAAAACAGGAATATTCAACAGAGAAGAACTTGATGAGACCTTTTCTGCAATAGCAAGATTATTGCATAAGAGCAAACTAAAAGTTTACACATTTCATCCTCAGCTCGACAGTGCTCTCAGAGATTATGTAAAAAACTGGCAAAACCCTTCGACAGGTTGCTGGGGACAGTGGATGGTTGACAGGAATGGTAATATTTGGAAAATGGACGACGTGGGTATAACATTTCATGTAATTTCTGACCTTAAAGGACAGGTAGAACATAAAGATTTAATTGCAAAACGATTGCTTCAACTTGATGATTTAGATTTTCCCGCAGGTATAAAATTTGACGGTCATTTTGAAAATCATTTAAATTGGGATGCGGTGAAAATTCTCAGATATGCATGGCCCTTCCTGGATACTGTAACACGTGAAAAAGTCCGGCTTGAGATTACCAGCATGCTTAATTGGTGCCTCACAAATTCATATCAGGCTGACGGCTCTTTTAAAATAAGTGATCTGGACGATACAATGGAGGATGCATATCGTTATGGGGTAGCTTTTCTTAGTGAAACAGGTTATTTTGAAAGTAAAAACCGGTTTTGGACTAATCAAAACTTTCCGGACGCTAAATCTGTTCACAATAAAATTGAAGCTAAGTTATTGTCTATTGGTCTTAAAAGTTCAGGTTTAAGGGATGCATATGAAACATTAAATGGGAAAAGTTTCTAGGTGCCATTCATAAAATGTCTATGTATAAAATTATATTCTTTACATATAGTTTATTCCTGGTTCTCGTTTCAGCATGTAATACTTCAGACGACATAGATAGTTTTAAAGAAGAAGACATTAGATCCTACAATCAGCAAATTGAGACTGGGCGTATGAAGCAAGAGTCGTGGACAGAAACACCAATTTCTATATTAAATAAACTACTACCGCCTGAATATAAATCTGAAAGCAACAGTTATTACAAAATTGAAATACAAAAGAATTCGACAAACTCATTGACGATTATCGTAACCCAGGAAGGCCTTGGTGATGATTCGGTTTATGGAGAAAAAAGGATAATTTCATTTGTTCAAAATAATGGAGTCTGGATAATAAAAAGAATCAGACTTGGATTTAAATGCCAAAATGGTCGGGGGCATAAAAATTATTCTGGAAGTGTTTGTAGTTAAATTCAGATAAGAAATCCCGGAAGTCCTCATTGAAAATATTACCCATTACCTGATTCTTGAACTTGCTTTAAACTTGAACTTATTAATTCGGGGAGGTTGATTTTCCGGGTAATTAAATGCAATACTATTTAAATAGGCAGTAACACGAAGTCTTTCCTGCCAAGTTAAGGTCTTATAATATCCGGCATGATTCGAAGCCTCTTCAAACGTCTGACCTTTAAAGGTATTTCGATCTAATAGGTAATCTGACATTT